>Ga0265797_10001955_pt1 | contig 35638 bp, 27 predicted proteins | sample P2T30metagenome_FD_192433 | JGI IMG/M metagenome (GOLD analysis project Ga0265797, IMG submission 192433) | Plant litter microbial communities from East Loma Ridge, Irvine, California - P2 T30 | ecosystem: Environmental > Terrestrial > Plant litter > Unclassified | place: USA: California...
GTGCGTTCAAAAACGGAAGGAGCGACCCAGTGGGTGAAGTGCAGTTCACTGGGTGAAGTGTGGCTGATAACAGCACGGGGCGATGAACGGACGGACGGGGTTCAATTCAGGTGTTTCTCGATGCTGATTTCGGACAGATATGATTACGGAGTCGATGGTATTACCACAAGCAAGAAGAAGCTCTCGAAAGCGCAAGGTCATCGATCTCTTTGTCTTACCATGCATGAAGTAGGATGCCGATGGGATGCCCAGAGACAAAGACAAACGCAGCCGGATACGGCTTCGCCTTTGTTTACACTCTCTCACCGGCGTTTGTTCGAACGACCAAAGTGAGGAAACAGGCATGCCCATAAACAGACCTCACTTGGTGAAGTCGAGACCTTTCGATTCCCGCGGATCGATTACATATATCTTATGACTGGATCAGCAGCGTCGAGACCGTCCCTGTCGCCGTCCCCATCGTCGCACCTGCCGCCACCACTGTCTCTGCTCCCGTGAAGCCTTTCACCTTCAGCAACATCACCAGCACCGAGACCATTCCTGTCGCCGCACCTGTCTCTGTTGCCAAGCCATTCGCCTTCAGCGGCAGATGTTGGTATTTGCGCGACGCTTTTACGGCATAAAGTTATGAGTATCGATGCTTTCGATGGGAGAGGACAGTATTCGAGAGTACAATGCCGTTGGTATTACCATGCGTAATTACAATCGATCACCATCGAAGTTGATACATCGCGGTCTGTTTACTTTCACTATGAAGTGCGGTCTCCCTTCACTTACGCACGGGCCACATCCCTCACTTCGAAAGCCACAGCCACCCACCACTCTGAAACATCCCAAAACAACGTCAATGGAGACAATAGGCGAACAGAAGTAAGGTTTGAACAAAGGTAAGGTTTAATAATATGGCTACGTCTAATGCCTTCTCCAATCATCATCTCTCAGCCCTGTCATGGTCGCACCGCCTCTTGACTGCAGATTTCCCTTTCCAGCAGCCAGCCCCAACTGGTCATTCCGTCGTTTTGTGTCTCTCTAATCCAGGTATATGCGCGTGAATAGGAAAGTGTGTGCTTTTCGGGCGGCGCACTAAACAATAAAAACGCCCGCTGTTATGTAGAAACTTCAGTGCTCTCTCCAATTAAAAGAAAACCCGTGGGATATCACATCTCCTTCGTCTTTCAGCTTCGCATTTGACAATTGGTGAGCGGACCTGTAATGCGATCCAAATTCGCTCCCCTCTTACACTCCCTGCTTGTGTTTAATCGGTGCAGCCGACGGAACATGCTTTCATTCGCCAGTCTTCTGGCTATCCCGGTCTTTCTTCTTGCGCAAGACGGGCATCAAAGTTTTGGTCCTTCGCTCTTTCTTCACTTTGCGATCACTAGCAGCGGCCTGCTGCTGCACCACCGTCTCAGCCTGTTCGCGGCGCACTTCGCGCTGGTAGGACGGCAAGGCAGTGGTGTGTTCAGTGTCGCTGCTGACAGCGCTGGAAACGTTGCTCGCGCTCGCAGACGCAGTCGGCGACTCGAGGGAAGGGCGAGTAGTTCGCGATGGGCGCTGCAAAGTAAGCGGACGTCGCGGGTTCTTGGGCTGTATTGGTGGCGGCATATCAAAAGCGGCGGTAGAATTAGAGCCAGAGTGTGTTGGCGTCGACTCGTAATTACGAGAGGAAACCTCGTCTTCGTCTGTTTCTTGCGGGTCCGAGACGGGTTGATGAAGTGCATTGTAGACGGTCGTCAGGTGCGGCGCGGAGGCCATTTGAGTGTCGGCGGCGATACGCTCGGCTACCTTCTCATACGAAGTTCTCGGCTCGTCAGTGGAAGGTGGTCTTTCCAGTTGATCAATCAGCTCGTCCCAGCGGAAGCTTAGTGCACTGTTAGGTCGCTCAGCTCGCTCTGCACGACTCAAGCATTCCTGGGTACGTGCATGAAGACTACTGCAGACATCGTGGAAGGCCTTCAGATCGCCCTCTGAAGTGTGGATAGCTTGCATGAGGCTCATCTGAGGCTTTCCAGTAGAAGAGATCTCGTGCTGCTCGCTCGTCTGGGATGTCGTTTCCAGCCAGAGCTGAACAAGCTCGGCGAAACAACGAGCCTGGTCGATAAGATACGGCAGACTGGGGAAGCCTTCGCGGCTCGTGGGAGGCAGGCGATGCATAATAGTCATCGGTGTGGTGTAGCTTAGATGTGTCTCGGCGCTTGTAACACCTCCAATGCTAGTCGGAGACGAGCTGTCCGAGTGCGAGAAAGAGGACGAGAGTAGCGGTGTTGGTACATAGCAAACGTCGTCGACAAATCCTTTGAAGCTCTCTCGGTGTTGCGTCAGGAATTGGTTCATCGGCTCCATCCAGTGTTCTTTGGTGCCAAAGCTTGCCATATTGGCGAGTGTCTGGAGGGACTTTGCGATCAACGTGCAGGTTCGGCGTGCTTTCGGTTTCATGTCGTCTGTGATCGGGTTAGAGGAGTTCAATATAAAGTGACTACAGTGCCGACATACCTTTCATCAGACCGAAAAGCTTCGGGTTTAGGACTGCCGGACAGAAGAATCGTAGGAACAGGAAACCAGACACACTGCTGAAGCTCACACTTCTCAGGAAGTCGCCATATCTGTCTTCGGCGCATGCCCTGACATGCCTGAAAATGCGCCTCAGCTCAATCGGGCATTTTGCTTTGGCAGCGACGATAGACTTCCACACGTCTTGCGTGTATCCAAGCAAGCGACGCCAATTACGCTCCAGGTCGGCCGGTGCGGACACTCGGTTAGGATCAACTTCGCAGTCAGGATCTTTCTCGTTGATCTCTCTTACCTTCGCGCCAAGAGCCTCTTCGAGATATTCCCTTCCAACACGGCGCATGTGGCTGTCCAAGCTTTTCGTCAGGAGAGTATTGCCTCTGAACAGAAGGTTCGCCTCGAGAGTGGCGTTCTTGTTCATGTCCCGGACCAGGAGCTCCCGATCAGTGTGACCAGCAGATGCTCCAAGGCTCTCGTTGCTATCATTCGAGCCCATGCGCCGGCTGTATCGTAGGCGGTTGACTGGCGTTTCTCTGTGCACGCTATCAATCTCGTCCTCGACAAGAGCCATGATCCAGTCGCTAGCTCTTCCAGAGACTTGGAAGAGGTTGAGTAGACAGTCGCTAAGTCGTTTCAGCTCTCCAGGAATGATATGTGCGATCTGAAGTGTCAGGCTGTTCGAGAAGCGGTGAAGCAAGTCGCTCAATGGTTGATAGTCCCTAGACATCAAAATGACGCCTTCTTCCGCTCTGGCCTTGATGAGAATCTCGCCAACGCGCTGGTTGTACATGTTCACCACAGGCCACCATTTTTCGATTTCATTCGCTGCAGCGAGCTCTTCCAGGTAAATTTCGACCTTTCCGCAAGTAACGTCAAAGGTGATGCCGCTGTATCCGCCTTCTGCGTTCATGTTGCCAGTAAATCCGTAAGCTTCGTTGACAAGTTTGCTCTGCTGTGACTCTTGTGCACGCGCGTGCTCCGGAGGCCTCCTCTTTATTACCACACTTGCGCTGTTGAGTACAGGTGGAAGATCTGAGAAGTCGAATGTTTCACCCCACAGAGGATTGAGTCCTTCGAACTTTGCTGCTGTCTTGCCTCGAGTTTCGTTGTCCAGCAAGACTTCCACATGATATCCGTATTGCTCCGGTCGTATTTGCGGCGCTTTGCTGTGTCCACCTTGGAATCCGGCATCAGCAGCGCCGGGGCTAGTTGGTGGGTACATCTTCGCCTCGACGACACGGACGTGCAAAGAGCGCTCCATGCGAAACATGTCTGCTGTAGGCGCTGCAACAGTATCGTCTCCATCCACCTCGACACTATTGGGACGTGGGCCGTACAGAGCGGGTATGGTGAAAGCTCTCAGCAGCACAAACCAAACCTCGAACAGGACTCGACTTTCCAAGCTCAGGAAGATTGGCCGCAGCAGTGCGCTGTTCCCAATTTGACTGCTGGTGTATTGAGGGTAGATGGCGATGCAGTGTTCATTGCCAAGCACACTTGGGTCGAGTCGTTGAATGGCGCATCGGCTCAGCTGACTGAGCTGCACGACAGAAATCAGGACGTTGTTGTCCGATTCGGAATGCAGTTTTAGCTCACCGTTCTCTCTGAGCTGACCACTGATCCTTCTCCAGCGCCTACCACCAATACTCTGTACACGGTATACTTGCGGTCTTCCAATAGCTGCTGATCCCAGAGACGACGACGGTGTATTGTTGTACGTGACATTCGTGTCCCAGAAGATCATACTGCCAATTTTGATGACGGGTGCTTCTCTTGTTGCGCTCATTAGAACAGATCGCCTCCTGTTGCTTCGGTCACTGTTCGCACGCTCACGTCCGTCCGGGTTTTGTGTAGAAGTCGAACGAGACATTGCGGGTCGCGGCGGTAATTGTGGTGGTGGTTCAGCATCGGATGATGTTCCACTAGTCTGCGGCTGTGGCTGCCTGCTCTTGTAGCCCTTTGGCGGAATTGGTTGCCAGCAGAGCAGGGCTGCGAACCACGAATCGAGATCGGCCTGGTTGAATAATTTGAGGTGCACCTCCACGGCAGATGCCGATTGTGACGATTTAATGTTGATGTAAGGCGTTTCTCCGTCTTCTGCAAGATCGACCTGACACCCTCGCAGATCTGAAACAAGTTTTCTGTGAACGCCTTCGCTGCCTCGGGACTCGTAGAGTAAGCTCCCGCTGTCCTCTTTGATGAAACAGTACGCTTGCGACCATGGTGATTGTGGCCCGCGTCGAAATAGCAGGCTCCCGCTCATTCTTCCATCGAGAGTTTTCATCAAATGTAATATTCGCCGCGCATTGGCCGATGGCAGAGTTCCTGGTATTGACTCGACGGTATGCGATGAGACAGGTGACACGCTTCGCCTGCTCAGGATCTCTGTGGGAATCTGCACCGGAGATCCGAGTGATGAAATCGAAGGCGCAGAGGGAGGCGACGTCGCCGCAGGGACCGAGGCCAGATAGTCAGCGCCACCGCTGTGAATGGGTGCGCCAGTGGTGTTGACGCTCGCGATGCGATGCCGGTGCCTGAACGAGGTTGGCGAGCGGTCCCTTGAGCGTCGCTCGTCGAGTGTTCGTGTGCGTGGTCGGTTGCTGCTGTAAGCCTCGCGGCCACTCTGGCCGGCGTGAGAGCTCTCACCATTGCCCTGCGTCGTGCTGCTGCGGCCCAGCATTCCTCGCCCGTTCGCAGCGCTGGAGCGGCTGCTGCCCGGGCTCCTGTTACCTGAGTCCCACTCTCGGTCTCGCCTCAGTCGGGTGCTGAGGCTGCTCGTCGGGCTGTTCGCCTTGGTCGGTTGTTGTGCTGCGCGGCCGCCGGTGATGGTCGTGGTGCTCACAGGCACAAAGGCGTGTTCGAAGCTCGTGGTGCCACGTCCGGTGTGCTCTGGTTCGGTGGTGTCGGGTGTGACGGCCCTGATCGTTGCGCTCTGGGGCGTCTCTGTGTCACCGAATGCAAGGGACGCTACCACCTGAGCGTTCTGCACCTGCTGGGCCTGCAACGCCTCTTTCTGCGCGGCCTTGGTGGCCTTCTCCTCGGCGAGCCACTCATCGTACATGCTCGGCTCCTTCCTCCGTCGCGGCTCCGTCCAATGCTGTCTCGCGCGGCCGCTCGCCATGTTTGCGGGCGCCCTGTCGTCCTCCTCCAAGATGTGTGTGGTTTGTGTGATCGTGTATGCGCGCGGTGTTACGCCAGGTCTGCGTCCTGCTCTTCAGGCGCCCGGGCTAATAGCCCCAATGGCACGGGGCGGTAATTACAAGGTGGTGTAGGCGTACGGCGCATGTCGCAGTCCTCCAAATACCCAGCCAGCCAGCAGTCCGCCTCTTGATCGATCCACGCGCGGCCCTGGTCAAATGCCCGTCCCAATACTGTACTGCCGGGTCCACCCACGCACGAACGCACGCACGCAAGCAAGCAGGCAAGCAAACAAGCAGACAAGGCAGGCAGGCAGGCAGGCAAGCAAGCAAACAGGCACGCAGCGCACGTGTCCTCCGTCCAGAATGCAGCCAGAAGCGCAAGCGCACACGCAACGGCCTTCAGAGTCTTTAGCGACGGCCAGGGTGCGAGCGAAATATGCAGCACAGCAGAGGCCCGAGGGGAGCCTTGAAGCAAAAGGCGTACTACCGCTCGCAAGCCGTGCGGTGAGTTGCCTTACTAGCAGTGTGGGGGCAGCGATTAGTTAGAGCGATCCGCCGCTGAAGGGTTGATGGGTGCTAGACGGCTAGCAGCTCTTAGTTGGCGAAGCGAAGACGATCGAGGTAAACAGCCGAGGGCGGTGGTGGTGGTATATGAATATGATAATATGATGTTCAGTGCATGAATATCACAAGACGATCAATGCTATCTGTCGATATGGTATGCTGGTCGGCAGGCTCATACTACTGTACTCCTGCATTGCAGCCCAGCACAGATCATTCTGTTCGATTCAAATTACTACTACTATCTTCGCCTTCGACCATCGAGGCCGTGGTGGGCCCAGCGAGCTTCACACAAGTCCAGGTAGCCTGGCACCACGATAATCCATTGGTGACAGCCTCCGACCCGCTCCAACGCCGCTGTCGTGCTGTATCTCCTAGCCTGGCAGCCCGACTCGTCTCCCACGAGTAGGAATTACTACCTCCCATCCTCTGCACCGCGTCCATCGAGACATCTTTCTCTCTCGGCGTCCTCCCGTGGAAACTGTCTCTCTCCGTCTCTGTTTCGCCACCGGTGATCATGCATCATGGCTGGCGCGCTGCAGCATGCCGTGCCGATACAAGATGTTAGATGCCCATTCCCACGGTAGATCCAGGGTCTCTGCAGTGCGAGCATGCAGCCAGCAGGAGCCACTCTAGTATTAATATTAGCCAGCCGGCCCTGCAATATCAAATGTCGACAAAACGGGAAGCATGGAAGCCTCGCTTAGGCTTTGCTGGCACGTCCGGCCCACCCGACCGTGTCGATGGCTTGCGGCAGGGAGAAACGCTGATTGCGCGCGCGCGACAACCTAGACCGCACAAGGACCCTGTTTCATACAATTTCCGCATGTGTTTCAGCCTTCAAGGGCTTGCAAAAGGTCACAAATTTGCTGTGTTTGCTGATGGGAGGCCAATTTATCCGATACATGCCATTTTGTGTCGCCTGATTTCCCAATTCCGGGTATACCTTCATCTGGCCTGCTGAAGGCAAGTGGAGGGTAGTCCCGGTGTATTGTAACGGCGACTAGAAAGGAATCCTGAAGAGTGGGGCCAAGTGTGCTGGATGACAGCCTGGTTGCCTGCAGAGACCGTCGTTCTCAGACCTCACTTCACAAGTCGATGTTCTTTCGGGCTATATGTATGACGATAACCACTTGTGCGAACGATTTCAGCACCGAGCATCACGACAACTGGCATTTTAGCTGGCGCTCGCGGCTAAATACATCAGTAAGAACTGAAAAATATCGCTTGAGCTTTAGCGTAGTACATTGTTACCGAGCTTGCCATCACCATCGGATATGGGCAATAAAACAAACTTCCATGCCAGCGAGATCTAACATACCCATTCCGAGAGCTCGCATGATCACTGATCAGCAAGATGCTGCTTGATCTGAACCTCTCTGAGGCTCTGACTTGTCTCGAGAGCTAACGTTAGGACGTTCGGTGGCACTGAACCTAAGCTATAGACTTCACATCTTCACTAACGACATACCACTGGATATATCAAGAAATGCCAACTACACTCATACCTAACAATTCCGCTTCATGCAATCATTAGATTCGTTGCTGCAGAATCTTCGCTCCGAGACATAAGGGCGATTACTCCGAAAAGCCTTACGATGTGATCTTCACCTAAGTTTGTCGATGAAACAGGTTGAGAAGTGGCATCAAAACTCCCCGATTCGAAGGTTCATATGTCACTCTGTCACTCATCTCCGATCAGTGGGCTGTTGTACCCGCATCGCCAACGGTTCTCAGGCCTTGCAACCCGGATCACTCCAGAGCCGAAGGACCGGTCCGACTTTTGGATACATAGTGACCTCCAAAGCGAGATCTGATGTTGCGGTTCAATCATCGCGGTTCGGGGATGTTGGGCGCCTTGGCTATAGTCAGGGCGATCGAATTCCGCAAATCTATGAGGACAAGTGTAGGCGATGTGGACCGAAAGAACCTCGCATGATCGATCTCGTTAGCCCATTGAAGTGCGAGATTTATGCTACCAAAACCACATCTGCAGTCATAATTGCCAAGTGCCGGCACGATGTGGTTTACCACGCGAGCAAGACTCTGAAGGGCAACTTGATCTCTATGGCTCAAGCCCAAATGTTGAGGAAGTGCCATGTTGGCAAAGTTTCACATGTGGGAGACAGATTGTTAAAGTGCAAGTCGTTGAGCGCAGTACAAACTACAAAGTTCTTGATCGTTGAAAAAAAAAAGCGTGCTGTAATTCCGTATCCGATTCTGTACACGGCGTTCACTTCCCAAAGAAACTGGTGATCTTCGCATTACCTTCCTTCACAGGACTCTTCGCTGCAGTATTGTTGGTCGTTGAACTTCTCATCTTTCTTCCTCCCGCAACAGCCGAACTCTTCTTCTCCTTTGGTGAGTTACCGGATGCTGAGCTCAACTTGCCGGTACGTGCATCCTCTGCGGCTTGTAACAGCGATTCGTCGTCGATCGCCGAGCTTTCGAGCTTGATGTTCTGGTCGATCAGCTCGGAGGCAGCTTGAGCGAGAGTTGAATCTGATATCTCAGAAGTTTCTTGCTTGGTTTGTTGAGAAGTGGAAGGTGAGGGGTCATCCTTCGGTGCAGGTTTGGGCATAGGAGCATTCGATTCAGGTGCTTCAGTTTCGGGTGAAGTTGCACGAGGATCAGGTGGTTCTTGCTTGATGTCTGTTTTCGTATCTGCAACCTTCGCGGCTGGCTTTTGTTCTGGTTTTGCTTGAGCCGGGCTCTGTTTGGAACCGAAGAAATTGGCAATGTTGTTTTTGTTCTCTTTGCTGTCAATTGGGACCATGAATTGTGGGCTGTTGTTGCCGACTTTGCCTACTGCCTTATCAACAGGATAGCATTCGAGCTCGCCGTCGTAGGGTTTCAGCAAACTTTGCAGCTCTTTAGACCAACCTGCATTTCCCGGATCAAGCCACATTTTCATTGCATCGCTTCCGGCTTCGAGAATGACAGGCATGCGGTCGTGCAGAAATTTGAGCTGTTTGTTTGAGTCGGTCGTGATGACAGTGTACGAGTACAGCTTCTCGTCGCTTCCTTCGTACTGCACGCAATCCCATAGACCAGCGAAGCACATCAGTTGGCCGTCCTTTCGTTTGACAAAATGGGGGAGCTTCTCCTTTCCGTTGTTTTTCTTGAGCCATTCGTAGAAGCCTTCCGCTACGACAATGCATCGTTTGCGCTGCTTCATGGTGTTCCACATGCCGCGGTTCTCGACCAGACTGTCGTCACGGCAATTGATAGTACGCATCTGACTGCCGTAGTCGGTTGCTCTTTTCGTCCAGAACGGCACGAGACCCCATTTAGCAGCTTGCAGCTTGTATTTGGTCTCCGCTGTTGCAAGGCCGTCGACAGAATGGTAGGTGGCGTGCGAGGTTTTGGCCCGCTTTGGCGATGGCTCGGCAGTGTTGTCCTTCTCGCTGGTATCATCTTGAGAGCTGGCGCCAGAGTCAGGTGTGTCAGCACGGTAGATTAGCCCGTGATATCCAGGCGCGAAGTTATAGCTTTGACGAATACGGTCGTTGTCATCATCAGGAGCATCGTCCGTGGGCATGTTCTGCTCGTTTAGTCGCTGGCGTACCTGCGATGGCCGCAGCGACAATGCGTATCGGCCACACATAATTTTGATGATAGACTGATGTGTCCTCGTCGCAAGTCTCCCACGACAAGTGGATGGTCGTGTCTGTTGACTCTGTTCATCGTTCATGTTGATGGGTCGTTATTTTCCATACGTCATTGACCCCGAAATCTGATTAGATTTTACTGATCTCAGACTAGGAAAGAGCTCCATCAAATCAGCCCATCAATGCATGAAGATTACATCTTAACTCAACAAACATGTCGGCCTCTTCAGCATGCCGTGCGCCATTCGCGCGCCTCTTCCAGCAGACAATCTCCCGCCAAACACAATCGAGAAGCCTACACACCATCCGCACGCGACCATCCCCTTTGCGCCAGAACTTGAGCGCACCCCGAGCACGAGTCGCCAACCAACAACACCGTAACGCATCGACTATTCAAAATGGCAAAGCACTTTTCAGAGAATACCCCGTATCAATTTCCATTGCTGGTGTCGCAATTCTAATTGGCTCGTTCGCCGTGATCTACGCCAACCATGTCTACCAAAACTACATCATCGCGTCTTTCCACAAGTATCCGGAGCCCGTGGCAGTGAAGCTGCGAAGGGCACTCTACTATACCAATTCGGACTTGCAACCCAAAGAAGCTCTCAAGTACTACCGGCAAGCATTGCAGATCGCTGAGGAAATAGGCATGGATCCCTTCAGCGATGAGATTATGGGCGTCAAGATTCAGATTGCGGCTATGATGGAGAACATTCAGCTGTACTCAAAAGCTATTCAGGTGCTGGAGATCTTACGCAGGGATAGCTTGACATGGTTGGAGGAGTTGGGCGGCTTGGAGCAGAACAAGCTGAAGCGCACAAAGGTGCTGCAGAAACTCGTGGGCATCTCAATCAAGTTGGGCGAGCTCTACTCTAACCCGGTGATTTACAACCGCGATATGGCTGAGAACAGACTTGTCTGGGCTGTGGAGACTATTCTCAAAGAGCGCCAGCGCCGGGACGTGCTGAAGGTCAACGAAGAGGTCGAAGGCTCATGGCTCTCGGAGTCAGAGATCGGTGCTGCAATGGAAGCTCTCGCGCACACTTACGAGGAGACAAACCAACATCACCTCGCCACGCCACTGTTCTTGCAGGCTCTCAGCTTGAGCGGCGCCAGCACTTGCCACTCTGTCGTGCTCATGAACAATCTCGCTTCAAGCCTAGCCCAGCAATCCCCTCGCGCGGCCGCCGCAGCGCAGAAATTCGCGCAGAGCCAAACCATCTCGGAACAGCCAGTGCAACCTCCCGTCACCCGCGAAACGATGATCACAAATGCGCAAACTTGGGCACAGAAGGCGATTGACGTCGCGGCACAGATCAAGCCACCAGTGCGCGATGAGGAGTGCGACATGGGTTGTGCCGTTGCTTTGCACAACTTGGGCGAATTCGCACAGATGAAGGGAGACTTGGCTGAAGCTAGCAAGAAATTCACAGAGGCTGTCAGCTTAGCCAAAGCTGTGGGCTTCCTTGAGGGAGTGGAGAACGGCGAGGCTAGGCTGAAGGAGTTGGAATCTAAGAAGTAGATGATATGACAATACTTATGTATGAATATAGGGAACATGAATTGTAGAATATTGTGATACTGGGATTACAGGCTGGCACGCCGATATAAGTCAGGGGTCAATAACATGATCAGCTTTGAAGAGAGGAACTCCAAGACGGCTAAGTGATACATGATGGTACTTTCGTCTAGTGTGAAGTATAGCACCTTATGATCATACGCCAATGTGTGGGATATGGTAGTAATCTCAAGGGCAAGGTCCCAATATTCTTCATTTGTGCCTCGAAGTAGTAGCGCAAATACTACTAAGGTACTCGTGTCATCCTACTAGTATCTCGATGGCATATCATTTTCTCGTAAGGCCTCAACGTCGTATGAGATGTGCTATACTTCGCACCACCCGGAGGGACCATTCTCCATGCGGAAGTCTTGACAAGTCCGTTCAACATAAGCGCCATGGAGAAACCAACCTCGCGGATGATTCGAGCATCGATGCACAACAGCTCACCGGTACGAAGACAGTGATGTTATTGGGCAGCGCGTGCCGTGCATGTGAATCCTACGGCCGCTCCAATGGAGAAGACAAAGCCCTTGCGTGCCACTGATTTGATCACTGTACGAGGCTGCTTGATTGCTTACACAGTCGGTAGCTAGATAGAGATCCCAAAACAGGGACTGGCGGCAGAGTAATCAATTTCTTGCGGGCGAGCACCTGCCAACGCAATCCAACATGGAATTCATATTATGTATCACCATCTGCCGTGTTTTTGGCGTCTGATTAGGGTTTGTGGTCACATGCATGCTCGATATGCATACAGCTCGCCCTGAATCGTGCCGACAAACGCGTCTTCTACAACATAAAATTTCCCACTTGAGCAGACAGGAAAAAGGCAATCCTCGTCAGGAACATGCCATTCTCAGGTACATGTGTAACTTCAGAGCAGAATGTCAGCATCACCGACAACGAATCAAATCACCAAAGCCATGTAAAGTTTCATCGATCTGGCAATTGCCATTACAGTTCAAGACCGCATGCTTCCGACAAGGATGGGGCTTGTACTTTCATCTGGGAAAGGCCATGTAACATGTTGTGCCGAACGTGCCCTCGCAGTACAAAGTCTTTCCGCGAGACATCTGAGACATGATCTGATATCGGGGATGCGGCTTGCCCGATTAAGTCGTAATGCGTAATGCGGGCAGTGGGACGCAACTTTTCACTCCAATCAATCTATCTATGCGAGCACAGCAAGCGACTACTGTCGTAGGCCAATCTATTTCGCGTGGCCACATGACACAGATCCTTGCCGCGGAAAATCGGCGCCTGTTCTAGTGCCGGCGACGGCGGAAAACGGCGCTGCATTTGCATGCCGAACGGCGAGCGTACATGTATGTCAGTACAGTACTTTGCGTTATCATCTTGCATTTCCGCATGTGTGTTTAATCAGTTGACACGGCTTGAGTCGAGGCTCGGTTACTGAACAAGTAGCGGTACAGCCCAGCAATCAATATCATACCTGTAAGATCATGATAGTCACATGCTGTAGGGCACGGGTGACTGCAACCCTAGAAACACGTGTGAACCTTCGTTGAGTGTCCTTCCGCCGGTCGATGGTAAGCGAAGGAAGTAGTCGACCGACTCGAATCAAGGCACAAAAGAGACCCCTCTGCTCGCGTGGACTAACTAGCCTGAGAGCGGACCTGTCGCCTGTGGTTGCACTACTGTGCTGTACAGTATTCTTCCTGCCCTCCACCGGCCATCTGACACTGCTCGGCTTGAAGAGCTGTCTCCAGACTGCCGCAGCCCTCGATATGTACTGTGATTGCGCTGTGCGAGTGACGCAGACTCTGCATGGAGAACGGCGGCGGCTGGTGGGCCACATCTCGATGACAGTGGTCTGTACAGTAGTGGATGTACGACAGACATGCGCCCGCGTGTCCCGTCGCCAAAACGCATTTCCCTAGCAGGGAAGCCTTGCAGCAGGAGACGCATAGAGGCATGCTCCCATGCTCCCACCTCCCCTCGAGCCTCGCCTCCCCGGACCGTTTTGCTGTCGATCATGCTGAGCCTCTGACTCCGCGCGCTGCCGAATACCTCGAAGCTCTTATGGACGGCAGCAGGCGACGGCCACCACTGATGGCACTGCTAATAAATCATGCCCGTCGAGCTCGGTATACTTCGGTCCAGTCAGCTCTTGAATCTCGCTTGCTGCCAGCTCCAGGCGAGCGCGCCGGCGGCTGTTCGTCAGCAGCACACACTACTAAGCTCTATTTCACCATCTCCCACTCCCTCCCAGTGTCCGCCCACTCGTGCTGGTGGCAGCAAGCAGCAAGGCCGGCGAGACCACTGGCGACGGCGATGCTGCCAGCTGTGCTATTGCTTGCCATCATTATCACCATGAATGTCCGCGGCCCTCTCCAAACCGGCGTATTCGGTCGGCATGTGCCGCATATGGCGAGTTAGCCGTCTATGCAGCGTATTGGCGCCACCCTCCATCTGCCTGCATCCTTGACACAGACTCTCCCGTTGGGCTGCTCGCAAACAGCTTGAGTGTAGTGAACCATACCGCTGGGTCGCCGCCGTCACAACATGTAGTCGCCGTGCTGCCCACAAAGCCGGTCCACTTGCAATTACAGTACCTGTCGTTTCCTCAACCAGCCGAGCTGCGATCCTGCCATTTGATCCCAACTCTTATTAATATCGACCCATCTCAATATCGTGTCTGTATCAGATACATGCACGCAGAGCCGCCTTACTAACTCATCGAATTTGTGCATCTGGCGGTAGGGCCACGCTACTCCACCCCAAATAATGTCAGGGTTCCAACTAAGCATGTCTGCAGGGTGGCCGTCGAAAATCGACAGACACAAAATCATCGTCTGAAAGCATGGCTGCATCGTTGCTGGCGTTGCTTTCCCAACAGTCTCCGAATCTACAAACCAGGAAGGCGCTCATCGTGACTGGCCTCCAGCATGATTTCTTGTCACCAAATGGGAAACTGCCCGTCAACAACCTGGACTCTGGTTTTCTCAAACGCACGAAGACACTCATAAACGCATTCCGCCCACACGGCCAGATCATCTGGATTCGTACCGAAATCGATGCTTCAAAACACCCAAGCGATGTCGACGAAGATGCCTGCAACGTAATCACTTCATTGGACGAGCACGACCAGCCTAGTTCGGAGGACGATTCCGAGGACGATGCTTCCGACTCAGACACAGCACAACCTTCAAGGAAGCGGAAGCCGGGCAAGGATACTTCGTCACCAGTAGCAATACAAGGTGCTTCCAAACGTAACCAACGCAAGTCATCACTCGACGAAGCATACGCGGATGCTTCGGCTCCCGTCGATGAGGAGCACTTCCTCACGCAAATACCAGGCAGGGAAGCTTGTTTTATCAAGGGCACCATTGGCGCCGATTACGCTGCTGAAGTCAAATCCTCCATTCAGCCAACCGATCTGCAGGTGACAAAGGCCTATTACTCCGCATTCAGCTCGACCTCGTTGCTCTCCACTCTGCGGATGAAGCTTATCACGGAGCTCTATGTATGCGGTGCTATGACGAACCTCAATGTCTACGCAACCTCAATGGATGCCGCTCGATACGGTATCAAGATCACACTGGTGGAGGACTGCCTAGGCTATCGCCATAAAGACCGTCACGACCTCGCTATCAAGCGGCTTGTCAACATCATGGACGCTAGCACTACCACGAGCGACCAGGTTATGGCAGAGATGGGAGCAGGCACATCGACATCTCGTCCAAGAGCGACAGAGCCTACACAAACACATACCACCCTCGGCGCAGATATTGACGCTGCAGCTGACATGCTCGAAGTCGCAAGCAGCGATGACGAAGATGACGAAGATCTGCTATCCGTACGTGCTTCTCCTTCCAAGTCTCACCGGCCGTTGGAAATCAAAGGTAGCAGACCACAAGATGAGCACTTACACGTGGTTGGCACAGGATCAGAGCAACATCCGCAATTTCAGAGACTTGCGTCTGCACGCTCGAGCACAGGAGCTGGCACGAGCCAGCGGACGGCCGAGAACAATATCGAACGTCCAGGCCAAGTCGAGACCGTCGAGCTCGAAATCACACGTTCCCTGAACCGTTTAGAGATCGCGGACGAGGTTGCTCGACCAACTGCGGCTGCTCAGACTACTAAATACACAACGAACCGAAGTCTCAAGGACCAAACAGTGAACGTGGCAGGTGACTCTACACAAATGCAACCGACATCTGCCGCATCCCAAAAGAAACAGAAAGCGAAAATGCGCAATGCCCTTTCTAAAATACAACGACGCAACCGAAAAGCACAAGCAGACAACATGATAATACGACAAACACATCAACCGCTCTTCGGCGTGGATAAAGAGGAGGAAAGCCAAAGCTCAAGCATAAATTACGACCTACTCCCACCCGACCGCGTCGACGGCTTATTCCACAAACTAAAAGACGAGGTCAAGTGGCAGAAGATGCATCACCAGACAGGTGAAGTCCCACGCCTCGTTTGCTGCCAAGGGACGATCGATGCCGAAGGAAACACGCCCGTCTATCGACATCCTTCCGACGAAACCATCGCTCTGCTACCTTGGTCAACGACGGTGAACGAGATCCGCCAGGCCGCCGAAGCAATCGCCGGCCACGAGCTCAACCACGCATTAATCCAACTCTACCGCGCCGGAACAGACTTCATCTCCGAACACTCCGACAAAACCCTCGACATCCGTCCCGACAGTTTCATCGTCAACGCATCCTTCGGCGCCGAGCGCGTGATGCGCCTCCGCACCAAACGCTCCCAAATCACACCCTCTACAGAACCCTCAACTCAAGACTCGCAACAACGCACAACCCACCGCATCCGCCTCCCCCACAACTCCGCCCTGCTCATGTCCCTCGACACAAACGCCCAATATCTCCACTCCATCAACGCCGACAAGCGCCCAGCGTCGGAACTCACGCCCGCCGAGAAAGCGTATGATGGACAGAGAATCAGTCTGACTTTCAGGCACATCGGCACGTACCTGGACTCCGAATCGGAGAATATCTGGGGTCAGGGTGCCAAGGGCAAGGAGCGGGAGGATGCGCGGAAAGTCATCAGTGGGGATGCGGTGGAAGTTGATAGGTTGGTGAGAGGGTTTGGGGCGGAGAATGCTGCGGCGGAGGTTGCGTGGGCGGAGTGGTATGGTGGTGGGAGCGATGTGCTGCATTTGAAATGAGAAGTGTTTGACGTGGAAGAAACGATTGCTCTCCATGGAGACTTCTTTTCATCACCCTCATGGCCTCCCGACTGTTGCCGTCGAATCAATCGGTTCATTATGATCCAAGCTATGTCTGACGTTGGCGCGTGCAAGCCAGCTCGACCAACGTGATCAAGGCAAAGCATCTCAATATCACTGCTGGTTGTACACGGCCTATTATCCACAGCAATTCCTGCTGTTGCTCCGGAGCATTATGGTCCTCAATATTCACTAACAAGTCTGAGACAGCCATGTATGGAAACAAAACAAGTTGAAATATGATCTAAATGATTATAATCTAATAATAACGACTCCCACAAAAGATGTCAGTAACAAACTCGCGCTGCCTTTGAAGGCATCCATCCAGGTTCTTCAAACCGCCGCCCCTCCTATGCAATGGATATCTCGAAACAAATGCCTTTCCTCCCCGGAACTCCTCGCTCAAAATATTTCAACAGATTAAAGCAAACCTTCCAAACATTGCCTTCCTCAGACGCAAGCAAAAAATCGATCGCAACCCCTCACTTCAGCTGCTCGTCAACCGCTTCGTAGAATCCCTCCATCCGCCATCGCCAGCTCTTCAAATAAGAACCAATCGACTTATCCACCGGCGCCCACCACTTCTCGTGCAGACTCGCAACACCGCCCTTCAGATCCTCCATAGTAGGGTAGTGCGCGTTCCACTCCGTCGAAACGGCTTTCCACGGCATATTGCCGCCGTCAGCTTCGGGCCTGTGGACGTAGTTGAGCAAGTTCTGTTCTGGCAAGTGCGGCGGGAAGCGCTCGGGGAGGTGCATGACGTTGAGGTAGAGTTTCTGCAGCTCGAGCGAGGGCTGCATGACGAAGAAGCCGGCGTTGAGGTAGTTGATGTTTGGGTAGTCGCCCGCTGCGTCGGAGGGCGGGTAGTGGTGCGCGGCGTTCATTTCGGGCTGGCCGGCGAAGACGTAAGTTGAGGGCAGGGTGCCTTCGTCTTCTTTGTTTTTGTCCGGGCGGTTGAGGGTTTGGTGGAGGGCGACGGCGGGGTCGTCGAAGACGCCGTCTAGGGGCCTGTTGAGGACGGTGTCGCCGTCTAGGAAGCAGATTCGGTCGAATTGGGTGAATTCCCAGAGGCGCAGCTTGTCGAAGACTTCTTGCCAGTTTGAGGCGCCTGCTCCTTCTAACCAGCTGGGCTTTTCGACGGTTTCGACTACGATTACGATTGCGCCGTCGCGGCGGAGACGCTCGATTTTGTTCTCGTGGACGCCTTTTGTGGCAAGCACGATGAAGGGGATGTCCTTGCTCCGGGTTTCAGGAGCGTGCATGATTTGGTATCCAAGAAGTCGTGTGGCGATGAAGTAGTCATCGTGCAGGTTGCCGGGATCGTCGGGGTGATTTGAGTCGGCTGCGAGGAGCGTTGCAAAGGCGTACTTTGACTCTGTGGTCTCCAGAGACGCTGAAGGATGCAGTGCTGACTTGGCTGTTTGTGTGGTAGCATCTGCGACGTGTTTTACCAGAGCATCGCGCTGGCTGTCGTATGCGGTTGGTAGTGGTGTGTACACGAATAGTGTTAGGATTGCGACTGCTGCTAGTATGACATACAGGCCCATGCAGTTGCGTCGACCGATTCCAGTGCCTGAAGGCGACAGACTTCGTAGGTATGGAGACATCTGGGCTTGTCCGCGCAGAGTATGCTGTTGTGGTTCAACGAACGACGTAAATCGGTGGTACTGCAAGAGGCAACGATAGATGATATTGTTTGCCCAGCGCAGTCCAGTACAGCGCAGTGGAAGCAAACGTAACACGTAGACAGATAAGTAAGAAAGGACTGATGACAGGGAAGGCGCGAGAGCAAGGGAAATTAGAAGGTCGTGAGTGCTGGCGCAGGATGAGGCCAGACCTGCGTTCACGGCGTTATCTATCGTGTCGAGAATAGCCTACCGAAACGAACAGCTACTACTGCTGCGCAAGGAAGGGCCAGAAAAGTAAGCTCAATTAACGTATGCGAGGGTCCTTTCGCCGTGTCGCCTAGCAGGACGCTGGCGTGTGGCGCCGCGGATGGGAATCTCCATCTCGTTTCCTCACTGCTGTGCAGAAACGACCTTGCCTCGCTCGTCCTGGAGGCATATTGGGGTGAGGCGAGGGCGGCGCGTGAGTGGCCAGAGCGGCTGAGTTTGCGCCCAAATTTCGTGCGCAAGGGGCTTTTGTCGGCTTCGACGGGCTAAAGAGATCGTATTTCGGCAGACCCGCTGGGCTTAGTCTGCTTTCATGTAAGCGTGCCCTGGTGCTGTGGTGAAGATTGGAGGTGACACCACCCTTCCCGCATCCCTCCGCGCGCTGGTGGCTGGGCCGGTTGGCGAGGGAAGAGGTGCCCTTGGTGCTGTACCACTCGAGCCCATGTCCACAAATAGAGCGGTGCGTGGGAGGGTGGGTGGTGTGATTGGGGTAGTAGTGAACAAGAGTAATGGTGCTGCGTGGTGGCAATTTGCTTATACAGCATATCGTATATTGCATGCCTGGCATCATTTACTCGAAAGGCTCTTCTCGAGTCGTGTATGAAACTGGGGAGGAAATGAAAGAGACGTTACTGGGAAAGCATCAGAACTTGAAGACCCGCCGTGAAGACTCGGTTGAGTCCGGACTTCCAGAAGTCTTCATATGAGCCTCAGCTGTCTCGCCTCGCCTAACACACAAACCTTAAAGGTAAACATGTCAGCAGCGCCGAAAGTCTCTCGAAACCTTGTGCAAAAGATGGCGTTTCCAGAAGTTCTGCACCGTGATCTTTCCGGACACTTTTACCGGCGCACGCTAACGTCACCCTTCGTATGCCGTGTCAGCTACCTGCAACATCGACATTTCGTTTGATACGGTTGGCACTTTGTGGCGCTCTTTTATCACCGAGGTGCGACTTGATTGTGAGAGAGGGATTGAGCCTTTATTGTTGTGTTGTGGTACTTTCTGTGACAGACATGCTGAATTGTCTCATAGTTTGGAAACGAGGCAGGTGGCAAGCGATTAACTCGAGGTTGGTTGTGGATATTCCAGAGACTGGTGGTGGAACTGTTGTAGATCTGACACTTTGTGGCGTTCGAGTTCGACTCTCATCATCGAGGTGCGACTGACTGGACTGAGTGCGAGAGGGATTATTGACCCTCATCATTGTGACACTCTCAGTATCATATATGCCGAATTGTCTCACAGTTGTGAATCAAAGCGAGAGGGAAGCGATAAACTCGAACGAGTGGTGATTCAGATGCCAGAGGCGCAAGCCCAACGTTGTTGGCGAAGCTGTCGTGGGTCGCTTAGTGCCGTGTAGACAGTCAGACCGAGGTATTGATTAATCTGCCAGTAATCACTTTTGACACACTGCGCAAACCGGCGACAGTAGAACTGAAAGAAAATTTGATGTTCAGCCCAGGCAGAAAAGGAACTGTTAACAATGCTAGGTATACACGTCCACCCTGCGCGTCTAAGCAGCGCTCTTGCCCTTCTTCGAGCCACCAGCCTTGAAAGCCGCACCTCTCTTCGCACTCCTGTCCGTAGGCTTACCCTGTTTCTGAGGGCCCTTCTTATTCTTTCCACCGCCCTTGCCACCAAGCTTCAGACCCGTGTTACCCTGCTTCTGAGTCGCCCTGTGGCCCTCAAACACAAACGCTTCAGGCCTCTTGAAGCCTGCAAGGTTGTGAGCAGACCTCTCTTCTCTGGGTCCCTTGTTTGCCGCTTTTTGCTGGTCTTTCAGCAAAGCGGCCGCGCCAGCCTTGCCGACCATCTTGCTCTGTCTGCCCAACTGCGCGGCTTCTTCCTGGGTGATCTTGCGTTGGTAGCCGCTTGGTGCGGCTGCTTTGGTGTTTGAGCCAGGGCGACCAGAACCGGGCCTTGCGTTGCGCTTTTGTGCTTTTGCGCGCGAGACGCGCAGCTTTCGGGGAAGCATGGGAGGGAACTTCTTCTCGTTGTCCAGGAGGGCCTTCTCGACGCTGTTCTCGTCGACGAACTGTACGTACGCGATGCCCTTGCCGACACGTGTGATGCTGTCGCGAATGACGCGCACTGACTCGACGGCACCGTGACGCGACATTGTGCGCCAGAGGCCTTCCTCGTGGTCTGCGGGCTGCTTGCCGGGCTTGCGCACTTCGCGACCGTCGGCTGCATTGGCGGCTTGGATGTTGGTCTCGTCGTCGACGAAGCCTAGGTTGCCGATGAAGACGCAGCGCTTGTGGTCGACGACGGACGGGTGAGCGATTTCGTCCACACGGAGGTGGCGGTCGAGGGTCTTGGTTGCATTCAGGCGGCGAGCGGCTTCGCGTGAGAGGATGGGCGAGCTGTAGACTGCGTATGCGTTGGTAGATTTCGTTGTGGCGTCCATGAGTTCCTTCTTCGCATACGCGGCCTTCTTGGGGAGAGATGCGGCGTAGGGTGTGCTGCGGAAGCGGATAGATTCAAGCTTAAACTTGACATCGGGATGCTTCTTCTGTACTTCGGGCAAGAATGAAGTGAGGTGTGCGATGAAGACTCTGCGTGCCGATTTCGAGGTGATTGCTGAGGTCGAGACGTTTCCGAGGAACACGGTGCGACTGGCCTTGGTGAGGTCGTTCTCTTCTTGTTGAGTCTCGTGCTTAGGCACAGGAGAAGATTTCCTGGCCTTCTTGGTGCTCTTTTCATCCTCATCTTCCTCTTCATCGTCGTCGTCGTCGACCATGTCATCGTCGCTCTCTGCCTCAATCTGCACATCCACGCCGTCGTTGTCGCCGTCGCTCTCCTCAGCCTCGACTTCCTCGCCCTTTTGACGCTTAGAAGCGCGTTCCTTTGCAGCAGCCTCTGCCTCCTGTGCCTCCTCCTTCTCTAGTTTGCGCATGTAGACATCTTCAATCTCGTCGCCCGCGTCCTTGCGCTTCCTCTTGCGCTTCTTGTCATCCTCGGGTGCCTGCACGGCCGCCTTGCTGGTCTCCTTGGCAATGTCGACCATTTCGTCGTCGGCTCCATCGTCAAAGTCCTCGTCGATTTCGCTAAGCTCGGCATCCGGGTCCTCGTCCTCTGAGTCTCCCTCGGGCTCTGGTACGATCTCCTGGCGCGTTGGTGGTGTAGGCTGGAAATATTAGTTTTATGTTCATGTATAATGGTTCAGTAATATACACACCTGTGCGGCGAAAAGAGACGAAAGCACTGGGTTCACAGCCTTCTTGTCGGCAAGCAACGAGGCAGCGGCAGCCTTTTCGACCGAGGATTTCTCATCCTTCTTGCTCTTTTTTGCAGATTTGTCCTTTTTGGAGCTCTTCTCCACCTTGGGACTCTTGTCACTGGTCTTTGCACCCATAATTGTTTGTGTGGCGGTTTTGTGTATTAGACTCGAATGCTCCTTCCCCAAGCAATCGCAAGCCGACCTGTGATATTTTTCAAAGCAAAGCTTCTTGCTTCAGATCCCGAGCCCTGGCTGACGCGCTGATTGGCTGAATGGGCTAGCCATGACGAAAAGCCGAAAGCACGAGTATGGGCAGCGCGAGTGGAGAGGCACAGGATAGCACGCTTGTCTTGTGCTTGTGCCTCGTTCATCTGCTGTCTGCTGTCTCTCGCCCACAACACAACCACGCCCAATCGTCACCACCACTGTTCACGCCAGATACCCTTAGCCACGCCTCTCACCGGCGTGCGAGGATCTCAGACCACTCCATCAGCAGCGCCCTCCTTTGCGCCAGTGCCTGTCCGCCCTCTCGATTGTTGCCGATACCGCAAAACCAGTGCGTCGCGCACACCCGCCCTGCTCTCGAGAGCTGCACCGACTCGACACCACCCTCACATTGGAACCCTTCAGCCTGCATACCAGGGCTTGAGGGCGAGCCTTTTCTACCTTGTCGAGCACTTGCGAACACCCACACACCACCCAGGGCCATGGCGTCGCCAGCCACTGCGCGTCGCACTGAGCCGCTCCACGATAGTAAGTGCCTCCTACCATACCACGAGGATCGCACGGCGCCATGCTGTTCCCAATCGCAATATCGGCATCGTTCGCTAACACATGCCTGCGCAGACCACGATGCCGACTCTGGTGTACACACTCCTCTCCGCGCAGCCCACCACACCCCTGCTAGGACACCCACACCCCGCCCTTCAATATCCCCTCTGAGCACCGCCTCGAAGGCTCCTCGAGGCTCACCTATCGCTACAAGAGATGCCACAATGCGCGATGTTGAACTCGACCAAATAAGTGCCGAGGCTCTCGACGACGCCGCCGATCGTCCAGAAGCCGAAGTCGGCGACATTCCTGACGACCGCTCGAGTAGTCTCAGTGAGCCCGAGGACGTAGATGATGACGAGGAGGGATTGCGATATGTGGCCAATGGTGCAAGCGGTGTCACTCTGCCACACGCGCAAAAAACTCTAGAGGTGGATTCTGAAGCCGAGACTGAAAGACTGGAGGAATCACCCCGGAAAATAAGACAACACGCAGACAGCATTGGCAGAACGCCTAGCAAGCTCAGCAAAGCTGCTGGCGTGGAAGACGACCTTTCAGAGCCACCCTCGCCTCTGCCGGCAGGCCCAGGCGCTGCTTCTAGTACGTCAACAATCGAGACGGCCGGTAAGGCTTCTCCAGGCTCTGCAGAACCCTTGTGGCCCACATGTGCGGTACAGGATGCTGATGCGACAATTCTAGGACAAAAGCGCAAGCGTTCAGATGCCGAGGACAGTCCTCTTACAAGCGAGGAATCGGACATTGAACAATCACCTAGAAAGCGAAGCCAAGGCCCTTCCACACACCCGCCTGAGGGCGAGATCGCGCAGTCAACAGAACCAAACGGCACCGACGATGCGCAAGAGATCGAAGAAGCTGAGGCTGCCGAGATAGAGGATGTTGAAGTCCCAGCTGCATTGCCCACGAAAGGCTTCAAAGGCAAGAGGGGCCGCAAGCCCGGGAGGAAGTCCAAGGCGCAAGAAGAAGTCGAAGAAGCAGAAATTGCGGATCCGGCAGCGGGTGTCGAGGGAGATGAGATCGCGGAGCCTGAACCCAAGAGCGAAGAGGAGCTCAAACAAAAGGGAGAGGCATCTTCTTCCTTCGAGGATCTCGCGAAACAATTCACAGCGTTCCGACAGCGCCTTGTCAACGAGAGCCTGGCATCTGTTGAACACGAGCTGCAATTGCTCAACCAGCCCGATTGCGTACACCCGGAATTCCTGCGACAAGTTTCGTGCATCGACGAACGACGAGCTAAGCAGATTCGCGAGGCAAATGCTTTCTACCGGTATCGTATGCAGTCAGTTCGCCAGCGCACATTGGGAGAACGTGCACAGCTCCATTCACAATACTTCCAGACGGCTCGTGAGCTTCGCGAGAATATGCTCTATGAGCTTGGCGAGGACTGGTACGGCATCCAAAAGGAACGCCGACAACAGCACCAAGAGGGTGAAGAAAGATTCTTATACAAGCTCCCGAGCAAGAAAAGCGCGCAAATCCGGCAACAAGCAAAGTACAACCAGGAGGTCAGCGTACTCAGTGGTGTCGCGAAGTACGTTGGATTCCCAGCTGCGCCAAATATCTCTGGCGTCGAAGGATCCGGATTGGAGGACGACTTCAAGGCCATGCGTGTAAGTACAGGCAATATGATATCGAAGTTCGTCACATACTGACTTGAACCTGCAGATACCCCGGCGTGTGCATCAGCCCGTGCAACAGATGCACCCTCATCAGCATCAGCTTGCACACCCTCCTCAACCGCAGCAACAGCAATTACAGCACCAGCAGCAGCAACAAGTTGTACAAGCATCACAACAGCAGCAACAGCAGCAACCGCAGACTGTCTACGTGACAGTACCGTATGTTCCACCGCCAGCGCCTAGTGAGCGCCAGGCGCATGATCAGTTCCTCGAACAGAATGCTTGGGCTCGCCCTCAGCAAACCGTCATGTCCACGCACGGAACGCCCAATTTCACTCATACACCAGATTGGGCCGACCAACCGCCTGGAGCAAGACATCTCATGCGCAATCTTGGAGGACCAGGCCAGCGTACTGGCAGTCCACTTGCGACTCCTGTATCTGGAAAGCGTGCAACGGGCTTTGTGGATGGGATGGAGGGTCACAGCTCAGCGCTCGCAGCACCTCCATCGAGCTCAAGGACACCTGCCCAAGGTATCTCCACAGGTTCGCCACTTCAGGTTGGCAAACACAGACAGCTAAACGGCAACACTACGCATACCGGAGAGAGGGAGCTCACTGGCTTCCGCAACATCTCGAATATCTCCAGCACGAGCACGATCGATGCGCCATTGTCAGCTGAAAAGTCTCTTCAAGAAGCAGACCGTGCGCCTCATCACGAAGGCTCTCTCATGGCCAGATATCTACCAGGATTACACACCGAGCAATCAGCTCCACATCAATCGTTTGACACAAGCCAACTACACCGACACCCAAATCAGGCAGAGGGTGGCCTGAACAAGGACGTCTACGCGAGTCATGGTTTCAGGCCAGCGGAGGGATCTTATGGGACGCCGACAGCATCGTTAATGTCTGGAAGAGCACCACCGCCGAGTGGATGAATGGAGGTTTGGAAGTAATGATTTTGGAGATGAACTGTGAAAAGAAAAGGAACTGGCAAGAATACATATGTGCTCATGATACCCTATTAGCGCGACGACGATGGACTGATGGAAGGATATATCGGGGTATGAGGAGAGCGTAGGTCGGAATATAGTGGATAAACCCTCTGCTCAATCAATCACTTTTGAGTCGTCTCAATGTCTCTGTTCCAATGCGCAGGCTTCACTGTTGATGCTGTTAGTATCTAGTACGCTCAAACACGAGGCAAAATCAGACCTTCCATGGTTTGGTATACGGCCTTCGACTCAGCACCGGGGTATGCTCCGCGTACCATAAGTCACCGAACTGCTCGCGATATGCTTTTCGTTCACGGCTTGAACCCTGTCCAACTGATCAGATGATCCTGCGTTGCCTGACATTTACGTACAGCGAACGGGTCTCGCTATCCTCGTGAGACTCGCGCCACAAGGCAGCTCTAGAACATCCGGTATCAGCCCACGATGGCACGTCGCAAGCCAGATCTGCTACCACACAGAGTACATGTGCCACTTTCATTGAAGCATTTATATATATGTGCGTGAAGACTCGGTCCTTTCGAGGGACGTGGTTTGCGGCTGACTTGTCGAGTCGACTTGGCTATCATCATCTTCACTCGTCAGACGGAAGCAATAGTCGTCTTCAGCCTCACAGGACCTCTAGGATTGGTTTGCATGTTATAAGACGGTCACAGTCGGCTTGACCATCTATCTCATTACCTCCATCGATCAATTCAAACAGCAAGACACAATGCAAGCGAAAGGAAGCTGCCTCTGCGGCAAATCATCCTACACTCTCGATGGCGAGCCAGCCTTGACGGTATATCTTCCTCAAACACACACTTCCAATCAATCCAGCCATTCATCAATCAACCACTAACACCCCCTCCCCCACAGGCCCTCTGCCACTGCCTCTCCTGCCGCAAACTAACCTCCTCCTCCAACTCCACCGCCCTAATGCTCCCCTCCTCCTCCATCCACTTCACGCCCTCCTCGCCCCTCAAAAAAGTCACCGTCCCGCACCACGAAGTCGGTTTCCCAATGACGATAACTTTCTGCGCGGATTGTGGTTCTGCGCTGAGCAAGCACGCTGATGCTGAGGCTTTTGAGGGGATGGTGATTGTTTTTGCGGGGTGTTTGGATGGGCCGGAGGGGCTGGAGGGGGTGAGGCCGCAGGCGGAGATGTGGGTTAAGTATAGGGTGGGTTGGAGGGGGGGTTTAGAGGGGGTGAGGCAGTGTGAGGGGTTTGAGTAGGGGGTTGTTTGTTGGGTGCGGTTGGGGGTGGTAGCGTACGGCGAAGGATGTTTGGAGGGGCCATGTTGTTGGTGTAGGCTTTCGGGATCTGTTCGTGTTTTTCAAGGATTACCGCTGATCTACGAGAGATGAGACAAATCACCGAATGCGTTCCAGGGCAGTTCATAGGACATGATTGGTTTGTTTGAGAATTGTTTGATTAAATACATGAAGCTTTAACTCACTACGCGCGCGCTGAGATCGTCCAAATTCATCTTATCTTCTTAATATCGTTGATCGGCAGCACGCTCATGCCTTGACCGTCTCAAAGCCCTGCCATCCGGTCAACTTGCCACGGATCTCAGCATTGTAGGCTCCAACGCCACCGGCATAACATGTCTGTGAAATCGAGTCAGTAAGAATTCGGTTGTGGCGGATGCTGCATTGTGAACATACCATCTCGACCTTCTTGCCAGGCACAGTACCACCCATGTATGTGCTGCGAGTCGTGGGGAACAGTGTAGCGTCGCCGAGCTCGTTGATGCGTTGCTTCCAGGCCTTGGTAGCTTCTTCAGTGGGGTTGATGTACTTGAGACCCTGCTTGTTCGCCTGCTTGATCGCGTCCTTGATCCAGCGACCTTGAATCTCAACGGACGAGGGACCGTTGGAGAGGAGGGTAGGTCCGTGAGGGCCGTACAAGTGGTAGCTGTGAGGTGTTAGTGATGTCGTGGGAGACTGATGAAGGCAGTGATACGTACAGATTGGGGTAGCCTGAGATGGTGGTGCCAAGGTAGGTGTGAGCACCATCCTTCCACTCGTCTTGCAGATATGTGCCATTGATGCTCTTCAGACCCATGTTGGTCATGCCGCCAGTGACGACGTCGAAGCCGGTGGCGAGTGCGATGATGTCGTACTCGCGCTCTTCGCCGTCGGATGTTATGATGCCCTTCTCGGTGAACTCCTTGATCGGAGTTCCGTACTTGGTCTCGGGGTTGATGTTCACGATGCCGACATTGTCGCGGTTGAGAACCTCGTAGAAGTTCTGCTCAAGGCAGGGACGCTTGATACCGAAGGCGTGTGGCGGCTCCTCAGGGAAGAGGATCTCATTCTTCCTCTGGTCCTTGACGCGAGGTGACTGCTTCTTTCGCCAGAAGTTCTATTGGACATGTTAGCTTGTACGTAAGAAAAACAATATCGGAGGTGATGGGCACTCACGTATGCTTCGCGGTTAGCCTTCACATCTGAGAGGTAGTCCTTGTAACCGCCGAGCCATAGACCGAATCCGGCTTGCTTCCAGAGCTTCTCAAAGTGTGCCTCTCGCTCTTCTTCGGTATCGTCGAACTACAAATGGTGTTAGCGGACGAATCGTAGGCAGTTGTAACCTGTGAACTAACAGTATCACGCTCAAGCAGGTCGTAGTCGAAGCCGGCGAAGCATAGCTCGCGCAGGTTGTGAATCTTTGGGTATAAAGGCTTGAGAGCGTCTTGCTCTTCCTTGGATAGGTCGCGTTTGCCCATTGGGAGTGCAAGGTTGGGAGTACGTTGGTAGACATCAAGGTGGCTCGCGGTTGGTCCCATTTCCTGAGTTGGTCAGTTGTGATCAATGCATGAATACAATGTAATTTGTTAATCTTACCTGGATCATTTGAACTCCGGATGCACCGGTGCCGATGATAGCAACGCGCTTTCCATCGTACGGCACACCCTCAGCTGGCCAGAAGGAGGAGTGGTGGATAGTGCCCTTGAACTTATCCATTGATGGGAAACCAGGGATGTAGCGTTTGGCGGCAAATCCAGCACACACAACAAGGTTCTTAGCTTTGGCCTTGCGACCGTCTTGTGTTCCGACATTCCACTTGCCCTCTTCGAGATCGAATTCGGCGGAAGTAACGACTGTCTCGAAAGAGCAGTCCTTGCTGAGGTTGAGCACCTTGTCCATGTGATCGAAGTAGGCTTGCAGTTCCTCCCAGTTGGGATAGTTGGTTGTCCAGTGCCAATCCTTGTACACTTCGGGGATTGCCAACTCGTAGATGGGCACTGGGCTATCGACGCGAGCACCAGGGTACACGTTCCATCTCCAAGTGCCTCCGAATGAAGTTCCCGCTTCGTAGATTGCGGCCTTCAGTCCGGCTTTTCTCATCTCATACAAGCTGAAAGCGCCGCCAAAGCCTTAAGGGTTGTTAGTGATCGATCGTTTGAATGTATCCTCGCTGTCCGTGTTCAAACTCCGCACTGGCCTCACGGCGGCATGGCGAGCAGTGCAAACTTCGAAGGTAGACCGCGAGAGGGGAACTTACCAGCTCCTACAATCAAGACATCTAGGTCGAGATCGTCCGCATAAGGTCCATCATGGCGTGTCCTATTGCTGTACTCTCGAAGATCTGTCTTCAAAATACGCTCTGGCTGAGGTTCTTGATCGATGGAGCCCATTTTGCTGTGGTATTTCGCAGGTGTGTATTGTGAGATTACTTAGGATGTTTGTGAACGAAAAAGATACTTGCTGACGATCTCTTTTACCTCTTCGACCAGGGTGGCGGGCATTATAAGCATTATTCTTGCCATGATCGTCCGTGATTCCGGTCGACCGCAGTCGGCCAGGACGCGTACCCCGCTAGCATGCACAATCATCTGGACTCTGGTCTTGGTGGCCAATGGTTGCTAGTGTTAGGCTTTCCTTATGTCGACATTTTGCGCCACACGATCTGTTTCGGCGACGTTCAAGACATGGAAATAACAAATAACTAGGCGGGGTTGAACGCGGGGATCCTGAGAGCGGGGAGCGACAGGGTCGAACAGAGCGGAACCGACAAGACCCCCAAACTCTCGACTCGATCACAAGGTTGCTGTTCCGGATCTAGATCGAGTTGTAAATGTACGTCCCGGTACAGCGAACAGCGAGCACAGGAACTGCCCGGACGGGCAAACGTAAGCGCAGCGGAGCGGCTTCGATTGCCCCATGCCTCGTTTGCGCGTATCCTTTCCTGACTAACATGAGAGGCATTGCGAAGAACCAGATTATGCTTTGCTGCAGCCAAAGTAGCCATCATGGCAATCTGTTCCTTCCTCGAGGTGGCTTCAGACTGCCTTGCTTCAACATCCTTCATGGCAGCAATTCATGTCTGTCAAGCCTAAGGATGTGATATATAGCTTGTCGACTCGCCACGCCAGGCATACCACAGTAATTGTTGCTTACCAAGTCTCAATGGCAAGCACGAGTGTTTGAAACCATACTTTACGGTATCACCATGAAAACCATTGAGAGTTTTGCACTCTGATGTCGTTCCAGCGACAGTGCACGAGGTTATGCAGAGTGGGACATCGGAGTGCAATGCTCATGACAGGTCGGAGAGCAGCAGACGATCGTCAACAGGCCCAAGGTCGTTCGACAGAATGCGCGTTGATTATTAAGTTCTCGGGTTGCTGCTGCCAGAGATCGATTTGCCACGTGGAGACATGCTTATGTCCAGTTAGCGTTGTTAGAAGTCATCCGCATGGACATGACGCGAAGGATTGCACGCATCCCAGCATGCTTTTGCTCCGTACATTGTCTCTGCAAGGCACAATGGTCCATAATGTCGTGGTCCGCAGGAAGCAAGGAACACATATCACGTGAAGTCGCGTACCTCGATGCGTGCACGGGCTTGGCGGCGTTCAGAAGCGCCGACCCTTGGACCAGGGGCAGTCGTACTCGTGGCAGCTTAGCTGTCAACTACTTCTCGAGGGAACATTTCTGGCTGCACCAGCTGAACATCCGTGCCCAACACGGCGAACACCAGCACTTCTTTGCGGCAGTCGACCGCTTTCTTGTCCTTCCTTCATTTCACCTTCCTTTAACTAATTGGGCTGTTGCAAGCCTACACCCACCAAACATGTCCTCCAATGCTGCCCTCCGCCAGCGAGGAGGGAAGAAAGGCGCGACTGACGCTGAAACGACACCGAGCGTGGATGCCGATGAGGTTATCAACCAGTTCAAAGGCGTCGCAAAAGAGACAGTACAGAGGGAGTGGGACTACAAGCTTGCGCTCGTTGTGATCACAATCCTGGCATTCATCACCCGCTTCTGGGGCATCAGCCATCCCAACCAGGTGGTGTTTGATGAGGTGCACTTTGGCAAGGTAAGAACCCAAGACTATTAGGAGAAATGCTCGCAAGGACATAACCTAACCATGAGAATCGCAGTTCGCATCCTACTACCTCCAGCGCACCTACTTCTTCGATGTCCACCCTCCCTTTGGCAAGCTCCTCTTCGCATTCGCAGGCTGGCTCGTTGGATACGATGGCTCCTTCCTCTTCGAAAACATTGGCGACTCTTATATCACAAACAAGGTCCCCTATGTCGCATACAGATCGATGCCCGCAATGATGGGATCGCTGACTGTTAGCGTTGTCTTCTGGATCATGTGGGAGTCTGGTTACAGCCTTCCTGCCTGTATCGTTGCGGCTTCCGTGGTCCTCTTCGACAACGCGCACATCGGACAGACGCGCATCATCTTACTCGATGCGACTCTGGTGCTCTTCATGGCGCTGAGCGTCCTCAGCTACATCCGATTCTACAAGCTTCGCCATGCACCTTTCGGTCGGAAATGGTGGAAGTGGCTCTTGTTGACCGGTATCTCCATGTCCTGTGTCATCAGCACCAAGTATGTTGGCGCCTTTACCTTCTTCTCCATCGGTGTGCCGGTCATCATCGATCTCTGGGACTTGCTCGACATCAAGCGCAAGCAGGGCCCTCTGAGCATCCCGGAATTCGGCAAGCACTTGAGTGCTCGCATTATCGGCTTCATCGTCGTTCCTTTCTTGATGTACCTCTTCTGGTTCCAGGTTCACTTCACCATTCTCTCTAGGTCCGGACCTGGCGACGATTTCATGACTCCCGAATTCCAGGAGACTCTCAGTGACAACCTTATGACCCAACAGTCGGTTGGCATTGATTACTTTGACAACATTGCGATGAAGCACAAGGAGACCAAGGTTTACCTTCACTCTCATGTCGACAAGTACCCACTCCGCTACGAAGATGGCCGTATCTCGTCCCAAGGTCAGCAGGTCACTGGCTACCCCCACAACGACACCAACAACTACTGGCAAATTGTCCCCTCGGTCGAGATGGAAGGCCGTGGCCACCCTGTCAAGAACGGCGATGTCGTTCGTTTCCGTCATTTAGTGACCGACAGCTGGCTTCTTACTCACGATGTTGCTTCTCCATTCTACCCCACCAACCAGGAATTCACCACTGTCAGCACCGAAGACGCGAACGAAAAGCGTTTCAACGACACGCTGTTCGAGATCAGGATCGAAAACGGCAAGAACAAGCAGCAGTTCAAGACCATGTCATCTCACTTCAAACTTGTCCACTTCCCGTCCAAGGTCGCTATGTGGACTCACACCACACCACTCCCTGACTGGGGTTACAAGCAGGCTGAGATCAACGGTAATAAGAACATCGCTCAGTCCTCGAACATCTGGTATGTCGAGGAAATTCCTGGCCTACCCGAGGACTCTCCACGCCTCAAGAAGGAAGAACGCAAGGTCAAGCAGATGCCTTTCTTGAAGAAGTACTTCGAGCTCCAGCGCGCCATGTTCTTCCACAACAATGCTTTGACTTCGAGCCACCCTTACTCTTCGCAGCCAATTCAGTGGCCCTTCCTTCTGCGTGGTGTGAGCTTCTGGACCGAGAACGAGACCAGGCAGCAAATTTACTTCCTTGGCAACCCGATCGGTTGGTGGATCGCTTCATCTATTCTCGCTGTGTTCTCTGGCATCATTTTGGCCGACCAAGTCAGCATTCGTCGTGGTGTGGATGCGCTCGATAAGCGTAAGTTTCCCATTTGCATTCTCCTACAACATTTCAGCTAACCTTTCTCAGGCACCCGCTCTCGTTTGTACAACAGCACTGGCTTCTTCTTCCTGACATGGGCCGCCCACTACATCCCATTCTTCATCATGGGCCGTCAGCTCTTCCTGCATCATTACTTGCCAGCACACCTCGCTAGCGCACTCGTAGCAGGTGCCCTGATCGAATTCATCTTCAACCTCGAGCCTGCCGACGTTGCCACCATTGCCAAGGATGGCAGCAAGACCATCACCAAGGAACCCCGCAGCAAGCCCATCAGGGAGCGCATTGCTGGACAATCTTTGCTCGCTACCTGGGCTGCTTCTGGTGTCGTCGTCGCGGCTCTGATCTGGGGCTTCCTCTTCTTTGCACCACTCACTTACGGCACTCCTGGTCTGAGCGTTCCTGAGGTCCAGTCGAGGAAATGGCTTAACTACGACTTGCACTTCGCCAAGTAGATTGTGCGCTGAGGAGTTGGATGTGATGCGTGTGATACGCGTACGTTATTTAGCGGTTGTTTCAAGATGGGCTTGAGAGATAGTCTGTTTGTGGTATGGCGCGGGACGTAAATGAAACATCATTATTCACACATCATTACATCCTTCTTTTACATCTTCGCACCAGACCTATCACCAAGTGGTAGCTCCAGTGGCCTTGGTCAGGTCCCCTTAAAGGGCTCCCGGCGAGATCGAATTATCATTTTCAATACATCTCTTGCATTATCCACGACGTTATCGTGACTGTCTTAGAGGGCTGGCACCGAAAACATAGTCATATTTCCGCAGCAGGCGTATCTCTAAGTAGTAGTGTCCGTGACCTTGGTTTTGTCTCATGGAAGGCGTACCGGTGAGATGCTAACGATATTCCGGAGGCAAGCACCGTGGGTCTCCTAGTTTGGCGCGGTTGATGTGTTCTTAATGACATCCTCCAAATAGTGAGATTGTGAACATATCTCGGTGGCAAACATGTGCATTTTTGCATCCATACTAGATGGCAGCAGTGTGCGAAACATCGAGATACCATGATCGCCCACCGAATACCTTGAGAATGCCGTAGGGCGTGAGAGCAAGAATCACAAAATAAGCTTTGCCTCTTCCTCGGTGGCAAGTGAGTGAAAGATGGGCTACCATGCTCCGCTCAGTGAGGTTTGAAAGGTAAACTGACCAGCCTTGCCATACAAATTTGCAGTGTGAACTGGGCGCGCCGCCTCACTTGGACGCTCACTTGCGCTTTCACGTGGATTCAGTGCTGTTCGCAAACCCAAAGAGGAAAGCACGACCAGGCAAGCTTCCGCTCCCACTACTTGCAGTTCACCCTCTACTTCTTCCACTCCACATCCTCTTCACACACCCAGACCAGCACTACACAAACATCAAACCTCTATCAGCTTGGTATGTACACACAATTCCCATCCTGACTACAGAACGTAAGGCTTACACCATCATAGACAACAAGCTTACACCTTCCAGCAAACAACACCCATCTTACCTAACAACTCACCGCAACCAACGATGGCGCCGAAAGAAAAGGGCGAAGCCCAAACCTTCACCTTCGACGAGGTCGCCTGCATGATTGCAGCCATGAACACTGCTGGCGTTGTCCTCGGCGCCAAACACTACGGCCTGATGGCCAAGCTCGATGGCCACCGCACCACATCCAGCTTCGAGCACAAGTTCCGCGCAGTCAAGGCGCGTGGCAAAGAGCTTGCCACTGAGCTCAGCGACGGCAGTGCCACTCCGAAGACTCCAAAGACCGCAAAGAAGACTGCGACGTCCACTGGAAAGAAGCGCGGCAGTAGGTTTGATCCACTCTGTAATTCTTGTTCCCTCCACTGACCATGATTTTGCTCGCAGAGAAGGATGCCGAGGCCGACGACGACGATGAAGTTCCTGAGACTCCGTCCAAGAAGGCAAAGGCCAACGGCGTCAAGAAGGAACAGTCCGAGGGGCCTTCCGACCACGGCGCCGATGGTTACGGAATCAACGGCAACCACTTCGATAACGCCATGGGTCCGCAGTAGAGAAGCTATCAGAAGAGATGATGTTGCTGCAGGCTCGGCGGACTTGGGGACGGTTGCTTCTGGACAATTTGGCAGCGGCTTCGAAAGGTCATGCGGTACGAGGATTTGAGCAGGGAAATGGACTGGTTGAGTAGCAGATCGAGTGGGCTGCCTGATGAAGAGTTTCCACCTGTTGGATGCAGAGTTACTTGCTGTATGACATGTTTTGAATGGTGACTATGCCTCGAAGTTATGTTTTCAATACTCAATCGCTCTTGCCAATTGCAACACCGCGACTTTTCGGATTCAATTAGCTCAAAATAGAGGATGTTCCTAAGTCGCTCTTCTCAAGAAAAATCCCTCGCTCGTGTGCGCCCGCTTCCTATGGTGAGCAGCTTTAAAATAATTCACTGAATTAACAAGGTATTCGATTCTTGAATTACGATGATGATTGATATTTCTTGTAAAATGAACAATCACATGTTGTCGGCGACGGTAAACGCTTGACGTCTTCGCAGCAAGCAAAGCGGATGAGTAAGCCTTGGCGGGAGCGGACGCTGCCGTTGCTGGCTCCAATGGACCTCACCAGCAACCAACAGCTAGCAAACGAGCCTCACATACGCCATTGGCTTGCCTACACACAATGCTACCCCTTCAAAGAGCAGCCCTGCGCTCCGCGCGTGGTGTACGAACCCAGATCCAGCGCCGCAACGCCAGCCACGGCGCCGGTGACGCCCACCACACCTCTTCTGGCAGCGAGAGCTTCGGCGTACGTGAACACCCTGGAGAGCGCGACCGACGAATGCGCGCATAAAGAGACCTAGAAAAGCAGGAGACTAATTGAGAGTGTGTAGACTGGTTTCTTCGTCGCGATCACCGCCGTGCCTGCGGCTTTCTTCGCTCTCAACTATGCCACTTCTGGCGACAAGGAGCCTTACTTCACGCGCTTGATCACCAACACTTACAACAAATACGCCAACACTTGGGCGGACCGCAACAATGTACACACAGAGATGATCGAGCAGGCTGCTGCGGACCGAGTGCTGTTCCTCAACGAGGCTAGTCAGGCTGTTCGTCATGTTGACTTGAGGTTCCCGGAGTACGTTTTTACCCTGCGCGTGAGAAGGAGAGAAAGAGGAGGAATAGAAGGAGAGGAGGAAGTACACATGGAAGAGCATATGGGAGAGGAGAACATATGAAGACGATGTGCTCGGAAGCATGTGGAGATCAAGAGGTAGTGAGCTAACATGATATTTACAGGATCTTCAACACCGGATCGCCATGGAACGTCCCTGCTGGCCAAGGCGGAGCCAACATTGACCACCTGATCGCAAAGTACGAGAAGGAGGCATTCGAGCAGAACGAGCGCAAGCACCAAGAGATCAAGGAAAACAGGGTTCCCAGGGAACAACCTCTCAAGCCGTTCAGCAAGCGTACTCCCGCTGGCACTGACAGTTAGAAGGGGAATTCAT
>Ga0265797_10001956_pt1 | contig 35617 bp, 20 predicted proteins | sample P2T30metagenome_FD_192433 | JGI IMG/M metagenome (GOLD analysis project Ga0265797, IMG submission 192433) | Plant litter microbial communities from East Loma Ridge, Irvine, California - P2 T30 | ecosystem: Environmental > Terrestrial > Plant litter > Unclassified | place: USA: California...
CCGCCTTCCTTGAACTCCATGACCAGGTCTAGCTCGGCGTGCTGCGGTGGTATGCCGCCACCTTGGACGGGCTGGATGATGGCTTCCCATTTATTTGCGCCGAACCAGGGTGCTGTTACGCGGGAATCTGTGACGTTGAGGATGGGTACGGCGAAGGATTGGAGTTGTGGTGTTGGGGTGACGGGGAGGTAGATCATCTAAATGTGAAGGTTAGTCGGCAAGGTCCACAAAATGGTGAGGTTGTATACATACCCGTCGATTTGTGAGGTATACAACGCCCGACTTGCATTGCTGCGAGTACGACTCGCTGGGGTGATTCCGATGGCTAGTCTGTAACGAGAGTGTGGTTCGAGGAGGAGACTGGTAGAGTGTCTGTTCGCCAGGGAGAGGTGTGTACCCGCCATTCTCGGCGAGCATGACCCAACTGGTTTTGCGGTTAGGCTTCGTCTTCTTTTCTGTCTTGAACCCCATTTTGCTCTGATGAAATGAAAGTTGCCTCAAAAGTACGCCTGAAAGCTACATGCACAATCCGCGGGGTAGTAGAGGGGCAACACGAAGCGCAGCAAGCAAACACCACCAGGTCAGGACGGAGAGAGAATAGATGGAAAGAAGAGAGAAGGAGGAGAGGATACTAACTTGACAGACATGGTTGAAACCGACTTGCAGCAAACTTGTTCACGGATAAAGCGTGAATAGTTCGCCCACCAAAGTGTCAATGCAAGCCAACCTTCCTTGTGGGATTGCACTAAGTGTGCCTGCGTGTGAAGTGCCCGCCTGGATATCTATCGGCCCGACCACCGCTGCCTATCAGATGCCGTGTTGCGGTTCCCGCGCAAATGCGAGTGATCTATTTAGCGTGTTGCGTGGGGACGAACGGTGGGGTTGCTAAGGTCTCGAAGTGCGCTGGGGCTGCCTGTCGCGGCGAGCGCGGTTGTCGCGAATGCAAAAAGTGTGGGTTGGAACGGGGTTTATGAACGGCGGGACGATGCAAGATGCAAAGGTGTGCTCTTAAAACGTGTATGCAGCTCGGGTGCGGTATTTACGTAGTCCGACCAAAGACTCCAGGATTGATGCTTTTGTAATAGGTAATGCAACGTTCTGCAGCTGGTGACGATCCCGTGAGACAAGCTTGCGTCACTTGCTGTTTGTGGAACTTCCAAGCCTTCCAGGCCTTAGGCATGGCAGTCATCGGGCGAGATTAGGCGGAGCACAACGCGTGTTGATCGTACAAACATGCATACGTTCACAGATCTCGTTTACTCTTGAGTGGTATGTTTCATTCATAGCCGTAGCCGTTACTTATCAAACGCCATTACCCGCCCGCCGCTAATGTTAATAATGACTCGATCGACACATACAGTAATGACTCGGAGTAGACAATCGCTATATGCTAGAGACAAAAATAACACACCAACACAAAACATTCAAGGCTCCTCCCTCTCGGTGACCGTCCAGCGCCTCTTAGGCCCTTGACGGTGTTCATACACGTCATCCAACTTTGGTGGTCCCCAAAGCCCAGTATTGCTCTTTGGGGCTACTTTCGCGCCCCAAAGACCGCTAGATGCTGTCGGAGCGCTCTGTTTGCGGACTTGGGCACTGACTAGAGGAGTGGGTTTATCGCTGACCTCCCTTTCTTCTTTAGAGTCCAATTTTGTCAGGTGGTTGCTTGTGTCAGATGCACCGTCCATCTGTGCAATCGAATTGCTCTTGGATTTGGATGCAGTGGAAGTATTAGGAGCAGCCTTTGATTGTGGATGCTGGTTTGAGAAGTTAAGGGCCATGTCCGCTTCGGTCGCCGGTGTGCTTGTCCCTGAACCTCCCCATAGTCCGCCTGCTGGAGACGCAGTCCCGCTTGTCGCACTTTGCATGAACCTGGAATTCGATCCAGAGCTCAAAGTTCGCCGCATGCTTCCCAACGAGCTCAGACTGTTTCTGTATGGCTCACCGAGCGAGAAGGGCGAGTCAAGTGGACTGCTAGTCGTCGACGATCCCGTGAATCTTCGCCGCGAGTCTAACGATGGGCTTGCTAGGATGGCTGGAGATTGTGTCTGCCTCTGCGCAGATAGCGGCTTCGAAGGGTCAACACCAGGCCGCAGATGATCGACTGAAGCTGAGAGCTTCATGTCGTAGGTATCTGACATGCCGGGATCCGCTACCGAAAGTCTCCGCTGATGTATTGTGGCAGGTGCGGGTGTCTTTTTAGGCTCGTCTCTCCGAACGGCCATGGAAAGCGATGCTAGACCAATGTCCATCAAGACGGGCTGGTTCGTCATGGCACCTAGCAGAGCATTGCACCCTGCTCCATGAGTTATGAGAATCAAAACCAGCTCTTCCTCATCATCCGCATTTGGATCGTCGCTGAAGTTTGGGAATGGGTCTGACTTGGCGTGCGATATGGGCGGCGGTGTTAGGCGCAAGGGTTCCTTAAACATGAAGCCAGGAAATTGATCCTTCGGGGGCGCTGTGCCGTGGACTCTGTACCACTCCATCATGCCCGCAAGGCCTCTTCTAAACCGCTTGTGCATTGTGCTCCATTCATCACCGTACTCTCCGCCATCGCCCCAGTTTTGTGGTGGACGCATACTGTCCCATTGGAAGTCTACTTTAACGCAGGCTTCTTGGGCATGCGCGACGTAGCCTCGCGGTATCGGATCGGCCGGAGAGACAGAGTATGAAGGGTTTGGCGGCTGGTAAATGCGTTTGGGTACAGCAGTGGGCTTTGGCGTTTGTATGGGCATTGCTAGTGATGCGGTTGCTTCTCTTGACGGCGTTCTTTCGAGGCCCAGTGGGCCAGCGTAACTGCTGGAGCGTTCACGCAGCGGCGCAAACTGTGCCAGACTGCCCATGGCTGTACCAGCGCTCTTGCCAGTGGTGGGTGTGCTGGTCCCAGACCCCCAACCGCCGGGAAAGTTGCCCTTGGTACTGTTCGGGTTTGGCTGTTCTTGTATGTAGTCGCCTCTCCGCAGTAGATCTGCTTTGGCGCCTGCCACCATCATGGTCGAGTTTGGCGGCGCTGTGATGTCAGCGTAGTATTCGGGAGACAGCCATTCGCCCAGGAAGGCATCGATGCGTAGCAACACCCTCTCCGGGCCTGTGTGGTGTCGCGGTAGTATCTCAAGATTGGGGTCGGCGAGCGGTTCGAAGGTTCGGGGCTGCGACGAGGTGGACTTGGTGCGCGGCGCCTTCTTCGCAGAGGGTACCAGCGAGCCATTATTGTCTTTGGAGGGGGGTGTAGGCACGCCCAATTGTGGCGTGGTCGGAGCATGGTATTGCGAGATGCCCGCTGCTACTGCCGTGCTCGTCTGGACGCATCGTAGGAAAGGGCTCGAGTGTATGACGATCTTGCGCTTCTTCTTCTTCTTCTTCGGTTTCCCTTCTTTCGAGATGCTCAGCTTGCTCAGGTCGAGATGTGCGGGGTCGTTGCTGGTCGCGTTCTTCGCATCCTCTGCCTGCTGGATATCTCGCTCGTGCAGCAGTGCCGCTATGCGCTGGCCAAGTGCCTTTGCCTGCGACCACCCGCCATAAGTGAGAGGCGGGTCGTAGGGCGTCGGTGAAGAGAGATGCCATGCTTTGTCGGCCGCATCGAGACGCGCGCCATGTCTGCGCAGGATGTTAGCGATCTAGCCGGAATGTGGAGCCGTGAAGGGTGGGTGAGACGGTACCTGGCGACGACTACGACTGCAGGACCCTTTGCCATGCCCCGCTAAAGATGGCTCGCGTCTTGCGTGCAGGAGGAGTCAGCTTGCCTGTGCGACTGTGGCAGATGCGATGCGCCTCCAATACGAATAAGCAAGTTGGTGGGCTTTATGTACGAGGATTGGGAGGACGTGAAAAGAAAAGTCAAGTAGGCGGCGGCAAAGCTGCGAGTCGTCAAGTGATGCTCCAGGGTTCAACTGTAAGTTTGCGACCCTGCATTGCAGAACGCTATGACACCATCGTCGCCCGCAAACACAACTGCAGCGAGCATGCCACCCTCGTCCCTCGCCCAAACACAGCTGGAGCGAGCCCAGGGCCACCTGCGTGTTTCGCCGCTCCGCTCCGCTCCGTTGCAGTTTCTCCGCCGTGATACGTTTACGCACGTCTTGTTTACAAAACAGAAAAACAAACTTGTCGCGCCCCCATATGTCATCTCGTCTTCCGCCGGCGGAGTTAAGACGCCGGTGGGGCCCTACGAGCAACGCCACCAATTTGCATGTGATGACTGATCTGGATTGACTAAACACTCCTACTCGAGATAATCTCCGTTTGTCTCCTTGTGTATCACGTCGAACAACGGCTTCGCACTGAACCACCCGGCCAGCGTACTCCCAATCGTCTTGTGTGTGTAGACCGCGTCCTCCTCCGTAATCTTCACAGTCTCTCCGCCTCGTCCCGCCGCCGCCGCGTCCGCCATCAGCTGTGCTTGACAGCACTTCTCCATGCTTATGAACCAGAACACCGCCTCCTCCACACTCTTGCCCACGGTCAACAGGCCGTGGTTCTGAAGTAACGCCGCCTTCTTGTCGCCCAGGCACTTTGCAATGTTCTTGCCCTCCTCCGCGGCTAGTACGACGCCGTTAAACGACTCGTAAATAACGTGGTCGTTGTGGAACGCGCACGAGTCTTGGGTGATGGTGTCCAATTTGCGACCCAGTGCGCAGAACGTGCGGCCGTAGATGGAGTGCGAGTGTGCTGCAGCGATGACATCGGGGCGCGCGTCATGGACAGCATGGTGTATCATATAGGCTGCTGTGTTCAGCAGTCGGCACTCTCCACCGTCGATGACTTCGCCTTTATCATTGACAAGGATGAGATCGGAAGACTTGATCAAGCTGAAAGCAACACCGAATGGGTTGACCCAAAATGTTGTCGGATCTACAGGGTCCTATATGGTCTTAGTATCTCGTATGCCTGTTATGTGCTCTGCTTACCCTCAACGTGATGTGACCAGCCACACCTTCGTCAAAGCCATATTTGCCAAAGATGCGGAAGGCAGCCGCAAGTCGGCCCTTCAGATATGCGCGCTCTTTGTACGGATCGTCAAACTTTGGCGGCTTGGGGAATTTAAGCATCTCCGCCTTTCCATCTTTCTGGTTCAGACCAGGCTCGTTCGGGGCAACCGTGTTGGGCTTGGTCTCGTCGCCTGCCTGGGGCTCAATTGCCGACGGAGGAGACATGTTTGTGATTCTTGAGCTGTAAAGTTGACAAGAAGTGGGGATTGTACAATGGAGAAGAGGTCAATAGAAAGCCTTGGAAGTGACAGCTGGAAGAAGGCACGTTCTCTGTAGTGTCAACAAATGGAAGTCGCGATGCAGTGACTGCCTTCGTACGAGGCGAGATAGACTTCCTTTACCTCGGATCTAACACGTAACTCTATCTGTCTAACACGTAACCATATCTGTTCAAGAGCATTATCGGAAATCGCCCGACCACCACTATCCGGCGTTTACGACGTCAAAGCAGATGCCGTGGTTGGTCAGGTCCTGATAACTGGATGCAGGTGCGGGGCACATGCGCGGGGTAAGCCCTGGATACCGCTCTTCGGCATCCTAGGCAAGCGAATGCTTATGGCGGAGACATCAAACTTCCCGTGATTACAACTGATACCTAGTATCAAGGTGATGTCTGACAGCAAGAACGTACATGCGTAAATGGGGTTGATGTCCTCAAGGTGGGTGAGGAGAGTTTGACGTCTATCACAATGTGTTTGTATCTTATCTGTCAGAACGTTGAAGTTGGGGTCCGCACTTTACGACGATATTGAGAAGACAATGCTGATGCTCTAGGTCGGAACGACTGGAATGTAGTCCCCTGTAATACTTATTTTCGGCGGATATCCTGCACCTTCGACGATCAGAGTCAGTATGAAGACCGCCCTGCATCATGTCGTGCAGCCGGAGGATGGCCACACAGCTGCAGTATACTCGAGGTCTAATGTAGCGCCACTCCGCCACTACAGGGTATACATGAGCTGACCTGTAGAACATATTGCTGCAAGCACTCTATTGGGCGAAAGATTCGGGCATCACGCTGCATCGCTGGAACTCAAAAACCTCACATTACAATCTTCAAATTGATAGAGCCATTGAGTGAATCCCAAGTATCTATGCCTTCTTGTAAACATGCAGGCTGACCTCCACCGGGTAATACCACTCTTTTCACGACGTATGTATGACGGCATTTTGGTTCCGCGAGTCGTTCTCGAGAAAGACAACCCACAGTAAGTTTCATGCACGAATGCATGCAGCCTCATCGTGATGGGCACGGTGAGACCGAGTCGTGTCAGAAGCTGTGATTGACATTCTGACATGCCGCTTTCCCGTGGCGGTGCCACGAACGTTCAGCTGAAAGAAGGTTGCCTCGCTTGTAGCAACCAATATGAAGTGGAGTTGTCCTGGTCAAAATAACAGACTCGGACAAGAAGCGAACCGTTCCACCTGATGCTGCATGGCAATTTCAAAATCAAAAAGATGAAAGCCAATCAGCCATGATGCGCATGGGGGTGCGGCGAACCCGATTAAGTGGGGGTCGCGCACTGTGATCAGACGGGCTGCTCCCGTAAAATCGATCGGCAGTCTGTTCGCGGTACTTGCGCAGTGACTTCAGATGTAGGGGATATTCCCGTGTCAGAGACTGAGCAGCACGCTTGAGCGAGTCGGCACTGGGTAAGATCAACACTTGTGACATCCTGCGTGATCGAACGCTATTCTCTTGTGAACTGCGTTTGTGGTGGATTTTGTCATACCCCTTCTTCAAAGGGTAATGAAGTTCCATTTCAGTCTCACCGGAGAGTTTCTGCAATGCGCTCCACCGTTCGTAGGTAGCCGAGAAGTAGCGTGCGTACAGTCGGAAGAAAGCATGCGCACCTAGAGGACTGTATCGGACCACCCAGGTGTTGTAACATTTGTAAAGCTACGTTGCGACGTTTGGTAACGCTCGGATATCTCTTCTAACTTTCAGGGCTGATAACTATCCGATTGAAGGCATAGCTGCGCACTGGTACCGTTTTTCGTTGGAAGTATGGTCCATCACAGGGTCGAACCATAATTGCAACTCTGGAACAGGGTGACATTTCGTCCCAAGCGTCAGGAGTTCACCGATAGCTGATAGATGCGCCACCGCTCAGGGTAGCGCCACGTTGTTCAATAATATTGAATTGCCTGCATCCACTGCGTATGGAGTGTCGGCAGCGAGCAATCGAACAGTGTCCGAACAATGACGCCTGATGCGCATCATCGATGGTGGAGACGCGCATTACCGCCGACATTGTTGAATGCTTCCCAAGTTTGATGCGGCCTTTGCTAAGAGCACGCGATGTTGCGATGGACTCCACACTTGGATACTCATTCGCAAGCGTTGTCTGAGCTTGCTCAAAACCCAATGCCTTACAGGGTGCCTGAGCACGAAGATCCCAAACGTGGATCAATCAAAACATTTCCTTGAAGAGTAATCCAGGCTTTCGGAATGGGACAACGATTGGCTCTGCAGGTCCGGACCGCGACGACCTGCCACCGGGGATCCAGATGATGTGATTTGGACCCGGTCTCTCGAGCCGGATGCCAATTGCTTGACGCGTGGTGCTCCCAATAAGGAATACTGCAGATGATAAAGTGCCAAAAAGGTTATTGGTAGGATGCGCCATCGTCTAAAGCGACTAGGGCTGGAGATGGAGACAGCCTTGCAAGTGGAGATAGGTGGAGGTCACGATCTGCGACTAGAGTCCAAGCTCTCGCATGACGCAGCGTGGGGACGCGAAAAAAGAACAAATCCGACGAAACAATCACACGGGAATAGAATGGATTGCCAGCCGAGAGCAGCCTTACAATGTTCCTGCAGATTTTTCTTTCTTTCGGATTTTCTCTCTTGGATCAAAATGTCCGTCTGGTCGTTTGATGTCGTCTAAAGACGTGTCCAACCATGTCATTGCGGATCGATAAGCGAGCTTTGCCGGGGAAGCCAACATCGACAAAAAAGGCTAAAAGGAAAATGCCAAAAGCCATAAACGTGTCGACTGCTTCTCTCCGCGGCTGGTGAGTGGCTCTGCTGAGACCCCGGGCATCTCGTGTACCGATTCCCGGGCAGCGCGAGCGATCGATGTGAATGGTGGGTCTTGTTAATTCCCTGCTCCCATCAGCTCTGCACACTGCCTTAGCGGGCCGCCCATCGCTGATGCCAGAAGCAGATCCACTCCAAGGCCTGCAGATGTTGGCGAGAAAGCGATTTCAATGGGCCGCTTAATCCAAGAGCGGGAGGACCGTTCCTCCGCCCGCAGATCCACCTGGCCTCTTTGCGACAGTTCAGCACCCATTGTGGTCTACACGAGGTCCACATCAGAGGACTTCGGTCAACCCCGCCTCTATCCTAAACTCCTTCTACCTTAGCGAGACATCCCGTGCGATCTTCTAGACCTACGGCAGACATGGTCGCCGACCACCATTAGAAAGAGCTAGCGGGTTACTGGTCTTCGCTTGTGCGTTATTGTGGCTTGCCTGAGAACGACATCGAACTCATCGGTCGTTCCTTTGATCGACGCCTCGTCGAGCATGCAAGGAGACAGCACCCTGGCGGGAGCGGAGACGGATATGGCGCTCTGTGCTGTTCGTCCAAAAGCAAGCATGCAAAATGAAACGCTAGACATGTGATGTATCACTCCTGCAGAATACATGTCGTGGACATGGTACACACTACCGCTCTACTGGAATCTTGTTCTCAGACAGTCTAGTACAGCCCCGAAGAGCTGCAGATCTCACTAAGCTGTGAGGGACGAGGATCTTGACCACTCCCCCCAAGGCTCTGGTGACTACGCTGGAAGCCATGATAGCTGTATGCTGCCAATCTTGAACAAAGAGCTCTTCTAGACCGGCAATAACGTATAGAGAGTGGTAGATCTGCTGATTGGTCTCTTGGTCTGACCAAATGCTGACTGATGTGAAGGTCACTCTAATCACCATAGCTCAAGCTTCCCCACTCCGTCCAAGTCCTTAGTCGCATTGGCTTGTTGTAGCCGACTACGAGGCAAGCGCAGCCTCCCCACGTACTCCATACGGTGGAGCTCATGCACCATGCTTGCGCGTCAATGCACTCACTCATGCCAAAAACGACTTACCAGACGTGTCATGCTCGGTTACGATGCATGATCGCCGACCTGCATTATCGACCTTAGGGTTGTCTTGAGCTATCCATGAAGCTCATCCTGGCTCAGCTGAATTAGCTCATGCGGGTAAGAGCTGTTAACACACTTTGGGGTATTCACCAGCTCACACTATGACGATAAGCTGTTGATCTATACTATCAAGGTACATATGCCCCGCTCGTGGTCTGTGAGGTCCACCTCAACCGATCGTAGCTGTAGAAGGTATTTCATTATATAGAGACGGCTCGTGGACTACTCGGTACATATTCTTCATGTTACTTCCAATCCATGTTACAGATTTTCAGTAAGTCGCCATCTTTCCCCACATAGCGCTGTGCTGATCCCCCTCCTCTAGAGAGACATAAAAAGAGACGCTCCCAGGCAACTGAAGATCCTCAAACCACAAATAGACGCTCATCCTCCCTAGCATCTATTGAGACTGACACAACATCGTCTCCTCCTTCTACGAGGTATTCATCTTCGCCGCCGTCATTACCAGTGTCCAAAGGCCGACCATCTCCTGCACAGATCAGTTACTCTTCCTCAGCAGTACCTGAACTTCAACTTCACACAGTACCTGAAGCTACTGTGAGACCTGCTCCAGTGATAAGGAACTCCTTGCCACTCTCAGCGTCAGCATCTTCCACCTCGGCTGTATCTACACCGACTCGTGTTATTCCCACAACACCGAACTCAACAGGCCGTAATACACAGCTTGTTTTTGAATTGTCTCCACAGCCAGACAGTCCAAATTCTCCATCTCCTGTCCGCTCTCAACCATACAATCCACCCTCCCCATCACCCATCCGGCCCTCAGTGAGCGCCTCAGTCTCCACTGAATCCGTAGATACAATCAAACCACTACAACCTTCGACGCCTATCATGCAAACAACTCGACCCACTTCAAGTCGGCAGCAGACAAACGGCGCGAGTGCGGTGTTGTCACCACCGGCTTCGCCCCAAGCTCTCTTCCGTACAAAGGGCCGTCTTCCATCATTCACATCTTCTCGCGCAACTAGCGGGAACTTCAGCACAATGATGTCGTACAACAAGCGAGGAAATAGCAACAGCCACCAAACCTCATTGGTCCAGGACTCGGCAGCCTCTCTCCGGAAGAGAAGTGCGGCCGAGTTAGGCGCAGGCGTTTACCAGAGCATCGGCAATGTCTCCTATGTTGCGTTTCTTGAATGGATCAGGTCCGAGCGTCTAACCACACTCCCCCACAAGGGTAGTCGTTGGGACAAAGTTCTGATCCGCGCGCTATACTTCGCTGAGCAGCTTCACAAATTCGAGCTAGCTGTGAGGCCCTTTGCCCAGGACAGCAGTTCAGCAGCCATCATCGGGTATGGTCATGCGCAGCTGCTTCTCGAGCTTAGCCACCACAACTCTGAGGCTCTTGACAAGGCTTTCTCCGTCTTCTACAAGTTCGCCATGTCATTCCAATCGGTTCTGCATCGTTCAGAGTTGTTGAACGCGAGTCCAGAAATTACTGAACAGATCTGTTTGTTGTACACAGATCTTATTACTCTTGTGGTCGACGTAGCAATCAAGTTCTACAAGACCGTCAAAGGCATGACACCTGGTTCAACCACCCTTGACATTTTCGAGCTCTTCGGTGAAACAATCGAGACCTTCCGTACCCGCCAGAGCAATGTCGTTGAATTGATCTGGCAATCTCAGATTGAGAAGGGCCACTTTGAGGAAGAGGAAGCCATTGATGTTCAACATCTGAGCCGATGGCTATCTTCGCAAGACCGTGTGATTGCTGCAATCACCAGAGATCACGAGACTTACGTAGACAACCAAGCGGAGTTTACTTGTCTCTGGTTCCTCAAGCACATGACTAGATTCTTCCAGAGCGACAACCGCGTCTTCCTTGTCACTGGTCAGTCAGGTGCTGGAAAGACGACACTTGCTGGATCGATCGTTGAGCGATTGCAACGGCCCATGAGCAAGAAGCAATACGACACGCTTTTCTGCTCGTTGTCTCCCGACATTCCGACTGCTGCTACATCGTTAGCAGTGGTGAAGTCCTTGTTGTTCCAACTTCTCAATCTTCGCATTGGCAACATGGGCATCTACAAGGCTCTTTTCGACGCCTACCACCATTGCAGAAGCTCCGATGATCTCAAGGCCTACGAGGAATGCTTATGGCATGCGCTTGGCGAAGCTCTCAAGAACCCTGTTAGTGGTGGCAACGAGTTGGTGATGATTGTCGACGGTCTCGACGAGATCGCTGCCTCTAACAGTGCCTCTATTCAAGCTGCTGGCGTTGTCAGCCCTGCTGACCTGCTTGAGAGGCTGGCTAAGGTCACTCAGCAAGGCAAGGGTGTAAGGCTGATCACATTGTCTTCTTCTATGAAGCTGCCGTCTTCGGCCAAGGGGATCCAGCATCAGATTATCAAAGAAGATGTTCGTGACGATCTTCACGCTGTCGCACTACGGGCTTTGATTCACAACCACCACTTCCATGGTCAGCGTCCTTTCGAACAGGAACAAATCTTGGACCGTATCATCAGCATGGCGAACGGGTCATTCCTACACATCACATTGACTTGTGAGTTGCTGAATACCCAGAAGTCACCAGATGCCTTGATGAAGACACTGGAGGGCTTTGAATCTTCCAAGCCGTCTTTGTCTGTCCAGGACTTGATTCTCAAGCTCTTCACTACTCTAAACCCGACCAACGACGCAAAGACATTGCTATCGTGGGTTTTGGCCGCTGAGCGACCTCTGACCATCGACGAGATTCAGACCCTGTTCTCAGTCGACGTACAACGCGGCACTGTATCGGAAAAGGGTGTGAACACGAACGAGATCTTCAAGACGCTCGCACCATTGTTCACTCTGCATCAACGCATAGTCCGCTTCAAGCACCCCGTCATTCACTCCACTCTGCATGACTTCTCAGCCAATGGAAAGATTCCTATCCCTCTGAAGGACAGCGAGACGGACATGCTTCTTAGAGTACTTGCTTACTCCAAGCATACTTTGAAGGACCACACTGCCGAACCGACTTTCGACACATTTGATCCTTCAACCCCCGACAGATTGTTCAGGAAGCATCCTTTCCTCGAGTACGCAGTGCGATACTGGGTTCTGCATCTCCAGCAGTCTCCTCTGGCTCCTAAGTCGTCTGGCGAGTTCAAGCCCACCGGCGAACTCCAGAAGGTGTTCCCCGAAAGCACCATGTTCCCCATTCTGGAGTCTTACTGCTGGGATACTCAATTGCCTATCCCTGAGGCTCTGGAGTTACAGAGGCTTGTTAGCATCCTTCGCAGGAACATGCTCCCAGAGAACCACCCTGGTCTTCTCCAGACATACCTGTCAATTGTCTCAAGCTATCTACTCATCTCGAACGTCACAGAGGCCACGAAGTATCTCTACCTGTGTACTATCGTTAGTCGTAAGGTCTTGTCGGATATGCATCCCTTGACCTTGGATTGCGCAAGCCAGTTCTTGAAGATCACAGAGACTCAGACAACGACCACTAGGACTGAGATTATGACACGCCGTGAGGAAATCTTGAAGGTGTTGATTACCACCTACGAGCGTCAATACGGCAGCACCTCCGAGCTAGTCATCGAGACTCGCAAGGTTCTGGCCCAGCTTTACGAGTCCATCAACGAACAGGAACGCTCCATTGAAATCTACCGCCTCATTCAGGATGCCACCATCCAGCTTTATGGCCGAGACTCACATCAAGCCCATGATATCCATGATCATCTCCAAGTGACTCTTGGAAAGGGCACAGGCGATCGTGAGATTGAGATCTACGATGACTTCTCTTTCGAAGTTGACCAAGACGATGAAGAGCACGTCGAGATTCTCACCATCTCTACTATCAACGCCATGTTGATCCAGATCCAGAAGCTTCTCACTATGAAGAGGTTCGCTGAAGTCGAGAGGATGTACGTTGAGCTCTGGATGGAGGTCTCATCCAAATGCCGCACTGTCCAATCTGTGGAATGGCACGAGAAGAACATTGAGATTGCCACCTCTTATTCTCAGTTCTTGAAGAGCCAGAAGCGTACCAACGAGTCTGTGGCTATTCTGACCTCAGTCTGGCAGCAGTATGAGTCCCATCATCTGTCCTTTGCGAAGAGCATTGTTCAACGTCTCACAAGCGTTGCCAAGGAGATGAGAAGCATGAATGCGCACTCTCAAGCACTCTCAATTTTCAAGTTCGCCCATTCCTATTACCGCAAGTCCAGCAGCGAAGAGTCCTCTGAGTCGCGTGAAATCAGCCAGCAACTTTCCCAGACTTCCAATGAGCTCGTCCAGCATAGTTTGAATAGCTCCAGCTCTACAACGGAAACTACGACGACCATTTCGGAGTCTGTCTACCAAGACGTATTTTTCACGACAATATCGAGCTCCAAGACTATTGAGTCTAGCACTATGGCGCTAGCCAAGAAGCTGGTAGTGCAACACATGGCGAAGAAGAACTACACTGCCGCCATCAGTGTTATCCATGCTACTCTGCAGCGTACTTGGTCTTCTTTCCTCGCCAACTCTATCCATGATGTCACCATGGCGACTGTGTTCACTCAGGAGTCAATCGAGCTTGTCGAGCGCCTCGCAGAATGCTATCTGCAGACACGACAGCTTGAAAGGGTTGACGATGTCTACAGCCGCTTCTTCCGCGCTGTTCTAGTCACCGAGAACGTTGACAAGGCCATTTTCGAGAAGTCGAAGAACCTGTTGATCAACTTCTACGACAAGCACGGCTACGCAGACAAGGCAATCAGCACCTACCAGGAGATCTTGGTTGTTTACCGCAACCGTCTGGGCCACACGCACGAGCACACCATTCAAACCCTGTACATCCTCGCTCAGAGATGCCGCAGCCACCCTCGCAACCATGGCTACTGGCTGGACTACTACCTGCAGATCCTCACGGCTCTCAACAAGGACTCAGACGTCTGCCACAAGGATGCGCTGGATGCTATGCTCGTTGTCACAGTCACCTACTGGGAAGACCGCAGGTACGCAGAAGCCGTAACCTTCTATAGAGTGCTCTGGAACACTTTCGTTCGCCAGACCAAGCAGCACAAGGTCTTCACCGACGTCAAATTTGTTGAGACGCTATACGAGCGATACTACCAGTGCCTGGAGGAGACCAAGGCCAATTGGTCTGAACTCTACAAGGTGACCAAGGAGTACCGCGAGACTTCCATTGCCGTCTTTGGTGCTGAGTCGACCATCGCTGTCAGCGCAACCCTTGCGCTCGCACAGGTAGCTCAGAGCAGCGAGCAGCATATGTCGGAGGCCATCTCGCTCTACGAGGCGGTCTCGCAGTCGGGTAAGCAGGTCACAACCACTACCAGCATCTCGGAGATCAAGCATGCACTGTCATCTCTCTACTCCAAGCAGATGCACTCTTCTTCTTCCAGCAGCATGAAGGCCGAGACCGTGCAGCGTGCTTTGAGTATGTCCGAGTCGCAGTTCGAGCAATCCACGCGCGAGAATGGATACAGCCACGAATCTTCGCTCACAAGTTTGAGGGAGCTCTCGTCTCTATACTCGCGCCAGCAGAAGTCAGATGTTGCGGTTAAACAGATCTCAAGGACTGTCTCCGAGATTATTTCAAAGGAGACCTCCTCGCAGAAGCAGATCGAGTCCGCCAGGTCTATCGCTGCGACATTCCAGGCTATTGAACAGGTCAGCACTGCGCATGCGATGGTTCACGAGCTACACCGTCAAATCTGCGCCAAGGACGCTCGCAACGCATCCAAGTGGTCATTTGACCTGACGAAGAGCAGCCGTACGGCTATCGCCTTCCTTGCATCTCTCCAGTACAACCTTCGTAAAGATCTCAGCATCAGCTTCTCGGAGATCTACGCTGATTTGACCATGGAGTACATCTACTGGGTGCAGTTCCACCAGACCCTCGACAACAACGAGAGCCTTACCAACATCCTGCTGGCTGCCGCTCCTCTCCGTTACTTCCTGCGCCGCAACGATCAGAAGGACATGATTGCAGTTGTCGAGGAGCAAGCAGTTGGTCTCTTTGTCAAGCGTGACGCACAGGACTTGAAGGACTTCAGCAAGGAGTCGCCACGCATCTTCATCATTGGCATCCTTGACCATCTGGGTAACGGCAGAAATAAGAACTTTAACCGTGCCGTTATCCTGTCCTCCAATGAGAGCGTGGCCAAATGTACCAAGGCGAAGATGTTCCACGAGGCATACGACATTGCCAACCTTGGCTTCCTCTACGCCAGCAAGCATGACGGCTACAACGGCCCTCGTGCTATCAGCATGGGCTTCAAACTTGCCTCGCTGCTTGTCGGTCGCGATGGCGAGAAGTGCCCCGACCCTACTCTTCGCAAGAAGATGCTGGTTCTCTCCAACCGTATTGTCAAGAAGATTTTCGAGATTTGCAGGAACCTCAAGATCAACTTTGCTCAGGTCCAGTTGTACGAGCTGAGCCACCTTTCGGTCCTCCTGGGCGAACAGGAAGACTACGAGAGTCTCGAGTGGCTCCTCACAACTCTCTGGCAGACACGCGATGCGCAAAGATCATGGCCCGCCGAGGTGCTCCTCAACCTTGGCCGCCGCCTCATTTGCGCTCGCTACCTTGCCAACGAGGAGGTCAAGGCCATCCGTCTCGCAGAAGACATTGCCTACAACATGCGCCGAGCCCACGGTCCCCGCGCTCCAGTCACCATCGAGACGTACGAGCTCCTCGCCCAGCTCTACACATCGACTGGCAACAAGTACCAAGCGCAAGCCGCCAAGGGCGAAAAGACCGCTGGCCTCGCCGCGGACTACTTCAAGAAGGCCATTGGCATTCACGAGGATATCCTCCGCGTCCTCGTCAACGACCCAGCCAATTCCGCCAACGAGGACGAGGATGACGATGACGACACCACCGCCGAGCTCCTCGCTCGCGAAGGTGTCAACGTTAACAACGCGCCCAACTCGCCACCCTCAGCTGCTGTTGACTCCAACACGCTCGACAAATCGGCGACAGCGCTCAAGCACCTTCATCTCCTCAAGCTTGCGTACCAGCGCTACGGTGGTTGGCCCAAGTCTTACGACGAGTACGAGCACCTCAACGCCCAGCTGTTCCGCGTGTTCGGCTCAGAGGGCAAGTGGAAGGGTGTCGAGGGTACGGAGAAGTGGGATGCGAAGGCATTTGGTGCTGGCAAGGCTGAGAGCCAGGAGGGTGGCTTCAAGGGTATTGCGGACTGGAGTCTGGGAAGCGATGAGCTGGTCTCTATCGGTCACGGACACGGACAGGGTCAGCACACTGCCATGGTCAACGGAAATGCCATGTTGCACAACAAGAGGATTAATTAAGTGAGGGGTTTGTTTCGTTTCCTGTTCTCGTGAGCAGGTTTTGATCAATTTTTTGAAAAGTTCTGGTTTCACGCTCAGTTATTTAGTTGGTAATAGTAATGTTATGGCGTTCTTGAGTTGACTATCCCGTTCATCAACACTTTGGTCCTTTGTTTGAGGCTTACATATATACAATGAATCTTTGAAATCTTCGCTTTCTTCTTTTTCCTTTACTCTTTGCTCAACAACTCTGCGATTGAAGCTGCAGTGGCGTTGTGAATAGGGAAAGTAGGATGTAGCTCATTGAGCCACAAGTACTCGTTGACTGGGTACTCGCAAGTGTCGTTCTTGGTGTACCAATCCGGTGTTCCACTGCAACTTTGTTAGCGCTACCCATTTCGTCTGCATCCACATCACCAGGAACAACTTACTTCATGTACGCCGCGCAGTAGTCAGTGACATTCTTCAATCCGGCGGTCTGCTCATAACTAGCGGGGTTCTCAATGACGGCATTGAACAGACCCCAGGTATCATGTACGAAGGCAGTGGTTCCAGTATGGTTCGCCTGGAACGCGTTCACCATCTCACTGAGCCTCTTGTTCCAGTCCAGGATAACCTTGCCCTCGTTCTCCTTTGCGTAACCACCGTCATCTTGGTTTAGCGTCATTGGCGCAAGGTTAACAGGCGGCACGCTCAGGAACAAGAAGTTGCGGGCACCGGTTGCGTATACGTCTTCGAGGAGGCTGCCATATACAGAGAAGATGGTGTCGTAGAGCGTGGCGTTGTTGAGCCACCAGCTGTTTCCTACGTCGTTGATGCCGATGAAGAAGGCGAAGAGGGACGACGCGGATGACCAGGGTGCGGTGTCCGGATGTGCACCATATGTGGGAAGGAATTCGGTGCGGACTTGGTTCTTCATGCTGATGACTGTGGGAGCGTATGGTGTTACGAGGTCGGAGTCAACAGTGGCGCCTCCATAGGCCATGTTGTAGGTAAGAAGGTCGCTGGCATTGTAGGTTGTAGAGAGGAAACCAACCCAGTTGGGTCCGTTGGAGGACGTGTAGCCGGGGTACGCAGGGTTGCCGAACGGGTTTGAGGCGCTGGGTTGTGTTCCTTTCACGTCAAAGCCGGTTTGCGTATAGGAATCACCGAAGACGAAGAGTTGTTTGACATTCTTCCAGCCAGACCATGATGAGCCGTTTGAGTACGGGGCAGCGAGGCCGGTAGTGGCGAGAGACAGCGCAAGAGCAGTTGATTTGACCATGTTGTTATGAGAGTCCTAGCAGTAACACAGAATGCAAGTAGCCAAGAGATGAGTTCTGAAGAGGAGCGGCCCGTTAAGTATGATGCCAACAGTATTATACCAGTACCAAACTAATCCGGGTCTCCGGAACAGACGATCTACAGGTGCGAACGAGGTAAATTAGATGAAATTACTCGTTGTATGCAAATACCCCACATATTGGAAATAGAGGGCAAACTACACTGAATCGCTCGCGGAAGAATTCTGGAAAGACGTTTCTAATGCACTAAGAGGGTTGCGCGTGAGTAGTACGCGTAGAAATGCTTGTCCGGAATAGAGTCCGAAGGCATGATGCTCCGTGTTGGAATGGGTATAGCGGGATGATTTGCATCATCATCAACGCGAGTTAGCCTCGACATTGAGGAATTCGTACCTACGTTCGTCGATCTGAAACAAGATCTATAATGATGCCAGGACTTGCATGGTTCGAGGTGTTTGGTGGAAGTTGTGGCGTAGAGGGGGTGCTGCAGGCGGTGCGATTGTTTGTGACAGTGTTAATAGCACAGTCCTGTTAGCCCTAAACGGCTTGGGCATAAAGTGAAGAGTACGCGATGCAGTGTGCCACCTTGAGATGGGTGTGCAGACGCGTTGTGGTATACTTGTCCTAAAGTCCTGTTGTCGCGCTGGGTGGCTGGGAGGCTGGGAAGCTGTGCAGCCCAGACCCAACGCCAATTTTTCAAAAGTTTGCCCAGAGCTGAGTTGCAGGGCGAAGTCAGAACATGAATGCGCAGCCTGATTATTGTGTAGAAGAATGCATGGTGCGATGTGGTCAGACTCGTCGAGTGAAACAGGCCCTCCATTTGTTTCCAAGAGTGGGGGTGTCGCAGGTACTCGTTCATGGCTCGTATAGCAACCATGGATACGGCGAGTCGGTGTCCATTGCATCGGCCGGCAGGCCTCTGTCACGAGACGTAGAAAGCAAACAGCCCTGGAATAGTCCACAGCAGTAGGGCGTGATATCAGAGAGTCGGATGAAGCGGGAGCTGCAAAGCAGGAGTACTGGCATCGGCCGAGCAGGATATTTACAGTACATGTGCAGGCCTCGGGCGACGTCATATACCGAGAAGTTGCTCTGGCATGCTGCGATGGCACGGAAAGGGGAGAAAGGTAAGACGGATAAACAAGAAACAGTGTGGCTAGAAAGCCGGTTAGTCGAGTAGCTCAAACGGGGAAGAGGTGTAGAAGAATAATGGAGTGGCTGATGAAAGATGGCGTAAGGCTGAACAGGCTAACCAACGCAGACCCTGGGCGATGATGGTCCCAGCCGCCAGACAGCTGTAGCGTCGACACATGTCATCCAGGCATTGAAACATTCTCTGCACGCTGCGCTACGCCTTTTCTTAGCTGCTATAAGCAAAACCCTCTGCTAGTCTTGCCCAGAAATCCAAGGAAACAAAAAGAAAGCCCTGCATCCCTGAACCGGTGCTCTACCAGACTACTCGGCCTCGCAGCAATCCGTATTCCGACTCACCACCACATCGTTGCCAGCGCGCCGTGAAGCTGACAAGGCACCGAAAACCCGACCGATCCTTACGAATCCGACGTCCGAAATGTCCGCTTGCTAGGAACAACGTCATACCCGATCCCTGCATTCGCTCGACCGCCAAACGTTTATACAAACAGCCCTGCGTATTCAGCACCCAAGCCCCGCGTATTGTCGGTACCAAGATCCACAGCCACAACAACCTCATACAGGAAGTAGTATCACTGCACACAGCCAGTCATGGCTGGAATGGAGAACATCGAGGTGCATAGCAAGGTATGTACAGTGTCCACGTCGCGCTCCCACGCTGATTGAAGCCAGTCGTACCTTGTAAGATGGGTCAATGTCAACTCAGGACATACCATATCATGGAGCGTTCAACCCCACAAGAAATCTATCAACTTCGGCATCTTCAAGCACCCCGGATCAGCCACCGGCGCAACTCCAAACCTGCCAGCCTCTGCGACTGTCGAAGCCGGACCTGGCACCCCTAGCCTCGAGCCGCCTACAACGCGCGGACGCGGAGCCTCGACCTCACGAAACGATAGGACCGTGGTGTTAGAAAAGTTGGCGGCCATTGGGCTGAAGCAGGTGCACTGGCATGGGAAATGCGAGGCCGATTTGGTGTCCATGGGCACATACGACGTGCCAGCAGGAGAGGGTGGCATGTACGGATTGGTCTTTGACAACACCTTCTCCAAGACTGTTTCCAAGACAGCCACCTTCGTCCTCATGACATATCCGACGAATGCGGCGCCCAAGTCTGGCCATCACATGCACTATGCGCACGCCATGGCAGGCGCGAGCACAACGAGCCTCCCCAAATCGAGCCCCTCTATGGGCCCCGTCGAATCTTCGGAATCCCTGCCACAAGCCTACGCCGAGCGACCAGGATCACAACATACGCAGAAACAAGCCAGTCTTTCAGGAGGCTCATTCCTTACCGGAGTGCTGCAGAAGAAGAGGAGGAAGAAGAACCAGGGCTATGCCAGGAGGTTCTTCTCCTTGGACTTTACATCGTCTACCCTCTCCTACTACCGAAACGACCATTCCTCAGCATTACGTGGAGCCATACCTTTGTCGTTAGCAGCTGTTGGTGCCAACGAGGACACGCGAGAGATATCTGTCGACTCCGGCGCTGAGATCTGGCAACTACGGGCAAACAACGCGAAAGACTTTCAGATGTGGAAGAACGCGCTTGATCGCGCATCAAGATCAGCGTCAGATAGGGGTAACATGGCTTCGCCAACACTACAAATCAAAGACAGTCCATTCCAAAGCCTTGGGCATGTCATGAATGCGGCCGAAGAGAACGAATGGGCAAGGGTCGAAGCCTTGGTGGGCAGGGTTTCTGGTACAAGAGACGCGGTCCGACGGCTGGCTCAAGATACCGATCCCAAGTATGGTGCATCGTCAGCCATAAGCGTTGGCAAGGTCAACGATAGCCTTTCTCCAACACCCTCCGAAGCCGAATCAGGCGACTACTTCCCAGAACAAAAAGCCCCTGAGAAGATGGCCTTTTGGAAACGCAAGCCGAGCAGTTCTGGCGTTCAGAGTCCGTCTGGTGGTATCTTCAAGAGGAGTGTGTCCGCGCAAGTGGGTGCCGCATCACCTGGAGCCGTTCCTCCTGTACCGCCCCTGCCCTCAAATGCGTCGATAAACGGCAGTCTTGCAGTGCCCAAGCGTAATGGTCGTGCAAGCACGATGAGCTACTCAAGCTACACTAGCCATACACACGAGGAAAGCGTTCACGACAACTGCATGGCTTTATTAAAAGATCTGGACTCTGTCGTCAAGGAGTTCTCTGAACTGATCAGTGAAAGCAAACAACGACGGATGCCTCCACCTGCACCTCTCTCGGCCGTGGAGTCGCGTCATAGCTTTGAATCAGTAGCCGAATCCGTTGATGAGTTCTTCGATGCACCAGATGGCGACGCCAACAGGTCACAGCTCCTTACCATCCGCCGCGACAGCGAAGAGGATAGGCGAGAACGCGAACAATCGCCAGATGCCGACTCGGATGGTGAATCAGAATCGTCATCAGAAAATGGCAGTGTTGGCATGATGGATCGACCTCGCATGTCACGGGAAACTACCCCGGCGCTTTTCCCTACACGACCCAAGTCACTTACACCACTGCCGCTTGAACCTGTGAAGCGCCGCGGCACGGTTCCAGCTCCAAAGGTCCAGCCTCCAAGTCTTATCGCATTCTTCAGGAAGAATGTCGGCAAAGATTTGTCAACTATCGCGATGCCGGTATCAGCTAACGAGCCTACATCTGCACTGCAACGACTGGCAGAGCAGCTGGAGTACAGCGAGCTGCTCGACGCTGCAGTGACTGCCACGCCAGACAACGGTGAGCGCCTCGTCTACATGGCCGCATTCGCCATATCAGCATTTAGCAACGCTCGTGTCAAGGATCGTGCTATTCGTAAGCCGTTCAATCCCATGCTCGGCGAGACCTACGAACTTGTCCGCGAAGACAAGGGTTTCCGTTTCTTCGCAGAGAAGGTTGTCCACCGTCCCGTCCGCATGGCATGTCAAGCCGAAGCTGCAGAATGGACGTTTGTGCAATCACCAACACCGATGCAAAAGTTTTGGGGTAAGAGTGCAGAGATCAACACCGAAGGTCGTGTACGCATCTTTCTCCACGGTTCAGGCGAACACTACTCCTGGACTCTCGCAACCTCTTACCTACGTAACGTCATTGCCGGCGAAAAGTATCTCGAACCCTCTGGCACTATGACCATCATCTCAGAGACCACGGGCGCAAAAGCCATCTGCACCTTCAAAGCCGGTGGCATGTTTGCCGGCCGCTCAGAAGAAGTCTCCGTCCAAGTCTTCGACGCCACCGGCTCCGTTCTGCCCATGGGCGCAACAGGCAAGTGGACGACCGACCTCCAACTCACATCCAATGGCCAACCCACCGGCAAGACCATTTGGAAAGTAGGCGACCTTGTCGACAAAGCTGAGAAGCACTACGGTCTGACCACTTTCGCCGCTGCCCTCAACCAAGTCACGGCCATCGAACAAGACCACATGGCTCCCACGGATTCCCGCCTCCGACCCGATCAGCGCGCCCTCGAAGACGGCGACGTGGACAAAGCCGAAGCACTGAAAGCGCGACTTGAGGAGAGACAGCGCAGTCGAAGAAGGGTCATGGAAGAACATGGTGACGAATGGAAACCACGTTGGTTTACCAAGGTCGGGGCCGTGGAAGCTGCGGCGTTGGGCGATGAAGAAGTTTGGAGACTCAAGGGTGGGAAGGATGGGTATTGGGAGTGCAGGGAACGCGGCGACTGGGGTAATATCCAGGAAGTTTTTGAGACGTAGTGTAGAGAGTTGTTTTTTTAGCGACATTTTTGGTGTTAGATAGTGAGCGACGTTGATCACATCACGCAGACAGCGCGAATGAGAGAATCCATATTGTTGGAAATGATGACGGGCTTTTTGCATCGAAGTTATATGGTGAAGATTATGTGACAAACAGCGTCTGACGCGACATGGTACAAAGCGTACAGGATGGTATCAAAACATAATCTTTGGTATATAATACTATGGCAAGAATGGAAGCCGAATGCGGCAGAAAGACCTCATACCCCTATAGATAGCCATGAGTCTCAGGCACCGAAAAACACCGCGCAATGCTAATACCCAAAAGTTGAGAGACTTTTATCTAAGGGTCTACACGGAAGACTGAATCAAAAGAGAAGCTAAGGATCAATACCAAGCCAGTCCAGGTCAAATTGCTTGGCGGCCTGCTCAAATCTCAATATCCATGCCAATGTCCATGTTAGCAATGATATCGTCATCCATCTTGGGTTTTCTAAATGTCGGTAGTCCTTTCCGCTCGGTCTTCTTCTTGCCTTGCTGTGGTTGTTGTGGGTTCGGTGTGCTTGCTCGGCTTGAAGCGTCGCCGTCAAACAGCGCATCGACGTCCAGGTTGTTGTTCTTCCTGGCCGCCTCCTCCTCTTGTGCCTTCCTGGCCTCTTCCTCTGCTTTCCGTCGGGCCATCTCCTTCTTCTGTTCCATCTTCTTCTGACGCTGTTGGTCGAGTTGTGCTTTGCGGACACGCTCGGCTTCCAGAATGCGGTTCTTGCGGTTCAACTCGGCGATACGTGCGGCCGCTGTTTCTGACTGTGTCGCAATCTTGGGCTGGGCATCCGAGTTGGAGCGATTAAGGAGATGTGCGTACTTCTTCGACTTGGCGATACGTGCGCTGATGTCGGCATCGGTCCAGTGGTGGTTCTGCAGAGCCTTGAGGTCGTCGTATTTCCTTTGGAGGAAGGATTGTGTGGGGACCTTGGCGTTGGCCTCTATAAGAGATTGGCGATATGCGTCGAGGTCGCTTTCGCTGAAGCGCTGGTTCGACAAGAATTGGAACTGGTAGTCCTTCTTCACGGAACCGTGTTGGGCGATGACGTATTGGTCCGTCGCGACGCGCTTGCCGTCTTTTCCTTCGAAAACGTAGGGTTTGCCAGCTGAGAAACCTAAAGACAACATGTTAGCATGATGCGCGAAGTAGGTGTCGTTCTCCTTACCCTTGATTTGCGCCATCTTGTACAGGGTCCTGCGTTGAGCATCCTGGCCCACACCAACACGTCCAAATGCGCCAGTCATGGCCTCTTCGAAACCTGGGTGGAAACAGACTTCTGAGAAGAATCCTCGACCAACACGAACGGATTCGAAATCACGAAGGGTGGCTGGCACCTCTTCGCGGGCCTTCTCTGGCACGCGGTCGTCCCACTCGACGTCGCTCTCACCATCAGCATCGACGTCTGAGCCACCGTCTCGATCGGCAGAGCTGGACCGCCTGCGGCCACTGCGTCGGTCGTCGTTCCGTTGCCGCTGCTGACCGCGCTGCTCACGCTCGCGCTTATATGCCTCGAGCTTCTCGTTCTTCCGCGGCTGCACCTTGGGGCGACTGCTCTTACGCTCGTCGGCGTCTTCGGAACTAGCCTTGCGCTTCCGGTCGTTCTGGACATTTGCTGCGCGCCTGGCGAGCTCGGCCTTGAAGTTGGCGCTGCTCATCTCCTCGGCGCGTTGGCCCAGAATCTCTTCACGGTCCAGTTGTGACAAGCCCAGGATGTGGCGCTTGTCTGCCTCGTCGATGTACTTGCCCTCTAGGGGGTAGGGAACATCTGCAGCGCGCTCTGGTACGTCATCGTCGCGGTCTGAATCCGACTCGTCCATGGCGTCGGATCCTAGCGAGTTTGGCGATGAGGCGGCGGGCGACGAGCTACATGGAGTCAGCGCCATGGTGCGGTAAGGGGTTGAGGTGGTCGGTAGAGAGTTGGGTGGAGGGCCCAGAGCATTGGAAGCGATGGAAAGTCGCGAGGCAGAGGCAGTGGAGGAGGGTGACAGGTGAGAGAGGGTACTCACGCCTCGCCTTCTTCGACGTCTGCATCTTCGTCACCGCCAGCGAGGGCGAAGAGCTCATCGTCGATATCTGACATTGTGAAGGCGGCTCGCGAGGATTTCGCGGTAAATTCTGGGTCGTAAAGGCGATGGTGGAGGCGAAAACGGTGTCGCTGGGGGGACTGCGAGCGGATTCGGGCGTGGTTAGGGGGAAAGAGGATGAAAGAAGAACGTGGGAAGTCCAAAGGTCGGGGAAACGCTCGTTGCGCTTGGACCATACGCGTCGAAAAGTGGGCCTGGTTAGCGTGCATGCAGTGAGCGCATCATACCTCAGCAGACTATTGTTGCGCCTGCTCGGCCCAGGAACAATCGCATTTTCCTTTCACTTTTATTGTACAATAGCCAGACGTCCAACATGTCTTCCGTCCTGCTTTCGCCGCGGGCCGTATCTCACAGTGCAGTCCGCCGCGGGCTCCAATACCCTGTGCTCGAATTCCTCGCCCCAAGTACCACAAGCCGTGCACCACGCCAAACGTCACGCCTCTCCAGTACCGTATCAGCACCACAACCACCACCTCCACAGTCTGAATCTCCGCAATCACGGCCCTCGCTGCAAACACAGAAAAATGGCAAGCCAATACGGCCGCTCACGCAAGAGCAGCAAGAGTTCCTTTCCTCTGCATTGAGAGTGAACCAGACGGGTGAACTCGCCGCCATCCTGATATACGCTGCCCAATCGCCCGTCATCACACGGTCACACCCGCACTTGCGACCACTTATGAAGCACATGTACGACCAGGAGGCAGGCCACTACAAGTTCTTCAATGAGGTCATCTCCAAGCACCGCATACGGCCCACTGCAATGACACCAATATGGACCGCTGCGGCCACAATGCTTGGCTGGTCGACTGCTGTCATGGGTCGTGAGGCAGCCATGGCCTGTACCGAGGCTGTCGAGACAGAGATTGGTACCCACTACAACGAGCAGGTGCGAGTGCTGCTGGACTGGGCAAACAAGTGCGAGCAGCGGGGCGAAAGTCTGGGCCCAGAGCTGGACAAGTTGGTAGTTGAGCTGAGGAGGATACGAGACGAGGAGCTGGAGCACCTGGATCATGCGGTAGAGAATGATGCCAAGGAAGCGAAACCATACGACTTGCTTACCGAAGTTATAAGAGGAGGCTGTAGAGGAGCCATTTGGGTGAGTGAACGTGTGTAGTGTGATGTGATGAATGAGACGAAATATGTAAATACTGTAACATATTGGACACATAAGTATGGGTACTGAATCGAGGATCGCACGTCGACCTCATTATCAAGTACCCTCTTTTACTAGGGTCAAGCGGGTATTGATGTTCCTTGTCTTTCTGCGCAGAAATTCATTGTACCAAGCAGTAAAAGCAGAAATGGATAAGAATGAAAAAAAATGCATAAATGGAAACTATAATGTAATGGTGCTTGTGTGCAGCACGTAACTAAATGACGCCAACACCATGTGAGTATATGCTACCAGTTGTCCAAGACCCAAAACGTTAAGCGTGCATCACTCAAACCCACCGCTAAGATCGCTAAGTACACTCCTCATGCCCTGTTTCCTTCCACCTTCCACCTTCTTCCGGAGTGCTTCCTTCCTCTTCCCCTCCTTCTTCTCCAGCAACGCTCTTCGCTCTGCCTCTCGTGCCTGAGCGTGAATGTTACTCCTTCCAGTACCACCTCTCCGCACAGCACTCTCTTTCGGAGTACTGTTGCTTGCTGACCGTTCGCTGCTGACAGACAGATTACTAGTCGCCTGACGTATGAGCGAAGGAACGCGGAATCCTGGCGTTGCAGCAGAGCGAGATACAGCATGGAAGGCTACATTGGAGTCTCCGCCTACAGATTCGTCGACTGTAGATTGCCGACTCAGAGTCAGACGGTCGATGATGGGTTTCCGCGACGCTGGGACAAAGGCAGCTTCTTGGTCATCTTCGGCGTCAGAGAGCTGTGAGTCTGGTATCACGACGCGTGGGTCTTCAATGAGCTCCGAGATAGAGTCTCTGACATCATCCGCAGTCAGAGGCTTGCGGGCGAGGCTGTCGGATGCGGCTGTACGGCGCATGTGCGGAGGTGGTCGGTTCTCCTTTTGCGAGTCTTGAGACTTGCGCTTGAGTGGACTGTTTGGCGTTGACAGGTTTTGAGACTGGGCCTGTGAATCTGGAATGGCTATGTCGTCACCTTGGACATTCTCTTGAGACTGCGAGTCGTTCGTGTCCAACTCTTTCTCGGGCATGTTGAGGTAGTCGTACTCGCCCTCGTCGGCAAAATCAGCTAGTGTGTTGAAGAATGCCTTCTTCTTGTCGTCGTCAGCGAGTGCCTTGACTTTCTGGTCTTGCAACAAGGCGTGAGTCTGCTTTTGGAATGCAGCGCGCTTCTTTCGCTGGCGCAACTCGGCCTCGTCTTCAGAATCGGACATGTCGATGCCATCATAGCCGCCAGCCCTGCGCAGACCGCCCTTCCTCTGCATCTTCTTGTAGAGCTCGGCGAGTTGCTTCTCGTCGTCCTTCTTCGTCTTGTCACTGATCTATGTTAGTATCATGAATGTATATGTGAAGATGGAAGCTGAACTTACGCGTAGAAAGCGGCAATCTGGCGCTCGTCAACCTTGACATCGTTGTGGTCGATCATATCCTTGAGGTCTTCGTCTTCCTCGCCCTCTTCATCGTCACTGGCTCCTCCAAGTCCAGCATACTCATCTTCAGACTCCTCGGCTTGTTCCATGACAGCTTCCCTTGCCATACTCTTCTTCTTATTGAACTCTTCGACCGCCTTCGCCTTCTTGGCTTCTTGTTGCATCTTCTTGAAAGCATTCTTGCTATGCTTAGGAGGGCGTTGGATGTCGTCCTCGCTCTCTTCCTCAGCATCGACTAGGTCGTCTTCAACGTCAGAGAGCTCAACAGCTGCCTCTCGTCGTCCACGCTGGAGCTTGCCCTTTTGCTTGATCGGCGATTCAGCAACGGGCATCATGACGGTATCGACTGTGGATGGGGGCAGGACAAGGCCTGCTGGCGACCGAGAGAAGGAGAAGCCTGCATCCTGGGTAGGCTCGAAGTCTTCGACCTGCGTTCGCGAGAACTGTGGGGATGTATTGACTACTTGGCCTATCCCCATGCTGAACTGAGACTCGTCACCAGCCTGTGTGTTCTTTTGTGGAGACGCCAGAGATTGACTGTTGGGAACCAGAAATTCTGAAGCTTGACTAAAGTTTACGCCAGGTTGAGTATCAGGCAGGTTCCGTAGGAAGTCCAGAGAATCTTGCTCAGTGTTAACGGCGGTAGCAGGTTGTGAGTCAGACTCCAACTCGGCCATGGTGCCTGCAAACATCTGTGTGAGCCCTATTCCGGCGTTGGCGTTGCCGAAACCAAAAGCGGCCATTGCGTCGTTTTGAGTTGCTGGTTGAGTGGGCGTGGCAGGCCTAGGCGCCACAGCATCGCCATCCTCATCGTCATCATCGATGACTCGATTGCGAGCACGATTCACCATTTGTCTGCGGACTGGCGCAACCGCATCGTCGTCATCCATATCCATATCGGCATCGTCGTCTTGTTGGGCTTGTACCTTCTCCGCTGGCTCGTCGTCTTCGTCAGCCATTCCATCGATGAGAGCATCCGCATCATCTGGGTTGCATGCTTCATCTTCGCCCTCATCTTCGGAGCCTGAGAGAACGAGTTCAGCATCTTCCTGGTCATCGTTCTCCCCCGGGTTGGCATCTTCCTCGTCACTGCCAACGTAGTCGCCATCATCCTCGTCACTGGATGGGAGATCATCGATGGTCTCGCCGTTCTTCTTTGCCTCCTTTCTCTCCATCTTGGCTAGCTCGAGGTCCTCTTGCCTTTGCTTCTCGAGCATTGCCACCATGTCGTCGATTTCTTCCTGGCGTTTCTCCCTCTCCTCTTCAGTCTCGGGGTTATGGCCTCGCCTGATCAGATCGGCTATCCTCTCCTCTTTGGCTTTTGCTGTTTGTTGGCGAGCCTTCTGGGCCAGTGAAAACTCCATCTCAAGACGAGTCACTATCTTCTGTCCCTTCTTGCTCTTCGGTGGTGATTTCACCAATTGAGCGAGAGCACGAAGATGTACAAGCGATCCGGCCTCGTGGTCCTTCTTCGTAGGCAATCGATCAAAGACAGGGAATCTACTCTTGGGCTTTTCTACCTGCAGATCATCATCCGAATCAGAGAGTTCCACCATGCCATTGTCCGTAGCCTTCTGAGTCTCTACCACAGCTTTGCCCACAGTCACCGGCTCGGTCTGTTTCATCCAAGGATGCACTGGCAGATGTTGAAACTCAGGTGCTCGTCCTTTACCCTTATCGAGCTTGACGGACCCGGGTGATTGTGCCTTGCTGTCGGCCACTGTGATAGAAATCTGTTGATCCAGTGGAACATCCTTCTCGTTGGGGGCATGTTGTCTGGGTGGACTTGTTGGCGGCGTGTCATGTATCTGGTTCGCCTCTGCGTCAGAGGATGCCAATGCTGAGCTGGGTTCTGGTGTGGGGAGGGTTACCACTTCGGCGCCGGGCGCTTGATAGTTGAACTTCTTGAACAGATCCTGTGTCGTGAAGCGCTTCTTCGTCTTGGCTTGGTGGGTAAGCTGCATATTACGGCTTATGCGCTGCTGATCCCGCGCCATTGCCTCCATAGCCTTTTTACCAGCCCTGCGAGTTGGCTTAGCATGTTGTGTGAGCCGCCTACCCCCCTCACCATCTGACTCGGTGCCTGAACCATGATCTGCTGGCCGCCGTGCAATCTTCTTGGGCTTGGTTTGTTGTGCTTCCTCCTCCTGTTGCTTCGCCAGTCTTTCCTCTCGAATCCGTCGCACTCGCTCTTGCAGATCGGCATTGTGCAGGGGATGCGAAGATTCGTCTGACTCCGAACCAGCATTCGGTGATCGTCGCGATGGCTTCTTCGCTGGCGAAGGGTCTGGCGTGACAAAAAGCCCCGGCGATGATCGTCGTGATCGTACGGTTGGTGATGCAGATGCTCGAGGGCTTGCTGTCTTCGTCCGGATTGTGGCTGGTTTGCGGATGTTCGCTCGTACAGGCATCGCGTCCTCATCTTCGCTACTTTCAATTGTAGCAAGAATTGGCGTTTCCTGTTGTGCTTCTTGTGGAGCTGCCGATTTTGATGATGAGTTCTTATTGGCAGCTAGTCGTTTCTTCATAAGTTCGTATGCGTCTTCCCCATCGCTCTCGTCTTCCTCATTAGTTCGCTCTATATCCGGTTGAGGGCGTGCTGTTGTAGCTGGCTTTGCGCTGATTATGGGGGTCGCATCATCTTCAGATCCGGACACTTCATTTTCTGATTCAGCTTCGCTCTCTGAAGAATCTGCGGCAGGTTTGCGTAGAGCTGCTAGCAGCTTTGGTCGAGGCTTTGCCGACGCGTCTGTCGCGCGTGTTGGCGAGGTTTGTGCTGATGTCATGGCTAGTGGTGACAGGACTGGATAGAATCTATATCGATAGAAGCCCTGGTTTACCGTTCGCGAATATGGCGTCTCGATACGTGGTGGTTGCTTTCTGCAGAGGTCGCGTAAGGTCTTCGTTGACGTTACTCGGGAGAAGATCTAGATTCCGGTGTGTGGGATCGTGTTAAGCGCGTATTACAAGAAATGACAATGTACGTAGAAAGACAGGACTAATTGTGCAAGGCTGCATACGTTCAATTGCAAATACACATGGCGGGGAACTGTCGTTGTTGGAGCAAGCTTGGACTACGCGTGATTCTCGAAGTCGCGACACGCGACGCGACTGGCGCTTGCCACATGTGGCTCGTAAGTGCCGCCATTCCTTTTTCGCGCTCTACCACCCCATCGACATTACGAGACCGCCGACAACGCATCGTCTACAAACAACGTCGCAGCTGGCGATGTCTACCGGAATATTAACAATACATACTTTGCTGCGAAACCTTCATTTTCTTTGTCTGAGTGTACCCACCACTCCCAAGGTCCGCTAACACGCAGCCGAAAACCTCTCCCGAGGTCTACTTCGGCCACCACCAGACATGACACAGAGCTATTCGTCGTCGCGTGTGTTGTGCGAGCGAGCTACATGGGATGCATGCATCCATAGTCCGCAAGAGATTGAATGCCTTGGTTTACCATTCCAGATCCCGACACATCTGTTTATCCATTTACCCTAGATTTCGATCGCTCCCGACGCCTTCCAATCATCGTGGTGCGCCTCCGAGCAAAAGATGAACGGAACGGCCGTGTCGCGGACTAATTGGGTAATTTGTTCACAAGCGTCCACCAGGTGCGTCGTTACGAGTGCCTCAGCCTTACGCCTCGTTTCTTAACTAGCAGGCGTCTGGACCCGCTGCAGGATACGCTCCGCCACACAGCTCAACATCAGCATGAATGCACACTTCCATGCAATCTCTCCATCCCGTCGCTGAAGGTTCGAGTTGGCCTGCGCAAGATGGAGGCCTGATCACGTTTCATAGGATCTGAATCGTCTTCGCTTACAACAACCTATACGCGTGAATCAGAAGTGTTGGCGACCCCACCTGTTGCTAGCCTTTTGCCTTTTGAACTTGATGCATGGGAAAGTCACGGAGTGTAGGAGCTGCTTCGCATGAACTCGTGCACTGCCTGGATGGATACCTTGGGCACGCACCACGACGACCACACGCAGCGGCGCCGCAGAACACCCGCTTGGTCAGCTCATATTCACGATGATCATACATCATCACACTGGTGGTCAGTCCTCTTTACAGCGGGCGCGTTTCGACTTATGCAAGTTGGTGGTCATAGCAGAAGAGCAAGTTGACGTTTTACAGACGTCTTACCTGTTGCGATCGGACCATCGCGTTCCGCCAAAAATAGCACCCGTTCTTCGTCGGTAACGTACCCCAGAAATACCGTTGCCAGCCAAGCAGATCTTACAAGGGCCGCTTTCACCTTGACTGCTCGCGACCACGCTGGAGCGATCATTCGACGTTATGCGGGATCTGCAGAACTCCTTGCCTTATCTCGCGTCTCAAAGATGACGACAGATGTGAGGAACAAGCGCCCAACACGCTACTACGCGTACTATGTAGGGGCGCGATTGGTGGCTTTTGCCGAAACGAACACGATGTGCTGCAGCAATTGAGCTATTGACGCAACCATCAACAAAGCACCTCTTGTTGCTCACGGAACTGGTTGCGAAACGCTTCTGGACTTGTTTTCTAGTGTGGAGTTGTAGGACGCCCTCCGAAAGCCACGCTCCTTTTTTGCAACACCATCCCCAGAGCCGCATTCTTCGCAGGAATAAATGCTGAGACGAATTTCGGGCCAATGACCGAGAGCGTTCTTCTCTTACAACGCGATGGATCGTAGATGGTGGGGTGAGGAGTTGGGCTTAGGTCACGGCTGATGCAAGCGACGGCTCCAGATACCTTTTACGCGTTCGACAGCAAGGTGGAGCGGTACGACAGCTTTCAGATGGCGAGCAGATGCGCGTTTCATGTGGTCTGCTAAATTACCCCTGAGAATGCGGCCCTAGGGTGGTAGCGCTGGGGTCCCTGCAGCGCCGTCGCGGCGATCTCCCTTAGAGCATCGCGACGCTTGACGCGCTCACAAATTCAGATCGCAATAGGAGAGTGAGATCACCGAGGGCGTTATTGACGACTAGAGGGAGTCGTTGCATAGTGGGAAACTCTCCGTGCCATAGTTGCATGTTCTAGTACCGGAAGGGTGTGGCTTAGTGACCAGGCATGCGTGCCTGGGTGCCTGCATGCCAAGGCAGTCTCTTAGTGCCTTCTTGAAACCCGTGAAACAGACCACGGGTGCTGCTCTTCTAAACAAGAGCCGTCCGTCTCCGCCCGGGAAATTGGACGATCAATGTCTTCCTGACGGCCTAAGAATTGAGCTTATACCCATCCGTATACCTTTGTCGAAAGCTTCTCGAACGCTTCCATTTCGCGCGCACTCGCCTCCCTTTCATAGTCACCTCTGCTCTTCCCGCCCAACACGGCCCGTGAACCACTCATTTCCGGCATGATACTGCCTTCTACACACACATAGGATAACATGGAGGCCGACGAGGCTCAACTTTACGGATTCCAGACTCCTCAGCAGAGCAACTCCTTCAAGCGACCGCGTCGCAGTCTACAAAGCACCACTCCCTTGAGCAGCGTGACCGAGAGCGTTACTTCCTCCCCTCGACACTCTGGCCAGAACCAGTTTGCACCTCAGCTCTTTGACCACGTCAATGCGCTGAAGCACCTTGACGACCAGCAAATCCTCCAGCTACTATCCGTTGCGCGCAATGGAGGTCAGTCGAATAACAGCCCTGGCGGCGCGTTATTTGCTCACGCGTATCCAGATGGCATGCGTCGTTCGGCCGCAGACAGGTCGTCTATGTCGACTGTCGGAAGCCGCGCGTCCTCATACTTGAGCGTCCCCTCCAGCAGAGTGCCCAGTATGATGTCCGACCCGCGCTCGTCCATCGCATCTACCGACTCCTCTTTCACACACTACAGCGCTGCATCCTCACGCCTTTCTACCGCATCTTCAAACCGGCTTTCTACAATATCCACCACATCGACACCTGCGCCCAAGAACTTTGCCTGCACATTCTGCGACAAGGCGCTCAAATCGAAGCCGTACTGGAAGTCGCACGAAGAAGAGTTTCACGAGCAGCGACTCACATGGCGATGTCCCGACTGCGAACAGATCTTCCATGCTGGCAAGCGCTTCCGTGAGCACCATACCAAGTTACATGTAAGTCTAGTGTCCTTTCTTTTTCCCGCGTTCCCGCTAACCGTTGATAGGGCTGTGAGCACTGCAAGCAACCTAGGGAGAGCGGACAACCCACTAGCAGGAAAGCATCGCCATGCGTCAAGAAGTACGAGATCGTCATGCACGACAAGGACGCGTGGGGTTGTGGCTTCTGTGCTTCTCTTTTGACCACTTGGGAGGAACGATGCGAGCACATTGCGCTTCATTTTGAAGAGAAGGGTGCATCCAAGTGGAACTTCACGAATGTCGTCCTCGGTCTCTTGAAGCAACCCGAAGTCGCCAACGCGTGGAACCAGATGATGCTCGATCGTCATGGAGACGAACAGAACTGGCCGTCGCTGTCATGGGAGTCTAAGAAGTGCAACCGTTTACGGTACAAGCTCGAAACTAAGTGGGACACCCGCTCCTACGATATCGAGAAGCTGGTGCAGGACACTTATGACTTGGCGGAGATCGAGGTTAAGGACGTCGTCGAACCCACAACGGAGGTCACCCCCGAAGCCACAGAGTCTGTTGACAACAGTCAAGGCGAGATGGTGGAGTTCAAGCTGGAAGCGTCTGACTTCGGCACTGACAACAGGCTCCATAGCTCCCACGGGCTACCGTCCGACCATATGATGATGGATATCGATGCGGTGGAACCTCCGCAGCCGATGCATCACCAAGAGATGCAGCCATCTCAATGGCCTGTCAGCACCGATATGTCTCATTCCATGAGCGCGGCTACTTCGATGGGCGGTTTCGACGCTTTCGGTACCACCATGACTTCGATGCCAACGGATTTCTCGCAACCTATGGCGCAGAGCTTCCAGCCACAGCAACAAAACTGGTCAAATGCCGGCTTTGCATCGACGCCTGACCTACTGAACTACCAACAACCAGCGCAGTACATGGACTACCAGCAGCCCAAAGAGATCGTCTCTGTACCCACGTCGCAGTACGCCAACTTCGCGCACTACCCTCGCCAAAGCCTCCCGCCCAATTTCCTGCAGCAGCAACAGCAACAACAGTCACCTAGCACTCCGACTTCGCGTCGATACGTTCCCAAACTAATTAACATCTCGAACAATTCGAGCCACCGTGGCGTGCAATTGGAACAAGCGCCACCCCCACCTCCTAAAGACGAACACCAGAACCGCTTCTCCCGGCTCATCATGAGACGACGACCCAGCAACATTTCCCAACATAGCATGGTCTCGCACCGTGACATGGGCGGCACATGGGGCGATGTCGACAACTGGGGCTGAATTTGATTCGGTGTCTCACTCTTACCGCGCATTTTCCGCGCATAATAACACACAATCTCCTGCACCCGGCCGGCCCGGTTCTCGCACGGCACTCTCCTTAGAAAGAAACAAACAAACCATAAAGCACCGCAAAAGGTGACTCCGAACCTCGCTGTTCATCTCTGGGTCCTGGTGTCACTATCCGCCCTGCACCCCTAGGTGAAGCGAGCTACACGTCACCGCAACGGAGATCGAAATTACCCATCTGCAGCTTCTCAGCTCTTTCTCCTTGTTCTTTTTTCCTTACGTATACACACACATGTTTTTCCAGCGGGATGGGATGAGGATATACCCATATATGCAGCGATTGCTTTTCATCTTGTTGTCATCGCCGCAACGTAGTTTAGTGTCTTGTTGAGTGTCCACTTTCGGTTGCAGCACCTAATACCCCCCTTTTCATGTTAACCTTTCGATGCCGACGCGATTGATGTAATGATGGGGATTGGAATGAAATTTGGACTTGGAAGGGCAGATACCATATAGAGTAACTTCAATGTGTTTCTTAACTCTGCACATAAACTTGTCTGCTGTCTGCTATGGTGATGGTCTTGTTTGTTGGTGATATTGCTTCAGAAACATGTCATAATTATCTTTGACATCAAGGTTTAACGTGTTCATCATATCCTGCAGGCCAGATAGTGCCATGTCTAGATGCCTCCACACCACCCATGGTAATCCCATCACTAACTCACTTGCGTAGCGCGCCTATCATCCTATCACGCCCTGTTTCCAAATCTTTATTTCCTCCCGATGTTGGCTCATCAAGGCAGCATACCCAATTTTTCTTTTTCTTCCCTTTTCTTCATGTATGTTTTGGATGTGTGGATTGAAACATGCATATGAGCACGTCTCAAAGCCACCTTCCTTTTTTGTTTACTCTCTCAGGCAGCAGTACCTTTTGTTTCGTTTCATTTGCATCGTGATGGGATTTGAATGTGCGTACAATGTTACGGCTCAATGGGTGTGTTGTTGTTCGGTCAGGGTACACTTGATTCAAACGTGCATGTGATGCTCCGTCTCACCATGTGTGTGTG
>Ga0265797_10001958_pt1 | contig 35609 bp, 36 predicted proteins | sample P2T30metagenome_FD_192433 | JGI IMG/M metagenome (GOLD analysis project Ga0265797, IMG submission 192433) | Plant litter microbial communities from East Loma Ridge, Irvine, California - P2 T30 | ecosystem: Environmental > Terrestrial > Plant litter > Unclassified | place: USA: California...
CTAGCTTCTCAATCTTCACTTCGCCCGTCAAGCCCAGCAGTGCCAGCCTCAATGCCACGCCTTCCGTCCCGTCTGTGCGCAAAGCCCTCTCGTCACCCAGCACCGCCAAGTCAACGCCCATCACCAACAGCCGCGGCTCACCCAAGAACAAGCGTCTCCATGCCATTTCCAAGCGTCGCGCATCCAGCTCGCCCTTCCGACGCGTCGACCCACCCTCCTTCAACCTGAGCAGCCCCAGCCTACCCTTCTCCATCGACGCAGCCCTCAGCGGCTCCATCTCCACCTACACACCCAAGGCCCCTACTGTAGCCGCCACTCCCGCCTCAGCACCAGCCGCCCAGGCAGCCCCTGTCCTCGATGACAATATGCCCAAGAGCTGGTTCTTCGACATCCACGAAGACACGCCCGAGCAAGAAGCCGCAAACCTCATGGAACACTCGGCATCCGTCCTAGACATCTCATCCGACGACGACGCAGCAACCAAGTTCCGCAACGAGGACCGCGGCAAGGAGAACGTCCCGCCTCCAGACTTCCTCGCTGCTGCAAACACCCGCAAGCGCAACCATGCTTCTTCCTTGGACGACGGCTATGAGACTGATATCCTGGTCCAAGCACCTGCTAAACATCCTCGTCGCACGCGCAAGGTTGTCCAGGATGCTATGGATGAGGACAGGAAGCCGCTCGGTGATCTTGCGCCGAGCGAGTTCTACGCTGAGGGCTGTGACGCCACAAGTTACGTTACCGTTGACGCGGGAATTGAGAAGCCGTCAGGGTTGTCCAAGGAGTTTGATGCTAGCAGTGTGACACCAGAGAAGAAGAAGAAGAAGCACGTCGTTGTTGATGAGGTACCCGCTGCAGTTGAGGAAGAGACAACAACACCATCAGTATCTAAGGGCATCGTTGCTGCGCCTGCTGCTGTTGACGTACCTGCTGTAGAGGCCGCTGTCGAGATCACATCACAGTCATGTGAGGTACCTGTTGCAGCGTCATAAGCCATGTTCCTTGCTTATGCTTTATTCTTCTTCTCTTTCTGTCTACTTTGGACTACCCAATTGGCGTTTGGATTACCTCAAGGCGTTTCTATTAGCTTGTCACGATCATGTCCACGCTTGGTTACGTGTATACGATGGGATCAGGCGTTCTAGGTTTCTTGTCTATCCTTGTGATACCTTTACTGCAAGCACATAGCTGCTCACCTGTTATGCCTGAATAATACAAGAATTTATTTTCAACAGATATTCTATTGCTGTGAACGCTGACTCTGATGATCGTGATGACTATGCTGCGAGTTTCTTTATGATCCGAGTATCGACTTGTCGTACTCTGCAGTCTTGTCTATGGATTACCCTAGTTTCACTTCCGCGAGTGCGCGTCTGAAGTTCCTCTTCCTCCACGACCGCCTCGGCCGCGTGGTACATACGAGGCATTCGCGTCGTGCTGGCCGCGACCCCGACCACGCGAAGGCGCAGAGTCACCTCGACCTTGAGCTGGCGGTACGAACTGTCCGCGACCGCGCGAAGGACCAAAGCCACCCTGATTATGAGCAGGCATAAACTGGCCACGACCATATGAAGGCGCAAAGTCACCTCGGCCTTGAGCAGGTACGAATTGCCCACCACGACCACGATGACCTCCGTTGAACGCACCCCTACCCCCACCTCTTCCACGATTTCCATGCGTGGGCAGCGGCCAGAACTTCTCCCGCATTTCTCTATCCACACCCGCACTTCTCTCCTCCATCGCACGCAGTACAATCGGCCCGCTCTTTCCCTCTCTCACAAGCACCAGAGCGCGGTTCGGTCTCCGCTCCCGCTTCAACACATCCCTGAAGCGAACAAGCAGAGCGACGAGTTTTCTCAACGACACCTGTTGTTTCGATTCCCATATCTTCACTCTATCTGTCGCGTCTTCTTTCTTAACTCGATTCACTGTTCCAAGCCCTTTATCATAGGGTCCAGTGAAAAGTAAACTCGTGCGGCCGAACCAGAGCTGGTCTTGACATTGGACCAGACCCGCTCCTTCTGGGTTATAAGCTTGCGTCTTGAGCTCTAGCATCTGGGAGGTGGGGACGATGTGGCCTTTTTGCAGGACGCGGATGGGGGCGTTGTATGTAAATTTTCCGCGTTCAGCAAGGCCTCCTTCGTTTGCTCCACGTACAGCTGCGGCTTCGGTCTGGGTGAGATCGTCCGGGATGATGCCATCGTCGTAGGCATCTGCTTCGAAGCGACAGACGACGTTGAGGGGACCCATTGTGTAACGTATCGCACGGTAGTGACTTGTTGCATCTTCCATACCTTCGGTTGTCCGTGTAAAATCCTTTTCGAAGTTGAAGCCGTAGCTCTTGCCATCTGCATGTTTCCACCATCGTGATTCTCGGCGTACCTGAAAGGTGCGCGGACGAAGTTAGTCTATGTCTCACATCCAGTGTGTACAATGAATTCCTTACGATGACGAGCGTGTTGAAGACAAGGTAGATATTGAGCCGGAAAGGCCCGTTTGATTTGCCTTGGGCGAATTCTAGTAAGATACGGAGATTGTTTCGGTCTGCGAGGACATCGACATCATGGAAATTGGTGTTTGGCGCCATGAGGTTCAGCGCATGGAACATTGGCAAGTATGGATTCCTCGGCTGACGAGCGTAGTTGTAGTCACTATATGTGAAGCCACTATCTGGTTTGAGCGTGTGTGGTAGGGGTGGTTGTTGCCATTTTGCTGGCTCACCCGGCACTAGATATGCGTGAGTTTCTACGCACTCAAGGTCTCGACGGATATTTGCCTGATGACAGGTCGAAATCTACTTACCAAAGATAGTATTCGTGCCATCGTCAGAAGCTTGCCAGTTGTAGCAACACAATAGTTCCGGATCTCGGTCCCATACTACCTGTTCCGCTACCGGTATGAGTTCATCCTTGTCGATGGTCTCTAGGATCTCACCCGCATCTCTTGCAATACTTTGGTCGAAGCGCTCTTTTTTCTTCTGCTGTTTCTTAGCTTTGACTGGATCGACCACAACCTCCTCTGTAGGCTTGATATCGGCTTCGTCTTCATCATCCAAATCGGAATCCTCGTCCTCTTCGGTTGCGATGACGGGTTCTGTGTTGCTGTCGTCCTGCAGCTGCTGCCAGCTCGATCCTCCCAAGGCGAGAGCAATCTTGGACTCGAAAGACATGGTTGCTGAGCTCATGTTTGGTGCTGCAGGATCATCCACAGGATTTGGCCTGATGGTGCGTTGTTTTTGAGGGTTATGAGAGGATTTTGATCCTGTTGCGTCTGACCCGTGTCCTTCTCTCCCTCGCTTCCGTCCGTCACTGGGACCAGGAATGGAGCTTTTCTCGCTAAAGGCTTCAATGAATAGTGAGTGAAGGGTCGAATTTAGGTTGCTTGACCAACGAACCGTGCATGCCGGTCGTTCGGTAGTGCTCTTGGGAATCGTACTATTGAGAAAAATATGCGATGCGCAAAGTAACTCAAAACGAGAGATTCATACGCGCCCCCCAAAGTGAGTGTAGTGATAGATTGGGTATGTTCTGCGGGTATCTAGATGTTGCGGATCAGGGGGATTATAATCGCACACGTAGCCAGCGTGCCGTACGTAAACACAGACAGTATATTTCAGATATACGTATATCCAACTGAGTTTAGGTCGCTGACAGACATGAAAGATGTAGTGTACAAAACGAGATTCTGGGTTGCGCAGGGAGACGATACAGAACTCAGTTAGCGTTTCGCATAACAACATGTCGCGTATGATCCGCCCGCCGTACCGACCCCTACCGCGGCATGAGTCAAATGCACATGACGATATCAACAAGCTTATAAGAATTCCAGAGACCAGATATAGCATTGTTTCACTCCATTTTCCCAAACGAACATGTCTATATACTTTCAAACTATAGATATATCATCACAACTTCCATCCACGTTTCTTCGCAAGCGCCGTCTCCTGCCTGACCGCCAAATCCGCAATGATCTCCTCACTTCCACCACCAACAACCTGTGACATATTAGCATAGTGTCCTTGGCATATTAGTATTCCGAAGAATCAAGCATACCATCATCCTCAAATCGCGACTGATTTGTTCAACGATAGCACCAGGCCCACCTTTCTGATATCCAGCGCCACCAAATATCTGCTGAGCCTCTCGATTCGCCATCTCAAGTATACGGCCACCATGTACCTTGCTCAAGGCGATTTGGCCCGCGATCTCGGGATCTTGCCAGCCGAGAGGCGATTGTTGGATGTGGTAAGCGAGTTGCTCTAGCCATGCCCAGTGGCTCTCTACATATCGACCGATTGTAGCTAATTTGTGCGCGATGATCTGGTTGGAGATGAGGGGCTTGCCAAAAGTGTGTCGCTTGTGTGCGTAGTGGAATGATTCGCTCAGACAGGTCCGCGCTTTCCTGTTGCATCCTATGCTCATGATGAAGCGTTCCTTATTGAAGTTTGTCATGACAATGCGAAAACCCTCGTTTTCTTTACCGACAAGATTACTGACGGGAACGCGGACGTCGTCCATTTCTACGAAGCTTGCGCCTCCGCCTTTCTGACCGGAGTTGGGTATGCGACGGTGCGTAAGACCGGGTGAGTTGGTGGGAATGACTAGTACAGAGATGCCACTGGCGCCTGGTCCACCAGTACGAACGGCGGTTGTCATATGTGTGGCCCATGGCATACCAGTGATCCATTTCTTGTATCCGTTCACAATGTAGAACTGTCCGTCTTCGGTCTTCGTTGCGGTGGTTTGGAGGTTCGCGACATCGGACTGCACAGTGATGTTAGCATTCTTCTCTTTAGTTCCCAGGAGAAGCACACATACCCCACCACCTGGCTCAGTGATGCCCAGGCAGAAACTTGTTTCCCAAGTAAATAATCCCGGCAACCACTTCTTCTTCTGCTCCTCGGTTCCATGATGCACAATCGGTGGAACACCAATCACACTTCCACCTCCCAATGCGGTGCCCACGCCCCCCTCTATCCTACTGTTCTCATCCGTCATAACCATCAAGTGAAACAAGTCCAAATCGCCAACCGGTATACCCGCTGGCCCCGGTACATTGCGTGGACGATATGGCTCTGGCACATCAGCAAAGGCGAAGCCAGTCTGCGCCCATTTTAATCGTTCTTGCGCGGGCGCTTCGCCGGCCTCTTCCCATTCCAACATATATGGCTTTATGTTCGTATCGATGTATGCGCGGCACGCATTGCGGAGTTTTTTGTGCGAATCATTGTAGTAGGGAGACGTAAGGGAGGAGTACCATGAAGGTTCGCTCCATGGTGCCAAGTTGCCGAAGGCCTCTTTCTTTTGAGGTTGCATCACGGAGGGAAGAGGTGTCGTGGTCTGGGGCTTGGGATTCGCCATCGCACTCGTTTCGTGTTGTTGCGTGACATGTTCGCAGGAACGAAGAGTCTATGTAAAGACCGCCGGATCCTACTGTGGAGGAGTCGAGATGCCGCGGCTGAACGATGGTGATCATGTTGACTCGCGTGCTAAAATGCGGGGGTGTGTTGCTGATTCGCGCACCCCTGGGGCGTTAGCCCTACCATTACTTAGATGAAGAGAACATACCGTGCAAGTGTACAAAGATTTTATGTTCAACGCACCCTAGGGATTGTGAGTGAAAAGAAATGAGATAACGTCACGATAGGAAAGGATGGATCAATTGTGATGTGAAACCTGCGAAGCTTTATTGATGTCTCGATGCTATTTACATGGACACAAGACTTCCGGCAAGACGTCGTCCATTATTATATTCCTCCACTCGTATCTTCCTTCCGGAATGACACGTTTACCTGACGCAGTAACCACCGTCGATGAGGAGATCGGAACCAGTGCAGTAGGATGAGGCATCCGATGCGAAGTAGACGTAGGCACCCTTGAGCTCAGTAGCCTTGGCGTCACGACCCATGGGGATCATGGAGTGCCACAGCTTCTGGATGTCCTGGGGAACGAAGTCGGAGAGACCAGTGTCAATGTATCCAGGGGAGATGGAGTTGACACGGGCAAAGTCCCTCCACTCGTTGGCGAGCGACTTGGCGAGGTGAATGCAGCCAGCCTTAGCAACGTTGTAGGAGGCCTGCTCCTGGGGGAAGTTGGCAATGTGGCCGGACATGGAGGAGGTGATGACGAGAGAGCCAGTCTTGCGCTCGCGGAAGTGGAGACCGACGGCACGGGCGCAGTTGAAGGTACCGGTCAAGTCGGTCTGGATGACCTCGTTCCACTGCTCAACGGTAGCGTCGAGGATACCGTTGTCGGCAGTCTTTCCGGCGTTGGCGATGAAGACATCGACCTTGCCGAAGTCCTTGATGACGTCCTGGACGAGCTTCTCGCACTGAGCGTACTCGTTGACCTGGCACTTGTAGGCCTTGACCTTGACGCCGTACTTCTCGCTCATCTCCTTTGCGTTCTTCTCGGCACCCTCGGCGCGAGAGTTGTAGGTGATGGCGAGGTCGGCACCGTACTCAGCGCATCCTCGGGCAGCCTCTGTGCCAATACCGGTGGGGCCGGAGGCACCGGTGACGATGACGACCTTGCCCTTAAGGCTGAAGAGGTCCTTGAGCTCGGTAGCTTGGGGAACGGTGATGGGCATTGTGGCGATTATGTGGGTTTATGAAGAGTAAAGAAGTTTGGGGTATATAAAATGGGAATTGAGTTGAAGTGTGATGTTATATGAAGATGAAAGCTGATCTGGAGGGGCACGGAGGGGTTCAAGTACTCTTTGGCAGCTGAAAAGACTTGATGGACAACTTCACGCATTAGTGGTTAGTGAGGGGCGCTGGGTCGACAGTGACGTGTGGCTCGTTCTAGGAGCCATCGGACGTCATGTCTCTGAGTTTGATTCGCCAATGGGGTTAGAAGGTGGACAGTCTGGCTCTACCATTCCACTGAGATCCTAGCGACAGACGGGGGTTGAGGTGGGTTGCTGTGACGTTCCTGCCCCTCTGTTAGCTCGTCTTACGGGAGCTTGGGCCATCTTTTCGAATGCTCCGGCGCGTGAACGCATCGCATCGCATCACTTTGCTTTTTCTTCCCACGCGTTATTATCGTTCCCGTCGACTCCGTACCTGTCTTTCAATCACACGACATAATCGCCTTACGCGTACTGCCATCGCGGGTCTGGTTGAGTGTGCTCGAGCTGTCGCACGTTCTCAAAGTGGAACCCCACGATTGATACACGACATGCGTTGTCAGCGATTACGGCTTTGACAAAGATATTTGGCCGTGACAACCCTCGTATCTAGGCTGTTCATGCAGTCTGAAGCTGCCACGCTGCTAGCCCCGCCTCTTGTGCCATGTCGAAAGCCGATGCGCGTACAATAGGACCAGGCTTAGTTAGTCGAGCCGTACTGCCAACCCGGCTGAGGGAACAGTAATCGTTACTCAGCTCTTTCTTGCCTTGGTCTTCAATCCCGATCAGAGTGAATGAATCAGCTGTGTATTCGATCATGATTGAAGTCTCTGACAGACCCTGCATGTACAGTAGCTGCAGGCGAACATGGTAGCAGCTCCGAGAATCTCTGCGCATATCGAAACGTCTCAAGCGGATCCGATCTGTCGAGCAAACCTTGGAATAGCCGGGCTAGAGCGCGTGTGATGCGGCAAAGCCGAAGGAAAACCGCGCATCCATGAAAAACTCCACGCGGGTGGAAGCTGCCTCTCAGCCATCGGTGATCTATCCACGGAGATACAATGGGGCTTTATTGACAATACATATGACGTTGCCGGTATCCGCCGTGAGCTGATCTAATCTGTCATTCTCCCATCGGTCCCGGACATGGGCAGTAGGGATTTAGTTTCTCCGATACCGCGTCGGCACGTGACACTAACCATCGGCCAAATCTTTCATTTCATCTCAATAGATATCTACAGTGTCGTATCTGGCTCGGCGCGCAGTATGTGATCCAATATCACTGTCGCAGCTGCGAACGTGAATGCGTGTAGAACCTACTAGCCAGATTAGCCAAGCACCTGCCACCGGGTCTGATGCAGCCCTCTGATTCGCAGCGCAATGGAGCTCTACACCATACTTTTGCTCCTGCTTCATCTGCCCCTGAAGCCCGATAGCTAACACGTAAACTCTCTCCAAATCTTCCCAGACATTTCTCACCACATACCCGTTAGAGACCCGTAGGCCCGCAACGATGGTACAGAACGCGCTCCTCCCGAAGCCTCTCCCCGCAGACTCCCTTGTCGTTGGCCAACTGGTCACAGAGCCACTACACCCAGAACGCGAATCATTCTACCCCGATAAGGCACATGCAGAGGTGGACGATCTGAATGACTTCCATATCCAGCTCCGTTACAAAGACCTCTACTCGGTCGATGCCGAAGGCCGATTCACAACCAACTATGGCGCGAGGTTCGATCTGGGAAAGATATACAGACAGCCTAATCTGCTTACTGTCAAGGCCGAGCAGATGATACAGCGGACCACGCAGTCATCATCAAGGGCCTTCCAAGCTGTGTGCAGCGACCCCGAAGCACGCATCTGGATGGCCGAGCAGATCAGGGCGGGCAAGCCCCTCTACATCGTCCTTGGCCTGACCGAGCTCAAGAACGCAACCTTCAAGCGTGCCAAACTGCGTGACGCAGGTGCCTCGAACCGTATCAATGAAACGCCCATCGAAAGGGACGCCAAAGTTCCTGGGTCCTTACGTGGCAGGTCCGAAGGCAGTTTGGGTGACATCGGCACCGAGCCATCTATATCAGGCGTGTTTGGCATGGATGTGCGACACGTTGCAGCAAGGATCACAACGCCCGTGGAGCCACACAGGCTGGAAGACATTGGATACAGGTGGTACTACTATGACGTACCGGGCTCTCAGGACAAGGAACAGCTGATGGTGGGGCTGGGCGAGCAGTTGAAGGCGAACGAACTTCGTTTGATGCTCGACCTCACAGAGGACGACGTTCAGGGCAATCTTGACGCCATCAGCAAGCTCAGTCTCGATGCGTTGAGCGCTACAGCGAGCCCAATGCTTAAGCCTAGTACGCCGATGCTCAGAGGACGCTCGCCTTCTCCTCATCCTACCATGCTCCGCTCTTAGTATCGCATCCTCTCTGACGGTTATATGTTCCAAGTTACGAATAACGGTCGACATGTTTCGAAGCATCGATTTCAGTCATGGATACGTATGATAGACTAATCTTGAGCGTTTTGGGCATACGTGTATGATTCTTACGGCCTGGCATCTCTCTACTCTTTTCCTTACATAGTTATACATTTACTTTCCTCTTTTGTCCTCATCTCATCTGTAACTCTCATGTCACCTCAACGAGGCTCAAAAACTACAAGCGTTTTTCCGATGAAACATAGTATCAATGTCATTTTGAAATGGCACGAGCTATTTAGTGACTATATGATGAGCTTACATTTCCATCTGAATCAGCAAAGGAAGACGTAGTGCAAAAGCGTTCTGTCAATGCCTATACAGCTGTCACAAAGCACACTACCAAACTTGTCAGCTTGCTTCTCTTTTTCTTTAGTCTATCTCTGACTCAGCACGACTCAGTTGTTGCGCCTCCGCTGCTGACCGCGCGCACTACGCAATAACCCTCTCACGCGATCCATGCCGCGTTCCCGACGATTACGATTACCATGACCAAAAGAAGCACCTTGGCGACCAGTTGGTCCATCCGACTGCGCCGCTACATCTTCCCATACGCCATTTCTAAGCCAAACAGCTCGACAGAGAGGACATGTCTTATCCTTATTCCACTGTCGACTTAGAAACTCCTTGAGACAATTTTGGCCGATCATGTGTTCACAGCCTACAATTCCCTTGATCTTGACGCAGTCGTGAGCGGTAGCGTCTTCCATACAGATGGGACAGTCTGTGTTTGTCGTGCTGGTTGTATTGGCGGCAGTGAGGGGTTCGGTGTGCTGTGCGATGAAGTGGTTGATACGTCGTTCGCTCCTCTCTGTGGGCACCCTGTCTTCTGCTACGGGGTTGGGATCGAACTCCTCAGGGGAGTAGCTATACAGTACAGGTCCTAGGTCGTACACATCTTCCTGTGGCTGAGTTGGAAGATGATCGAAAGGGAGATAGTCACCTGGCTGAAAGCCTTGGTGCGGTATGCGCTCGATGTGGCGTTGGGAGGGGATGCCGCTCCTCGACGAATGACGGGCTGGTTCGAAGCTGTGTAGCATGAACTCAGGACGAGTAGCGGGACGATGTCCAGAAAAGATGGGGTTGCTGAAGGCGCCCCCTAATTCGCTGATGTGAAGTCCGCTGATATCAGGGATATGGTTTTGCCCACCCTGATTGAAGGGAAATCGTGAACCGAAAGAGATGCCGCTAGGGCTTTCGTGACTCTGTCGCACGCCGCCAAGTCTGCGGTCAAGGTTCGACATTGCTTCCTCAAGTGCGTGCATAGAGTTACGTATGTGATTGCCGTAGTCTGGGATAGGGAAATCGTCGCCGTAACGGGAAACGTTGAGGGTAGACCGAGGAGTAACAGCAGCATCTCTGAATGGGTGATTTCGATGATTATGGGGATGTCTAGCTTGAGGGCTGCCGCCTCGAGAGGTTCGGCGGGCGGTATAGCCACCACCAAGATGGTGTCTACGTCCACAGGATCTAGGAGAAGTGTGGCCACGAGAACCTTTTTTGAAACGTGAATGGTTGAACATTTGAACGTTTTCTGCAGTCTGTATGGACCTGAAGAGTAAAATCGTTGTTTGTTCGACGATCTGTAGTTGAGACCGTGTTTTGGGTCGTGACCACGAATGAGAAGTGCAAAAGGATGTAATTTATATGAGCATGAACGCTTGCGTGAAAGAGTACCTGGGAAGTAAGACTGATGTAGACTGGGATGAAACTTTGGCTGGGGTGATGCTGTTACAGTCATTGTGAACTGTCCACGTCCATAAATCTTCAGGACTAAGTGAATGTTACTAAGGACTATCTGCCATAGGCTCGGCATGTCATCACATCGGGAACGTAGAGGTGAACAGTATCTGAAGCTCCGGAAACAACACAGAAGTCTCACAATGGGTATGCATTATGTCTCTTTTATTTCTTCCCTTTCTTCTTTGTGTCACCCTCTTTACCCTCCTTCGTAAAGCCGCCGAGCACCAAGGCCTCTCTTGCCGCGGTGTTGATGATGCGAAAGCGGTCGGGACCTAAAAGTATGCCACCATACCATCTTGTGACAATAACCATAACGTTCCAAACGTCCATTAGTTGCATCAGGTGCAACATGCGAGATCCGGCGGCAGTCTCGCCATCATCGTCGCAGTCTTGATAGCTTGTATCGTTGGGGCCTTTGATCCGCCAGGCAGTCATGTTATGAGTCGCGCGAGCAGCCTTTTTGTCTGTCGCTAGGAGATGCGCAACATACTGTCTGGCTTGAGCAGGCGATGATACCGGTGCTACGCGGGCTAAGAAGACTGATTTCTTCTCGGTAAGTGCAGGTGCTACGATCCATGGTGGTTCCGGTCCTAAATCGACGGTTGGATCAGGTATGGTGTGGGAAACATCCTCATCTTCGACGTGATGGTCCTCATGTTGATCGTGTAGTTGGATATCCCCTTGTTGTTCCGCTTGCTCCAAGGCTTCTCTTGCTTCTTCGAGTAGGTCGTAAATACATGCTTCGCCCGGTTGGTAGACTTTTGCCAGAACTTCTCTTACAACATCGACAGCACGGCTACCCATGCCCTTGGGTACATCCTGGCCCACGCTCTGTGTGCCTAGCACTGATGGTGGTGCGTCCGGATAGTCTGCAGGAAATTCTATGCGGAGTGTTATCGATGGCAGCGAAGGTAGCCGCAGACTATATAATCTTGCGTCTTCATCTAGGGCCGATAGGGTTCCTTCGTCAAAGATAGCGTTGAGCGAGGTGACTTCATCTTGGATGGCATCGTTTGCGGACATGGTTGTTCTTTCCTTGGCCGAATGGCGGGGTGGAACTAAGCGGAAGGCGCGCTAGCTTAGCGTCATTGGCGCTCGAAAACATCAACACCTTGCGACGCTCGCGTCAAACCTCCTTCCCCACCACGAACCTCTTTGTCGCAACCGCACGTCGCAAAAAATGGCGCCCAATGACGATGTCAAGCGCGCGACAAGTGTGTTAACAATCGCACAGATCAAATTCAAGCAAGCAATGAAAAAGACAGATACCGAAGATCGTCTTCCCATTCCAGTCGAAGTTAGCTCGCAGCTCTTCAGCAACATAGATGCTGTTCTTAAGCAGAACACGCGTGTGAACATCCAGGTATCTAACTATAAAGCCATTGATCGCATGTCCCTGGGAGCAGACTAATTTGCCGTTCGTAGAAATGCACAGAGTGGATCGTGAAGCACGTAGCTCCCTCCAAGGCTCGGATCGCCATCCTCGGTGACTATCTCATCGCTGTCTCCAAGTCCATTGTTGTAGACCAGAGTGCTCCAGGACCAGCAAAGAAAGCAGCCCGCAATCGGATGGATTTGTTGCTGATTGTCAACGATGTCCTGCATACTGACAAGTTCCATCGTCGCAACACGATAAAGCAGGGTATCTTCAGCGACGAATGTGAAAGCTTTGTTGTTGATTTGATCGAACAAGGAGCCGTATGTATCACTGAGAGGGCATCACAGCTAGAGTTGAAACTTAGAGCCATTATCAACTACTGGACTGTCAATAGGCTCCTCAGTACAGAGAGTCTCAAAACCTGCCGGGAAAAGGCAGATGAAGCCTTGCTCATTGCCCAAGGTGGCATGCCTGTCCGCAAGCGCAATTACCTCCTGCCAGAGTTCCACGGCGACCGATATGCCCCATGGCACGATCTCCCCGCATCATACATGCTCGAGCAGATGATCAAGTACCCGAAACGCCCAATCAACCCCTCCAAAATCCAGGTCCAGAGGCTAGACAAGAAGCCTGTCAGCCCTCACGTTCGCAACCTGCTCGACAACTTCTTTGAAAAGATCGATCTCAAGTACCTGCCAACGGGCGATAATCCGACGAGCGAGACGACCAAGTACAAACTGTCGTTGGACCCCATGGGTCAGTTGGTCAAGCAGAACAAGGAGACTGGCGAGACAGTGACAGTGGCAAACGGATACGGTTGGTCGCCGAAGTTCTGTCAAGATATGCAGAAGTTCGGCGTTCCGGAAAACATCAAGATTGCGCGAGAAGATGCTGAGCGTATGGAGGACATGGACGACCTGCCAGTCACGTCCGTGGCGCGTCGTGATGACCGACATAGTAGGCCTACTACTTCTTCGTCAGACTCGGATTACAGGCGGGAGCGAATGGGATACAATCGTAGTCGAAGTCGTAGTTACTCTCGTCGTTCCTCCGGGTCGTACGACGATGATCGCTCGCCTCCACGTCGAAGATTTCGCGAAGAGAATCAAGGGCGCCGCAGGGTCTCGCCTTCGCCATCCTCCAAGCCCACGCGTCGAGAGCTTGAGCAGAGAGGACTCGTTGAGTCAGGACGGCATTCAAGGGCATACGACAAAGATGGGTCTCAACCTGCATCGCAGTGGAATGGTCCGAACAGGAATAGCCAGGGCAGTCCGGGTAATCATCAGCACCATGTTCCGCCCATGCCGCCCCAGAACTACGGTCAACCATATTCTCAGCCTCCGCAAGCGCCTTTCAACGCGCCGCCGTTTCCGCCGCAGCATATGCCCCCGTTCGATGTCCCACCGCCTCCCCCGCCGCAATTCCAGGGACCTGGAGGCTTCGTTCCTCCTCCCCCGCCCCCCAACTTCAACGGCGCATGGGTACCTCCCCCTCCGCCTCCCAATTTCAACGGCGGATGGCCTCATCCTCTTCCTCCAAACATGAATATGCCGCCCCACGGTCCACAACAAAGCAACCCACATGGAGGCCAGTACGGCAATCAGGGTGGTAATCAATACGGCAACCAAGGCGGCAACCAGTACGGCAACAATGGTCAGTATGGTCAGAACCGAGGTGGCTACCAAGGGGGACGTGGTTATGGCGGGGGACAGCGTGGCGGCAACAGAGGCGGTTGGAGGGGAACCGGGCGTGGCGGGCGATACTAAAATTAGTTGGAGAGGCCTATGGCCATTGTGTGCATGCATATCTGGTGGAGCGTGTCTTGATGTGTGGAAACCTGTAGGATACCTAGTTCATGATGGCGATCATGTTGCGGAAGCATGTATAGTTTTATAGAGGACTTGATAGTTGGGCTATTGGCGGCTTATCCATAGCTTGCCTGACAAGTTCTTGTACACTCCGTTTGCTTCTTTGTCCCCACGTGCTGTGATGACAAAAGTAACTTGCGCAATCATCATGCATTGGGCCTAGCACTTTAAGCACAAAGAGAACACGGGACTTATTTCAGATCTCAGTGCCCATTGACAAATCATCTCTTGCATCGAATTGTACTCTGGGTCCTCAAAGTTCGAACCGATACTATCATATATTCTCGTGGTTGTGAAGTCTCTCTTACTAGTCAGGGACGCGTCGTGACGCGTTCACCGCCAGCAGGGGTCATTATTCGGTTCGCGGATAGTCCCGCACTCATCATCACTCGCCCTCACCCTCACCTGCCAACAGCCCAGGCGCATTGGTATCTCCACACTCTCTTTTCCACAATGGAGCTAACCTACTTGGATAACATCTCAATTGGACGTCGCGCGTAATGGCGCACTCCAAGAGGAAGCGCAATTCTATCAGAACCAAACCAAGCAAACGAGCACGGTACATCGATTCCAGCGAAAGCGAACCCACCAACGACACTCTATGGGCAGCAGAGCGCATCTTAGACGAGAAGACCATCCGTGGAGTGCGCACTTATCACATTCAATGGAAAGGCCTTGACCCGGAAACTGGCAAGGCGTGGGAACCAACCTGGGAGCCAGAAGAGAACGCGAACGACTTGCTTGTCGCTCACTGGGAGCAAGAGAAAGCGCGAGATTTGGAAGAATTCCGCCGAATATCGCGAGGAAGCAGCAGAGGACAGTCTGAGCAACGGAAAGACGCTCAAGAACAGAGGCGCATTCGTAATTCCCGTGTCACTGACAGCAGCCCAGAACCTGCCATCTGCTCCTCTACATCTTCAACACCTCCCAACGATCAAAGAGGCCCGCAAACCTCCGCCAGTGCCACAGCACCAGCAGACCGCGTTTCACCTCGCATTCAGATCGCACGACGTGGCGAAAGTCTCGAAAGAGACGAATACGCGCGCTTTTCCCAGATCGCCTCGTCTGGGCCTGGTTCGACTCAAGCACCTACCCAAGACACCGACCTTGATAGCTCGCAGCTGTTCGCTGCACGGCCACAACCCCTCGTTTCCGGCGTAGTTGCAGATTCGCAAAGCTCCATTGGCGAAGGAAGCTTTGTTCCCATTATTCAGCATACTGGAGATACAAGCCAGCAAAGCACAGATACAAACGAGTCGCACATCGAGGAGGACGTTGTCGAAGACTCGGTACGTTTACTTCCTGTTTCCCTACGAGTTAGCATATCCACTAACTACTACTTGCAGGGTCTCCTTGAACTGATAGAAGAAGCCGCACGACACGCCGCATCGCCTGCACGATCCATCCCCGAGACCATCCCCGATATCACCACAGCAGAATCACAAGCTGCTCCGACGACAGCCGAATTTGTATATATCTCGTCACAGGTGGACCAGGCGTCGAGCCAAGAGCTTGAGGATAGCGTGCCTATCCAACCCAGCGGAGACGCCCAGAGTGTTGCACAAGTCGAGCATATAAGAGAAGACACTAACTGGCTCGAAACGCGACAGTCTGATCACATCGACTCTCAGGTTTGTCCAGCTCAAGCCGTCTGCGAGACAACCTCAGATAGAGGAGAGAGCACACAGAGCGAACATCTGCCTTTGAACCCAACCTCTGCAGACGTTACAGGAGACGCTTCGACAGATATCGCGGACGTAGCTGAAACCCCATCCTTTCTAAACAAATCCTTTACGCTTGTAGGCAACAGCCAACCGCATCATTCCGAACGGAGCAACGAAGCTAGCGGTATACAATTCGCGGTCGGCAGCATTGACGAGGCGTCGCAACATCAGGAATCCCAGCAAAATAGCGTTCGTGACAGTCAGCCCAGTCTAACCGAACACTCGCTACTGGAAGACAACGAACAGTTCCCCTTCCAGTCTCAGCATCCGTTTGCACCATATCAGCCTTTACAAGAACTTCTCACTGCCGTTCCAGAACAGCTTGAACATACTTGCGCGACACCACTTAGCCATCCAGGACAAGTGCTTACCAGGGTTAGTGTGCCAAGCCTGGCCTTTCCGGCGCCGGCGTCCGACCCACCTCACCAATCAATACAAGCATCACCAAACAATCCCCAGGTTCACGACGACGCGCCAGTAGTATCTCTGCAATCTGATTCCGCTCTTACTCACAGCACTTTGCCACCAGATCAACCCGAAGTAAACGAGACTTTTTGTGCTCAGTTGCTCCACGATTCCTCTAGCCCTGAACGTGAGCAGAACGCGCAAGTACTACCTCTCGAGGCAGATCTAAGCACCCAAGACGACACGCTTGAGAGTATACGGACTACCATCGAGGAAGAGTCAGTGCATCGAGCTAGCTCTGAATCTCGTCACGACTCATCTCAGGAGACTCCGGAACGGCCGTCAAGGTCACTAAATCACGAAACCTCGCCAGTCCTTTACCCACCAAGCTATTCCCTAAGAACTCAAGAATCCAGACTTCCATCACGGCCTTGTACACCTGTTCCTACTTCATCGCCATCAATCATGTCGGGTGAGAGCGCTGCGGATAATGTCCATCGACGGCTGCAAGAGGACATTGCCAAACGCCTCGCAGCTTCCAGAGCTTCTAGAGGGCGCCCTAGCAGGTCGTCTTTCACGCCTTCAGTAACAGGAGATGGACCATCAGCTACTTCTACACCTTTGAGCAGACTACGGACAAATGAGCCGCCAGAAGGCACTCGTTCGCCTTCTGCTGTGCCCGACCGTTCGCCTGTTGCGCAAACACCAACATCACTAAGAAACATTGCCTATGCCACTAGTAATACACCATTAGAAGCGTCACCGTTGGACAAGGTCATGGTTTCGCTGCCAGATGCTCCCCCAGAACCTACTGTCGCTGAAGATCCAACCCTGTCTGAACCTATCGCACCAGTACCGACGTCCCCCGCTTCTGACGAAATGGATGTTAGTGATGCAGATGACGAGGATAGCGACAGTCTACTCAATGACGACTTGCAGTTAGCTGACCAAGAGTTCATCGTGCCGTTGTTCATACAAGGCCGACAAAGCGACACGTATGCCCAGTACATCTCGTCTAAAAAGGACTTGTTGGACCGCTTTCTCAAAGAGCCTCGGAGTGTGAGCCCCATCGAAGAAGTCGAGAATATCTTGTCCCAACTCCGGGCTATTGAAACACACATGGACTTGGTCTTCGCTGAAGCCGAAATAGAAGACTTGAACGGCGAGGCTTCGTCGACGCAAGCTGAACATGCCGCTCGATTTGGCATGGAAAACTCGACCAAGTTCAGGTTCTTAGCCAGACTTTTCCAGGAATTGCGAAACTCCGAGCCGCAGAAACATATTGTTTTGGTCACGGAACGGGACAATGAAACTCTGTTCCGGATCATCCAGACCTTCTGTAAGGCAAACTTGATCAAATACACTATGCCTGGCAAAGACTGGAATGTAGACCGCAAAGAGACTGAGGGTAGCTTACTGGTCACTGTCATACCGAGTGATGCATCGCCCATCATACATGCTCCCGATCTGATCATCTGCCTCGATGGCGTGCAGGACGCAGCACAGATTCGGAAGAAGAACTGGGCAAATTCTCCCGACCGCGATGTGGTGCCAGTGATCCATCTAGTCATTTCGAGGACTGTCGGCCACCTTGAGCGGTATGTAGCATCGAGTCTGGACCCAGTAGAGCGTATGCATACTATCCTGGCAAGTCTGGCGCATGTTCGCCCAGATGTTGGAAAAGCCATCGACGACCGAACGCCGCGAGACGTTGAATGCGCCTCAGAAGTCGCCGGCTGGATCGAGAACATAATGGAAGGGGCCGAATGGCCATTGCCATCTATTGGTAGCGTCAAGGATGTCATTGAGTATCAGACGCATTTGTCGCAGCCCTCTACAGATACGCCTATACCTGAGCGTACCAAGCGCCCTTTGGATGAAGAAGACCTTGACCCGGCAAAGCGTATGCGCTTCACTCCGCAACCACAAAGAGCTTCCGTTGCAGAGAAGGAGCACGAAGTCACGCATATAAGCGACTCTATGCCCGGAACTGCTGCCCTCGAGCTTGATTTGCAGAGAGCATCCGCTCCTGCTGACGAAGCGGTTCGAGAGGAGCAAGAAGCCCATAGGGCAGAACAGAGGCACTTTCGAGAGAGTGAGATAATGTGGGACAAACAGCAGGGGAAGCATGAAGATCTCGCCCGTGATTATCGTGTTCAGAAGGGAAAATTGAGCGCTGCAGAGACCAGAGTGGAAACCTTGACCAAGAATAACGCTACCCTTACCGAGCGCCTTACAACACGTACCGCAGAGATGCGCGACCTAGACCAGCAGCTTCAGGAACAGCGAGCTACCGACCTTCTCTCGCCTGATGCACAGATCGCCGAGATCACTAAGCTTCGCAAAGAACTTGCTGAAGCACGCGCGGAGAAAGACAAAGCAATACAGAACGCTTCGAGTGCGGAAAGTCTGCTTGAATATACGAGAGGAGCCTACCAAGATGCGCAAAACGCTGCTTCTTCCAATGCTGCCCGCGTTAAAGAGCTTGAAGAAGAAGTGAAGAAACTCTCGTCTGCAGCTTCGGGGGAAGCAACAAAGCGGAAGGGCATGCACCTGAATCAGAACTACGATCGACAGCAAAAGCAAATCGCGAGCCTGGAGGCACAGTTGACTATTTACAAGCGCACGCTGCAGAGCAAGGAAGAAGAGATTGTTCGTCTGAGGAGCGTTGGCAGGCCGGGTGTGGGCACCAGAGGCACGAGTGCAACACCTCAACCCAAGACCAGGAGTAGAGCTGGTAGTCCCACTTTCATAGGCGGCAGAGTTTCGAACTTGAGGAATAGTTAAGGAATTGTTTGGTCCAGGTTTACTCTGGAGTGTGAGGATCTGTCCTTGTTTACGTTCGGTATTGTCTGGGTATGGATAGCATAGCGGTCGGATGGGCGATGTAGATACCCTAGTCATTGTGATAACGAAGTAGGATAACCTAGATTACTAGTATAATGTACTTTCTTTCTCGATACTCATTGCAACCAATATACATGCATTTCGTAAACGCGCCTTTCAGTACATGTTGTAGTTTGAAAATACTCACCTTACCAGAACGCTTAGCATTGAAACCCGGTCGCATGCCTATCCGAATATGTGTGAGTAGCTAAGTGAAAATCGTGCCTTCACCTTATATGTTCAAAGCCATCTTCATGGCCTCTTAGTCACATGGTCATCAGGACATAGAGTCACACGCATAGAATACCGCACTCTCCATCGTCTTGAGATACCTGGCCGTCGTATGAAGTCTTTGGGCATAGAGCATTTCTGTGCTCTTCATACTTAACCATACTCATGCAGTTGCGTGACGTGGAACATCTCAACCATAGCCCTAGTTGATGACCTCTTGAGAACACATACAACTCTTCGCGAATACTTTCACCATATCATTGTCCGGTGACTGTACTCTTTTGGAGTACGGTGTCGTTCGTCCTTATAGCACAACGATAGATTCATTCGACTACATTAGCTCACTTGCTCATTTCCTCGCCAACTTATCGTCCAGCACGAACAACTTACCCTCAACCACAACCTAAGACCGCGAATTTCTATCGACCGAACCAAACGACATGGGACCCTTTCAAGGCGGAATCTGGGATGAAAATCCTTTCGGTGGCCGCCACCGCAATGGCGGTGGCTATCGACCAAGCCAAATTCAACGCGGTGGCTACGCAGAGCAAGATCCGTATGAAGGCTACGATGTACCACCCATGATGGGTAGCATGGGCGGCCAAGGTCTAATGATGCATCACGCGATGGGTAGTCCCATGATGGACGGCAACTCTCACTCTTACTCTTCTTACCAAGACTCCGACGGTAACACGCACGAAGAAGGCTATGGACCTAATGGTCCGTATCGCAACACCATGCGTCGGGATCAGGGACCGCCAGGTATGGGTATGGACGGAGGTATGCCACCTCGTGGGCCACCACAAGGACGACCACCACCCGGAAGTCTCCTAGGCGGCCGCCCGACAGGTCGCCCAGGAGCCTTTCGGTCCTCTTTCTGGACAGGCCCGAACCCGTTCCGTGTTAATGGCGCTAACAGTGGTGTCAATGGTCGCGCCGACGGTGGACAAGGCCCTCGTCCGGACGGCGCTTTCAGAAACGAAGTCGAACCCGCTGCTATGCGACAAGACCGCGGTCTCTCGCAAGAAGCCGCAGAGGACATGGCGTGGTTCTTACAAGAACGAACGCAGCCCATTGGCGATGGCAGGATTGCGCCCCCAAATGCCGAGTGTCCGATTTGTCTGGAGCCACCGAGTGCGTCGCATCTTTGCATCCAAATCAAGGGAATTGAGGGGTGTAATCACATGATTGGGAGGGATTGTTTAAAGGAGATGTTGTTGAATCGACCCGATGATCAAAAGCGTTGCCCGATCTGCAGGGCTGAGTTTCTTGGAGAGGATGGCATTTGGCAGGATTCGGAGCAGTTTCAACAGCTTGCGAATGGACAGAATGCTGGTGGACGCGCGCCGCCCTCAAGACCCCCTCCCAGTCATGGAGGCGGCATTCCTCATGGACATGGTGGCTATGGTGGCGGCTCTCCTGCCGGTCCTCGTAGCCCTCTTCGTGACTCTCCCGTAGGTCCACCTCCAGGCTATGGCGGTCCTCCCCAGATGCCTCCTAGTCGTGGGCATGGCCCTTCCGCAGGCCCTTCAAGCTATGGTGGACCTCCCCGTGCTGCTCCTCTTGCTACTCCACATGCCGCTCCTGCAGGGCTTCGCAACGCGATGCGCGGAGGGGCTAGAGTCCATGGCGTTCGCGACGTAGGTATAGGAACAGACGGCGAGCAAGTCGGTGGTCGTCCCACAGGCGGCATGCAAGGTGGACCGCCGATGATGGACGACAGGGGGCCTTCTGCTCCACAAAGCAACTTCGACGGCCCTGGCCAACGAATTGGTTACATGTACCCAGACCAACGCTGGTGAAGCGGTACTGTGATGGCCAACGGCATCATGTCTACCGTTGGATGTCTTGCGTTGTTTTTCTTTCCTTTGTTTTCCTATGCGCGCAGATGGGGCACGGCGTAATGCTTGATTCATCGTAAGAGTCTCATGGTACCTGATTTGGTATCGGATGGATGTAGGCCCGATTTCTGGAGTGAGTGTTTCCGGTCAGAGGCCTAGCATAACTGTGGATAAGCCATGTCCAGATTCCCAGCTTTCCTGCAAACATTGGTTCGTCCAACTCGTGATATGCACGCCAGCCGCATTTGTCACTCATGGCGTTGCGTAGGTTCGCCGAATTAAACTTCAAACCCTCTGCAATGTAGTAGTCATCGCAATATTCGCGCATCCAACCTCCAACTTCTGATTTGACCAGTGTTATCTGAATCTGGTACACGCAACATGTGAAACCAGACTAGAGATTGATCCAGGCACGTCTTGCTGCTATCAGATACACTCGCATCAGACCCTGATGTCGGCCTAATGCAGCATGCAGGGCAAGCCTGATGGATGGACCACAAGATAAACTTACATTATAGCGGTGAGTAGTAAATGCCGCTGTACCTGACATTCTTCGTGTGTCGCATTTCACGGTCATGCTGTACTCTGCCGGTGATTGACGTTGCTTTAGAGTTGACTGGACCGGATCGCCGGGCTCCACAGCGGGAATAATTATATGGTGTTGTTTGAGGAAATGCCGCACTGGCACGAGGCTACATCGCCATGGACATTGTAGAATGTGCGTGCTGACAGTATGAGCCTAGCGTTGGGTTGAGGCAATATCGTGCATGGCGAGAGTGGCTGTGTGCTTTGATAATGATGTGCATACTCTTGCATGCCCATGCCCAAGGATGAGGGCAAAGGGCAAGGGAACGTCGGAAAGTGCTTTCCGCGTGCTGACACAGTGCAGGGAGGCCTGCGATACCTGACAATCGAGGGAAGGTCTGCCAAGTCTTGGTTCAAAATAAACAGGAAGGTGATGTTGCCGCGGTCACAGTGACCGCAGCTGCGTGTGCCTGGCTCCAGACAAATGACGGCTTTCAGCCGAGCCATCCGATTCACAGGCATCGGCCCCGCACTGGTCCCGCTTATGGCGCTGCCCCTCATCGATCGTCAAGGCCTCATGATGCGGCGTCTGCATAGAACACGTTTGGAACAATGCGGCGTTTTTAACATCGTGACGTTTGGGCGGGCTACACCGGTTTCTTGTACGTAAAGTCAGGCTTCTGGACCACCTTGGTATGGTAGTATAGCATCATAACCAATGCTAGATATACCTGGAATATCGTGAATGTCAGAGAGTAATCGCAAAAGTTGCTTGAATATCGATGTTGACGAATATTGTGGGTCCGGTGTGACGTGGGTCAGAAACTGCATCAAAGTGCATGGCAGAGAATTCGAAAGTGTTTCTGCTTCCACGGTGGGGATCCTTGGCTGCGGCTTCTTGCGGTTCAGCCCTCTGAAGCGGACGTTTAGTTGCAGATCCTGGTAGTCTAGAAAAAGGTCTCCCCGTTTCTTTGCATGGGTCTATGGGACCTTGTACGAGTCGCGAAAGCGCACTCAGACGTCCCAGACGACTTGCGCCAACAACGTGGTCCTTTGGAAAGGTTTGACACTTCACCAACAATATGCAGGTGCAAAGCGAGGTGGCTAGGCCCATCGCGACAAAGGATGTATTCCATATGTGAGCGCAAAGTGCCCAGTCGTGGCGTAGCTGCTGATATCTAACACGACGCACGGCCGTTCCACTATAAACAAGGGTTACTTGCGCCGTCGTCATCTTCAGCGCAAATAGCGAATATTGGCTGTGTCATTTGCTCGTTTTAAACGGCAACGTTACTGGCTTTGACGGGATGTGGCGACTTGCTCCGCAGCTGGGCCTATGCAGCGATGCTGGCTAGGTTAGTCAGGTGGTGCCACTTGGATGCAGTTGTGTCGGACTATATGCGTCACGCAACATCTGTTGTGTGTGCCTTCGAACATTAACAGCGCATCGTGAAAATGTTTTGAGCATTGCGATATATGCTATGGCAAGGGACCGCATGCATGGAGCTCAAAGCAGGTTGGCGCGCAACATTTACTACACCGCTCAAACAGGCAAGCACGAATGAAAAACCTGGGGAAGCGCTACGGGAGTGCGGTGGTCCAGGGGTAACAAGAAAAGAAATGGCGCATTCATGGATGGCTAACCGGCTTGTATCACTTTTCTCCACTAGGAAACAATCTGCCCCCAATTACGTTACATTGGTTCGGGCTGATCGAGATGCATGCCTCGGTGTCTCTTGTGTGGAACTTATCGTGACGGCGCCATTCGTTCTGTTTCTAATTGTGCGGTGAAGCTTCCGCAGGGCTCACGATCGTGATTGAATGGTCCCTCGATCCCAGCCGTCAGCCACGTATAAAGAGATCATCTGCTGCCCATCTTTCTCTCGAAGCAGCAAAGCATCCACAGCAACTTCTTCAACCAATCTCGAGTTTCAATCTAAACTCTTGCAAGACGGGATCGACACCAGAGAACTATCCTCATACAAACCTCGAACTACCTCTACCGCAACCAATCAGCGTCGCCTACAGCTCAAACCACCACCCATCTATCATCTATCATCTATTGAACTCAGACATCATGCCTGCTCTTCCATTCAACTCGTCCGCTTCTTCATCACCCTCATCTTCACCTACTTTGTCGCCTACCATGACGCCTTCAATAGTTCTCCATCCCGCATCGGGTATATTTGATCAACCATACTAAAGCCTCCCATCTAATCTTTCCAGCAGGTGTTTCATCACAAAAGAAGGAGCTTCTTAAGCCAAAGGAAGACCCTGCGCAGGCGTATCGCATTCGTTATGCGCAGTACCTCGCAGCCACCTTTGGCTTCTCGATGCAGGCCGCGCTCGCCGAGGCGGATAGCCAGCTTGCGCCGCGCCGTTCGTCGAGTTCGAGTATGTCGGAAGCTGAGTCGTTACGCGCGATCTGAGCTTGAGTAAGGCTGTCGGGACTTACAAAGGGCGTTTGATGACTTTATGAACATGCATGTATAGGGTTAATAATGGGCATTGGGATGGGGTTCTTCGGCGTAGTATATATTTGGACCACACAATCAAAAGCGTCGTCTGTTCACCAATTCTATCCAATCTCGTAGCGAGAAAACCATTTTGTTTTGTGGTCATCGAAAGAAGCGATTGCATGCAATCGTGTGGCCGGTCGCAAGCCTATGCGATTACCTTAGTTCGTAAGGTTCGTGTATACCCCGCGAACCTTCTCGGTATTTTCGGATGCTGATAGTTGTAGGAGCAGAATCCGCAACTGCCACCCCCACCATTCCACCCGCCCCGCCTGGGCCAGGTATCCACGTGCAGAGCTTGTCTATCGATTGAGGCTCAATTTCAACGACATTCCATGCCTTACAGTATCTTCTACTTTGAAAAGGATCCTGCCACGCCATGGTCTCTCCGGAAATCGATCACCCGCACATTGCGCAGGCAAGCGAAGCGACACTATCCACATTCTGCGGGACAATCCTCCACGATAATGCTCACTGGGCCTTCCGACGAGTCTTCGATGCGCTGCAGGTCTAGTGCACCATAACCACGCGTTGCCATCATGGCGTATTGGTTTACGAGACGTATCATTGGCGGTGCCGCCACACCTGTAATCAGACAAGCCTTAAGTGGCATACGTGGCAAACATCAACCTGTCATATGCGGCAGCGCTGCTTACTGTCGTATCTCTACCCCGGAAACACATATCCTGGATGCTCCTGTTGCTGGCTAAAAGCATCACACGGCTCCACACAGAGCGCGCAAAACGCGGAGTCGTTGGATCCTCCACGGGGAAACTGCGAGAACCAACATGCACAGTACCGACAAGTACTCCGAAAGTACTCAACGCCAACAGCCGAGACATCTCGGCATCGCGGCACAGTGGCTCAAAGCCACACAGTCGATACTTAAAACTGGGATGAGGCGACCGGACTTCTTGGATCCGTCAGCCAAGCTTCTTATCGTTCTATCAATGAGCAGCTCAATGAGCCCAGCCTCACAGCGTCTGTCGACTATTGGTCCCGCCATAACAGCTGTGGGTACTCGTTTGTTCAACGGCATCAGCTGATTAAAGCGATTGTACATACTGGTGCAGCACACGCTGTAATGTAGACGTTTGTAACCGTTAACGAGGCGTGGTGGACAAGGAGTTCCAAGCCTCTCCACGCTTGGGGGACCCACGTCGCTCGTCTAGCGTGCTAACCCCGCCTAAACCTGGTAGGACCAACTGCCTATAAGGACTCCCCCGCAAAGGCGTATTCTGTCTCTTCACCACCGACACTACCAGTGTTATCACATATACTTGAATGGGTGAAACTGTGCTACTTGCCGTCGAGGAGACTTCTCCTAACGTCGATGAACCCCCTATATGTGGTAGTAAGGATCCGCATACTGCACCCAACCAAAGGCAACTCCAGCCGAACCCTACCGATGGCGACACTTCGCCCACACTCCACGCTCCGCATACCCTCACCTCCGAGGAAGTTGCACAGAAACTACGAGTGGACATCCAGTAGGGCTCACTGCTTATGCTTATATCTTAATCTCTTGTGCTTGTGCTAACGATCGCAGCCATGGACTCCCTCACTCTGAAGCGCAATCTCGCCTCCAGCTCTATGGCCCTAACAAGGTTAAGGGAGCTGAAGGGCTTTCCATGTGGAAAATTCTGTTAAGACAGATCTCGAACAGTCTCACCTTCGTCCTCATCATTGTCATGGCCATAAGCTTTGGCATAGACGATTATATCGAAGGCGGCGTCATCACCGCAGTTATCCTCCTGAACATCGTTGTCGGTTTCTGGCAGGACTATCGAGCCGAGAAGACTATCGAATCTCTCAAAAAGCTTACCGCGCCTGAGGCTACCGTCACCCGAGACGGAACGGCGGACATCAAGGTCAAGGCAGTGGACCTCGTCCCTGGTGACCTCGTACAGTTGTCCGTTGGTAGTATCGTACCCGCAGATATTCGCCTCATCGACGGTGTCAACGCTTACACCAACGAAGCTTTCCTGACAGGAGAGTCTGCACCTGTGGAGAAGACACCATGGAAGACCTTCGATGAGCTAGACCTTGCCACTGGTGACCAGACCAACCTTGCCTTCTCCGGTAGTGAGGTGACATCTGGACGTTGCCATGGTATCGTAGTCGCAACTGGCATGAACACTGAAGTCGGAAAAATCGCCACTATGCTTCGCCAAAAGAAAGACGCTGGCCCACAATCTGCCAACATCTTTGTCAGAATCTTCAAGCGTTTCACGAACGGCGGTAAGACAATTCTAGGCCTTGTTGGAACTCCACTCCAGATCACGTTGAGCAAGTTCGCTCTCCTACTCTTTGGTCTTGCCATCCTACTTGCCATCATTGTCTTTTCTGCAAGCAAATGGCAGGTTGGCGGAGAAGTCCTGATCTATGGTATCTGTGTTGCTGTAGCTGTCATTCCCGAATCCCTCATTGCAGTCCTCACCATTACGATCGCCGTTGGCGGCAAAGCCATGGCCAAAGCAAACGTCATTACTAGGGTCCAGTCGGCCATTGAGGCTGTTGGTGGTGTCACAAACATCTGCTCTGACAAGACCGGTACTCTTACCCAAGGTCGCATGGTCGCAAAGACGGCCCTAATGCATGGCGCTGGCACATTCACCATCGACGCTATTACAGACCCACACAACCCTTGTAGCGGAAACGTCGCACTAGATGACCAGCTCCTCAACTTGGATGAGTACAGGCCGAATACTGTTGTTACTCGCTTTCTGCGTACCATCGCTCTTTGCAACAACTCCAAGGTCATACCACCATCTGAGACCCACGTCGACTCTCCAAGCGAGAAGAAGGCTGCAGCTCTAGATCAGTCAGTCAGTGGTGACGATCGCGACACCGATGCCTCCACTATCGATACCATCTCACGACCGCCCACTGCCATCATGCAAGACATATCTGATGGACCTTGGGTAGCGCACGGTGAGCCAACCGAAGTCGCATTGCATGTTCTCGCTTCCCGTTTCAACATGGGCAAGGAGAGACTTCTCTCCACTCTCAACATCCATCTCGCTACTGAGTTCTCTTTCGACTCCAAGGTCAAGAAGATGACTGTCGTTTACAAGGACAACCATCAGGGCTTCATGGATGTCTACACCAAAGGAGCAACAGAGTTCATGATGCCTGCACTAAACGTCTCGGACCAGGAACGCACTGAGATTCTGGAAGCTGCTGAAAGAATGGCAAACCAAGGCCTCCGCGTCCTGTGTATCGCTCACAAGACACTACAAGCCGGCACTGACATCTCGGAACGTGATGTCATCGAGGCTAATCTCAACTATCTCGGTCTTGTCGCTATCTATGATCCACCTCGTCTGGAGACCAAAGGTGCTGTCCGCGAGTGTAAAATTGCTGGCATCACTGTTCACATGCTCACTGGTGACCATCCTGGTATGCATTATCCCCTTCATGAATTGCAAGCGTGACCTATGCTAACCAAATTGCAGGTACGGCGAGAGCCATTGCTAAGGATGTGGATATCATTGATGATCGTACCCCTGCTTCAGCCGTCATGGTCGCTAAAGACTTTGACAGGATGACTGAAGACGAGGTGGACGCTATGGAGACTTTGCCTCTTGTCATTGCTAGGTGTAGTCCGACTACCAAGGTCAAGATGGTACAGGCTCTCCACAGGAGGGGTCGCTTCTGTGTCATGACTGGAGATGGTGTCAACGACTCACCTGCGCTCAAGCAGGCTAACGTCGGTATGGCTATGGGTACTGGTAGTGACGTCGCCAAAGACGCCGCTGAGATGGTTCTCACCGACGACAACTTCGCATCTATCGTAAAGGCGGTCGAAGAAGGTCGACGTCTGTTCGATAACATCCAAAAGGTATGCAAGCTTCCTGTCCCTCTTCATACTATGACCAGTCAATAACGTTCGGCAATATAGTTCTTGATGCATCTGCTCATCTCGAATATCGCTCAAGTCATCCTACTCCTTATTGGTCTCGCTTTCAAGGATCAAGACAATCACTCCGTCTTCCCGCTGTCCCCCATCGAGATTCTCTGGGTCAACCTCATTACTTCTTCCTTCCTCGCCATCGGTCTCGGTCTCGAAGAGTCACAGGAAGACAGCATGTACCGACCACCGCACGACAACAAAAAGGGTGTCTTCTCAGCCGAGTTGATCACGGACAAGTTTATCTACGGCTTCTTCATGGGAGCCCTTTGTCTCTTCTCCTTCGCCATTGTCGCATATGTCGGCCCTGGCGGAGGTAACCTTGGCTCTGGATGTAACGAGGGATACAACGACACATGCGACGTGGTATTCCGTGCTCGCGCCACCACCTACGCTACCATTACCCTCCTTCTCCTTGTCACGGCCTGGGAAGTCAAACACTTCGCTCGCTCCCTCTTTAATATGTACCCCAATACTCCCTCATCAGCACCACCCGGCCTTTCCGTCTTTTCTACTGTCTGGCGCAATCGCTTCCTCTTCTTCGCTGTTATGGCCGGATTGGTCGTCGTGTTCCCCATTGTTTACATTCCTATCATCAACGAGAAGGTGTTCAAGCATGGTGCCATCACCTGGGAGTGGGGCGTTGCATTCGGTTGTGTCGTCATCTACATCAGCGCAATCGAGAGCTGGAAGGCTATCAAGCGCAGTTTTGGTATCTGGAGCGGTGCGCACCGCGTCATTAGCCGCGAGGATGCCGAGGCCCGTGCCGGACTGAACGGCGGTGTTGCTGTTCGCGAAAAGTAAGAAAGGATCGAATTTGATTGGTGGTGGATGGAACAAATTGTCACACTTTAGGATGTAGATAGAGGCGGGATAGTTTGGTCTCATGTCTCCTTGGATTGACCCATGGCCTCTCCTTACTCATGACTTACGATCACGACAACACACACTCTTTACCATAGCTTTACGATGAATACCAACTTAGTCAATCGTTGATCATTACGTTTGTTAAATGACTTAATGAAATTGGATGAGCATCGCCGACGCACGATCGTGCCAGTGGCCCAAGCGCCCGCTCTTGATTTCGTCATTATCGATCTGACGAGGCTGGTAGCCCGAGCCACACTTCAGTTGTAGATGCCATGCATTCTTTCATCATTCTTGCTTTATTCTATCCCTGTATCCATTCGCTCATCAACCACTACTCCGATGCCCTGACACAAACTGCGCTAGCTATGAACCAATGGTCATTGCACTACAAACCTCAGCCTCCGGCAGCCCCAAGCGATACATCTCTATTCTCAGTCTTTGTTGGCCTCCAGCTGACTTCCAGCTCGCTGGGCTTCCGAGACCAGGCAGAATACCATCGAGGTCATTGTGGAAACGTGCCTCTGGCTCTGGAAGATTCAGTCATATTGCGTGATCTTGTTTGATGGTTTAATCGTTCTTCTTATTGGATAGTATCCTAGTTTACTACCAGATCGCGTTCAGCAATGGTTTTGTGACTCGGCATTGGTATGTCAAGTAGCGATGAGGGAGATAAACAATCCACGTTCACCACTGAGGTTGACTTAGAGCAATGTGCTTCACGAGGTTTATTGCCACTTTATTTCCAATACGACGGTTTCGCGCTCTCTCACGACCTATTGACTACCAGCGAAATCAAACTGCATCCTCGGCATCGTCCACTTCCGATCCGCAACGACTGATCCATTTTCCGGCATGGTGTTGTTTGCGAAGGGTCCTAGGCTAGGGGGCACGTCTTCCGGCGCCCTTCCCCAGCCACTTTCCTGGGGACCTAGTGTCAACTCGAGGACACCACCTTCCAAGAAGAAGTTGTGCTGGATCCAGTTGCGCGTGTAAGATACACCATCGAGGGTAGCCGATTGGATGTAGATATTTTTATGACCTGGGTCAAAGTTGATGTTGCGGATTGTTGCTGTATTGCCCGTTTGGCCGTTCTTGATAGATATGGACTCGAAGAAAGGTGGTATGATAAAGTAAACATCTTGTCCAGCATTGGGGAAGAATCCCATCATGACGAAAGCCTCAAAAGATCCCATGGCGCCACTATCGTCATTGCCGGGTATGCCAACGACGGTATCGTTGAACAACGAGGGAATGTATTGATGGGCGCGTTCAGCCGAGAGAGCAGGACGTCCAGCGTAATGGTATAGGAAGACATTGAGGAAAGCCTGTTCATCTCCAAGATACAAGACACCGGACTCGTGCAGCCAGTTCATACGCTCAACGAAGCGCTCGCGTCCTCCTAGGGTTTGGATAAGAGTCGCCATATCTCCAGGAGCAAAGAAAGTGTATAGCCACACTGGACCTTCGTAGGTCTCGCCTCCGCTAGGATTTAGGTAGCAGCCAGTGAAGTTGAGTAGTGGGGAACAAAAGATCGGATCTTGAGTGCCCCATGTGCCGTTCAGGTATCGAGGCTGCAGGAAACCTTCAAACCCGGTATCAGTACCATTAATAATGCTACGTTGATCGGCTTTGAACATATTGTGCCAGTTACCAGAGCGGCCGAGGTACTTCTGGTAGTCAGCTGTATTGCCGAGTTCGCGGGCGAGAAGAGCGATGACAAAGTCGTTGTAGGCGTATTCTACAGTCCGAGAGATAGAGCGAGTCTCTGTACCCACGCCTTCGACGTCGAGATTTTGGGTAGGGATGTAGCCTAACTCTTTCCAAGATACGAGACCACCACGGCCTTGATAATTAGTACTCAGATCCTACCCACGGAGAAACTGCAATCTTACCTTCAACATCCCAGTTTGGTGGCTCGACTTCTGCGTCCTTGACGACAGCCTCGTATGCTAACACCCAGTCGATACCAGCAGTAATGTTCTTCAAGTATGCATCCGCAATAACGATATCTGCATTTGAGCCTCCTTGTGTGAAACCCTTGCAGTGGCTCATGCGACAATCCGGCAGCCACCCTTCATGACGATAGATGTCGAGTAAACTTCGTATCATAAGCGTTTGACTATGTGGGTCTAGAAGTGTGATCAGAGGATGAATGGATCTAAAACTATCCCAGATGCAGTAATAGGAGTCGTAGTATGGTTCGTCAGATTTCCAGAGTGGATTTTCTCCAGTGTAATCTTGGGGGCTGATCATTGACCTGTAAACGCCGCTCCAGAAAGCGTTAAGGAAGACTTGATCGACACCGCCATCTTCGACGGTGATGACACCAAGCTTGGAACGCCATGCAGTCTCAGCAGCGGCAGCAATGTCGTCGAACCCCCATGAAGGTATCTCACGTTCAGCGTTGGAACATGCCTGCTCTTCGCTAATGAAGCTCATTCCAACCCGCGCATGGATCTGATTGTCTTGGGTAGGCTTCTCGAATTGTACCCATCCACCTGCTGGTGTGTTACTGGGTGTTTGTCGTACATCGCTGGGAGCTATTCGTAGGCTTGTTGCTCGGTTTGTTGCGCGCGTGTTGGACCATACGCCAGCTTCTTTGACTTTTGCACCATTGAAGTCCAGGCAGAAGTACGACTGATATGTGCCTAGACATAGGCGTACAAAGTTAGTAAGTGTCTCAAATTCAGTTTTTATGTGAAGATGACTTGCCGATGCCGAATGACGGCGAGAATATTCCACTTCCTGTCATGCGCCCAGTTGCAGCATCCACAGTAATATTTGCTTCGCTCCTCGTGTTCGGCAAATCCGTTAGCTCAACCAATACATGTGGTGATAGTGTTGTATTCGGAGTCGATGGTGTTTCCGGAAATGTAATGCGATACAAAGCCGTACTATTTGTAACAGTTGACTCAGTCCTGATGTTGTTGGCTAGTGTGATATCAAAGTAACCAGGTCTTGCATGAACACTTCCGGGTATGCGCTCAACGGCTCGTTCAGACTTGAAATACTGACAGCCGTTGATATCATCATTTACACACCCAGATTGGGCGAATATTGGGAAGTTACCAAGCGACGGTGAACCACCCGTTCCCGAGTCGTGCATGTGAGAAAATCCATAGATCGGTTCTGAGTCGTTGGAAGAGAACCCTCCTTGGTTCTCGCCTATCACATCAGGCCCCGCTTTGGCCATTCCTAGTACTTGTTAGCAAGTTTTGGGTTATACTACAAAAGTCTTCACCCACCAAATGGCAGTGTAGCACCAGGAAACACATGGCCTATGATGAATCAGTGATTCGTTATCTTCTCAAGAACACCTTGATCCTACCTCCATTGATTGTGCCAATGAGAGGATTAACGTAGTCAAATCCGGATCGTGGTTGTGGTTGTGAAGAGTTATTCTGTGCGCCTGTAGATGTTATGAACACACACAGCAAGGACGCCGAGGCGTGCTTCACAGAAAGAATGCCCATGGTTTGGGTTGAGCGCAGACTCTTCAATGAGAGAAGCCAACTCAACAGAAGTGTCAGCTACGCAACGCTCCTCATTGCGCTTCCCCGCGCAGGCTATTTATCCCTTCCTTACATGACGCTTGGCAGTGACGCGATGGTCCGCGAGCATGCTACCTACCACATAAGCAATTCGGGTAGCATTTCTTAAGTCATCTTGTACTGTCTATCATCTCCCAGCAAGGCGATAGTCTGGCTCTAAAGCGCTGGTGTTGCGGTGGTATGCAGATTACAGCCGAGTACGGATGGCTGCGGGGTAACATCGATGGTGGGTCCATGTCGTGCTATTAATGAGCCGTAACCTCCGGTCGGTACTGCTACTACTACAGGTAGCATACGGGTTGTTTCCGAGCGAAGCTGTGAGCCGGGGGTTGCGGAGCGGTACACAATTTAGCCCTGTAAGTAATCTCGGCATATTGAACGCGTAGTGGAGGTCCCGGATACAAGAATACTATGCGCTATCAGGCCTCATCGTGCTTACCTTCCAACTCTAGTGTAACATCGAAACCAGTCAGTGCTTAAGAGAGTGAATCGAAGACCAGAGGCAATAGTAGCAGCCGTCTTGGTGTTGCTCTTTCCGACTTGAGTCGGCAAAATAGGAAGATTAGACCGAGCCACGCTAAACCTCTTTCCGCTTCCCACGTGGAAGATGTGTACGTCATTTAGGGGCCTAAAGCGAGCACCATCTTGGGCTACCTCGAAAGTACATGCTTCACTACGCAAATCGCCCCAGAACTGCTAACTCAGGAGTATCGATTAGAATGCTCAATCGTGACAGGAGAGAGCACATGGCAGACGATATCCACTTCTAGAAACATTCGTCTACTCGGCAAACGCCTGGGTTGTCTTATACTTGCTAGGGTACATGGATTCGATGTTCATATCTTGCTGACCGAAAGGTTTACGACCCAGTATCCCTAGCTCTCAGCTTCACCATCAAGCTTGGTTTTTGCCATAGCACAAAAACCTTTTGATCGTCCCACCTCTTTTCTGGTTCAAGCAACTCGAATTCGAAATGCCACACCAATCTCGCTAGAATGCTTCTTATCTCTGCCCATGCGAGATTCTGGCCGATGCAGTTCCTTGGCCCTACGCTGAAGGGCTGAATGACGTGACGCTTGTCCTTTGCATACTCTTCAGCGCCGAGGAAGCGTTCTGGTGCGTACACTTTGGGATCAGTAAAGTGAGACGAAGTATGGTACATGGCATATTGCGAGATACCGACTTGCGTGCCAGGTGGTAGAGCATCGCCACAGACTTCTGCACCAGCAGGTGGTACTACCCGAGGAAGCGCTGATGGTGCCGGCGGATAGATTCGGAAGGTCTCTTGGATGACAGCGTTGAGGACTTTGAGCTGACTCAAAGATGCAAAGGAGATTTCGCTTTCGGACTTGAAGGTAGCTGCGAGCTCTTGGCGGAGCTTCTCCATCCAAGCTGGGCTTTTGAGAAGGTGATAGATCGCACCACTTAGAAGCGTTGCAGAAGTCTCGCTACCTCCGAGTATGATAGTCCCACAAGTATGCTTGAGCTCCAGATCCGTTACTTCCCCCTTGATGTTTTTGACAGCATAACTTCATCGTCGTTAGTAACCTGGACGTGTGAAACAACCGTACAGCCACCTACCTAAGAATGTCTTTACGCTCAGTTTTGGATGCCAGCCTCCTTGCGGTCTTCTCTTCGGTGAAGTTGTTATGCTCGAACTCTGCTTTCGCCAATGCAGGCATCCACTTCAACAAGCGCGTAGCAGGAACTCCGATGATGGGATAGCGCTTAATGATGTGAACGATACCAGCGAATCTTAAGGCTTTGAAAAGATTGACCATCCAAGAGTGATACATTTCTTTATCTAGTGCGCCGAACGATTCGTCAAACGTCAGGTCGCCGATTATATCAAATGTCGTAAAGTTCAACCAGCGCGTGATATCGACGGGGGTTTGAGAGTCGGCTCGTTGGCGTAGCTTCTCGATCAAGAGGTTGATGTATGAGGTGATGATACTTTCCTGGCTTCGGAGAGCTTGCTCGGAGAAGGCGTGATTAAGAGGTCGGCGGATTCGAGCATGGTCCGAATTGTTGGCAGCTACGTGACATCAGTATAACCCATGTGATGGAAAAGGTTCGAAACTACAGCTTATGTCGGTCGACGGACGATAGTAGAACTTAGGGTCTTTGAGAAGCGGCGTAGTGGTACCATAACCGTACACATCTATTCGAAGTTAGCCAGACTCAGGCAACAATTGTTCGAAGTAAAGGGTCATCACCTCGCCATGCTTCAGGCTTGACAAATGAGATTGTATTCGGGTTTATGCGGACGACATCTCCATACTGTTCGTGAAGCTTCAGACAGCTGTGTGGAACGGTCCCAGCGAGTACGTCGAAAGAGTTAGAGATCCAGAAAGCGCCACGCAACTTCGGTCCTGGATATTTGGAGAGCGGATGAAGGGTTATATTGTAGACTGCTTGGAACAATGAGTAAACCAGATACTGCGCAAAATGTTAGTGAAGCGCTTTCTCATTTCCATTCTACTAGCATACTTACAGCTAGTATCAAAGAGATCGAGAGTTGGAATACGGGTGGTTTTGCTATGTTGTATTCCATTCTGAATTCGCTGCAGACCTGGCAGACTCAAAGTCTTCGTGATTTCCAAGATGCTGCTCATATGTAGATGTGCTGACAGCGGGGCGTTCTAGCCCCTGTCACGGCACATGAAAGGATAAACAATGCCATTCGTGAGCATCCTGCAGTCAGCTGTTGTACGCCCGATGCTAAAAAAGATGTGATGGTTGGCCCTACCATTTTAGATAGTCGAAGATTAATAGTGCTCGGCCAAACATCATCGGACGTACGCGGCTCTTATCTTACACACCCCGGATTTCTTTACGCTCTACGCCACGCGCTTATCTCTTCATATGCCTTCGCGTTGCTTCCTGTCATTTCGACAGGAAGCAAAAAAGAAGAACATATGTATATGAAAGTCTACAAGCAAAAAGAATCGAAAACATACAACAGCGGGGATTCGCTAGTGGTCACCCACCTAACTACTAATCCGCCGGTACACTGCTTGTATATGGCTGAGCGGACGGGAAGCCTAAT
>Ga0265797_10001959_pt1 | contig 35606 bp, 33 predicted proteins | sample P2T30metagenome_FD_192433 | JGI IMG/M metagenome (GOLD analysis project Ga0265797, IMG submission 192433) | Plant litter microbial communities from East Loma Ridge, Irvine, California - P2 T30 | ecosystem: Environmental > Terrestrial > Plant litter > Unclassified | place: USA: California...
AAAGCATATTAACATATCGCTATTCGACGGCTCTTATGCTTAAAAACGCCATGCAGGTACACAGCCGAGCCATACAGTACCAACTCATGGCATGGACACGCCGGCAAAGCTCAATCCCCAATACACAAACCAACAATAACATCACAACATCATGACAACCCGAGCCCCATCCCTAGCAGGTGCCGGCTCGCGCTCTTGCGGACACTCTATCTCCGGAACGCTGCATCAACCTCCTTTTCGCTCCAATCAATCTCAACCTCGCCACTATATACATCTTGATTGATCGTCATCATCCTTTCGGATACCTTTACGTACGTCTTCTCGCACTCCTTCAGCACCTTGAACACCAGATCCCGACTGATGGTCGGGTCATCCGCATCGCCAAAATGCTTGTCAACCCGCTTCTTCAAGGCCTCAATGCCCTTGCGCAGTTCTTTGGCATCATGTGAGTGTACCAGTTTCTTGAATACAGATCGAGAGTGAGAGGAACGTTGTGCGATGGCTTGAGCACTCGCACCGGGTTGAGATAGTAGGGTTTCAGTCGATTCGACGAATTCCTGGATCAGATTAGATATTTTCGGGATTGAAGATTTGCAATTGTACTTACTAGAAGCTTGCCTAGCGGTCTTCGGATGACGGCATCGACATAGAGACCCATGTGTTCGTTGTACTCATCTTGAGCTTTGCCCTTCCAGTGATCTAGGACCGGAACATGACGCGTGTCGACCTCTTCCATGTAATGGTTCATGTTTTCGATAAGCAGGATGTGGTAGTTCAGCGCCTCCTTGTCTTCGGGATCACCCTGTCCTTGCGAAGCCATGACAGTAGGTGATTCCTTAGCGATAACCTTCAAGCTCTCAAACATGGCTTTGTTAATTCTCTGGTAGCCATCGTTCACCATCCGTCTAATCTCGAGCTGGTCCCCTCCTTCGGCCGGCGTTGGCAGCATGTTCTCAATAGCAATCGAAAAATGAGGGAAGGTCTTCATGAACGAGATGACTCCCTTGCGCTTCTTGATTTTCACCTTTGTATCTTCGATAGCGCGTATTTGCTCATCCAAGAAGCGGCTGAAAAGCCCTTGTAGACGCTCGTGTATCTTTTGCAAGTTTCTGGTCAAGAAGTCTTGGTTTGTCTCCTCAATGTCGACTAACTTTCGGTCAACTGCACAAAGAATGCCTACTCCTTGCCTGTGTATGGTTAGCAAGAGCAAAGTATGTCATCAGAATAGACTTACAAAGGATCGGCTTTCGTGGCCCAGTCTACAAGGCTCTGAATCTCAGCAGGCCAGAAGGAGAAGATCTCCTCCATGACCCCACTAACATGTTTTGCCATGGCCCTATCAGCCTCAAATTGCTTCCGTATCCAGAGGTTTGGCCCCCGTCGCTCTTCTGGAGCTGCGGCCTGCACCGCATCAGGGAAGTCGAGCGAGTCAGTAGACGTGGCATGAAAGAATTCGGTGATGAAGTTCTGCTCTGTAAGGAGTACCGGGCCAGTGTCTTCTAGAATTCGCGCAAAAACATCGAAAGCATGTAGCTTGCCATCTTGTGACGCCGGCTTTGTCTTGGCTTCCTTGTCCCCAGAAGCAGATCTCAAGCCACGAGCTAAGGTCTGACTTCGCTTAACGGTCAGTTTCCTTGCTGTACCTGTAATACTTTCCGGCTCTTTCTCTTGCGCGGTGAAAAGTAACTCCTGTTCCTCCCCGGTGGGCTTCCGAGCAAATTTCCTCCATGCTAGAATGTTGTCTCTAACCTCTTGCTGGTACAGCTGTGCTGCTTGGTCTTGATACATGCGAAGTAGCATGTCCCATGAAGCCCTGTCAATTTCCTTTGCAAATAGCATCACTGGACTCAACATCCAAAGCTCGTTTCGGCCTGCATCATGTGCGTCTATGTTGTCCTTCAGCGATGGCATAGAGCCTTGATTGAGGCTCGAAAGCGCGTCCTTGGTTGACATGAACGCCGCGCCAAAGGTGATATTCATGTGTTTCTTGAGCCGGTCTAGGAACATGGCGCCTTCGCCAAGGTATCGGTCTCTTTTTTCTTGGAGAGCTTGCATTGCTGCCAAGTCACTATTTCCAAACCCTGACCTTGCATCCATCGCGGTAGCACCTGAGCGGCCTCCGGCAACGAATGATGGATCAATCGTGATCAGCGCTTTGTAGAGAAGGACCAAGGAGAACTCAATATCCTTGAGTCCGTTGATCTTGCCGATAGGAGCTCGTCTGAGAGGCTCAAGCTGATCCGAAGTGATCGAGATGGTGTCGACTAGCTGTTGGAGTTCGTGTTGCAACAAGCGCTGATTTGCGGTCTGTACCTGCAAACCCTGACTTTGTGCTTCGATGAAAGCAATGTCATCGTTCAAACTGCTCAACTCAACATTATACAACGTCAGCAGACCTTCCAGCTCGTCGCATTCTGCAATTGCGCGATCTAGCATGCGTTCTACCGCTTCCACTCGATCATCTTTCTGTTCCAGATGATTGAGCCAGCTCCCTGCTTCAACACGAGCAATTTCGCGTTTGATGTCTGTTTCTAGCGATTCGATATGCTTGTTAGAGAGCTCATTACTACCCCACCCGAGCTCGGATAGTATGCTTTCGAATTCCAGACCCCGCTCGTCAATGATACTAGGGTCTATTCCAAGCTTTGAAATGTTCACAATTTGTTGATTTGATCTGCGCTTCTTGCGTCGCACTTCAGGTTCAGGTGTTACTTCCTTGGTTGCTATCTTTTCTGGGGTTGGTGGCGCACTTTGCTCTTTAACTTCCTGTATGGTGCTGGGTTGTGTTGGCGTCAATGGACCAGACACAGTTACAGACGGGACTAATTCGGTGTTGATATGTGGCCTCTCTTTCGTTGATTTATCCGGCGTCGGCTTAGGTGGCTCCTCTAGTTTCTGCTCAACTTCTTCTTTGGGTGTTTCCTTGGGTGCTTGGCGCTGTGGCACGAACACTGCATTGACACCATCCGGTTCATCCGATTTCTTCGTTTCCTTGTTCAAAAGCTTTGCAGCAGCACCGCCGGCACGAGGCTTGAAAGCACCTGCAGCTGCTGCAAATTTTCGAAACTTGGTGGCAGCCTCGGTAGTAACCACCGGCTTCTTCACCATGGGACCAAGGCCAGGCCGGTGGGAAGCGTCCTCATCTTTTTCTTCTGTTGGTGTAGAAATACCAGCCGAATCGGGTGTCGTCGAAGACGGTTGTACTGCAGGCGGCGCAGCTTCAACTGGCACAGATGCTTGTTGTATAGGCGCTTGTGGTACAGATTCTTGCTGTATAGGTGCTTGCGGTCCAGGCGTTTCCTGTACAGGGGCGGGTAGTGTAGGTGCTTGCTGCATAGGCGTTGGCGCTGCTTGTGTTATAGGCGCAGTCGGTATCTGAGGGAGTGGTGATGTAGGTGGTGGTGTAGGCTGTGAGGCTGCATAAGAAACATTTTCTTGAGAAGTAGGTTTCAGTCTCTCTGGTATTTCTGGTCGTCTTCGTGGCGGCACTTCCGCTGGTGGGGCGGGGGATGCAGAAGGTGTCTGAAAGTTCGAACGAGGGTCTGTTCCCTGACTATCAACACTCCGTTGTGACATCTGGGAGGGGCGCGCTTCCATAACTGGCCTCTTCCGCTGGGGAGGTTCATCGGGTGGCGCATCTTCGTTTCTAGGAAAGCTTGAACTAGCGTTGCTCTGGGCCGTACCTGGCCTCGCACCACTCTGAGCCGTACCAGGTCTAAGACCTCTCGGAGATGGATCTCTCGGATCTCTCCTGGGCGAGGGGTACCCATTCTGTCTGCGCTGATCTGGTGGCGCGATACCTGGAGCTGCACCATCGAAAGATGAGTTATCCATGGATCTCTCTGAACGTTGAGACTGGGCGTCTCCTCGGGATGGTCCGCGAGCTGGACTCAGACTTGATGGGTAGTTTCCAGAATCCGGCGTCCTAGGTCGGCCAGCAAGCTCTGGACTCGAGGACTGTGGCGTCAGATTTCTTGCCGCAAATTGTTGTGTTGGCAAGGGGCTCGGTGCCTGTGTACCGCCACGCATCCGCATGGTCTCTCCACTAGGCCGCGAACGAATGCTAGGATCCATGGGCTGCTTTTGCCGAAGGTTGGGCATAGATGGCGCAGCGGACATTGAATTAGGTGGGAAAGGCGGGGGTCTGCGGGCCTCATCACCTGTGCTCGGTCTGCTTCCAGGGCGAAGGTCATCATCTGGTCGTGCAGGTCTCCTGGGAATATTAGCCTCTCCAGGAGGTCTCCTGAAGTTCGGGTTTACTCCCAGAGGCGGACCCCTTCTGTTTTCACCAGCCAATGGAGACGAAGCTTCGCCAGGTTTCCGTAGTGGAGCCCCAGGCGACTTGGGGGGCATTTGTCTCTGATCTGGCGGGCTCGAACGCTGTTGCCCTGGACTCGGGGCACCTTGACCACGGCTTGCAGCACGACCCTCTAGCGTTGCTAGATGAGGCTGACCGTTAGTCAAAGTTCCCAGCTCTGTGGCACTGAAGCCAGTCAAGACCGGGAAATCTCCTTTGGTGTACTTGTTGTAGATCTTGACCATGCTTCCAATAAAGAACTCCTTCTCTTTGGCAGTGCCCGCTTCCCAGTAGTACGGCTTGCCGATGGTGACGGTAAAGCCCTTGTCTCCAGCCCACTGCTTACGCTGCGCCTCTTCGTCATTGGCCGGCTCCAGGTGTATGTAGTTCTCGACGGCAGAAAGTTCCTCCATGGGCCAAGATTTTCCAATGGAGAAGGTTCCATTGGCATTTTCTCGGGCCTTGTGCAACTTGACTCTGCCCGTATTTCGCACAGAGATCATGATAATTCGCGCCTTCTTGTTGGAGGGAGGTGCGCTCGGTGGAGGCGGGGATTGAGGGTATGCGCCATCTTCTTGGACGCGGATGTGAGTGATGTACGATTCCTGGACTGGGACATGTTAGTGTCGTGCAGGTGGAGCAGCGAGTTGCAACACAGCAGGCAGGCACACGGACTGTGTATCCTGAAGTTCATGGGCATATTCAGAAGCACGTACGTTGTCCTTGGTCGTCCACCTTGGCGAAGCAGCTCTCGGTGATCCTTCGTCGCTCGTCGTCGAACCGTTCGGCGCGGGACATGCCAGACGGCGCCGAGCTGGAGCTGGTGGCGGACGGGGGCCCTCTAGGACCTCCAGTGGGCGGGCGGACCTGGGGACGGTCGCCGGGCCCGTTTGTGTAGTTGCGTGGCCTCCCCTCCATCGTGTGCTCTGCAGCTGTTCACCGGCTTGGTTTGACAGATGCGTGGTCTGTATAGAGCATGCGCCAATCACTGCCGCCCGGCGCTAGCGAAGGGGTCTCTGAAGGCTGCCATCAAATGCGAAACCGTGGTAGTGAGTGTTGCGGTGCGGCGGGCGCAAGGCGTCAGTGGGCGAAGCTGTGTTGGGCAGCAACTGTCCGTGGCCAGTTTCGCAGCTTAGCCGTATACCAAGGAGCCAGAGGACAGTGCACAGTGGGTTGACTAATATCGACGGCGCGTTGAAAGGACGCAATGTCTTACGGTGCGGAGAGCGACGTTTCTGGCGTCGTGTACTGGATATGAGACGGCAGGCGCGCGGGACAGGGATCCCGTTTACAGCCTAGCGCCGTCCGAGGTACTGAACTATTCCGCCCGTCGTCACTTTTTTTCTCCGCCAACATTTGCTACTTTTCACATCACCACAATCCGACTACCACAACGACCACTCGTTACGCGACCCCAATCGCGCGCAATGGCTACCGGCAAGAAGGCTGGCAAAAAGGCAAGCGGCGACAAGAAGCAGGCTAAGGCATCATCTGCAGTCGCCAATGTCCAAGTTCCACTCAAGCTTGTCAAGACGTTCCTAGAAGATAAAGGAGAAAAGGTCGCTGCTGGCAAACTGGAAGAGTTTACACAATGGGAGAGTGCCAAGAACATACCAGATGCGCCCGAGCTAATGGATGTGGATGAGGAAGGCGCGTCTAGCAGCGATGGCAGCAGTGATTCTAGCAGTGATTCTAGCAGCGAATCCGAGGCAGAGATCAAGCCGAAAAAGACCAAGAAAGTTGCTGCAAAAAAGGCGCCTGCAAAGGACGACTCTTCTAGCTCGTCCAGCTCATCGGATTCCAGCTCGGATTCCGATAGCAGCTCTGATTCTGACTCTGACAAGAAAACCGCCCAGGCAAAGGCAAAGGCGAAGAAAACAAAGTCAGTTTCCTCATCCTCGGCATCTTCATCGAGCGACTCCAGCGATTCCGACAGTAGCTCCAACGATAGCTCCAACGATAGCTCCGACGACAGCTCCGACGATAGCTCCGACGACAGCTCCAAAAAAGAGCCAGCCAACATTCCTCTCCCTGACTCCGATTCCTCCGACGCATCCAGCGATTCCTCTAGCGATAGCAGCTCCGAGTCCGAGGCCGAGGAAAAGGTCAAGAAGACAAAAGGCAAGAAGGCTGCTTCCGTCGCGTCGTCGTCCGCTTCCAGTTCCTCAGACTCTTCGGATTCTTCAGACTCCTCGGATTCCTCCTCCGACAGCGACAGCGACTCGGACGCGGCACCGGCAAAAACATCCAAGGCTAAGAAGGGTGGGAAGAAGGACGAGACATCTTCAAGTGACTCCAGCTCCTCTGGTAGCTCTTCAGATAGCTCCTCCGATAGCTCTTCCGACAGCGACTCTGATTCCGACTCTGGCAAAGCAACAAAATCCACTGCGCTCGAGCATAAGACCTCAGCCAGCGACTCATCCCAAACCTTGCCCGCAGTATCGCCTCCACCATCCAGCAACAAGCGCAAGTTCGCCGGCTCTCCCTCAGACGCCCCCAAGTCGAAAAGGAGCCATGTAGAGAACCGCTTCCAGCGCATCAAGCCCGATGTTCAGGTCGATCCTAAGCTCGCAAGCAACGCATACGTTTCGTACGACTACGCCGACCGCGCGCACGCAAAACTGATCGTCACCAAGGGCAAAGGCTTCACCAAGGAGAAGAACAAGGGGAAAAGAGGTTCTTACCGCGGCGGCATGATTGACACATCGGGTGGCAAGGGCATCAAGTTCGAGGATTAAATGGGGGTAAACTCTCAAACAGGCAAAGGTCACTGTTTTCTCACGTGTGGATTCCCCCGGCTACACTTTGGCTTGTTGGTTCAGGCCATGGAAAATATCGGTCGGCCCGATGCGCTTGTCCTGCCAGGGGATTCTGTGCAGCCATCCAGAGACTTGGATCTAGATTATATAGGGTGGACGTGAGTTATCGGCGCGTGTGTTTCAGGCGAATCGGGAGTTTAGTGTACATCAAAAGCAGCATACCCTACACTGAGGGTACTTGTATCAGACCTTGGTCACGTACAAGAATGGTTCAGAAGACAGTCTTTCTGGATCAATAGATTATTTACTTAGTTCAACTAATGATCTGGACATGGGTGTTTTCTCTTTTACTTGTACAGTGTGGAATTCATGCCTGGCCATCATCGCTCTTCCCTATCGCGGGCTTTTCCAATTCCGTGATGTACGTATATGTGTGCATCTGCCCAGTACCAGCCTACCGTTATCCCAGTCGCGCAAATCTTGATAATAGTGGCAAAGTCTAGTATCTTGCATCTACCCTTCCCCCCCACAATCGTATTCCGCCGCGCTTCCCACTCAAGCCTTCCCCTGCCCATTCCCCTCCTCAAACTCAACAGGAAGATTCATGCCTACTCTCCTCGCACTCAAGCGCACCCGCTCCTCCTCAGTCATGCCCATACCGGGATTATACCGCTCCAGCAGCGTCGCATACGTCCGTTGCGCCTGGACGTATTGTACAAATTGCTCGCCCAGCTGCATCTGGCTTTCCGTGCTTGTATCCGGGCGCGGTGTGGAGAGAGTGGAGCGGATGCGTTGTTGGAGTTTGGAGGGTGCGGAAAGCTTTTGGTGTTGTGTGCGCGTTAATTGGGGGGTGGAGGGGAGTTCGCGGAGGAGACGGCGGTAGAGGGAGAGGATTTGCGGGGTGGCGGGCTGGGGTGCCATTGTTGGTTGTGCTGGTAGCGTGATTTAGAAGGGGAACGGAATTTTTCTGGAGAGAAAATGCGATGGCGGTAAGAGGTACGTTGTCGGGGTTGTTTCTTTATCGAGTTCGTTCGTCAGATTCGCAAGAAGTTCGCCGCGGAGGTCTTTGCGGCGAAAAAGTTGCGGGGGCGCTTTGGCCAATCGTGAACTTTGCTGTTTATACACTACTGTTTCCCCCCGTCAAAGTAATTTTTGGGGGGGTCTACTTGCAATGAACAGTTTGCCGCAGACACCGCGATATGTATGCCGTCAATGCATAAGACATTACTCGCGCAAACGTCCCGCGATCCTTGGATCTTCGCGGGCGCCATACCCTAGTCAGTTGGCCGAAGCATTGCAAGATGGACTGCCAAATGGAAGGGTACGGATCAAGAAACACTGGACCGGTGACGCCAAAGTTGAATATGTGCAGGAACGGCCGAACAAGAGTGGGCTGCACCTGAGTCAGACGCAGAGTAGTTATCACTTGGACTTGGTACAGCCAACGCCTCTGAGGGGAGCAAGACCACCTGTGCCGGATAGAGGATTTGTGTACATCTCGGATACGGAGAAACTACGAAGATCAGTACAGAGAGATGAATCTTTGAGATTGACAACGGCGAAAGAGAGACGGAGGCTGCAGAGACAATCAGAAAAGGAGGGTAAAGATGTGTCAAGACAAGTAGAGGCAGATCCGATAGTTCTAGTCGAACCACGCGATCCGGACGTACACGAGGTGATTCCGCCAGTAAGGACACGAAGTTCTATCGTTACACCTACTACGGATGCGACTAGAAGAGATTCCTTTGGTGAATTACAACCAACTAAACCATCACCGCCCCTGGGCTCAAGTCCTAAACCTGAACTACCACTGGAGACGAATCCCGAACCCAGCATACCCGAAAAGGCACCATCTGAGCATGCCGTAACCCACATGTCTCTGTACCATAACAACCTGCAGGATTTCCACTGGTACTGGGAGTCACTCCCACCGACCCTCGCCCAAAAGTCACAAGCAAACCACTTCTTCACGAACCATGGCAAGAACGCCAAGCTACTACGGAGCGTAGCGCAATTCCGCCTCTTTCCAGAGTCGGACGTGCCCGAAGTAGCCTTCGTGGGTCGCTCCAACGTAGGCAAGAGCTCACTGCTTAACACGATTGTAAACGCCGACATCAAAGCGCTACTTGCGCGCACATCCGCGACTCCTGGATTCACCAAGACGATGAACCTGTACGGCCTCGGCGCGGGCAACGGTGTGACGATCAAGCAACAGCCCTCAGGCCGCGATAAGATCATCGGCAAGAGCGGTCTGACAATCGTCGACATGCCCGGCTATGGCGAAGGCTCGCTCGCCGCCTGGGGCACCGAGATTCTAAAATACATCCGCAGCCGCAAACAGCTCCGCCGCGTCTTCGTCCTCATCGACGCCCAGCACGGCATCAAAGAAAAGGACCGGTCACTGCTGGCTACCCTGCGGCTGTCGGGCGTGAGCCACCAGGTCATCTTGTCCAAGCTGGATAAAATATACATCCCCCAGGCCAAGGACATCAAGCGCTACGACGGAAAGTCGCCGCGCCGTCTGACCCCCAAGGGCACTGTTATCGGTCTTCGACACACAATGGAAGACCTAAAGGCTGACATTCAACCCCCAGCTGGAGGCGGTGCTCTAGGAGAAATCCTCGGAGTGAGTGCCGAGACGGTTGTCGATGGAAAGAGATTGGGCATCGATCATCTGAGGTATGCGGTCTTGAAGGCGGTGGGCTTGGACGAGACGTTCAAGAAGGATGTTAGTACCCCGTGGGGCCAGGCGGGACAGATAGGTGCAAAGTGGCCAGTCAGACCTGTACGAATATAGGCAAGTAGATGTTTTGTGGAGTAGTTTTTTTTTCTTATTTAAAAAGAGAGTCTGTTGTTTTCTTTCGTTTCACGCTGTTAACATGCTGGTGAATATCACGTGGCACTTCTCCGTCCCCTCTCCGTCAGTTACCGACAATCTACTTTAGAACACACTTAAATTACGACATAACCTTGGCAGTGAGTTACTATGCAGCTAGGAAGCCACATGGTAATTACGCATACGTCCATGACCATGTAATTGCGGGTACCTGCATCGCCTTTTTTTTTACTTTCCGCGCCGGACGGGAGGAGTGGGGACGAACTGCGCTTCGGGTCGGGTGTCCTCCCCAGGATAACGAGCATGTGAACGAAAACGATGCTGAGTGGGCACACAAGACGTTGATTTAGGACATTTTGGGAGATGAGGTCCGTGGCTGTGCTTACTAAGTTGTAGAAGCTGCGGCTGGCTATCCATCTATCTGCAGCGATCAAGAGTGAGGACGCAATAAGAGGGATGTATGTAGTTATTGTCGGAGTTCCTATTTGTTTTTTTAATTACAGGTACCGCTCGAGTATGGGCTCCTCCTCGTGGATGTTGACGACTGCATTCAAATGTCATTCGTCAATTCTCTGTATTCCAATCCTGCCCATCACTTGTTTCCAGGGATAATGCGGGATTTCTTTCGTTTGTTCCCGACTGCGCTATTTTTCTGGTGAAAATTATCAGATTAGGTTTGCTATGCGACAAGCCTTGCCGGCCGACCACGCGAGAAACGGTGCAAGGCAAGGATTGATAAAATGGGGACGGATGCAGAGTTGGGTAACGTTTGAGGCATATTTCCCCCCAACCCTAGGCGGCGTATGGAACGTGGCTTTCTGTCAGCACGACTTGCAACACAATGTACGGCAGAATGACTAATGTGGCTGCGATGATTTGTTTTTGTTTTTTTGAATGATGATGAAAGACATTTGGATCTGCAATGGTGACATCTGGGCGGTTGCTGAAGCGTAAGCTGACAGGGGCGGGGTTTGGCTGGAATTGAGATGATGTGCAGGTTCGGGTCTTGAGATGCAGGTAGCTCGAGTAGCTGACGGAGGCGTCTTGACTCCAATCTATCCCACAGTTGAATTGGTACTACACTTGGGCGAGACCAGGTGGGATGCAGCTCCTAGAGACGGCGTGGCAAGCGGTGAAGGCTGCCTCCACTACACGAGCGTTTCTTGCACACGCTGATACGAAACGCTGGGCTCCGGCAGGCCGCTGATTGGCGTCTGATGGCAGTCGGCAAAAGGTGGAGGAGAAGGAAGAGAATAGGGTTACGGACTAGGGTTAGTTGGGCAGACTTCCCTGCGCCAGCGAAGGTCGGGCGTGCATGTGTGCAGTTGGCTGTGGATGCCCTGCGCGCGACACGCGTTATAAAGGGCCGACGCACCATTGATATAGTACCCGTAGCTATCGTGTCCACATTGTGCTGCACCCCTCTTTCTGTCGCAACTTCCCTGGCTGCTAATTGTCTGCCTCGCTGCCTCAGAAAGCCTCAATTGCTCCTTCAAGGACCCCGTCCTTCGATCCTTTCCCCCACCTAGATCTGCATACCCCTCCATTGAGCTTAGCAAAAGCTTGATTTGGCCACCGACGGCACGACCACGACCACAATGTCTTTCTCAGCAGACAAAGTCAGCCACTTGAAGGGAGCCTTCTCCCAGCGACGCTTTTCGAGTTCAAAGGACCCGAGTGAGAGTGGTAAGCAGTTAGCCCTGTCATCTCTTTGCTGTCAGCAGGCGGTGGCCCTACGTCATCATCAGGACGTACATCGGCACGAGGTATCGGGATCTTCCCAATGCACAGAGATGTGGATCTGGGAAAACTGGGGCTCCAGTTGGAGGCTTTTGAATTCTGAATGCGCTCTGCATCTTGGAGTGTATACCTCCCACTGTACTTTTCCGAGCCCTGCGCCGTCTTCTGCCCCTCATTTCCGACCATGGCCCACCGTAGACACGAATCAGGTCTCCCATGCCTGCAGCATATGCACATGTGACAGTTGCTGACAACCACCAGAACTTGGTTCGTCCATTCACCGACAGTTCCGCCAGTCGCACGAAGGCCACAAGCCGCACGCCGGTCTCGACGCCACACGCGCATCCACCGGTGTCGTCTGGACTTCGGAACAGGCATACAAGCATGGTTTCCTCGAACATCCGGAAGAATGGGCCAACCTGGGCCAGGGTGCGCCCGAGGTTGACGATAGCATCCAGGGCTGCTTTGAGAGGCCGAAAGAGGTCGATATCAGTGCGCATGGTAGGGAGTACGGCCCTACCGCCGGTATCAGGCCTCTAAGAGAGGCCGTTGCGACGCTATACAATGAGCACCATCGCAAGTGGCGCAAGAGCCAGTACACATGGGAGAACGTAGGCCAATCTCGCAGCTTCCCCCTCCCTTTATATTCACTCACTGTATCCAGGTTTGCATTGTACCTGGTGGACGTGCGGGTCTGATCCGTATCGCTGCTGTGCTCGGCAACTGCTACTTGGGCTTCTTCATTCCCGGTACGTCAAGACTCTACAACCCCAAGCCTAGAGCTAACAAACACAGACTACACTGCATACAACGAGATGTTGTCGCTCTTCAGAAACATTGCCGCCATTCCCGTTCCCCTAGGCGAGGCAGACCAGTACCATATGTCACCCGACAAGATCGCAGAGGAAATTGCCCGTGGTACATCTGTCATCCTCACATCGAACCCGCGTAACCCGACCGGTCAGATGGTGACCAACCCCGAGCTTGCTCAGATCCAGAACATCTGCCGTGACCGCGCTACCCTCATCATGGACGAATTTTACTGTGGATACAACTACACCACCAACTGCGATGGCACCGTCATCTCGGCCGCCGACAACGTAGAAGACGTGGACGAGGATGATGTCCTCATTATCGATGGTCTCACCAAGCGCTTCCGCCTCCCCGGATGGCGTGTAGCGTGGGTCATTGGACCCAAGGAATTCATCCAGGCCATTGGCTCGTGCGGTTCCTACCTCGACGGAGGCTGCAACGTTCCCTTTCAAGAAGCTGCCGTCGAGATGTTGTCACCTCCACGCGTGCGCAACGAAATGCGCGCTCTGCAAATGCACTTCCGCACCAAGCGCGACTTTGTCATAGGGCGTCTCCAGGAAATCGGCTTCAAGTTCCCGTACATGCCAAACTCGACCTTTTACCTATGGCTCGACTTGAGCAATTTGCCAGAGGGTATCAACGACGGTCTCAACTTCTTCCAGGCTTGTCTCGATGAAAAGGTCATTGTTGTCCCTGGTATCTTCTTCGACTTGAACCCTAGCAGGCGTAGGGATCTGTTCGACTCGCCCTGCCATCACTTTGTGCGTTTGAGTTACGGTCCTAGGATGGATGTGCTGGAGAAGGGATTGGATTCTATTGAGAGGATTGTAAAGAAGTAAGTTGTTTCTTTGGAGTCAGGTCGTTGTGAGATATATACTAACAGTCGAACAGGTACAGGGATTCGCCACAGCAACACCGCGCCGTGTCGCATAGGCCTCGTGGAACTGGCAACTAGACGTCTACAGGATGGCGCTGGGATGGCAGCAAGTGGACGACCAATATTTTCTCGAGTAGCGGAAGCGCAGTACATTAAACACATGGCAAACTCAGCAAATGGCCTGAAATACACACATACTTTAGCCCCCTTGATTTTTTCCTCTTTTGCTGACTGCTAAAGTTGCTTTCACGACATACATCCGAGAGAAGCAATGTTCAAATGATGACATCTCGACATTGTAAATTTGCTACATATACAATTGGACACGACTACGATATACGTTATACATGGACAAGATTTCGAAGACGGTCTTATCATATTCCTACACCCCCAGCCAGCCACAGACAATATAACTAACACTTTAAACGAGAAAAGGACAAACAAGACAAACAAATGAAACGCAAATGCAGACAAACAAACTACTCGACAGGATTCTCCTCCAGCAGGACCTTGAAGCTAAACGGCTCAAACGGCACACCGTCACCGATAAAATGCTTGCTCATAGCCTCGACCCAGTGCAGACGCAGCGAATGCAACATGGCACTCGTACCCTCCATTACACACAGCACCGCCACGGTCAGGGCAAACCAAAAGTAGAACACAAACACCATGATAAAGGCGCCTGCGACACCTGTAAAGGCAAACGCGTTCTTCATCGTCATTTCCCAGAGCACAATCGAGAGACGCTGGTGAGCAAGGGACAGGGCCCAGAGACGGAGGTACGAGGCAGTGTGCGAGACGCAGTTGAGGCAGAATTCTAGTAAGGGAGAGCGTTAGTATATGTAAAATATTCCGATGAGAAAAGGGAAGTAGCTTACCGATGGTGTGAATGATCTGGTGGATCATGACTTCACTGAATTCGAATTCTTCGTGTTCCTCACCGTGACCAATATCCTGTGTGATCATGGCAATGCCGTCGTCGTCGTCTCCGAAGCTATCACGGCCTCCGTTCAGGGGACGGCCATCAGTCTCGTCATCATCATCGTCCATTGCGCTGACGCGAGTGCTCTCTCCAATACCGCGGTAGCCTAGCCCGCGAGCCTTGTTGTGCTCGTAGCGAAGGTAGAAGGGCTTCAGAAACAGCAAGACGGGAACACAGGCAAGCGCCATGAGCACGAGGATCACCTGCACGGTCGCTTGGCCAGGGTAAAGCGGCGAAGTGCCAGCCTCCAACGTACCCGGGCTCAGGAACATGTAGATCAACATATTGAGCAGACTGGGCGGGCTCTCGCCGCGCGCAGGCCAGTCAATAGTCCACTTGTACACAATGGTGAAGGCGAGGTAACCAAAGATGGACTGGAAAAAGATCATACCAGGAACAAAGTTGCCCCAAATGTCGATCTTGGTCTTGAAGTAGCGAGCATTGACAAGCGACCACATGAGCGAGAAGGTCATGTGCGTCCAACCAAGTAGGATACTGAGCTTCATCTTGTAACTGTTCGAGAACAAAAGGTCGTTATCTGTATCATGCCAGCGGTAATCCAAGCCAAAAGGGTATGTGTAGCCTTCAACGCGGGAAGATGTCGGGCCCTTGCCGTCGTTGTCCCACACCCACATGGACTTGAACCAGGGCAGTCCAAGGGAGAAGGCGTCGCAGTAGAGAAGACCGGTGTAGATAGAAAAGATGCCCATCATGAAGACAATGTATCGACCATAGAACATCATTGAAAATAGCTCGTCGAGCTTGCTGCGCTCCAGTCGTTTTTCATAGTGAATCATAGCGCAAGCCGCGAGAGTAAGAATGACACCGTGTCCGGCGTCACCGAACATGACGGCGAACATGAAAGGGAAGGTAACAATGGCCGGCAGAGCGGGGTTGACTTCGCGGTACTTGATCGTTCCATATGCGTCGATGATTGTCTGGAAACCCAGAGTGAACCTGTTCGTCTTGAAATATGTTGGTGGCGTCTTAGTGGTCTTGATTTGGTTGACGATGGTAGGTACAGAGAGGCCAGCACGCTCGTTGACATCTGACAGGGTCGACTTGATCAATCCGAGGGAGTTTGTAGGGGCCCAAGCTTCAGCGATAAGCGTCTTGCGTTGATGGTCGTACGAGAACTTGTTCAGTGTCTCATAGGTGGCCTTCTCTTTCTTGATGACGACCATCCAGGCCGCAAGGTTCCGTCCAATCGCAGTCAACTCAGCATCTAGTGTTGACTTTGTGTTCTTGAGGACACTGGCAAGGTCACTCAGGCGGGTGTTGACTTCCCGGATCTGGTCACGACGTAGCTCGCTGTTCTCGTCGACGCTGTAGAGATCGGCTCCCAGCGACTCTGAGATTTTTCGGATCTTCGCGATGATCTCCTTGCCGTGTGCAAAGATGATGAAGACATTCTTGCTGGTCTCCTCGTTGTTCTCGGGGTTGATGATGGGTTCGGGTATCTCCGACTGGTTCATGTACAAGTTGCCACGGAGGGTACGCCACAGGATGCGCTCGAAGGCGGCGATACGTTCACGGGGGATGACACCAGCGACGAAGCCGATGTTCATACCGGTAAACGATCGCTCCGCGCCCGCATCACCGTTTCCGTTTCCGTTCTGCTCAACGTCCTGGAGTAGTGGCGCGTCATCGTCGTCGACGGAATGTCTAATTTCCTCAGTCTGGCCGCGGGCTCTATCGAAGAAGCCACCCGCTTCTCTCAGCACCCAGCGCCACTCTGTTAGCTCCACCTCGCGCTTCTTCAGTGTCTCGTAGCTCTCGTTCAAGGAGGAGATTCTCTGTTCCAGACTCTGGCTCTTGTCTGCAAGCTCGTCGATTTCAGAGGCCGAGGGCGCGGTGAAGGGGTTGTTGAAGTCGTAGATGGAGCGCATCGCGATATCCGACTTCTCCATCTGGGCGCGAAAGTAGCGGAGCTGCCGCTCTACATTGTCGAGGCGGCGGATCTCCTGGGTAAAGGTGCGTTGGAAGGCGGTCGTCTCTGAGTTGAGCTAACACGTCTTGTCAGCTCCATTTCTCCGCGCATCCGTCCCGGAGCTGCACAAGAAGCTCCAGACTATGTGCGTGCATACTCACATCTCTGAAATCCATGACTCCGAGCTCGCCGAGGCCAGACACGACCTCGCGGCCAATCTCGTTGGCGATGTAAAGCTGAGTCAAGGACATGTCCGCCGAGCGGAACATGGTGTCCTTGGTGGGCACCATGGTGGCGGTTTGGGAGACGAGACTTCGGGGCTGGTGCGCTTGTCTCGTCGTCTGATGGGGGGTGCGATAGTCGAGATGATGGTTGATGGAGAGCTGCCTCAACTACTTGCCATGATGCGAACCACATGCAGGAGCTTAGCGCCTTGACGCGCCAAGCCTTACTACTGATGTCACCAGCTCATCCCAGCCTCGTTAGCAACACAGGAAATGCACTTGCATTCTCCAATAGCATAAAAACGCGATCTTCTTTCCGCCCTTGTAATTGCTTGATGAAGGCAATTGGTCTTAATTTCTCTTCTACACAGCCAATAAACATAAGTATCCATCAGCCTGGTACATATCCAAATCCACAATTGGCTATCATGATACGAAAAAAGAGTACAAGCTAGCAGGCCAACATGTTGCATTCAATGGAGAATCAAAGTTGAAGCTTTATTAGGACATTGTAGAAGTACCCAAAACAGAACCCAGCCGCAGTTACAGTCGCAATTGCAGAACGCCATGCATACGTAAGCAGATCGTCTCTTGTTCCAACAACAAAACAAAAACAAGGCCAGGGTGTAAAAGCAAAAAAAATAGACCCAAACCTGCCTCCCCGAGAATTTAATATTGTTGGTTTTTGGGTTCCTCGCTGTCGTAAGAGGTTGATAGAATGCGCCCCGAACACCAGGTATCGTAATCAAAATCAAAACGCGCCAGGCTCGTTTGCAAAGAATGTATTGTATGATTGTGAGCAACAAGCAGAATGTAGCGAAGATAGTTGGCGCCGGCTGGATATCCTATCTAGTCGTCTATTGCTGTGGATAGTAGGCGGCCGGCTGCATCTGCTGAGGGTAATAGTAGGCACCATCCGGACCCGGCGTCATCATGCCCCCCATGCCAGGTACAGCGTAGCTGGGTTGGGCATAATTCTCCACAGCTGGAGCAGGATAGAGCTGGGCCGAGTCTACATAGTATGTCATACCGTTAGACTCGTAGGCCACCATGTTTGGTGGGCCTGCAGGAGCCGGTGGAGCGGCGACAGGAGGGGCAGATGCTGGCATGACATATCCAGGCTGTTGAGCACCAGGTACAAACATAGGTACCATACCAGCAGGTGCCATGTACTGTGGTTGAGCATTGTTCGGTGGATAATAGTAGCCTTGCGGGACGAAGGCTTGTGGCTGAAAGCCAGGCTGTGCGTACGGCTGGAAAGCAGGTGCGTGGATGGCACGCTCAGGGATATTGTTGAGGGGAGTTCCGGTAGATACTTGGCTTGGGTATGAAGGATGGCGTCCATGCTGGTAAAAAGATTGATCGTTTGCCGGGGCAGTCCCGTTGATGTGTGCAGGAACCTGCTGATGAAAAGGTTGTTGTTCCTGCTGTTGCGGAGGGTTGAAGCTCATGGAAGCAGGCGACTCAATGCCAGCTACTGACACTGTTTTCTGTGGGCGAGGCTGGTGCATTGGGAGCTGGCCTTGCCAATTCTCGCGAAATGTCGGCTTCTGTGGAAGAGGGTATGGTGGCTGCACCGCGCCGTTAGTGGGCGATATCATTGATGGCCCACTCGGCATCCTGGGACCACCGGGTGGCAGACGCACTACAGGACGGCTCGGGTCAACAAAGCCGCCGTTGCGTGACATGATAGATCCGGCAGGGGATACCAGGTTGTCGCGGCCCATTTCTCGTGCAATAGACGAACGCCTGCTCATTGCGACGCTAGGTGAGTACACGCTGCCTCCATATGCGCTTGTGCGCCTGCTCGAGAAGCCTCCACCAAAGGATCCAAATCGGCCACGACCCCGACCGAAGCCCTGCTGGTTGGGTCGAAGGGCCCTTGGGATGAAGATGAACGAGCGCTCAGTGGTCGGGAAGATGTATCGGGGTGGGGCGGGAGGTAATGATATACGAACAGGTTTATCGCGGCGAAGGGGCGGCCGATGGTTTGGAAGACGAGTATGCTGCTTTATGGGGACGTTCTGGAAATGTATAGGATTCTTCATGTTGGGCAAGAATACCCGAACCATGGCATTGTGGGTATGTACTGTTGTTGAGAAATTGCGAGCTTGTGGAGATTTCTGGGCTGGCCCCGGTGGCACTCTCGAAGCAAAAGACGGTGCATTTGGGGCATGCTGATTAGAGGCAGTGGAGGGTGGGTGGGGATGTGCCTGAGAACCAGGGGCATTGACCGTCTCATGGAGGTCATGCTGCCACGGCGAGTCGGTAGCTTCTGGGGGCTGTGGTCTCATGCTGCAGCACATGTCAGTATCATGTGAATTCCAAAGGGACTCTGCACTTGGACGTACTTTGCTGGAGAGAACGGGCCGCCAATGGGAGCGCCCCGCCCTCGTCCACGACCAGCGGGCCTGAAGCCGTTCTGACCAGGAGCATGCCGCTGGTCGTGCATGAAGAAGGCTCCGCGGTTGGGTATGAATGCTGGATCTGAGTCGCGCTTTTTCTTGTACTCGTCGTGTTCCCGCCGCCGTCGCTCCGCCAGCGTCTCTGCCCGCGATGAGAGCGCACCGACAGCAGGCGCGGCCTCTCCGGCTGCCACGCCCGTCTCAAAGTCGACGACCTCGGCCTCGTTGCCACCGTCTGCAATCTTCAGTCCATTCATCATCATTTCCGCCTCCTTGAGGGCAGAGAAGGCGACATCCGAGCGGGCTATGGGCGGGGAGGGTTGGCGGTTGCTGGCGCTCTGCCGGGGCTTTGCATCCCGGGCACCATTTGCTTTCCGCTTGGGCTTTCCTTGTGTGAGCGAGGGCGCGCTGTCGACTTCGCTCAGGTCGCTATTGTCCGCATCGGCATCCTCGTCGACATCGCTCAGGACTGAGGCATCACTCTGGGAATCATCGGCCAGGGTTGCCACCGACTGGCTCTCATCCTCATCATCTGTGCGCCTGCGACGTGCAATGTTGGTGGTCCTCTTGCGGGCGGGAGCCATGGTTGCGGGGTCTGGATGGTGGGTGAGGGCGAAGGCAAGGGCGCGATAGAGTCGGCGTGGGGTGGTGGTCCTAGATCGGCTCGTGAACGGCGGAGCGATGACTCGGGTGCGGAGAAGCGCTGGGAAGGCGAGGCCAGCAGCGTACGAAGCGCCAAGGGTGCGGATCTGAAGGCTGCAGCGATTGTCGTCGTGATGGAGCGGGGTCGGCTATCTGGACTGAGGGCTGGAGTGCTGAGGCCAAGGTTAGGTGATGTCTGATGCCTGAGAAAATAGCTATGACGGAGCTTGCCGTGCGGGAAAGCCTGGTCGCGGAACCGGTTGATGCGCGCTACTCCACACCCAACAACACCACGTCGGCCGTCCAAGCACACGCATCAACCTAGTCAAACACTCGTCATCACAACCTAATCACTTCTCACCTTGCAGTCACGCTCTGTTTGGACAATGTATGAATGTAAAGACTAATTACAGTAGTGTTATCCTGTGTCTGTCTGTCTGTCCGTCTGTCCGTCTTGTCTGAGCAGACGCTTCAGGCTGGCAGATGCTGTCTGGCCCCTTCCCCTTTCATACACACATTTCCGTCCACATTCATCGTGAACCCTATTCTGCGCCATCCCAATGTTCTCCTGTTGGATGCTAGTGACAAACGCCTGAAAATGCCTCGAGACCTGCGGGTATAGACAGGGGTATGCGTGCAGATGCTCGATAATGACTAGGAAAACACAAAGCAAGAAAACGCTTATTATACAAATCTCCCATTGCTCTGTAACCACGCCAATGCTGGTCTTGGGAAAGAAAACAAAAAAAATAGGATCAGCAAAGCAAATTGAGCTCGCTCTGCATAAAGTAGAAAGCCTCTCGTCGGCAGGGGCGTTAAGGTAGTTAGCTTTGGTTTTGGTCGTGAATATACGTGCAGTTGTCGCCCTTATTGCACTGGCCCTTGCTGAAGAACTTGCACGCAAGTACCTTGTGCGGCTTACTGTCATTGCGGTTCTTGGCACGCTTTCCCTGGTTGCGGTCGTTGTTGCCGTTGCTATCATCGCGCTGCCGCTTGACTCCGGCAGTGGTCTGCTGGTTGTACTGGGTTTGATAGGTAGCAGCATCCGGCATCTGCTGAGACCATGCTACAGCATCAGGCTGCTGGGGTTGGGGTGCCATGGGAAATGGGAACGGAGGAAAGCCTGTTGGTAGTGGTGGTGGGGGAGGAAGAGCACCTCCGGATGCTGCTTGCATGTTGGCGATGATAGCGGCAATATCTAGTGGCATGCCAGGCTGTTGCATTGGAGGCTGCGGCGGGAAAGACACAGGTGGGGCGGATTGAGGAGCAGCTTGGCCGTTGCTAATCGAGTTGAGAATAGTCTGAAGATTAGCGCCGTCCCACGGAGAAGCTGTTGGAGGTGGGGGCGGCGTGTACACGTTCTCGGCGGGAGCTACCGGGGTAGGGGCTGGAGGTGTGTTCGTTGCCGATAACTGCTTGATAATGTTTTCCAACTGACTGAAGTCTGGTACGGCCGCTGGAATGGACGCTTGCGGGCACTTGCTCAGCACGCTATCGGGCGGAGTTCCAAAATGGACCACAGCGCCAGCCGACACGTTCTCTTGTGTTTGCTCCAACGGTTCTTTTGGAGACGGTGGAATGTCATTATTGGTGGAGTAGTAGACCATCAGCGTAGCGTTTTCGCGCTTCACGTTGGCTTCTTTCTCGGGACACGACGGCTCATTGAAGCCACCTCCAAATGGCATGTAGTTGCGTTCGCGCTCCTCATGGCGTACAACGCTAAAGTCGACCAGAGATGGCGGGTTCCAGGACTTCTGCTCGGTATCCAGTTCCTCGTCGTCATCGTCCAGATCGAGCTCCTTGTGTTGTTTGAACATGTGTCCTTCTCCGCCAATGTCGCCAGCATCTCGAACAAGGTGATCTTCTTTATGATCCATCTCTTCATCGTCAGCCTCATGGTCGAAATACTTGATCTCAACCAGCGTAACATCTGGCCGCCAAGACACACGTAGATGCCTTCGAGCCTCCTTCCGTTCGCGCTTCTTCTTTTCTTGCTCAGTCTCCACGGGTAATGGCTTCTCGGTTTTGATAGGCGCTGCTTCCTGCTCCTTCGGCTTTTGAAGTGAGGCCATGGTCTGAGCAAAGGAGAATGCGGGTTTCGCTGCGGCCGCAGTCTTCTTCTCTTTCGTTGCTGAGACGGCAGCTTTGAGTGGCGCAGCACCCTTTGCACCTGCCGTGGTAGCTGATGGCGGTACCGACTTTTTGGTGGCCGCGGTGAGGGAAGCAAAGATGCCCGAAGGTTTATTGGTGACTTGACTGACACGTGTCTTGACGGGAGCCGGCGCTGCTGCAGCTCTCTCACCGGGCCGCTTCTGTGCAGTTGAAGTGGTAGGGGCGGTCACGGTCTTTGCACCCGCGCCTGTTGCAAGGTCCTTCTTCATACCGACGGAAGTTTCGGGGGCCTTTGACTTCTTCGTCGAAGAAGTTTCATTTGCTGAGCGGCCGGCGGCTTCTGTGGCAGATCTTTTCACACCTTTGCTCTCAGCTGGCTCGACCCGTGGTGGCGGACTTGCTTTCGCCTTCTTAGAGTTGGCCACGGCGCCATCCATCACCTTTTGTATGAAAGCCTTGTGTTTCTCATTTGCGTGTTTTTTCATAGACGCAAGTGCCTTGAAGAGTTTAGTCTCGTCAAGGACCTCGGAAGTCAAGGTGCCACATCGCGACAGCACCTCATATATGACTGCGGATAGGGGACCATCATAGTCCTTACTACGAAATCGGTTCGCCAGAAACTGATAACAGAGGTACAAGAAAGGCTTAATATGACCCAATTGGTAGAGCACATCGGGATGGGCAGACTCGAGCGCCGCACCAAGGGCCGACTTGAGAAGGTCACGCTGACTGGTAACCCGGCTTTTCAGCACAGGCAGCTCACCTGTCTTGTTCTGTTCCTCTGCTTCCGTCACGGCCCTAGTATCAGTTCGCCACCGCTTTTGAATAGTGTTGAGGACTTCCCAGATCTCGCGCATACTAGTCTTTATCTGATCGGAACTCGGCGACGACGTTGACGGATACCATGTAGCTTTGATGACATCGTAGCGTACAGCTGCGTCCGGGTCTTCTGGCCTCGAAGCGGGCACCGGCATCTGCTCTTCTTCTTCATCCGAGGAGTCGCTGTCATAATCGGACGAGTCGGTCGATGATTCACTGTCACTGACCTCCCTTTTCAGCTCTGTCGGTCTCTTGGTCGATTTGAGAGCTCTTGATTGGGACTTTGTCGCTAGTTGTTTCGCACGCAGCTTCTTGCTGTCAGCTCCAGCTTTCTTCAAATCCTTGAGTGACTGTCGGGCAAAGTATACGGGAAGCGCGGCTACACATGTGTTAGACATTACTATCAGGGAACTGGTCATGCATTTAGGCTTACTTCTATTGGTAGCAAGATGGAACGGCTCCGAGCCCAAGGTCACGAATTTATTCAATGGAACAGAATTAGTGGCTTTCGCCAGAGCAGCTTGATCAACAACATGGAGCCCGCCCGACTTCCTGCCCTTTGGAATCTCATACTCAGGAATAGGCACCGGCTTGACAAAAGAAGCTGGTGCAGGACGCTGCTGAGTGAAACCCTCTGCCGTACTCCTTGATGGCTAGACTTGGTTAGTGGTTACTTGAAAGTCGAAGAGTGAAAATGCTTACTTGTTGGGGGGCTACAGTGGCTCGAGCTTGTTGAAGCGAGGGCACGTTATGTTGCAAAGCTTGGGGGGTCACAGTACTGCTATGAGTTTGCGGAGTGACAGTGCGCATAGGCATTTGATAGGGTGACTGTTGTTGCTGTTGTTGTTGTTGTTGTTGTTGCTGCTGCTGCTGTTGCTGTTGCTGTTGCTGTTGCTGTCGAATGGCATTGGGATCTAGTCCCAGCGATGGATCCACATTTGACGGCTGCCCATAACTGCCCAGCGTTTGTTGCTGAGAGAACTGACCGCCAAACTGGTAGGGCGAGGCGGTACGGAGACCTTGGGTTTGGCCAGTGTAGGACTGGCTGATGGCGTTGAAGGGTTGCTGCTGCTGCTGCTGCTGTGGTTGCTGTTGATTGAAGGAAGCATGGTGCCAGGCTTGACCGCCCGATGCACTGGGTGGCAGACCCGAGTGCTGGTGTAGCTGAGATTCCCACGACGGGGTGCCATAACGATCGACAGAAGAGAAGAGGTGCTGGTAGGAAGGGTCGTAGACGTTTTGGCCCTGGATGGGCACCTGGTCACTCGGCACGTGATTAGAGGCCATGACGTGTGGCTGGCGAGTGGATGGATGGGCTTCTTGGCTAACGGATGTGTCAGCTGTCAATTGCAGGGTTGTGATTGGCTGGCGACGCACAAGTGTCTGAGACGGCCAAACAGGATTGAATTAGGCGGCTATGCAGACGCACTAGACGCAAAGTGGACTGGCGCAGAGTCACAAGTGTGAAGGGTTGCCGATTCGGGGAAATGTGGAGCGGAAAAAGGTCGATAAAGCTTCCGGTTGTGGCGGTAGCGTGAAGTTGCTGTGAAAGGCCCTGGGACTCACCGAGGCCGTTGCTGGCTCTCCGTCTGCTGTCCCTTGGGTTTGGTGCGAGAATGCGACAGACCCGAGGCTGCCTCACAACGCAGTGCCCGTCTTGCGTGTCCCCCCGGTCCGCGATGTGCAGATTGGCCTTTATGGAGACGGCACTTTTCTTGCGTCGCGTATTATGCGATGACGAGCACACGGCTTGGGCGTCACTTGACGATTGCGCGCACCCAGAGCACACCACACGCGGCGCCTGTGCCTGCTTGACACGCTACCGTCTGTTGCCTGCGAAGGCAGCCGAAGTCCACGATGGGCCTGGATTAGTAGCAGATGCTGAAGATGATGGTTTGGTCACTCTGCCCTCCACAGCCGCACGCCTGTCCCGACAAACGCCTCTGCCAGCCTGAGCGCACACTTCCCCCAAAGCAAGGACTCGAAGGAGAATCTAGCCTCAGAATCAGATGCCCTTTATTAGGTGGGCGAGAGTTCACTGAGAAGTAGCATGAGTGTCAAGAGGGAAGAAGGGTGATGGGGGGGGAGTTTGTTGTGGGCGAGGTGAGTTGAGGAGCGAGGGAGCCCGCGAAGGGGCGAGCCCGTTTTCAAAGGTCGCCCGCTCGCCAAGTAGCGCGTCGCGCTAGCCTCAGGTGGGGCAGGCAGCCACGGGCAAGCTCGAGCATCATCATCGCCAAACACCACGGAACTGGTGGGTGAGTGAAAGGGCGCGAGCAGCAGACGCGCCACCGTGTCTTCTTTGCCTTTTGCCAAACACCGTCCCCTAACCCACCCCTCACACCGTCCCAGGCCTTTGTGCATGCAAATAATCTGGTGCAGCGGCGGGCGCCAATCTCACATTCGACAATGTCTCACAACTCTCTGAGGGACCGCCAGATAGGTACTGCTTTGCTTTGCTTTGCTTTCTGCTGCCCCATGTCCCATACCACGACACCACCACTAACACGCAGACAGCTGCCATCAAGCGCATCCTGCACCTGAATGCGCCAATTACAAATGCCGACGCCCAAGACGAAGCCAACCATGTCGCAGACACGGCGGAAATTCAGTGGAAGGTGCTCGTGGTCGACTCCGAGGCGCGCGATGTCATCAGCACCGTACTGCGCGTCAACGACTTGCGGGCCGCCGGCGTAAGGTGATATCCTCTACAGCCCAGCACCACAGTACTGACTTTTCATACAGGTCACCGTCCACTTCAACATCAAAGCCAAGCGACATCCAATCCCCGATACCCCAGCCATATATCTCATATCCCCCACATCCGAGAACATAAACCTTGTCGCAAAGGACCTTCAAGAGGCAATGTACCAGCCCGTATACATCAACTTTCTCTCAAGCATACCCCGTGCATTGCTCGAAGACTTTGGAGGACAGGTCGCGGCCTCGGGCGCTGAGCACATAGCCCAAATCTACGACCAGTAAGAGCACTATGAGCCACATACAGATCGTCCACTGACCTGGTCCGCCCAACATCAAGGTTCCTGAATTTCTCTACCCCCAACAGCGACTTGTTCTCTCTCAATATCCCAAATGCATACCGGATAATCAACAGTGCAAACACACCAGACCAGGAGCTTGATGAGCTGATCGATCGAATAGTCTCTGGTCTCTTCTCAGTCGGTACGTGGCTCTTCTACCGTTGGCATCGAATCTTACAACAGGCATACACTGACTTGATACTCCAATCTCTAGTGGTGACCATGGCTGTTGCTCCCATCATTCGCTGTCCAAAGGGAGGCGCAGCCGAGCTCATCGCTGCAAAGCTAGACAGAAAACTTCGCGACTACATCCTCAACAGCAAGGAAAGCTTTTCTTCTGCGGCCGCATCGCCGCGGCCTGTGCTCATCATCTTGGACAGGAGCATAGAGTGAGTACGTTCACCAAAACCCGAGTCGCATCATCTGACGTATGCAGTTTATGCGCGCTTCTTGGCCATAGCTGGATCTATCAAAGTCTCGTGGCTGACTGTCTTCCGTTCCATCTCAACACTGTAACTCTTACAGTTCCCCTGGACAAGGACGACCCGACCAAAGGGTAATGTGCTTGCTCCCAGCATATGAGTCTCCAACTGATCTGTCAATAGCGTGAAGAAGAATACAATCGACCTTACCGCCACCGACTACTTCTGGAGCCGCAACGCAGCACTACCCTTTCCTGAGGCAGCCGAAGATGTCACCAATGAATGGCAGATGTACCAACAAGACGCGGAAAAATTGACAAGGAACACCCCGTCAAAGTCGATAGATGACTTGGCCGAGGCGAACTTTGCCTCACACTTGAAAGGCGCAATCGCCCAGCTGCCCGCACTTCAAGAGAAGAAGCGCGTATTGGAAGGGCACATGGCAATTCTGGAGTCCTTGTTGGACGGTATTCGTAACCGAAAACTTGATGAATGGTTCCAGCGCGAAGCCGATCTAGCCAAGGAGACACCGGAGAGTGTCTTGCAGACAATCCGCGGTGAAGGCGGCAACGACCCCACAGACAAGCTGAGGTTTTTCATCCAGTTCTATCTGAGCACAGCGCAGGAGCTTACGAGAAGTCAATTGGAATCCTTCGACTCGGCCCTCAAGGCCGTAGGTGCAGACACAAGCGCTTTGCCGTACGTGGCCAGCGTCCGTTCAATCAGCAAGATGACGACAATGGCTGCACCTACAAAGCCCGCACAAGCTCCTGTGTCCAACCTATTCGGTGGTCTATCCAATTTGAGCTCGAAGCTCAAGGATGCGGGTGGTTTTTCTGCTAATCTGGATATTTCTGGGGTACTGAGTGGGATCAAGCAATTCATACCGTCTAATTCAGATCTTCCAGTTACAAAGATAGTCGAAGTGCGGAAACCCCCCTCAGCTTATTGTTGGCCATTACTAACGCTTATAGGCGATTTGCGACCCATCCAGCGCAACATCTGCTCAGAGTGCTATGACAGAAAATTATCTGTACTTTGATCCGAGATCATCGAATGCTCGCGGCACCGTACCGCCAGCTAGCCAATCGCGGAACCAGCAACAACAGAGTCGGGGCCTCGAGGCTACGTTTGGCCAGAAGCGCGCTGCATTCACAGAAGCTATTTGTTTTACCGTAGGCGGTGGTTCCATGGTAGAGCACAGCAACCTTACCTCGTGGGCTTCGAGAACGAGTGCAGCTGGTAATGGAACAAGGCGTGTGGTATATGGCAGCACAGAGCTATATTCTGCGAACAAGTTCATCGAGGAAGAGCTGAATCCGCTTGGAAAAGAAATGACTTGAGCTGCTCCGAGAAAGAAGGGGAATGAGTTCGCCATGTCAGACGCTCGATACAGCGTCATGTGTTAACGAAGAAGACCTTGATACATGATATATCGCATACAACATGGCATTCAGCTCACCGCAATCACTACGCGTCTTGTCATGCGTGCTTTTTCTCTTTTCCCCCTTCTTTCTAATCGAACTTCCTCATACAGCAATTTGCTCGCGTGTTTGAAACCAAAAACAAAACCCCCAAGGGTTCTCGGATCCGAGCCTCGTATCGAGGTTTGATCCTTGAGGTGAAAACCGCAGCCGTAGCCGAGTAGGAAAGAAAGGAAAAGAAAAGAATCGAAAAAGCTCAACAAGATCTGAAACTAGATAACCTGCATAATCGTGTTGGGCACGCGACTTGCCATGCACAGCTGGGAGCCCTTGTTCGTTTGATCGACGGAAGACCCAGATTGCCGTGGCTTGGGGGGGAGGGCATGTGTATGTACTGTACGATCACCTTAATATAACCCATTCTCCTTCCCGATCTTGTATGTTGTGTACCCTTGTCCTACACCAGCCACGCAATCAACCCGACACATTCGAGTCAAGAAAGAAAAGGAAAAAGAAAAATGATCGCCAGGCAGGATGTCACACATGCATGGCAGCCGGAGTCAGAGTCAGAGTCGGAGTCGGAGTCAAAGGAGGAAGGAGAAGGAAGACGCAAAAAGAAAAAAAGAAGGAAAAAGAAAGGTGTCGTTGTGACGCACAGAGCTTTTTCTCGGCATGAACCTAGGCGAGTAATCTGCGCACACCTTCGCATCGAGAGATGGATGGGAGATTGATTGGGGAAAAAAAGCAAAATGATAATAATAACAAAATACATGCAGGGCAAAGCGCAGGGAGGCCCGCTTCTAGAAGCATGCATTGGAAGCTTTTCTGCCCGTGATGTGAAACCTGAGGCCAGAAACTCAAGGTGGGGACTTGTGGACTGGGGGGTTCGGCGCTGTGTGTGTGTGTGCGGATATGTGTATATGTCATGGGCAAGATGACGTTTATGTAGATTATTTCTGCCTTTTGCCGTTGCTTTACCTGATTCTGACCCTGGACTGGACTTGTGGCGAAAGGGGGGAGGGGGGAGGCTGTTGGAGGCTGGGTGGGCAGTTTGCTAAAACACGAGAAGAAAAAGAAAAAAGAAAACACGTTTTGTCCTACGCCAGCCTCTTCGGAGACTGTTGCCGTGAACCGAGACGTCAGTCGAAATTATTGTTATTTCTTTTTTCTTTCCCACGTGGATGGGTTCGCGGATGCGCAGGGCAAGGGGGGTTATGAATAGATGTGATGCGATGTGATGTAGATTGGGTTGGGTTGGGTTGGGTTAAGGTGGAGATAGGTTTGAGGGTTGAAAAAAAGAAAAAAAACGGAAAGGATGGTGAATCATGGAGTAGTTTGGTGGCGTGCATGTCCTTGTGTCGCGTGGTTGTACACGTGGGATAGGACTGGGGGTGCTGCGGGTTTTGACGAGTGTGTTTCTTTGGGTGGTTTGGTTGTACAGAAAAAATTATTGAACAGAGTCAACGAGATGTTGTGAGAAAATGGTTGAATATACAAATATCTAATAAACAAAATGTACAAGTTGAAAAGTCGTAGCTAAAGGTTTAATTTACAGTCTAAAAGTCGTTATGCCCATCCGTCTATAGTGTCATGAATCTATGTTGTCGAAAAATAAATAAACTCCTTTTTCAGTTACGTGAAGGTCCATATACCCGATGGTTCCTCACATCCGTTTCATTACAAACAGCCAGTCCTGAATTGAACTGTACATCCCCAAATACTACGCCCTTTGACTGTAGCGTCCAGCTTACGCTTGGTTTGGAACCCCCCGTGTATGGATTCATGCTCGTCAGAATCCATCCACGCGCCAAGGGGGCATACTCTGCATCTTTCACTACCGCAGGAACAGCAATGAGAAGAGTCTTGGAGTGCTCGAATGGCGCAAAGATGACAGCTTTGCCACTATGTGCAGGGGCTCCAGCGTAATTGTATGCAGCCGAAGAATCGGGCGCGGCGATGATAAGCGGGCCGTGTGTACGTTCTGAGGCGCCTGATGGCCATGGTATGCCGGATGAGATGAGGGTAGAGAGAAAGTGGATGAGCGACATCATCGCTGCCTGCCCTTCTGGTAACAGAATAAAGTTTTCCAGTATGAGCTGGGGATTAAGTAGCATCTCCATGGTGTAGGGATCCATGTACGGTGTGTTAGGCTCCTGGATGCTTGTGTGAACTTCCAACAACCACTGGAGTCCGCATTTGAGTACACAAGCCAACGTTTGGATGAAGATGTTGCGCAAAGCTGGCGTGCGTGGATGATCAGGCGCGCGCGAGAAACCCCAGAAGCCAGATCCTGGTATCTGGTATTGAACGCAGATATCGATGATCATGCGGGCTCGGACGACGTGTGCGGGGAATGATGGGCTAGGCTGCGTACGGTGTGGTAGTTCCAGGAAGATGAGGTCGAGCTGTGCATACTCTGCTCTACCGTCTGTTGCCTGGACAATCTGACTTGCATGTTTTGGGAATCGTGCTGGGGATGGTCTGGATGCTTTTACATCGAGACTAGTTGGGCGACATAGCCATGACACTGATCCATCGTGGAGCTGAAGTGGTGTGCCTGTAGTGCAGAGTGCAACTGGATCTCGCGCTGCGATACCGACTAGTAGTAGTGACCGAAGGCATTCGTCCTCAATGTTGGGTCTCGAAAAGGGGCCTGAAGGTGCCAAGGCTATAGGCAGGCCCGACATATTGAGTGTAATACCCGTCTTGTCCCGATTTGCATCCAATCGCCTCAGATACTCTGGTAGCCGTGGGTTTCCACTAGCTTTCATGCGGAAAGTGTCAGAGATCATTGGAAACAACGACTTGAATGTTGAGACTGGATTCTGTGGAGTATCGGGTCTTTGTAGAGAGAGCATGTCGTTGTCGAGTGTGTCGTTTTGTTGGAAGAAGTCCAAAAGTGAGTGGATCTTTGCAGATAATGGCGGCGCGAAAGTAACGAGTTCACTAGCCAGCGCTAGCAAGTGCGTAAAGAAGGCACCAGTGAACCGAATGATGGTCTGAACTTCATCTTCGTAGTGTCGTAAGCAAGGGACCAGAAAGACGTGGCTTCGTCCCAACCTCATCTCATGGGTGCACCATGCACGTTCAAACCATTCCGAACAGATGATACGCCCGAGGAATCCCTTGAGCAGATCGTACTGCTGCATAAAAGGCGGATCGAGTCCTGTGTTGGGTTGCTGATTTGGGTGTAGGCTGGTGTAGCTGTATTGCTCGACGTAGTAGCGCAGGAACTGTTCCTCGTCCGGCGAGACGACGATATCGTCCAGCACTACAACTACTGTCCTTGCGTTCTTGTAGATGCTATCAACAGCTCCGATGAGTGCAGTCTTGTCCGATTCTTCCTCTTGTTCAATGCACACTTGATCAAACCACAACCCCTCTTCTGTATGTTTTTCTCTCAAAACAGCCTGGAACAGTGCTGGGCTGGTGGGCAATGGGAACTGCTGGAATTCCTTCTGCCACCCAAAGGGAAGATGTCCGACGGGAGTAATTACTCTGCTTGGCACGTTCGCTGTGCCTTGTTTCCTACAATAACTAAGAGCGATATACCCGTCTTCTTCTTCTTGAAAGCCGACATCGTTGATCAGCCGAAAGGGGAATGTGCTCTCCGCGTGGCTCTTGGGCATGAATTCTTTGACTAGCGAAGGCGCCAGGCGTCCAAGGTCCTGTAAGAGTGTAGTCGCCTCGATGTCGGTGGCTGATGTCGATGCCATCCATCTGTGTCGGCTGAAGAGCTTCTCCCTTGTAGCTGACTTCACCACTCGCGCCTCAAGACTCGTCGTGTCTAGCTCGTCCTCATCGATGTCGAGGAACTCGCACTGTCCGAATCGGGGAAAGTATGGGGATGGTGTTGGTAGAGCCATTTGAATGTACATAGTTCAAAGGTCTTGATGACGAGGCTGTAGAAGTACTTGATGAACGACCGATAGGCCTAGCGACATGGCATCCAGGTCTTTTTGACACTGTACACCACTACTACAAGAACCATGACCCTTGGCCCCTCTACAGGCATTCACGATTCCCGACGCACAGGCCCACACACGTCTTGGGTTCATCTGTAGAGGACGTGACGGCAGGGTGGCATGCATAAGCGTCTCTTGTCAGCCGCTCGTGCATTAACCGCCGCAATGCACATTTGCGGGGAAACACAAGGCCTTGGCTGATTGACAACGGGGACTTGGGTCGCATAAGGCGTAGTGGAGTATACTGGAACATGATAAGATTGAGTGAGCCAGATACTCGGGTTGTTGTGTGGTGCGGCACGGACCTAACGCAGGACGAAAGCGGGCAGATCAGATGACGTCGTAATCATCGGATGGAGTAACCGTGATTGGAAAAAGAAAAAAGTACGACTTGAAACAGTGATGCATGGGCTTGCTCGGTTCAACGGTCAGCTGGGAGCTAGAAGTTCTAGAAGGAAAAAAGCAATGTGCCCTACACAGTCCTGTAATTTCCCACGGCGTAAAATCTTCCGAACACTGCTTCGGGTGCAAAGCCTTGTGACGCAGTGTCGTGTTCGATTATGAAGCCGGGAGGTTTAGCTGTGCTGATGGGGTCAGTGCTGCCATTGGCCATGTCAGTCGTGATCGACCCATCAACCGTTTCACGCCGAATCACCATGTAGATAAAAATAGGCTGGCGACAAGAAGTTCAATCCCAGTACAGAGCAGAGAGGTATACGCCCCAAGACCATCATTCCGAACTCCAACTATTACCATACCAGGCGCGTGGTCCTTGGCTACCAAACCACAAACGTTTCGCAACGCCAAAACTCAAATCTTCAGGCCTCTGAATACTGGCAGCCGTAAGCGACAGCCATCGAAACACATGATTGACAAATCCCCAAACAAATAGCTAGTCGATCTTCGCGTTCGCCAGCCTATCATTGGAGCCTGCGATCACATTGGACATTCGGACGTTTTGCCGTTTGTACTTGCTGTGTTTCCGGAGGCGTTTCCGTGCAACCATGACTGGCACCGAGGATTTAGTGACGAGATAGTTACTGAAAGATCCGAGTAGAACACTAGTGAGATTAGTCATTGTGGCTTCAACCGTAGGGATATAAACTTACCCCTTCAGAGCGTTCCGGCCGCGCGAGCCAAGAATCACGAGCGTGGGCTCCAAGAAGTCAATCTGCCAATCACTGTCAGCAAGTCGTACAATTATCAGACATGTTTTGAACAACTCACCACCTCAGTGATCATATGCTTGGGACTCTTGCAATGAAATACCTCCACCACAGCACGCACTTGCAGACGTGTCTTCCTCAGCAGCTTGACGCATCGATCCGACACTTCCACACAAGCCTGATATCGGTCTTTCTCGGCCTTACCCATGGCTTTAACGTTGGCCTCTGTTGCCATGATTGAGTTGGACAGGGCTGAGAACCCTGGTCTTGCTGCTGGTAGCCCATCGTGATTGGATAGGGTTCGCTTCAGATGATCTGACTCTTGTCTTCCAGTAGTGCCTTGACTAATTGGCGCGCCCGTAGCATCAGTTGTTGCAACGCCCGTCTCTTCGTCTACAGCATACACGGCCAAAAGAGTGTCGCCATCGCGCAAGACTGTGCCGATTGTCCACTCTAGAGCATATGCAGCTTCATCGCTCAGATCAGTGGACACGAGGTACACACGCTGTCTTCGGAGCCCCTTAGTAGCATCCTCTGCGAATTGCACATAATCGCCTCTTATGATTTGCCTCACGCAACGGTGGGCTTCTGGGCTGGATTGAATAGGCGAGATGTTCAACGAGAGCTGTTGAGCGGATTTGATCTCGGCAAGCTCATCTTCATGGTCTGAATGGACTGGAGTTGAGAGGCCGGAACCGCCTTGGTCAAAGCTTGTGTGAGGATGCACGACTCCCGATGAGTTCCTTCTTGACATTCTCTCGCCATTCGGACCGGTGATATTTATGTGCGGATCCAGTAATGACCGCACTTTGTAGGACACAGCGACATCTCGCCCTGGATGAGGTCAGCGTCTTATCCTATGTTACATTGCTACGGAGTACTTACGCTCTTGCTCTGCCGCAGCCAGCAAGCTCTTAGCAGTAATGACCTCCCTCCCCATACTGTCGGTACCTGCAGATGACTTTCTTGACCGCTGTCTACCCCTCTCCCGTTTCTTGGCACCGGTCCACCCATCTTCCCAGTCTGAACTATCCGAGCCGTTGTCACTGCTTTCGACAGCGGCGCTATCCTCGCCATCGTCGTCGGTAGCTAGGCGCACACCTCCGCCCGGGGCAGCAGCGGTGCCCTTGGCAGGATCCGACCCTTTGCGATTGGGAAGTGAAGATAGACCACCCTCGGAACGGGCCAAAGCAGAGTCGGAAAGTTTGCGGTATGCGGTATCCATGTCGATGCGCTTACCCGAGTCTGTCACAAAAGTGTTGGTTGAAGCAGAGGTAGGTGGCGGCGGGCTTAGCATGCGCGTTGCTGGCGAAGCAGACCTTCCAGGCCCAGGAGAGCCAGACTTAGACCTGCCGAGGGGCCCATTTACTGAGTTGTGTCTGTCTTTTGAATTGGATGAGGCAAGAAAACCGGTTGAGTTCCCATATACAGACGACATAGCGCGAGGTTTCGCAGCGGCATCCAACTTGCCACCCTGAGACACCCGCTTGGGCATAGCATGTGCGTCGATAGAGGGCAGCATTTCGAATTTATACGCCGATTCGGGATTCACTCGACGCGGCGACGAGGGCATGGTGAAGGGAATGCCAGTGCTTCCACGGCTCGAACTCCTACGCTGTGCAGGCGCATCAACGTCCAGCATGCTACGGATGGGCGAGGCAGCCGAGCCCGGGCTTTGCGCGCGCGCAGTTGGGCTCTCAGCGCGACGTCCACCAGGTCTTTGGTTGCCTTCCAGGAGCGCCACAACCTCTCTCATCTCCTCGTCGATGGCGGCTTCAAGCGAGGCCATGGTGGCGGTGTTGGCGGTGTGGGTGCGTGGAAAGGTGCTTGACGACGCCAGGTCGCGTGGCTAGTGTGGTGTGAATAAGGCTTGGGAATATTCGCCGAAGAATGTTAGTGGAGCGCGGTCGTGTTCGCGGGGTAGCTCGAGTGATGTCGGTATCAATTGCTCAGAGTCGTACTATAGCATCATAGGCCCAGCCAAGTTGCTGCCAGGAAAATGGACCACAAATGCAGGACGCGCAATAGCGAATGCCCGTCTAGAGAGATGTGGGGGGAGCGCGTGATGGTAGTAATGGCAGTTGTGGGGTAGTAATTACAGGGACTGGAGCTGGAAGGGAATAGCAGAAGTATATGGCTAGCCACTGTCGGAGAACAAGTTGTTCCCTAGCAGGTTAATGGAAGCGGACGACATATGGAAGAGGGACAGCGAGCAAGAGATGATGAGGCTCTCCGGGACAGTCAGCGCGAGTCGATGGTCGCGGGTGCTCTTGGTCTAGGCGGTGGGAAGTGGGCTTTCAAAGCCCCTCAGGATCTGGCGGGTTGGCAGTGCTTGGCGTGCGCAGATCACCACAAACGTCTCTGACGCAGGGACTGTCTGTCTTGCGACGTGGACAAGGCCGGCTATTTCATGCAGCACGCGGACGCGGAAAGGCTTCCTTATTGCTTGGTATAGCGTTGGGCCATTGATCTTCCTGCACACGTTCGAGCAGCGAGCGTGAACTGAAGGCTCTCCATCACATGCTGCAAGTGGGCGGCTGGGCGTGTGTGGCTGTGCCCCGGGTGCAGGTGCGGCGCTACAGCTGGCACTCGCCCAGTCTAACCACAAAGTCCATGTCAAGCAATGCACATGTCAAAACCTAACAAGGCCCACCCGCAGCGGTAGTTTGCTATATTATACATTTATGACGCCCACTCTATATTCGTAGGAACGCCTACTTGACAGTAGCCTGTTTTTTTTTCGAATTTACCTCTTCCTCGGCAAGACAATGTTGGCTCGTGCAGCAACACCCAACTTGTGGATAGCGTTGCGCCTATCCCAGATGCCACTTGTGCCCTGTACCACAGCAATCAGTTCCTGGGCAATACGCTGAGCAAAGCTGTTTTTTCCACTGCCCATATTCCTCCGCTTCGATGCAGCGGCCACGATCCACTCAATGGCAGCACGTCGTCGTTGCCTCTGCCCAAGTGGGACCGGAATCTGAAGAGCGACACCACCTCCGGCAGCACCTCTTTGACTTCGGATGCGCATCAGAGGCGCGACAGAGTCAATCGCAAGGGTGAGATACAGTATGGGGTTAAGTGGAAGATGCGATGGAGGGGGCGCGCCCGGGAGCAGAGGCCTTGACGGGTTGATGTTGGGGATAGGCGATGTT
>Ga0265797_10001960_pt1 | contig 35598 bp, 34 predicted proteins | sample P2T30metagenome_FD_192433 | JGI IMG/M metagenome (GOLD analysis project Ga0265797, IMG submission 192433) | Plant litter microbial communities from East Loma Ridge, Irvine, California - P2 T30 | ecosystem: Environmental > Terrestrial > Plant litter > Unclassified | place: USA: California...
AATGAGAGGGTGATGCCAGAATCTCGGATTGCAGCGGTGCTGTTGGGTTATCAAGAACGGGTACGACGAGAGTAGCTGCGGTACTGCAGAGATGATAGGCTGTGGCCAGAATCTCGAGAATGTGGCCTGCATTAGGGTTGCCGTGGGCGGAACGGTCCCTTGGGTGCGTGTCACTTGTTCTTTGATACGCTCAGGCCAAAATCTCGCTCACCTTGCTACAGAATCATGCAGGCGCGGCAGGCTGCAGCTGCCACATGCGTATCTTGGTCATAAAAGTCGATCAGCCTGTGACCTGGCGCTTCGACACGACAATCGCTATGGGCTTAAGTATCGTCCTCCGGCTCCGTCTGAATTTGTTGGCAGTTTCTACTGCCGCCTATCTTTTCTCGCTGGTATTACTGCACTTTCAGTACACGGAATCCGCTCTGTCGCCATCTCAATCCTCACACGCTTGTTGAAAAGCCGCTTACGTCGAAGTGAACCACTATAAAATGGTACTGCTGCGTTCCTAATACACAAAAGTCGCCGATATCACCACCAAGTCGACACCAGCGTCAACGGGAAGCAATGTCCGCAGCCTGGGAGCCCCACAAAGACATGCTCCATACTCTCTACATCGTTCGCGGAGAGAAGCTGAAAAGCATCATGGCTGTCATGTCTGAGGTCCATGGATTCACGATGAGGTGCGGCGATCGATGCTCACGAATTCACAAATACGTCAGGTCGCTAACACCACCACAGTAAGGCCCAATACGACCGGCAATTCAAGAAGTGGAAATTCTGCAAGAACAGCAATGCTGCATCTTGGAGCATCGTCAACCTCAAGCTCGCGCAGCGCGAATCGCAAGGGAAAAAGAGTGTCGTCTGGAGAGAAGGAGAGGAAATCCCTCGGGAGAGACTTGTCAAGGAGAGACGCCACACTCTCTCCACCTTGTGTACGATGGAAATTCTTCACTCAGGTCTGTTAATCGATAAAGTTGCACGTTGGACTTGTGCTAACTCACTACAGGAGAGCTGCCGCAAACGCCGGAGGGCTTTACTGTTTGCACGCCACAATACCACGCTGTACATCCAAGCAACCACTCTACACCCAACAGGGCCCAAAGCCCCCTCCACGAAAACCACGCACCTGCTTCTTTTCGTCAACCACCGGTAGCCCAAGGCCCATTTCGGAGATCATGGTAAGTGAAAACACCTCAAACTTCCATCACACAAAACCCTTTAGGATCGAAAAAGCTGATGCAGATTGCCACTGCTAATAAGGGTATGCTGCAGCTGCCTGCAAACGAATAATCCTCACCACAACGAGCACCGGTGCTCGTTGGAAGGTCACTACAGGTGTGTAGCCTGTTACGTGTACATGTAAAGGCTGATGTTGTAGTTGTAGTTGGAGTTAAGGTTGATTTTTTGGTCGGTGCTGGGGTGGAAGCAGCGATGGTGATTGCGCGGAGTTTCTTCTGCTGTCTCGTGTTTCCTCAATTTGCGAATTCTGATTTCTTCACCACCGATCTTCGTCATTAACTTGGCTTCACTGGACCTCTTCGACCTCTTGAGATTGAACAGTACATCGTATCCCATCTCCTCTTGGGTACAAACGTACAAGTAAATACGGAAATCGTGGAATTGCTTTTGGAATCAAGCGCAAAAATCAGGTTATCAAACGATGAAGACGAGTACGCCACGACAGCGCTCGACCGCGCAGTGGACGCTGGTCAGCTTGTTGCTCTACGTCTCCTCCTTTAGCACCGGGACGAACGGCCGACTGCACATGAGAAATCGCGAGCTCTACAGATGGCAGCATATAATGGCAATTTCGATGCTGCAAAGTTACTTCTTGATTGTGGAGCTGACGTTGATACAGCCGCATTGTTGAGTTTCGATGATGACCAAACCAAGCGCTCTCCCTTATCGCTGACAGAAGAACGACTGCCTGTCCGTCTCGAACTCGAAGCAGACCGAAGTCAAGTCGTTGTTCGTGACACTCACAGGGTCGCCAGAGCAGTCGTCGTTGTCGAACAAGGCCCAACCGGCACCATTGTTGTCAGCGGCCGCCGTGAACTCGAGAGACGTGAAACCCCGTGGAAGGCGAACGCCATCTTCGGTAGTGCCGTCGCAGTTGGATCCTATGAACACGCCGCCTGCATCGATGGTGTTGTAGGTGCACCTCGCAGAGTCCGAGTCGCCGAATGTGTAGCAGCATCCGTCGTCTGAGCCAACCCAGGTGTACCAGGTGTCGCCCTGGATATCGGCTGTGCAAAAGGAGTTCTGGCGGCGATTTGCCAGTCCTGTGCTGAAGCTAGGGTTGACATGAAGGTGCTAATGCCGACGAGACCAAGGCCTGTGGAGGCAGCTGTTTCGAGGAAGCGCATTGTGAAGAAGTCGAGAACTGGAGCGGATAGCTAAGTACGTGATGAAGTTATGCGGTAGAAGTGTAACTGCGGTTCGGCGGCAAGATGGAACTCGAACTTTATACCTCGTCTGCGGAATCCATTTGGCTGGCTCTAAAAGATGGGACCGCTCAGAATCGACTGGCACATCGAGCGATTTAAGCTTCAACTGTGGGATCGTATACAACGGGACATTGAGATGATTGCATGTGATTGGTAACACCGGCATTTAATTGCTATATGGGTCTTTCAGATTTATATTGTCGTCTTCGATCTGCTAATTGTAGTTGCGGACCTCACGAATTTCCAGAGACCAGATTCTTGGCCTGGCCCCAAATTCTTGTAAGAAACGATCCAGACTGTAAATTGCCGGAGGTTTGTGGCGCAGCAGCCATTGATACTGGCATTCGACGATTATGATGGGGCAACGTTGACGGCGTATTGGCAGACAAAGCAGCGAGGCGTGAAGCCGTGGGCCATTCTTGAAGCTCGATGTCTTCCCAAGTCTCCGTTTTTGGCGACTTCCTCGAATCCGCAGGCTGATGAGCTGGGGTTGAAGGCGCGAGAGGCTTTACCGCTGTCAGATCGTTAGTTACATCGACTTCGGCGTTAGTCGTATCGATCACGAAATCGAACGAGTTGCGCCTAGAGCAGGGTTGCACCTGGCGATACGACACCACTTCACCTTGGGGAGTGATACCGGTGACTGTCTGAGATGGTTGTGAGTAGTTGGATGGCCCAGCTGTGGCAGAGAAGTTCTGATGGACCGACATTGCTGATCTTGGACTTCGAGCCTGCGAATTTCCAAGAGTGCAATCGGTGGAGCTGGGTTATTTGGGATGCTTGTGGGCCAGGAGACTTATATCAGGTGGTGAGTCATGGTCTCGGTCGCGAACAAAGGAAGAGTGAAGAGAGACAATGCATTGTGACGGCACCTCTCTAGCGATTGGGGCGAAACTTTGGACAAAAGGAAGTGAACTTGATCGTTTGTCGCTTGCCTGGGCATACCAGAAAGAAAGCTCCTTCTGCGGGTACAGACTCGAAAAAACCTCCTGGTATCGACGTCAAACCAACAGTTGCAAGAAGGAAAGGAAGGCGACGGTGAGACTGTAAAAGCAAAAAGTCAAATATCTGTATTTTGATCTGCTTTTTTTTACAATACCAAAATTCAAATCCAAATCCAAATCCAATACCACTCCAGCCTTGAATCAGAAGATCCAATCGAGACAAAAAGCATCACCAACAACAAACTAACCAACCAACATCCCACCTCTTCCTCAACTACTCAACAAATTTCACAGCAATCCAGCTAACCTACGAATTCCCAACCTCCTCCCCATCCCTAAGAATCACATTTCCCTCAGCAGCCGGATCCTTATTACCAGTATACTCAGCCGCACCACCGACCTCGGTCGGCTTGACATTCAACGCAGCAGTTTCGCTCGCATCAGCAGTCTGCAGTTTCGACTGAGTCTCCTCGGCGCTCTGGGGTGCAGGCTCGGCGCCGCTGAGGGCAGATTCCAGAGTGCTGTGGATTTCCTGTGCCTCTTGCTGGATAGGCGGGGAGATGGATTCGGCGGGCTCGTCGCCTTCGGCGCCGAACTTATTGACATTGGTCGTGTTGTTGACGGGTGGCATCTCGGGCTCAAGCTCGGGCTCGGGGGCGAGAGTACTGCTTTGCGTCTGAGGCTCAATCTCACTCGTCTGATTCTCTGGCGCAGGTGCAGCTTCCGTGACGTTGGAGGTGACGTTGGCTGCCAATGACTTTTCTGCCTCGACCAGGCCTGAGTCCTTGGGATGGACTGTTTCAGGATCAGGGCCAGGAACGTGCAAAACATCCGACTCATCAATATGCCAGACAGTGATCGGCGTGGAGAAGGAGAACGTGAGCGGCTTCGCGGTAGGAGGTGCAGCGGCGGCACCGGAAGGTGAAGCGGCAGGCTTACGGCGCGCAGGGCCCTTAGCGCGAGACTTGCGGGCGTCAGCCAAAGGCGCCTTGGGCTCATCGACTTCAGGTTCGGGCTCTTTGGGCTTGGGAGGTGGGCCAGTGGGACCGAGCTGGATGCGGCTGGCCAGATCGTTCATGAAGCCAGACTTGAGGTTGGCAAACTTGCTATTCGCAGGGCGAGCAGGGACGGCCGGCTTGGCCTTGGGTGCAGGCGCCTGTTCGGGACTGATTGCTCGGGAGTCCTCGGGTATAGGTGAGCGAGACGGACGAGCAGGAACAGTGGGCTTGGGGCGGTCTGGGATGCTAGGTGCCGTGGTCTTTGTAGGCGAAGACTCAGTGAGAGCACCAAGATCAGGGACCTGCTTTGCACGGGAGTCCTGGGTATCCACGGGTGCGATTTCGGGAGTGATGTCTTGAGAGAGCTTGCTGCTTCTTACAGGTCTAGATGGGATGTGAGGCCTCATGAGCTGCGTCATGCCCGTTGTGGCTCTCGCGTGGTTGTCGTCCTGGCTGTGGGGAAGAGCAGTAGTTGTCGGTCTCTCATCCTCGGGACTCATGATTTCGGGCTCCTGAGGTCCACTGACTGTGGTCTCAAGTCGCATACTATCGGGGGTGTCCTCCCAGATGTCATGGCTGGGGAAACGCTGAACACCTGGTCTGTCAACTTCGCCTTGAACGCCGGATTTGAAGTGCGGCTTTGAGAAAGTCTTGCTGTCACTGAGCATGGTGCCACCAGCCTGTCTACGCATCTGTTCTTGCTCGGGAGTCTCGAAGACCGAGGCAGGCGGTGCGCTCTCGTTGCTCGTCGTTGCATCGTGCGAGGGCTCCGGCGTCTCGACGCTAGTAGTAAATTGCAACGAAGCGGGAGTATCTTCCCAAACATCTTGACTTGGGAAGTGGTGCTGAGCCAGACCAGGACGGCTAGGGAACTTCCTGGTCGGGGTGGCCTTCTTGTCATCGTCCTCGGGGAACAATGGTTCGTATTCTTCAATTTCCTCAAGAGGAGTACCCATTCCAGACCCAGGGCGTTCCTCGTGAGAGATGAAGCGTGAGAGCGGACCGCCGTGAATGCTGCTCGGACGGCTACTGGGGCGACTGTCACTGCCACGGTGATTGTAGCTGGCATCGCCGAGCCAGTCGGGGCGCTCCGCCTCAGGACTCACGGCCGGGTGCAACCAGGCACTGTTGGGGCGCTTCTCCATCTCGTCCGAGGCAAGGATGGGCGTACCTTCGCCGTGTTCGTTGTAGAAGCCACCCTTCGAGGCCGTGTTGCCACCGTGCGGACCAAGATCCAGCTTGTTGTCCTTCTCGCCGCCTCCGGTAACCTTGGTGCCTCTCGAGTATCGACGTCCATCGATGTGGATGACGTTATCATCTTCGCTGTTGCTAAGGATGTCATCTCTGAGATGTGAGATGTCACCATGGGGAACGCTGCTCTTTCGGAGAGGAGATCCGAGCGATGGCTGGTTGCCACTTGATCGACGTTTGCCCACCTCACTAAGAGGTGCTGGTGCGGGCGACGGCTTGGGCGAGTTCATACGCGAGGTAAACTGTTCGCTAGCCTCCCAACCAACTTCTTGCGGAGGTGTGCTAATCGCGGCTGGAGAAGCTCCTTTCAATATTCGTCAGCGGTTGTCAGTGATGCTCATCGGTAATGCCAACATACCCATGCCGAGATCCGAGTTCGAAAGCACCAATTGGTTGAGCTGTGCGGAACTCATAGCCGTGGAAGGTCTGGGAGCAAGACCTCCGTAAGCATTGTAGCCCTCCTTTGCTGCCATCTCGGGATGCTTCATAATCCATTCCCTCTCGAATTGATCGCTAGGCTCTTGACCGGGATGTCCGTGCAGGCCGTAGCTACCAGGCGGGCCAAACTCATGCCTCGAGCTCCTCTTGCGGTGGTGGTTGCGCGATGAACCATCATTGAAGAAACCAATGCCACCTGGGAACATGGCACTAGTCGGACCGGGCGAGGGCGCCTGCACATCACCGGCATTGGGGTTCATGGGCACCTGGAGTCCGATCTCAGGGATACCCTGTTCCTGTTCACTATCGTACACGCTGGCGGGTCGGCCACTTGCTACATTGGAGCTCGAGCGGTTGAAACTGGAACGCTCACGCGTACGGTGAGGTTCGCGCGAGGAAACGCGAGACAGACTATTACCATCATCACGACTGGTCACGCGACGGAGGTTGTTGGTGGAGTCAGAGGGCGTGCTGTGCCCTTCGTCCTCCTGACGAGGCTTTCCAATGCCCGCTGCGGCGGCCTGGGACGAGTCGGTACGGGTGACAGTGGCGATTCTGTCTTTCGCGGTCTTGACCGGAACCGAAGCCGTGGGTTGCTGCATGGGCACATCGGCGTGTCTCGTCTGGGTCTGCTCCTCCGTCTTGCCATTTCCTCCAGTGGCCCCGTGAGCCTCAGCGGGCAGGGTGTCGAAGCTAGCGTACTCCGAGCCTTCCTGGCCAATACTAGGCATCGAAGAGACACTAGGCGGACGCGCCGGCAGGTCCGATGCGGACAAGTTACTGTGTCCGTAGATCTTGCCATTGCTCATGGCAGTTGGCGGCTCGTTGAAGGGCGAGCGGGTGACATCGCGGCCGGGCGAAGGGTCAAGTTTGCGCGCGGGACGGGGAGGGATTTGAGGCATGTTCTGGTTGACGGCAGTAGGGGCGGCCTGGCGCTGAGGACGCGGCGGAACGACGGGTTGTGACATGGCGGTGGTAAATGACAGGTGGTGTTGAATAGGCGATCACGGCGATTGGAAGTAGCGCAACTGCTGTGTACGTCAGTGTGTCTGCGAGGTGGATTGCATGGCCGGCAGGTCCGGGTGTGAGAGCTGGACGGAAGATGAGACGGAATGAGAAGAGGGTGGCAGAGGTTGAGGGAGTGGTAGAGGGAGAGGAGAGGGATCAGTGCAGAGCAATGCAATGGCATACAAGCGCTCTCTGCGAGCGGCTCTCTAGTAGTAGCTTAGGTACTGTAGGCCGACCAGACCGCCTCCGTGCGCTTGAGAGGACGGACATGCTTTAGGTAGGTCGACGAGTAGCAGCAGCGGGAACAGCAGGGCAGTGTCAGAAACAGCCGCGCGTGATCTGCTGCCAGCTCGCATGCAATCTCGTGCAGGCCATGATAAGGCCCCGGCCTGGACGAGCGGTGTCGATGGCTTACCTTTGGGTGGTGTAAGGATGGAGTGCTTGGTGATATGCTGGACTGGCTGGATGCAGGCAGCAAGTCAATATTGTCTGTAAGTTGTTGTCTGTTGCAGCCAAAGACAAGAACAGTGGTATAAGCAAGTGATACCAAGAATCAATTGGGAGGAGGAAGAATAGGTAGGTACGGTATGAGACGAGTACAGTAAGGTAGTATGGAAACATGGAAGGTCAGCGGATACGGATTGGCTTAAGTGGTGAGGCCTTCATGACGCGAGCTGCTGGCTAATCCTCAAATGGCACCTGCAGGCGGGAGACCCACACCAGCACGCCTGTAGATAGAGAGAGCAAAGCCAATCCTTATTTATGAGACATTTAATTCTCTGTTGGTGTGGTAGGAGAAGATACACTCACCGCACCGAAGCGTATCATCGTATTTGGCTCGCAGGTCAATTTAATTCTCTCAAGACGAGTCGAGTCAGTCGAGTCCGCAAACAAAACGCTCATCACACGACAACAAGAAACATGGAAAGATTCACGCATCACATCATCCCCCGATGCCGCGCCTCTTCTCTCTCTCCTCTCCCCACACACACAAGGCCAAACCCCGCTAGAAGGCAAGTCTAGAATGTCGGCTTTTCTGCCTTGGCCCTGCTTCTGCTTCTCTTCAGGTAGGTAGCGCCCTTCTGTGCCTTCTTTTCTTCCTGGGCATTCAATTTGCTGGGTCATCGGCGAGCAATTGGAGGAGCTTGGCGAGCGCGTGAGCACTTCATACACGTACCCAAGGTTCACTCTCCCGGTGGTCACGTCAGTGGTGTACGGCAACATGCTTTCAGGTACGCCCAGCCAACCAGATGTGAAGATCGAGAGGACCGTCTCCTCGGAGCTCGGTTGCCTGCTTGCAGCACAATCATAATGGTCCGCTGGCAACTATATTGGATTGCCTGCTACGGTATAGCAATGTTAGAGACAAAGAGAAAAGTCTTGGAAAAAGGTACATTGTTGGTGACATCCATGGAATTTCTTATTTCCAAGAAACGCGCAAGGTATCCTGTGTTGGGTCCCAGCTCCATATCCGAGTGTATCGCTTCTTCGCCACCTCAATCCAGGTCATGCCCCTAAATGCTCTGGACACCAACCTAAGTCACTCAAACACATATACAGCGATCTTGTTGACATTACCTTCTCTTCCTCATGTCAAACGTTCCCTCCCTTTGAGCGGCCTCCCCACTCATCACATCAGCCTCTTCCTCTTGCGCTCGTCCATCATCCTCTCACCCTCGTCCTCGCCCTCCCGCTCTGCGGTATCCGCTGGATTGAGCAGGTTGTGCACGTTACTAGCCATACTACTCCTGCGCGTGGGCGGCGCCGTATCAATTCCCTTGAACGGGAATCTGGCACCAGGCAATTGCCACCCAGGCTCATTGCTGTTGGAGTAATTACTACTGCCGAAGCCAGTGCTGTAGCCGGGGGCACCACCTGCGGACGACTCGTGCGAAGGCGGAGGGGAAGGCTGGCGTGATGAGAGTGCGGACGCGCGTGGCAGCTCGTATTGGGCAAGTGCATCGCGGATGTGTTGGTTATCTTGCTGAGGCTGGGCCATGCGCGGCGAAGATGGCCAAGCGGTCGAGTTCTGTCCTGAAGCGTACGGAGAGCTGCCATTGTTGCCCGGAAGTGGAGGTGGAGGTGGTCCGCCCTGCCAACCCTGTATCCGGATATCTGCGGACGTGTGGCGGCGAGGTAGGCCTGGCGATTGCATGTTTGACAGTGGGTGTTGAGGTTGGGTTTGAGCGGGTTGTGGAGGCGGTGGCGGCGGCGGCGGTGGAGCGAAGTTTGGTCGCGTGCTGGACGAAGGCGAGTAGGCTTGGTTGGAATTTCCTATCGAGCCATATCGACGAGGCGACACTTGCAGATGCGCAGGGACTGCATTGCGGAAGGATCCTGGTCGTCCTACCGCCTGAAGTGAAGGTCGTCGAGACTCGTCGTAGGGTCTTTGGTTTGGCGACACTGGCATACTTGTCTCCTGTGCCATGTTGCCGGGGAAGTAACTTTGTTTGTTGTACGGCGAATCCTGAGCATCGTCAAGCGCTCGCAATCCTTCCATGTGCCGAGATATGTCCTGGCGCATGGCGAAAACATCGCGGTGCACAGGGTTGTCGGGGTCCGGCACGAGTGTCAGGATGTGTGTAGAGAGATCGTTGTTCCACTGGTGGCACTTGGTCAAGCCTTCCAGCAATGACTGACACTTGTGCGCCATTGACGCGTATGCCTCTTCGCTCCTGGACATTCGCGCATACATGTCCTGCATGTTCCAGTCCATCACACTCAATCTGGCCTCGAGGGGATCCGGCATCGGTTCCATGGGAGGGCCCGGTTGAGGAGGTGCGGGCATTTTGGGTGCGCTAGAGAAGGAATCGCGGTGAATAAGGGCGTGTCGCGAAGCTCGACGCTTGATCTCCCGTAGACCGACGAGATCACCACGCTTGAAGTTACCGGCACCATGCTTAAATTCCCACAACGGTGAATCTGGAGATCCAGTGTGAAAGACGTCGCTCACTGTGCATCGTCGTTAGAAAAGTCCTGCCGCTGGCGTGAAACTACTACAACCATACCTTTGTGAAATCCGTACATGTTGAGCTGTCGCACGAACGAGGAGATATTTGTATGTTTGAAATATTGCCTAGTCAAGTCAGCATTCACCTGCAAGCGCAAGGCTCAGGGACACCTACGCAAGAACTTTTGAGAACTCGGAGGATGGTGACATGACGAAGCTCTCATTGCTGCTCGCCCAGGATATGAGGTGTGAGATGGTCTGGTCCTCCAACATACTGCACCATGGTCAGTCGCCGTGATTCTGCAAACGGGAGAGTAGACACTAACTTGTATAGTTTGTGAATGAAAGCAGTCTGTACTACTTTGGGTTGCTGTGCAGCTGCCGCAGCTCCAACAAGCTGCGCGGAAGAACCTCCGTGTCCATTTTGTCCTGACTGCTCGGTCTGGTGTTGGTCTTGATGTCTTTCTCCATTCGGACTCGACTGAGGTGGACCCATCGAGGCGGGCTGCGGCTGGGAGACATCCATCTTATCCCCAGGGTTGTTCGCAGCTGCAGTGGAAGAAAGAATCGGAAGGGTTCTGGTGGTCGGCGGTCGGAAGCCTCTCGACTCGGTCGCGAACGGACTCCTTCTCAATGGTTCGGAGACAGAGGCCATCGGCTGGAAGTGTTTGGGTTTGTGAAGCTCGAAAAGGGCGTGAAGTGGAGCTGGCACACGGGCCTACGGCCGGCGTTGTCTTGTGTTGTGTGTCGTGTGGATAGGCAATGGAAAACGCCAGGAGGTAGGCGTGGTGTCCAGATATGAGCAGACGAAGATGGCGGCGCTGCGCGAAGTCAAGACAGGTCAGAGAAGGAAATCTCCATGACCCGATCGCACGGGTAAGAATGCGCTGGGGAAGCTGACACACGAGGAGTGGATGTATTGGTGGTGGTGGTGGTATGGCGGCGTTGAAGGGCCCAATGCGGTCGGCAGTGGTGCAGGGAAGAGAAGAGAAGGGAAGCTTAGTTCAACGCGCCTTCTCAGGGTTGCGTTGCGTTGCGATGTGGGGGAGCGGGCGGATTCGCTGAGATCGGACCGATGGTATTGATGGGGATTGATGATGATACTGATGGAGATATTGGTGGTGAGAGGGTGAGGGGGGGTGAGAGAAACACTCCACCCGATAATGAGTGCGAGGGTGAAGTGAGGCGAGTGCTCAGGTGGTGTATGTGGTGAGTTTGGTGTATGAGACGGGGGAGCAAAGTGTCTCGGAAGGAGCTCTCTCGAGGGAAAAGGGCTAGCGATCCGACTAAAGAGGCCAGGGCACAAGCAGAGCACGAGTCAAGGAAAAGAGGGAGACCCTCCACAGCTCACGTCTCCCACGGACAACAGGAGTTACCTGAATATTGATATTGATTGATTATCTGATTGGTGCTCGACTGTTTCGGCACCCGGTTTATTCGGGTGATCAATCGGGCACACATCCATGATTTATTACATCTCTTCAGCCCAACATATGCTCCCTTCAACGACCCCTTTGGTATGCATGGCCAAGCAGATACTGTCCTGAGCATCTCCGCCCTGCCCTAGCGTTGTCAACGATTGTCGATCCACAGAACTCTGATCGCCGTGAAGAAGACCAGCACCGTTGTGGTTAGCTTGGTAGGTTCTTTGTAGTCAAACTCCAGCCCTGTGCTAGTGTTGAGGTTTCGTGAACACGCCTGGTAACTTACTGTACCCTTTCACGAATAATCTACTGTAAGCACATCATCAAGACATACAGGCATTCACAACAAGGCGTCTTGCATTGCAGCAAGAACCATCAGGTCGGGTGCACACGCGTGCCGCTGATCTCCCACAGGCTCGGTAGAGAGGCCGAGGCCTTTCCCTTGTCTGCACTTTGTCGTGCTCCCACATGAAACACTTGCTGTACACTCACTTTGTCCACCCTTCCACTCCCGTCTCATGCCTTGTGCTTGGAAATGAGCTGTACCACCACGTGAGACAACGCGGCACGACGCCTGTCACTGCAATCTAGACCTACACCACAGTCACGCACACACTGCCGGGCGTGGCTCACTCACTGCCCAGGTGCTATCCTCGAGAACAGACACGCTGCATTTCACAGCTACTGTATTCAACATAATATCTGCGGTCACACGACATGGCCAACACCTTAATTCAGGCCTACCTCGACCTGCCTCTGGCCGAGCGCAATGCAGCGTAGAATATACCAATAAGGCTTTCCAGGCATCACGAACAATGCTGACTCCCAAGCAGTCTTGTCGGTCTGATTCACACCGTCAGCAAGGACGAACGCAGCCTGAAGCTTATGCGGACTGCCATATCCGACACTCTTGACCCTTTGAACCGGCTGCCGGTCGAACTCGTCATCCAGATCTTTGACCACCTGCACCCCTTTGCTGTCTGGTCGGCGCGCCGTACTTGCCAGCGCTGGAAATCGCTGCTTTCCTCTGCGCAGATAGTACGCAATGCTCTCAACCGCTTCGCAACACACCATCCTGCAGACTCTGCGCTTGACACAATCGCTGACGGCATCCCGTCTCTGTCCCTTAACTTACGCCACATCCTCGCCCTGCGACTTGCCCGGCCGTTTACTTATGTTTCTTTTCCTGGCATTCTATCATCCCGGTATCTCAGGACACACCAGAGGATGCCCTTGATCCAGCTGAGAGGGAAATACCTTGCACACCTCCCTAACGGGCAGCCTGAAGATGATCTTGTCACCGTCCGGAATCTCGTTTCTGGGGACACGGCAACCTTCCGAGGACAAGCTCGAGAGATGATAATGGGATTTGCGTTGTCTACTGAAATTGTCGCCTTTGTCACCTACACTGGTACAATGTACGTTGCCTCGCTGGTGGACCTCACTGCTTCACCATCTCCTGTTCGGCTTCCTTCTTCTTCAATCCTCGAAATGGCCGCAAATGGTGGCACAGTGGCTTGCTTGCTCGCGGGTAGCTGTGAACCCGTGGTGATCGTCTACAATTTTCGGACCCGGAAGTCAAACTCGTTCACTCTGGAGGCTGCGAAGACTGTCGCACAACAGGAAGACCCAAAAATGCTTTTGAAAGTTTGCACCATGACTGTCAATGAGGACAAGGGAACAATCGACATTGCCGCTGTTGCCTGTCCGAGCAATGAAGTAGAAATTGGATGTTCAGGCCTGCGCGTGGTCGTCTTCCGATACTCGGTCGCTGGCGAATACGCTACACAAACAGCATGGGACAAGCGTGTTCAAGGCCTACGTACTGATACTGTCTTCCTCGGTCCGCTGCAAGCTACAGGAGAAAGAGGCGTCCTTAGCATGGAAGTCGGCTATGCCTATCGTCATCTCCCCAGCTCAGGCGCGCCTCCATCGCCTCCACCGAATGGGACAGCGATTTCAACCCCTATTGTTGCAAACTTGACACTGCTGTATGATGAAGACAACATGAGTCTCAAGGCTATTGACTGGATAGTGTCCCGCGAGAATCTAGGTCACATCAACATCCCCAGGCCTAAGCTTTGGAAGGACAGGCTTTACCGCGCTAGATCTGAGAGGAAATCCAAGTCTGCAGTGCCTGCAATCTATGCCAACTTTCGTCATGAAACGGAGTACGAGAACCTAGACGTCGGACCTCACGCCTTGTCACGGCTGAGTGGCCAGCCCATGAGCCCGCCAGTATGGGTGAGTGATGAGTACAGTGACATGGAATCGCGCATGTGGCCTGTGGGCCTCAAATACAAACCCAAGATGGAGCGCGAAGGCCACCACGAAGTCCTTGCAATCAACGATACGTTCATAGTAACGGAATATACGGGCAGGTGGCCCGGTGACATGCAAGTTCTCTGTTTTGACGAGCGGGTCAAACTGCATGGAGCAGAGTCAACGAAGCTATGGGAGCACGGAGCAAAGTCAAGAACACACTGGGACCCTAATCACTTGTACACCTTGCCCTCATCAACTTGAAGGGTGCATCGGGAGGAAGGCAAGATATCGGTATTCTATCGGCAGACAGACAGACAGCTCGGGTGAGCTGGTTAGGTGTCAGACATGCGCACACTGGCACTGCAGTCAACAATCTAGAATCCAGAGCAGAGAGCGGTGAAACGGCGACCAATTATCTGAGCAGCCAAAGTCCGTGGTATCACAGACATTATAGGTCAACGAACTATAACACCCCCCAAGTATAATCAGGGCCAAAATTAATATTGCCCGCCAAGCTGCATCAACGGGGCAACATACAAAGTCCATCAGTCAAACGCGAAGAAGCCCATCCCATCTTTTCACCACCTCAACCTCCCCTCACTTCACTTCGATCTACCACACAACACTACCCAAAATGAAGATCCCCCAGACCCTCTCGCTACTCTACCTCGCCGCCACAATCACCGCCCAAGCCACCCAACTCACAGAACTCCCCCAATGCGCCGTCGGCTGTTTCCAGCAAGCCGTCGTCGAGACAACCGCCTGCAACCCCACAGACACTGCTTGCCTCTGCGGAGGCGACAATACCGGGAAGATCGAGAAGCGGGCTTCGCAATGCGTGGAGCAGAATTGCGATAATGCTGAGGGTGAGTTGGCGCGCTTGCTCGTTGACGACGTTTGCGAAGAGTGTTTGAGATCTGCGTACTGACTTGCATGTTTATTGAAATTGCAGAAATTCCTGCCCTTTTCCAGGAGGTTTGTAGTGCGACTCTCGCCCAGGAGCAGGAGGCTGGGAGTGGAGAAGAGGCGGCGGCAAGTCAAGGGGAGGCAGAAGCTGGGACAACTACACCTGAAGAGGCACCTGTTGAAGGGGCACCCGTCGAAGAGGAACCTGTTGAGGAGCAACCGGTTGAAGAAGCAGTTGCTGAGAAGGCGCCGGTCGAAGGAGCACCAGTCGAAGAGGCATCAACTGAAGAAGCGCCGGTCGAAGAGGCGCCTGCTGAAGAGGTTCCTGTTGCGTAGGCGACAGATGAATGATAGATGGTTTGGGCCGCTTGACTACCTACCTAGTGAGAAACGGAATGGCAAATGGGTCGGTGCAGATGACATCTTGAGGTATCATGCAAGCAGAGATCCTAGTCGCCACAATTTTCGACTTGAGCACCATCTCTTATTACACATGGCGAGGCGGCTCTTGGGACACGATCTGCAAACACTGATAGCATACACTTGTGATTCTCGCAAGCGATAACAAGTATTGCGAGGGACACAGCCTCGCCGCGCCTCAAGGCTGATGTCGATTGCTGTATGTTGTCATAGCTTTCTTCACTGCAGGTTTTCAAGTTGTCTGATATTGTTTTTGTTGTGTCGAGAAATCAAAAAGGAGGCAATGTACCTTTGGTATAGAACATCTACAGGGGCCAAGCCCGCGCTAGCCAAGACCAACCTCAACCTCACATCCCGATCCCGACCTCACTCTCAAACACCGATGACAAACACCAGCACAACACTTTTTCCACAATGGCGACCATCAAATTCGTCAGATCCGTAAGTCTCTTGCGAGTCAATGAATCTCCGAAAGCAAAACAACTAAGGCCACAAACCTCAGGTCTGGGAATCCTTCAGAGCAAACTCCGGCCTAGAGCCTCGGTAAGTTTGGATGCAACCGTCTTTGCCACACTCAATAGATAAAATCATGTTCATCCACTGAACACGCCCGCGCAGACTCTTGGATGGTGTAAGTAGTTCCGACTGAGATGAAACTCGAATCGCGTCGTCCGACACTTGTGTTTTCGACGAGCTCGATTTAACGATCTTCACCTCGTGCAGCTTCGCGTGACGCAAGCCCGCCCGGGTACGGTCAACTTCGAGCTTGATATCAAGCAGATGCACACGGTATGTGATGGTGATCAATGGAACCGATCTGCGACCTTCTTAGATCGAGAGCCACCACTAGATTCATCTGACTAATCTCTCCTAATAATGCGACAGAACCGCCTCAACATCCTCCACGGCGGCACCATTGCCTGCATGGTCGATCTCGGCGGCTCGCTCGCTGTAGCATCTCGCGGTCTTTTCGCCACTGGGGTCTCTACCGACTTGAACGGTAAGTCTATCCCGGGGAGCCACGACTGCGCGAGTGACTTTTCTGGCAACCTTGAACGTTCGATCCAACATGTTAAGGCTAACAATCCATCGTCCCGCATGTATAGTCACGTACCTGGCCTCCGGCGGCAAGATTGGCGATATCATCCGCGCCGAAGTGACGTGCGATAAGTGTACGTATGAAAGACTGCGAGGGACTGGACCAATCGTAGCACCAATCGATACGATTCCTCAATCGTCTCCAACCCAGAGTCTGGCATGGAAGCAAAGTTGACTGACGCTGGACCCTTTCCCTTTATTTGCAGTCGGCAAGACCCTTGCGTACACTTCGATCCGCTTTACCAACGAACAAGAAGAGCTCGTTGCCCGCGGCAGCCATACCAAGTAAGTGCTTGCCATGCATCCCCCTTCCTTTGACTTCGTGAAACCGACGTGACTTCGATGCAAGGAATACGAATTGCTGACCGCTGTGTGCGTTCCGTTCATCCAGATTCGTTGCTCAGGCGTGGAAAGACCCGCAGAACATCACCGATCAGCTATCGCCTAGGCCCGAGAAGCCACAGTGAGATACTTATCGGCATTCAAGATAGCGTAAACGTAGGCGAGCATTGGGGAGATGGACGGAGAAGACAAGCCCCATTTATGTACGATTGTGCAAACTCAGATCATGTGTAAAGACAGCAGAAAGAGATTGCGAGATGGGCAAAGGGAGGAAACAATAATACACTTGTCCGGGTATCTACACAATTTTCTTTACTTTCGCTACATCCATCACAACACCCCAGCATCGCCCATCTCGACCTCCCCTTCGCCATCCACAACCAGGCTCTCCGCGGGCACTGCATCATCTTCTTCCTCTTCATCCTCGCCTTCAATACGGCCCTGCACCTCATGCTCGGCAGCAGGCAGCGTCTGCCCACCCTTCTTCATGTCCTCGACTTTCGCCTTGGTCATCTCAAACACGTACTGGCCCAAATGCTCGACGCCCTGCATCTCTGTCGCCTCGACCTCATCCTCCACCGCACGAGTAGCGGGGAACATCTCGCCAGGAACAAGCGCAAGAGTGTTTGAGCGAGCGAACAAAGCCTCGAAAGCCTGTCGTAGTTCAAGGCTGCTCTCGAACACCTCCCTGCGGCCAAACACGTACAAGCCCAGCCTGGCACGCGAGAGAGCAACCGTGAGTCTGCGCAAGTCGCGCAGGTAACCGGCGCTCTTGGTGCGCGTGAGTGATAGGATCACGTAATCGTTTTGCTCACCCTGATACTTATCCACGGTTCCAACCCAGCCCGGCATACCAAACAGTCTGTTGCCCTTGCAGCGATGGCTGAGAACGTCCCTAATCAGCGCCTTCTGACCCGCGTACGAGGCGAGAATGCTGATCTTCGCAGCCGGGTAGCCAAGCAGGCGCATGTACTGGTACAGGGCAACGGCGTACTCGGCTTCGCCCAAGTTCTGGATGAAGTGGGGTGAGGGCTCGGTCTCGCCCTGGTCCTTGTAGTCAGGTACGTCAATGAACTGGTAGTCGTATCGAAGGCCTGCGTTAGCCCGCTGGAACGCTGGGTCGGTGGAAGTGATGGGTAGATTGGTAAGCTGCGGGTAGCGCCATTTGTAGAGGGCTGCGAGTGATGGTCGGGCACGGCCTTGAGCGTCGAGCATGGTGAGTGGTACGCCGAGACGGACAAGGCGCAAAAAGAGTGATTGTTCGAGGTTGGCGTAGGACTTGAACGCGGCGTTTTGGACGATCGGCGAGTTTTGCAAGTGGTCGCCAACAAGCACGACACGCTTGAGATTCTGCTCAACTAGTTTACCGTCTTTGCTGATCGTGGGCTCTTGGAGAGCAAGGGGAATAAAGTTCTCGACCTCGGTGAGCTGAGCGGCTTCCTCCATGATGACATTGTCATAGTGAAAGCCAAGGGCTGCGATCTCTTGTCGGCGCATAGCGGCGTGAGTGGATGTCATTGCAATGATGCGAGCTTCTTTCACCAGGAGGTAGTTGGCCTTGTCGCGCTGATTGCGAAGGATCTCAAAGGGGCGAATGTCTTCCAGCTCCGCAAAGATGCGACGTATATGCCTCTCACAGCCATGAGCAACCTCTAGTAATTGTTCGCGGCTGGCTTCGGGTTGGAAGAGCGGTTGGGGCGCGTTGGCAAAGAAGTAGTGGAAGGGGAATTGGGTGGCAATGTCTTCAGCAGCTTCCGAAGCGTCGACAGCGGCCCAGAAGCGTTTCCACAACGGCTGCACATACACCTCGTCGAAGTAGGCGGCGGTCTCGCAGCTGCTACCGTGAGTACCAGGTGCGTTGATTGACTCTGCCAGTCTTTGGACAGTTGTCAGACCAATCACTGCCTTCTCCATGAAACTCTCAATCCGACCAGCCTTTGAGAATGATGCCTCAGTCTCGAGTTCTTCCTCGCCATGGCCCAATCTCAGCAAGTGTCTCTCGTCGATGTCGAGGGCAGTGATTTTCTGGAACAACTGGTTCAATGCCTGATTCGAGTGTGCGATAAGAAGCGTGCGCTGCTCAGGGAAGTTATGGTAGATGTTGCTGATGATTTGCGTCGCGACGTCCGTCTTGCCTGTCCCTGGAGGGCCAACGACCAGACTCAGGCCAGGCTGGGTGCCGGCAGTCACTGCCTCGATTTGCGTAGGCGTGAATCTCACGGCATTCGTTTTTGGTGCGTCGGTCGGGTAAGGGCCATTGTTAGGCGGACTGTATGTGCTGACCTTCAATGCTTCCACAGCTGGCGCGAGAGAATCAGGTCCAGCAGGCGTGTCACGTTTTCTTCTCTTTGCAGGTCTGGGTGCCGGCGCAGGCTGTGATGATGTGTACTCGAGCACGTAAGGTGGCGGGAACGAACCGTCTGTGCTTGGATCAGGCTCGATGGTTTTACCTGACGTCGACTCCACCAGGTGTTGCCAATCGATAAAGGTGTCGCGGTAGTCTACACTCTTCAATTTGCTGGGAAGCTTTTGGTAGCTGGCTGTCGAGGGATCTCCGTAACCAAGGAAAACGTCTTGTAACCACTCTGGCAGTGGCACGTCAGATACTGCAAGATCCTTGATACTTTCCAAAACGGCCTTGAAGTTGTTCTCGCGAGATCTGCGGCGAATGATCAAGTTGAAGCCATCCATTGCATCGCCACCCTTTGCACGCTCCTCGTCCTCCTTGTATGCGGTCGAGTCAAGGCGCAAAAGCAGTCTCCTTTGTCTTGGGCGGCTGTGCTCATCGTCGCGTTGGTTGCTGTCATGTCGCAACATTTTGCCGTTCTGGTCAAGAACGCTGACAACCTCTGCGCATCGAACCGCTTTGAGGCCAAGCTTCGCGATCTCCGCTGCTGCATCTCTTGCAGCGTGTCCATTCGTTTGTGAACGGTCGTCAGGCTTCACTGCGAGTAGGAAGACCACATCACCCGTCCGTAGAGTCTCCCATTCCTTTCGGAGGCCGGGCTGCAACCGGCTCACATCCAGAATTACCTCGGATTTGACCTCCGCGGGCACGTCCTCACCAACCCGTGGTGGCAAAGTATCGATAATGGCGGGCTTACTGATAGGGATCGCCATCCTTGAGAAGCCATCAAATTTTGTGATTCCAGACGCTTGGCTTTTGGGTTTCAATCGCTTGATCGTATCTTCGATGTGCTTGCGAATCTCGAAAAAAGCCTCCGATCTGTAGAGGACAAAAGATCGCCATAAGAAATCACCAGCAGTGAGGTATTGCAAATTGACCTTGGGGATTGCCAGTGGTCTGCTACCGTCGTAGCTGTCTGTTCTGAGTAGAGCCTTGTCGTAGAGGACTTTTTCGGTAGGCATTGTAGTCATCCTGCGAATAGCATCGGTGTAGTAAGGCTTGACTTCCATCGCAGAGACAAGCACATCCAGCAGGAATGGTCGATCCTGGACCACCAGAGACTTCTCCGGGTACTGTGCTCGTATTCCAAGATCCAGTAGAACGTGAAGTATTTCCGCATCTGTCAGAACTTCGATATGTCCCAGTAGCTCGTCTCGCTGAGACAAAAGTCCGAAGTTGGCCAAAACTAGGATCTTCAGCTTCTCGGGATGTTGCTTCAACGCAACCTTCTGCAAGCGCGCGATCCGAGTGTTGTTGTCTTCGTCGTGCTCCTGTCTGCTGAGCTGGCGTCCGTTATGATCGTCGATTGGGAATGTCGTGTAATGCGCCAGAAGCTCCAACATCTCCCTAAGCAGACCACTTTCTTCGTCCTGGTATAGAGGTGACAGTCTAGCCGCCGAGATAGTGTTCAAGTCTTTTATGAGCGTGTTGACATAACGTCTGGTCGGCAATTGCGACTGCAGATCGCATAGCAGCTCCACCAAGCGCTCGCAATAATGCAAGTTGTCGTTTTTTGGGTCGCCTTTCGTGTCGGGAGCGTACAGATTGTCCAGAAAATCCAAAATCAAGGTGAACAACCAGCTCCTCTCAAACCGCAAACGCGCTTGCCCAGCAGCATCCGCCTGATCATACCGCTTCCCAGCTGCTCTCCATGCCTTTTGCAGTCCATTGCTCTTCGCCAAGATCTTCTCTCTTTCAATCTCGCTGTGCAGGCTGTGCCAGATCGAGATGGACACCAGCGGCGCGCATTCCTTGCGCACCAGTCCAGAGTCGAGCGATTGGAAAGCGCCGATGATGAAGTCCAGCAAGTGAGTGCGCGTCTTTGTAGGTAATGATGTGTCGATAGTCATGTGCAAGATTCGTTTGAAGAAGCTCGAGAACTCGGCCGACCGCTCAGCGAACAGGCTCCATACGGGTAAGCTCTCGCGTCTCTTGACGTTGGCTAGCAAAGCCAGCAGCAAGACGTGCTGGTTTGACGCATCGTCGGTATATCCAGGCCAGAGATATCGCTCCAGACATTGCAGCTGCTCAAGCAGCAGTAACTGGGCGTAAGGGAAGCCCGAGGCCTCGAGAGGGTCGTACAGCTCGTCCTTCACGACGCTCGGCAGGACCTTGGGCGCCTTTGCGGTGAGCCAGGTACTGCGCGCGGTTTGGGCGTAGGGATTATCATCGCCAGTAAGATCCGCGACGGTAGGCCGCTGCATGTCTGTATGGTGTGGATGAGGTCGTCGCCTCTACCACTCGCTAGCAACAATCAATGCCACTTTAGACGTCAGCGCCGCGAGCTTTCACTTCGAACTTTCGTGGAGCACGGAGCTTCCCGCGCTTGTCAACAACGATAGAGACGCGACGACACGCGATGCGACCAACATCACGTACATAAACTTACACAATTCGCTCGCGACCGTCTCAATAGTACTCTACGCATTATGAGAGCATGAACTATGAGGCACAATCCTTCACGCAACATCACCATTCGCGCTTGGTGACAGACCGACACGGGAACACCACTGCGACACAGCCCGAGTCGCTACGGCTCAGGGAACCAATGCAAAAGGTGCAAGCGCACGACGACGAAACTCTGGGCTCTGGAAGTAGCGTCGCCGGCACGCATGTCTTGGATAACGAGACGGACACATTCGGACGCGAGATCATGCAACACGAGCGCGACGCCCGGCGCATACGCAATGCGACACGACGCGATCCACAGCCTGTTATAAAGACACGACCTAGGCCTCGCATATCTGAGCTGGTAGCACGGCGTGAACGAGAGGAAGCACTCGCTTCTGAGCATCAACACGTCCGGACTGGCAGCACTGGAAGTAACGATTCCAACCCGCCATTGAATGTTCCGCGAGACTGGGGCACTCGAGCAAAATCGCATAGAGGATGGATGCGGAAGATACGCGAACCTTCAGAAGGGAATGTAAACACTGCAAGCAGGGGCTTGTTGACGCCAGAGGAAGAGGACGAGGCGGATGCGCGACGTAAAACATCCTACAATAGTGATAATGTCTGGAGCCAAGGGGATGAGCACGCCATTTCCCTGGAGAACACGCCTCCTTCTATGAGGAGGAAGCGCCCAAGCTCGCAACCTCCAACCCTCCGCGAGGCCAATACAACACTTAGGCACATCATCGATAGCGAGGACCAAGGATTCAGCCAATTGTCTCTCTTGGCGTCCACACCTGCAGCGATCACATCAACAAGGCGACCCATCGATGCCCCACGTCATAATGCGGACAGTGTGGAATACAACACCGCAAATTACCGTCAAGACTCGCTTTCCGAACGGTCACCAAATCGCAACACCAGGCATTCGCGAGATCGCGTAATCGACAGCTACTCCAATGAGACTCGCGCTGTTGCACAGCCCGACGATGTACACCGACCTGCGACTGCATCTCTCGTCGAGGCTCGAGCGGCTCGCATGGCTCGTAGACGTGGCCTGCTTAGCAACAAGGAGAACGTTCCCGTCAACGACACGTACAATTCTTCCTACAAGACTAGTGAAACCGTTACTATCTCGGATCGAACTGCACGGGCTGTTACGTTTAAGCAACAGCAGCGCCCATCGCAGACCCGAACCGGATCCTTGCATCTTCTACAACGCCTTGCCACGAGTCTATCTCCGACTCCCGTCGCATCCAGCTCAGAAGTTGCCCGACCCGATGTAGAAGTGGCATCGTCCCAAGAACAACCCCGTGGCGCTCGTCAACACAGAGCTGAACAAGAACATGCAAGGTCGGATCAGCTAGCGGTAAACAGACCTTGGAGAAATCGTAGCAGTGCACGGCAAGAAGGCGAGCGAAGATTGCAACCAACCCACACTGCTCCTGGGAAAGAATCTCGGATCGAAGAGCTGGATTCGAATGAAACGCCAATGCCAAAAGATCTATTGCTCGAAGACAAGACGCCTGTCGTAACGGGTGCTTGGGTGGATACGCCTGCTCTTCCGAAAGACGCGCGACCAAGCCTGCCATCATCCAAATCTGCTCCCGCTGGTGTGTCTGCACAGTCCTCCCGTGAGGCATCCTCCGAACAAGCGCGACCTGAGGAGTCACATCGAACAGGTCGCTCTGATCGCCCAAAATCTGCACTGGAGGATATAGTAAGAGACGCGCGAAAGGATCCTAACGGCCAATTCGGCGATGCAACGATACAGTCATTGGAAGATATGATACATCCAAATGCTGATCCAACGGACACGACTTTGTCATCTGATGTTTCTACTGCTGTCAACGAGAAGGCCGCCGAGAATCCGAACAATGTTCACACACTCACTCAAGCGGAAAAGGATCGACGTGAAGAGGATCTCGCTATTGAGGCGATGAACAAGCATCTCCGCGCGGCTCGCACAAGCATCAAGGACGCCGATCGTGGACTCCAGAGAGTCGAAAACAAATGGGAATCAACATCGCATGGAGATGTGCCCCAAGCCAAGACCGCGACCGCGGCACCAAAGAAAGTCGTCAAGCTTGAACGGGATTGGAAGACCGCTTGCGAACATTGTGGCGGCTCTTACCATAGCGTCTGGTCTGGTCTCTGGACAGAGCTACGAAGCAATTTCTATCACTACGACAATACCGCCAGTTTGGGTGTCCGTCTGACTTGGCTGGGCATCTTAACTCTTCTCTGGATCACGTGGAACGCTCTCGAGAATTTGCTGTGCATGTATTATTGCCACCCTCTTTACGCCGAGTACATGGTCGGCTTCGGCGTCAATCCGGACGCTCCAAGATACCCATTCGTTATCCCCACCTTGCTCTTCCGGCCTCTGAGGCCTATCTGGAAGCCTGTTCTGCAAGGAATCGAAGCCTCGTTCACAGCTGGCTTCCATACCATTTTTGGTGGGCCTCCAGAACGTGATCTGGACGCTGAGTATAGGAGGTTGCAGGCCGCATATCCGCATCGCCGCGTGGACTCGACTTGGACGTCAATATGGGATGGCAAGATCGCGGCGACCACTGCAGCCGCTGCGGCGAGGGTGACGGCTAGTCTTGCAGATGCTGTGGATGATATGGGCTATGGTTTCATGCAGGACGATGAGTTTTTGTAGTCTGGTGGATGGAAGAGTTTCGCTCATTCATTGGTATGAGGAAGACAGTGCAGTGCACAGGTGGGGAGAGGGTGTTTGTCTTGGTCTTAGTTCTGTTCATCGCACGATACCTCACATAGCGCGGCGCTTTCTTGGAACATGCAATACTATCTTTTGACAGTCTTCTTAGCAGATGCTCAGTCTGAATCTCAGTGATGCATGACAGTAGAGCAGGGTAAACAATAGGGTTAGGGTTGGAGATGGAAACCATCGACGATTTCCTGTCTGATTACGGACCATGTATAGTGCTTGAACATACCTATCTATGAATCTCTGCATGTGACAAAGATGTCGAAGGATCTAGCGTGCACAGCCACTGTCTGACATTCTTTAAAAGAGGTACCTAGGTAAGCACAGGACGAAGGGCATCCATCGCCTCTACACCTGCGCTGCCTGACATACGACACGGCTACAAAAGAGAACCCAGCGTAAGATTCCGATGGCTTTCCCAAACACTTTCCGCATCTCCCGCGCTCCCAAAAGCTCATCATGGTCCAAGACCAAGACATACCACATTGGAGCGCCCGACGCGCCTCAGCTTTACACGTGCAAGGAAGTGGTATCATGGTCAGGCAAAACCACCATAAGCCTGCACACTGGCTCAACAGCGGAGAGCGATTCCATTGCCAGCGCAGCAAGTGATAGCGCGTGGCGAAACGATACCACCGTCACCATTCCTGCGACCTCAACTTCCACGGCCTCACCGTCAGCCAGCAGTGACATCAAAGAACCCTTCCGCAACCATACGAGTCTCACGCATGAAACGTGGGACTTTGTCTGCCCCATAATCTCCAACGGGGAGAGACAGGTGGAAAAGTTCGAATGGCGCCGCTCGCACGGCGACGAGACCGCTTCTCTTCGTGACGGGAAGAGCACTCACGGCTGGAAGCTCATTCGACTGCACTCCAGCAAGGAGTCAAACGTTGTTATTTCGGATAGTAAAGTGTTGGGGCACTCGAGCGACGGGAAAGAAATCGTTGCTGTCTGGACCGACGATTCGCTGACATGGTTTCGTGGGGACGAGAAGGGAGTGGTTGGGAAGTTCGAGTTCACTGGGAGCGGTGCCGGTGGACTAGGAGAGCAGTGGAAATTGTTCGCGATCGTGAGTGCTATGCACATGAGACAGGTGGGCCTACAGCAAGCACAGTCGACCGGCTCTAGTAGTGCCTCTGGCGCTGCCGTTGCCGCTGCCAATGCTTGATGATGTCGTTTACTGTATGTCGACTTGAAAAGTAATTTGCCTTGCGCAGTCACTGTGAGTCCTCCGTGATGATTCGAAGCAAAAAACCAAAACCAAAACATACAACAGACGGGATCCCCAGATGGTCACCCACCCTAGTACTAGTCGCCCGATCCAGTGCTTATGTAGGGATTGTTTACCCCCGCCCATTCTGTAAGCAAATCACGTGCGAGAACGGTATACAAATTCAGGAATCACAACATCTTCAATCCTGGATTGTAGAAACAATTTGAAACTATGTGATTTCGGACGATATGCTCGTATTCGACTCGCACTGCACGAAGATTTGAAAAGGTCTGTTAAGAAGTGAGAATTGGGGCATTCCTTAGAAATGTGCTGCCACTACCCCCAAGCGAGTTCAACAATCGAGTATGGCGACCAGGCGAGTCCACCAATAGAGTTCGCGGGACCAGTTCCCTGCATGGAGGCGATTCGGCGCCATGGCTTCTGACCAACAGCACCTCCCTTTCGTCTCTCGTTTATCTTTCTCGAGCTCACCCCACTGTAGAGCAGCTGCTGTGCTCACAATGTCGACCACTCCCGCCAAAGAGCCCCAGGAGAAACTGGACACCGGCATTGACTCGCCGACGCATCCCGATAATGATAGTGATGTTGCACAGGCCGGGAGCAAGACCGACGAAGAGAAACGCGATCATCGTGATATGCGTCGACTCGGCAAGGCTCAGGAGCTGAAGGTATGTTCATACATGCATAGATGAGAATGTTCTTTGGCTGACTTCGTTCCAAGCGCCGTTTCCGCTTCTTCAGTATCGTCGGCTACGTTATCGTGCTCGGTCTCACCTGGGAATTCTCCATCGTCACCTCGGTCTTCTCTCTGGCCAACGGCGGCACTGCTGGAGCGATATGGCTTGTTCTCATCGTCACTTTTGGCATGTTCAATGTCATGCTGTCACTGGCGGAAATGGCCAGCATGGCACCAACATCTGGAGGTCAATACCATTGGGTTTCGGAGTTTGCGCCTGCGAAGTACCAGAAGCAGCTGTCGTATGCTGTCGGTTGGCTCGTGGCCCTTGGATGGCAATCTGCTATGCCCACGGTCGCGTTTGTCGGCGCACAGCAGACACTCGCCTTGATCTCGGTCTGCAAGTCTGGTAAGTGGTTAATTGGTAGATGCAATTTCCAGATATACTGATCAGACTACCAGACTTTGTCATTCAAGGCTGGCATGGTGCATTGCTCACCATGGCTTACGTTCTAAGTGCCATCTTGTTCAACACCTACGCCATCGGAAAGATGCCTGTCCTCGAAGGCCTCGCTGTGGTCCTTCACATCTTTGGCTTTTTCGCTTTCCTCGTCATATTTTGGGTGATGGGACCGCGCGCACCCGCCGAGCAAACCTTGACCACGTTCTCTGACGACAATGGCTGGGGATCACTGGGTCTCGCGACATTGATCGGTATGGTTGGGCCAACGACCACCTACCTTGGTGCCGACTCTGCTGTTCATTTGGCCGAGGAGCTCAAGGATGCTTCTTACATCCTACCAAGGGCCATGTTCTCCGCTGCCATCATCAACTGTAAGTTTTTTGCAACCGCAGATCTGCTTCCGTGTACTGATACGAATCGCAGACGTCCTCGGCTTTGTCATGACCGTCACCTTCATGTTCGCACTCGGCAACATCGAAGAGGATCTGGCTGACGCCAGTGGCCAACCTTGGGTCGCTGTGATCCTGCGCATCACCGGCTCTCGCGCTGCAACGATTGTCCTCATCCTGATTATGATGTTCATGTACTTCTTCTGCGCCGTCAACCAAGTGACGTGCTCCTCTCGCCAGGTTTTCGCCTTCGCCCGCGACAAGGGTCTCCCATACCACGAGTTCCTTAGCCGTGTCAACCGCAACGGTGTTCCTACGAACTCCGTCTACATCACGCTTGCGTACACCTGCGTGCTAGCGCTCATTATAATCGGCTCAGAGACCGCCTTCAACATCATCCTGTCTGTCTCGGCCACTGGTCTCTTCACCTCCTACCTCGTCGTCATCGGCACCGTACTCGCACGCAAATTCCGCGGCGAGCAATTCCCAGCTTCACGCTTCGAGATTCCCAGGACCATCGGAATTGTCGACAACATCATTGCCATTTGCTTCCTAAGCGTCGCGTTCTTGTTCCTGTTCTTCCCGGCTGTGCCATCACCAAACGCAGTAGACATGAACTGGGGTATCTTGATCTACGGCGTGGTGATCTTGTTTAGCATAATCTACTACCACTGGAAGGGGAAGTACCAGTATGATGTGAGTCTTGTTCAATTGCTCCGGTATCGCGATCTAGACACTGACAGCATTTCCAGGGTCCGGTCTCGTACGTGCGCCATGAGTACGATCACACATTGTAGTATGTTGAATACAAGGAGACAACGGCACTCAAGTTCGATATCGTGTACATATGTAAGAATTCTATATAAACAGTATTCGACAGCTACAACGATATCTCATTTCTCAAACATCATTGAGGCTAAGGCGGTCACTAAACAGACAGTAACTCCAAGACTGACCAAACACATTACAAAGTTCTGGACAGGTTCAACAAGACGCATTTTCGTTCCTGGAATCGTAAAGACAATTGAAACCTCGTAATTTCGGACGGGATGCCCAATTTTCACTGACCTATGGTCGTATGTACCTACTGATTGACACAAACGAATATAATCATATAATTTCCAGCGACGTCCGCGCACGTGCACTAGGAAGTGAAAACGCGGGTCGGCCTTGGAAGGTACGATCTTGGACGCCCTCTAGCCTACCAACACTACGAGAAGTGGAAATGCCTCGGCCCTCTATGCCTCAGTAGGATTGTTTTATTATCGGACGGGAGGCCCAAGGCGCTTATAAGAAAGATACAATACGTGTAATCAAGGTACATGTACATGTACATGTATATGTACTTACGAACACAGCCCAGTACAGGTGCGGCGGAAGCTCAAACGAAACCCCGATGTACCCCCGCGCCTCATCATCACTACTATTCACTCGACGCACACTACGTGAGCCAGGCAACCTATTCTGCATGCACCCAAAGCTGCGCGTGGCGGCGACATGTACCTTTCTATGTATGTGCGCTGCATTTGTCGATATAGATGCGCCCACCTCGCCACATGATCATGCCATCTCGCTTACCTGCCACGCCACCTCCTGCCTGACATGCAGCTCTGCTGTTCCAGCCTGTTCGGCTGTTCCAGCGCAACTGGCTCATTGCCTTCAGAGACATCGACGAAGTGACAATTAACAGCGCACTGTCGGGTCACCAGGCGACAACGTCGAATGAGGGCTGGGCTCAAGCTGCTTCAACGTGATCAAAGCGGCGTCTGTCGCCTTGATGAGTCGTTATGGGTATGAGTATACATCGAATAGTGGGTTCGTTCGATGTCCGGTGCCGTCGGCACATGCCCTCTCATGCTAGGCGGCTGTGGGAGTACCAATCGCCATGTTGTGCTCGAGGGTACATAGACTCAGCCGGCCCTTCCCTTTGCGTCCTTCGCCATGCTGAGTGTATCGCCAGGCCACCCATTCGTATAAGTGTCAACAGCCCGAACACCATCTGGTAATTTTGACAACGACATAGTACTCATCCGCCTCACTTGTGCACCTCGCGGGTCTTGTTACATATGCCTACTTTCGCCGCAACATCGACTAAATGGCACAAGAACGACGACACAGCCCCTGAAGGCAGAAATGTCAAAGATGTATGGGCTGCCCAACGCGTCTTGCATCTCGATGGACACGGATACGCGGGCCTTTCTGGTCTTTACATCTTGAGAGAGCTCATGGTTCGAGTCAGCAAAATTGAAAAGGACCTCCAGGTCTTCTCGAGCCAGTCGTCGCCACTCTTTGAGCTCCTGCAGCCAGATCTCCGGGAGAGTCAACAAGGTGGTTCCTCAGATGAGGACATCTCATGTTATCTGCCGTGCCACTACTTCGACTTTATCAGCGGCACAAGTCTCGGAGGATCGTGTGCCATCATGCTGGGGATCATGCGTTTCAACGTCGACGAAGTGATCGCGCATACAAAAGCACTCCTGACCGATTTGGACACGAGATTGCCAAAAGACTTCAAGTCCTCGACAAGAGCCAGGAACTCAAATTTTCTGGAGCAAAACTTATGCTCGAAGCTCCTCGAAGAAAACGCCGAAGTGGCTGCTCCGGACAAGGAGCACCGGAAGCCCCTAGATTTCACCACAGAGGCGCTTCCCAACACACTGAGTGTTGAGAAAGACATGTGTCAAACGTGAGTACCTCCGATCCGCCTCCAAGCGACTGCAAACTAACCCCTAGCTAGTATTGTCTTCACAACGCAGAAAGCACGGAAAGGTCTCCAAAGACCATTCGTGCTCCGTTCGTATCACCGGAGCGAAAAGTCTATGTCTCGGAATGCGGCCCAAGATACCACCAAAATCAGTCTGGTGGATGCCTGCCGTGCTACTCTCTCGGCTCCGTCTGCTTCTGAGAGTGTAAAGATTCACGGTCTAGGGGGATCTTTCCGGAACGCGAGTGTGACCATACTCAACCCTGCCGTTGAAGCATACAACGAGGTGCAAGAAAGCAACGACTCGCACGTCCAAATGTTGTTGTGTATCGGGTCGAACTCACTCCCCACACAGAGCGGCAGATTGGCATCTCCCGAGGTCAAAGAGCATCGACTTCATTTCCAGCGGTTTGAAGATGCGGATGCAGTGCTCGCAGGCCATGCTCCCAGCGACTCCAAGACTAGAATTGAAGAAACCGAACGTCTTGCGAAGCTCTACTGCAAGAACGAGCAGGTAGATAGAGATTTGCGGAAGTGGGCGAAGCGTCTCGTGAAGCACAGAAGAAGGCGTGCCGAGACTACTCGTTGGAATAAGTATGCCGGGCTTGTGATGGTTACGGTCAGTCGCGAGCGGCTGAGTCCCCAGACGGAGCAGGTGTAATCTAGCTTGTATGCAAACTTATTCTTTGACGATTAATTACTAGACGGCGTCTCAGCAGCCTTGATCCACTGGATGGTCATCCCGCGTGCTCGCAGCATCAACTCACGAAAAACGGAAGCAATCCTCCAGAGCGGCATCAGTGTAATGCCCCGGCACATACATTAACCGTATTCTAGGCATGCCGATGAAACAAGACCATCGATCCCGATAGCTGAGCACATCGCGAAGGTTAAAGAGCTCCCCACCAGCACCCCGCGACGTCGGTATACGATACCAGACATTGCATGATGCGGGCACGTCGAAGAACACCCCATCGAGAACTGTAATCACGTCAGCATCCTTTCACATGTTCTCGGCCGCATCTATCTTACATTGCTGATTGGGGTTGTCTGGGGAGGATTCCACAGTCACCTGCCCGTTCTTGTAGATGAGAAGCCTCGTGTTTCGTATTGCGGCAGGTTGACGACAACTGACACCGATTCTTTCCTGTGGCGTGAAGGTAAGGACGCGGATACAGCTCTGTTTTATAGGCGGGCTTGTATCGGCATACTCGAGGGGTTCTGTTGGCTGGTAGAGGACGAGCTGGCGACCATTATCGGCAGCAACGTGAGATTCATCTGAGATTTGCGAATCGGAAGTATGGGTTCCGGACCTTCTTGCAACACCACATTCGTCATTGTGGCGGTTACGGAATTCATCGTACCTTGTGGCAGACGTGGGAGACTTGGGGGAGGTATGTGCTGCCTCGCCTAGGTACTTGTAGCGCAAGGGAAGGCTGTCCGCATCCTCGTTTGACTGATCGTTGTCTCGGTATGGTGAAAGCGTGATCTCTGGGGCAGACATCGAGCGAGCCAGATTTAGGCTCGAATCGAAGATGAACTCTCGACTCTGATGGAGAACACGCGGTGTTACGATATCCCTGCATAGGGGTTATTCGGATTGCTCAAGCGCGGGATTAATTTTCGCCACTTACCTGACGCTGGATTCTGGCTGATACTCTGTTGTTGGGACTATGTTCTCGCGGTCGAGTTGCGGCGCTGTGATGTCGTGTCCGTTGGCTGTCACTTCCGAGGGCGGGCTGGTGAACGCAAGCAGGTCATCTTGAGGAGGGCAGCTGTCTTCGTGAGTTTGGGGAGCTTTTGGCTCTTGATCGTCTGCCTCTCTCAGATCACTATCGCAGTCGACAATTTGAGCCTCCAGCTCCAGGAGTTGTTGTCTCAGCAATTCGGTGTCACGAACAAGGACCCGGTACTCCTTCCTCTTTTTGTCAGCCACAGCCTTTGCGGCATCGTGAGTGGCTTTCCTCTCTTTCTCCGGGCCCGTGAGTTCGCCACCGCGTTCACTTGCGTCCTTTACGATGCCATCAGAGCTTCCGTCCGAACCTGATTCAATGGTCGGCAATCTTGCTTGGCCTGTCCTCGAGGGCTTGGGAGGCGCGAGACGGTCAGTCGAGTTGCCCTGATCGGCATCCTGTTACAAGTCAGTTGTTGCCTATGATGTTAACTTCGGGCAATGACATGGAGGCGCACCTTCGGATAGCAATCTGGGCAGTTCCTGGACGCGAATCTGTTGAAACACTGCCATGCAGTGTTGAGTATCTCGGTGTGGTTGTCCTTTACTTTGACTTTGAGCATCACTGAGATCATGTCGAGGAAAATTTCGACAGATATGTCGGTCTGCGACGTTCTGTTGTCCTCGGGATTCTGGAACCGCTCTATGGGCAAATGTCCTGGTGTACTCTTGGCGACGTCTTTCAGGTGTTGAATCCAAGAGAATAATGTGCCCAACTTCAGAGCGACGGAGTATTCGCATTGTGCGCCCTCATGCCCGCACATATGCGTTCTCATGGTCTCGAGGGTTTCGCCAAACGCCACGGTAGCCATTTCCAAGAAGACACAGCCCAGCGAGAAGATGTCCCAGTCGAAACTCCTTTCTTTGCCGTCCTTCACGGTGTCAGGGGCGTATAGATCAGTGCGCATCGTCACACTCGAGGTACTGGCCATCAGTCTGTTCGTATACTTTTTGGCGATGTCGAAGTCAGCCAGTAATACAGTTTTGGACTTGTCAATCAAGATGTTCTGAGGCTTGATGTCGTTGTGTCTGCATGGACTTTCTTGGCTGTGGAGATAGAGCACAGCTCTGCATAAGCATGCAAAATAGTTCAGCAGGTTGCCCGCCCATCCATGTACTTTCCAGCCGGTTCCACCAGAGACTCTTTCCTCGTTGTTCTTAGAGACCCTTTTCATGATGTCGTCCAGGTTCCAACGTGCAAGGGGGAACAACAGCAGGCCGTATTTCAGATCTCCAGGCTCCCCCTCAACGAAACTGCCGACAGTAGCAATGATGTGATTGTGCTCCAGTCCTGCCAGTATCCTGTATTCCTGATTGTACTTCTCCTCAAACTCCGGAGTCCCAAAACTGCCTCCACACCATACTAGTTTTAGTGCGACGTGTTCCTCGCGACCGTCATCCTTCAGAAGGACCACGGAAAAGATTTCTGACTTGAGCGTGCCGTTGATGCAATGACGATGCTGTTGTTCTTCGTCGGGATTGTTTTCAGCCTCTGATGAGTGCACCAACGGTCCTATCCCACCATTCCGCGGCCAGTAGAAGGCGGGTTTGTGAATGCGGTACTCGGGTAACGATAGAGAGGAAACGTAGGCGGCTTGTCGTCTCCCAGGCGCTGATATATGAGATTTTTGCGAGGCCTGCGAGTCTTGCGATTGCAGAGTGTCCTGCCTGTTGGCACCTTGGTGGTTGAAGCTTGTATCAGAGGGCTCTCCATGTTGTGTTGAGCGTCGCCTGATGGGAAGATGCGGCGAGATTGCTTCAAGAAGCTTTTTCTTGGGGCTCTCATGGGGTGGTGCAAAAGCGGGAGGCGAATGAGTGGACGTCGGAGACATTTGATTGCGAAGCTAAAGGCCGAAGAATACCGCTCATGGCCCGTCATTCGAGACAGGCACACACGAGTGGCTCAAATCCCTTCTCTGGTGGAATAGGCCGGAATTGAGAACCACGGGGGTTCTGAAGTAGGTTCAAGGCGGTATGTTGAGCAGATCTAGTTATCGAGTTGTCGGGTATGCGCCGATGGCAAAGCCAAACCTCAGGCAGAACAGTTGCCAGACGAAAGTCGCACGAGGGGCATGGCCGCATGGGTTGACTTAAAGACCGGCATGCCCTCAGCTCATCTTGCAATGCAGATCGCACGTGCGGTCCGTGACATAAAGCCACAACTGCGCAGTATTGATTGTTGTTCGAGTCGATAGGTCAAGGTAAGCGACCATGCATGCGACACTGCAGACGCGGCTGGGTACGTCTCCTAAAACGAACCAACGTTGAATGACCAAGCCGTGTGGCTGTTCAGCTGAGGTGAGATTCGAATGGTACAATAACTGAGGTATTCCGCAGATACCATGCTGGCAAATATATTATTCCTCCCAGCGTACTTGTTTTCATCGACCCAACGTTGAGTTCCTGCCAGTCAACATGGATCCAGTAGGAGTAGCGCTTGGCGCAGCCTCGCTTGCTATTCAGGCACTTGACGGTGTTCGAAAAGGCGAGTTGCCTGGTTTAACCGACGTTTTCGTCGTTCTAACGCTTTGTCCAGGATTCGATATCTTCGAACAAGCTGCACTTGCCGACAAGCAGTTCCAACACTATAAGATTGCCCTTAAAATGCACTACGATCAGCTAAACACATGGAGTGAGATGACCGGACTTGCGCAAATTGGCAGCGACAAGAGAAATGCAGCCTCGTACGAACGTCAGTTCAAACACAACGGGCCTTTGGTGGTTGCTGCTTTGACCCAGATCCGGTTGGACCTCAAAGACCTGCGAAGGACGGAGCTGAAGTATGATGCTCTCATTGAAGAGCATGTGACACATCAACAAACTCCTCAGCACGGAGTCCACAACAAATCTCGAGACATTGCCGAGCCCAGTGCGGGTGAAATGGTGGGTAGCGTCCTGGACGTCCAGTCCAGCGTTCCGGAAAGGAAGGAGAACATCGTCAAGCGTGGCTGGACAGCTGTGACGAAGTCGGTAAAGCAACCCAAAAGGTTCGTGTGGGCTGTCCGGGATGGCGAGAAATTTGACAAATCTCTCAATCAAATTAAGGATTTGATCGGCTATCTGAAAGAGATGCTCACCCGGGATCAGATGAGCCAGCTGGTCGAGAGTGCAAGCAAATTCAATCTCATGTTGCTGCAGCTCACGAACGACATGACCGAAGTAAAAGCACTGATGTGGGCCGGTCATATCCGTGATCCGAGACTGGCAACGACGGAGCTCGACGGTCTCACGCTCGTGGATGGCGTGGCCAAGGCAGATGAATCTGATTTTTGGCAAGAGGCAGCGCGTTTCAGCATAGACATCGCCGAAGGGGGAGCGGATATCACGACTTCCAGAAAAATGACAGCTGAGACGGTCAGCAAGATGATATTCGGCACTGTTTTCGACGACTCCACGCGCACCCTAGCGACAATGCCGACCGGACAGCAAGTTTGGATTGAATGGAAGTCATTTGAGCCTGTCAGTCGCGCCAAGCGAACCGCACCGCAAGACACCATCCAGCGTGTCGAGAGGCTCGTGACTCTGCTTCATGTCGCGAATAAACCGACGCAATTCTGTGTACCACGCTGCCTCGGGTATTTCCAAGAAGACGAAAAAAGCAGGTTCGGGCTCGTATATGAGCCTCCCGTGGAACACATACAGCTGCCACCGGTGTCTCTTTTGTCATGTTTCGCGGCTGAGCCGGTCACTCTGGGGGCCAAGATCGCCGTCGCTCAACAACTGGCGCAGTGGTTGATGTACCTCCACGTGGTGAACTGGATGCACAAGGGGTTGCGAAGCGCGAGCATCCTCTTCTTCCCCGAGGCCGGCTCGAAAGATCTCGGTAGAGCGTTCGTCACAGGCTTTGAGTATTCTCGAATTGCTACAGGGGACACCAGCTTCGGTCCCACTCTAGACGATGTGAAGAGGGCCATGTATGTCCATCCGGATTATCTTGGCTTCAAGCGTCAGCTTGGTTACAAGAAGACGTACGATGTGTACAGTCTTGGGATCATCCTGATCGAGATTGCCTATTGGCAACCGTTCGCGGAGATTTACCGCTCAACAGCATCGGCTCCAACCGAAGCAGGTGGCGATACCAGCTTCACGATCACGAGCATCAATCTTTTCCGGGAGCAGATTTTGGCGGGAGAATTGGGCGTTCTCGATCATGTTGCACGAGTGATGGGCGAGCGTTACGCAGCTGCGACGAAAACATGTCTCTTGGGAATGCGCGGGTTCGGCCTAGGGGATGATGATGATCAAGCCAATGTGCAGGTTGCTGCTAGCATGCAGCAGGGGTTCGTCGACGAAGTAATTGATGTGCTGAAAGGAGTTGTGGTATAGGTAGTCAAGTGCGAAGACTTTCATTATGGAGTGGAAATGGCG
>Ga0265797_10001963_pt1 | contig 35574 bp, 37 predicted proteins | sample P2T30metagenome_FD_192433 | JGI IMG/M metagenome (GOLD analysis project Ga0265797, IMG submission 192433) | Plant litter microbial communities from East Loma Ridge, Irvine, California - P2 T30 | ecosystem: Environmental > Terrestrial > Plant litter > Unclassified | place: USA: California...
TTAGAGGAAGTGCTAGAGGTAAGGAGCGCCCAAACGGGATTGTTGCGCCGCCGCCGTGATTCCACAGCCCTTTACCATCTTTCTTTAGCAGATGCGTCTTGCAACGACACTCGGAAGAATCAACGGCGGACTGGAACAGCGAACTTCTGAAATTGGACGACTATGAATACGCTTTGTCGAAATTGCAAAGCGTCCATCACGGACCATACGACAATATGATAGCACTCTAGGATACTGGTCAACAGTCACTAACCACGGCTTCATCCACCAAAACACTTTGAGCGCCAGGAATGAATGTAGCAAGACTGTACGTGCGCTATCAGCGTCCCAATCACTACCGATCTCACGTTGACGAATACCGTTTCCATTGCTGCGGCTCCTGTTACCTGAAAGCACCTGCATCGAAGCTCCAATACATTTGGGTCGGCTATGAATTCGAAACACGCTTTGATTCACTTCTGTGCTGCGATTGATCGGTACTATCATTTGTGATTGCACCTACCGAAGCTTTCGTTTCGTCGTGTATGAACCCGCCAACCTCTCCCCCTCACCCCTCAGCATTACTCATTCTTTCTCGGCTGCTTGTCAACAAGCGTAGTAGCATAAAGCGCCATAGCCTGCATGTTCGCCTCGGCCGGCATCGGCTTGCCCGCATCGCCCATCTGGCTCAACAACTTGAAGTAGTTGATGTAATACGCCGGCGTCGAAGTGAAGAACAGTTTCGCCTCCTGATCCGTCGGATTGGAGAAGGTATGAGGCGACCGGATGGGCACCGTCATGTAATCGCCGACCTGCGCGTCGATGACTTCCTTGTCTTTGCCCGGATGCTCCGGGTCCGGCACGTGGAAGCGAATTGTGCCCTGCGTGATGTAGAAGGTCTCGTCGTGCATTTCGTGCCAGTGAGGTGGTGGGCCTGGCGTTTTGGCTGGTAGCGTGAGCTCGACGGTTCCTAAGCGGTTGTCTGTGATTGTTTAGTTCCAGGTATTCGACCGGATTTCGTTATGGAGTCTAAATGAATTGACAACGTACCTGTGCGAGAGCCATCTTCCAGGATACGGCATGTGATCTGGCCCAGATAGATCGTTTCGCCTGCTTTCGCTGGGACGAAGTTGAGTGGGCGATTTGGGATCTTGATGAAGCCATCGAAGCCAATGCCGGCAGAAGTCATGATTTGGAGTGATGCTCTTGTTGATCTCGTAATTTATACACCGCTTTCTTTTGGAAGAGGAAGCTTGTAGAAATTGGGAGGTGTTCTAATAGTCAAAACGTATGTTGGTACCTATAGACGGTGGGAGGTGTCAGCTCCACTGGCCTCTCGGAGCTCATAGCGGGGCCGATAGACTTCACACCTCGTCCTGTCGTGTATATTTCGTCCTACATCATCACTGCTCGACTTTGGATTTATGGGAGTGTTGGCGACGTTACTGCTCCAAATCGTTCGGGAGACAACGATACGTGGCTGCTGAGTGCATAGGTACCTGCCCCTTTCATCACGGATCGAAGCCGTTGGTCAGCTCTTTCACAATTGCTGTTCGGTACCATTTTGGAAGTTGGACACAAGAAAGAGGCAGAGGTGGTTCGAGTCGACAAAGTCAATGTACGAAAATCTGTATACACTTGAGAGTACTGAAAGCACCTAACGCCTCGCTTTGGTATACCCATTAGACCGGACAACCCCCATGTAATACCCATCCGAACAAATGAGATGCGTATATTTAATGGACGTTGATTGCTCAAGCCCTCAGTGCCTTGCCAGCAGACATGGTGCCGAGCTTCTCGGCGTATTCTTTCGTGCCAATGACAGGCGCAGAGACGTCGCGGCGACTCTTGAGGTTGATCCCTTCTACCATTTGCCTTGGCGGAGTCAGTGTACCATTAGCAATGCTCTTAGCTCTTCCACGGCGGTAGGCGATCGCAGCAAGGGCAGCCTCGCGGTCGAATGGTAGGGAGGAAACGGCGCTTTCGCCAGTGGAGCTCATCGAACCAATCTTTCGAGGCTCCGTGTTTTCCTGTTCCCAAGCAGGGAGTAATGCAGGCTTGGAAACAGGCGTGAAATGCATAGGAATGCGGGTTGTGGTAGTAATAGTACGGACTGAGCGTTGGATTTGGTCCTCAAGCTCGCTGTCCAGCTGTGCGCGAGGTGGTGTTGAGGGTGGCGAGTCTTTCAGTGGGACGGTAGTGGTACGGTGGGAAACCTCGGGTTCTTCATCTTGGATGTTGGATTCTGTCGTGTCGTCGTTGCGCTGAGCGAGGGGCTGGACGATGTCGCGGTCGTTGTCCTCGGGTGTCGGTTGTCGCGCCCTTGTGGTTTCGTCGTCGACCAAGGCGGACGTCTCGTCTACTACGGTAGACGTGTTGTGACCACTCTCCGGCAATTGTGCGTCGCTAGCAACTTCGCCCATCTCATGGTCCATTTCGTCGGCAGGGTGAGTCTCCTGTGTGCTCTCCTCGGCCCCGGCTGATGTGTGCGTGTTTTCAACATCCATCTGATCCTCGCCACTCTCGCTTGCAGGCAGAGTCAGGATGCTGGCGATGTCTGATTTCATCTTCTCGATAGATGAAACCAGGATCTCATCCATGCTCACTTGGAGAGCGCGGCCGTGTCGAGCTGCCGTTTTGCACTCACAACACTCGAAAGCGCACTCCATGCGCAGGAATTCGACCAACTCTTCAGCAGCCACCTTCTTCAGTCTTTCGGCTTCGAGCTCCTCCTGCAGCTTTCGTGTGTCAAACATCTTCTTCGTCACCACACCGATGTTCTCTTTGTCGTCGGACAAAGGCTCAAGTTGTTGCTTCTTCGGCGAAGAGGGCTTCTGTGGTGAAGAGAACAGGTCTGAGTCGTCGTCGTGTGTTGATGGAAGCGCGATTTGGCCCTCGGCTGCAATTCTTGCGACCTCCTCTTCCTTCAGATTGGTCTTCAAGGCTTCCTTCTCTTGCTCAAGCACAGCGAACTGCTCCCGAAGCTTCCCAATATCCTGCTGAAGTGCCATCAAAGCGCATTTGGCGTCTGTGGCCTCCTGCTCAAACTGGTCCGCTTTTTGCACATCGGTCGCGTGGTCAATTTTACTGACTTGCAAGCGCTTCTGTGTATCTCGCAGCGTCTCCTGTAGCTTCAGCACGACGGATGCCGACTTGAACGCCTCCTTGCGTGCTTTTCGTACTTCTTTCACGTAGGCCTCTGCGTTGCTGCTGTACTCTCCCTTTGCCTGACGGAAATCATCCTGAAAAGCTGTTAGTCCAGAGTACTCCCCGTATATGCTAGCAAATACAACATACCATGATCTTCTCAAGTCGGTTGGAGACCTTACTCTCTCTGTGCCGGCTCTCCTTCAGATCTTCTGCTATCCGCCTACATTCCTCTCTCCACTTCTTAAGCTCCGACTCCGCCTCTTCCCTGCCCAGCTGTGCGCGACGCAGCTCCATCTCCTGCTTCTTGCGTCGCGCCTCGCTTTCTGCATCGCGGTCCCGGACGTCCAAGTGCTCGAATCGCTTGACCAATACTTGGACATCACTGTTAGTCCGTCCATGCGAGCGAAGCGAAGCCATGTCGGGCATCGAGGGAGACTGAGCCACTCCACCTCCGAAGACTTCTTTCGAAGGAGAAGGTGTCCGGGTGATTGGGTTGTAGTCGGCGAACAGGTTTGCTTTACGTGTGGGCGATGATTGTGCTGCAGGCTCATCTTGTGAGTCTGCTTCCGATGTCTTGTAGCTGCGGTTTGTTGCTGTCGATGCGGGCCGTCTGTTGACGCGCTGTGGTGAGAGTGGGTGTAGTGGCGAGGATTCCCTAGCAGGGAAGTCGAATGTGGTGGGAGGCTCCATGATGGTTGGTGGCAGTATGGGGTTTATGTTTGTGTTATTGCGCGTCGAGCATAGCGTGTGTGCGTTGTGTTGTGTCGCGGTTTTGGTGTGTTGATATTCTTGCTTCAGCGCTCCGCAATGTTTTGGTGCCGAACTTGCCAGAGCAACCGCCCGCTTAAGCCACAGAGCGATTTTTGCCATCACTTGGACTGCACCGTACTATCAATTATCCCGTGACATTAATCCATAGACGATACTCGGAATCGCGCATTCACTGCTTCAACGAAAACTACATATTCGGCTGATAGGCCGGTACCTATCCTACATAACACGCATCGTCGACGCGACCTCACCAACAGGGTAAGGGTTGGGGCTACGATCATTCAGAGTGTACGCAAGGGAATGATGATTAACATCTCTAGACTCTACCTATGCGTGAAACAGCGTGCCCCGGCTATCAGTCCATCCGCAAGTAATCTCTAGGCCTATTTAGACTGATCTAGACAAGTCGCTTGTTCGGCTGGCCAACAAAAGGCTGATGCTAGGAAATCTGTCAGGATGAGAGCGGGTGGTTGCGCTCATGAAATGCAGAAGAACGACTATTGAAACACACACAAAAGAGAAGTCGGACCGTCTCTCCTTCAGGAAGCCAAATCCACGTTTCAATCGTCCAGCATGGTTTTCCAATCATCGCTTTGCAGCCGGGAAATCCTCCATCTGTTCATCTGTGGTCTTTCGCTTCACAGTTGTTGAAACCATCGCTTGACCCGACTCAACTTCCCCAGCCACAGACCCCATCACACGCCGATGACACTCCGCATGAGCTTCTGCTTCCTGTCGACAGTGATCCGCAGACCTGTCCTTGCTGCGAAAAGATTTCGATTCGTCTCCATTCTGCATTGGAGTCTCTTGTCGTGGCTCCATAGACACTTCGTTGCTACGGGACGTAGATATTTCTCCTTCGTTCTGGACGAGAGTCCCCCGGTGCTGCTCCCAGAACTCTTCCGAGGCGGCGTGATCATCAGCGTCGGTGTCGCTTTCCTCGCCATCTGAGATCATGATCGCGTTATTACTGTTGTGAGAATGACCACGGAAGTCACCTTCCTCTCCGTCCGTGACCAACGTGGCACCATAAATGCTTGCCAAGCGCCGAGTGAAGGATTTCGAAGAAACACTCGATCTCTCCGACGACAATAACGAACTGAGATGATTCGCTGCGGGCTCCGGGCTGATGGATCCGGCAGGCTGACCAGCAGAGTTGAGGTTTGCGTCAACGGCTTCAGCGGTCTCGGATTGCGAAGGCTCAACATGATCATGGTCTATGATGCCAAGGCCGATAAGGGCTGCTGCGACGGATTCAATACAACAACGATGTCAACAATCCAGGTAAACTTACCTCGGGATCGATACCGTATGGTGAAAACAATCGACTTTCCTTCGGAGCCTTCGGCGCGAATCCACTCACGCCTATATCCGCCTGGTCTCGGCGGTTTCTCCTTTACAGGTCCCAATGGGACGTGACTAAAATCTGTTAGCGGCGAGATGCGTGTGTCAGAGGTATGGAGCACATACGTCGTCATGTGAGAGACATTGTGTTTATACACAACCTCCTTGCAGGATTTCAAGTCGTCGACATCATCCAAAAGGTCAAAAGCCCGTGGCTCAGAGCTCTCTTTTAACTTTCCACCGAACCGTCCACGCCGGATCTTCACTACAATTCGTCCGGCCTCGTCCACAGCCTGAGCAACCTCCTTATCACCCAGAGTGACGTCCTCGTCTGTTCAATCGTTAGTTTGCACACAGGATAGGAAGCGGATGCGCAGACCCGACTCGATTTGCCCAAAAGTCAGACCGCATTTTATCTTCTGCCCGTTGATGACACGGATAACAGCAAAAAGCTTGTGCTCACGGTGTGAGAGAACTGTGCGAGATGTCTCTGGAGGCTTGCTTTGCGACAGGGTCGAGGAGTAAGCATTGTTGTCCAAGATGTAGGTCACGCGTGCTTTGGGATGGCCGAGGAACTTGAAACCACGCAGCAGCTTTACTTCAATACGGTACCTTTCGTTGGTGGAAACTTCGATGTAGCGCTCATTCGGGTCTCCGCTGGTCGAAGTGTTTGGTGGAGCGTATTCGGTGTATGGGACGTCGTCGGTGTCTCGAACTATGCGTACGCTGACCTTCTCTGCTTCGACCATGGCTTCCTTGTCGTAAAATGTGATGGGGAGGACGTGAGGAGATGAGGTTGATGATAAATCAAAAGGATATTTAAACAAAGGCCGCTGGCTTCCTCTGAATCTTCACGGTGTGATAACTCGCGTCGCCAAGGCATGTGGCGGCTGGCATTTGCGATGATCGAGAACACGCGACATGCAAATACCCTCTCGACGCTCAGAGGGCGGCCTCCTGAGGAAAAAAAGGCAACCCAAGATCTCGATCCTTCGAGAGCTCAGGAGCAGGCACGGACAACGCCACCCATTTGCATTGCATGCCTGCATATGGACCTTGGCAACACCACATGGCATCTAGACTTTCGTCAGCGCAGGGGACGAAACTAAAAACGACACACAATCAATACAAGTCGGCTCATGCGCCGAAATCCTACAATCTATCAGTGGTTTTCAGGTAATTTCCAAGCGCCCAACCCGTCTTGAAACATGTCCTCTCCCCAGTCTCCGCACTCAAAGTCAATTCTAACCCATCCTTCGCCCGTCATGATCTTGGTGCGACTGTCCCTTGCACCGCCCTTCCAGATATCCATGGGCCAGAACTCTCGGATCGTAGAAGAGTTCTCGCCGCCCAAGGCCACAGGCATGATGGGCGAGTACATGGAAGCGTCCAGCAGAGTGCGTGCATGCTTCTGGTACCAGGGTTTTGCAGGTTCTCCGCCGCCGTTTCCCCTGTTTGTAGGTCGGACGATCGCGGGAATAATGCCAGTGTAGAGGTTGGTGATGAGAGGCGTTTGTTTCCATGGGTCCCAACGGGGAAGAGCGGGCTCGACAGAGAAAGTCCAGAAGGGAGGGAGACTGTCCGAGATGTCCGCAGGCAAAGGCTTCATAACGTCGGTGAGTCCGACTTTGTGTTCCTTGCGGGCGTCTTGAAAAGAGTTGGGGACAGAAAACTTGACGAGCCCGTAATCGTCGTGAGAGAAGGCGGTGTTCGCGCTGATTTCGCCGGTGTAGTCGAATCCGATGCCGAACTCCCAGGTGCCGTTGGGATTGTTCTTGATTTCGTCTCGCACGGTAGCCAGGTGGGCCTTCGTGAAACCCTTGTTAGTACCCAAGCCAGCCTTTCGACTGAGGATCTCGCGGTACGATTGTTGCCGACCGAACATGCGTTGCAACGATACTTTTTTCTCGCCATTGGGTTGGCCCGAACCATGTGCAGCAGCAGCCGTGAACACTTTACGCAGGCCCGCAACAGTTCCCATGACGCTTCCAGAATCCATGAAACGGGGACGGAAGCGGTCGAATCTGTTGTCGTCATCACCTCCTTCAACGTCGGTACCGTCTCCGTAGAGCTTTGGTGGTAATGTTGAGGGAGGGGCACCGTAGCATGCGGCATCGTTGGCGCTCAAACCATTGCACTCCTTCTGTGCACCGAACAGAATTTCTTGCTTGATGCCGTTTCGAACAGCAGTCTTGCCCCATTTCTTCTTGATCTGTTCATTGGCACGCCTGTTGACGCTGAAGAAGCGTTCCACAAGCGTCGAAGGGCGCAGCTGCATCAGACTTTCGCCTTCAAGGACAATCGCCACATCGTCATCATGAGACGTGTCGAGAGTCGCAAGGTACTCGGCGACTCCCTCGGCCTTCGAAGGAACACCCTCTCGTTTGGGAATGTTCAGGAAATCGGGCAAGTCTTTCGCCCAGTTGACAATGGTTGGAGAAGGATAGCCCAAAATAGCGGCCGAGAGAAGAGTCTTGCACAAGTTGGAGGTAGGTGAGTCGGCGACAATTATGAGGTGCATGTTGGACGGTCGAGTGGCCACTCCTCCCTGAATGGCAGGGGCCTCTTCGGATATGATAAGAGGCTACGAACCATCAGTGTCATATATTCCAAAAGGCGAAAGAAGAAGGACTTACAGCAAGAATGTACACCATTAACAACCCAAACGCAACCGAAAAACCGACAATCACCCACTGCTGACTCCTCCACAAGCCTTTCCAGCCCTTCATTCCCTCATCGCCACCGCTTTCATGCTGTGGCAAGAAACTCCTCGCCTCGTCTTTGGCCAGCTCAGAGCCCGCCCGTGAGCGCCTGCGCATCGGCATTGTGATAGAATCCAGAACACCCATGCGTGTATAGACCGTCTGCGTCGAAGACAGAGCAAACTAAAAGGCAAAAAATAGCGAGAGAGCTCTCACTCCATGGAAAGACGGCGGCCCTGGAAGAGTTGCCTGCAGCCCTGCGCCGAGCCCTGGAGCGTGAGGATGCGGTTGGTTCCTGAGCTGTGGACGAGGAGCCGGGCCTCCAACAATAATTTGCGCGCGGACCCGTCTGATTAGGTGCTCGCTACCGTGTCCCCGTGAGAAGATGGTGCACAGGTGTGAGGGCCAAGACGAGGATTTCTCTTGGTAAGGCAACAACAACAACAACAAGGCCACGCAGCAAGAAGAGAAATATGGTATAGGGCCAGAAGGATTGACTGCAGCCTTACTGTAGACGCGTACTCGGAAGATAGCTATCATCCTTTCCAGAATCTAGAGACCAGACGATCCAGGGCTGAAACTCGGCCCTGCTCCTTCCTCTCCCGGCTCTCCCACCTCCCTTTCTCCAATTGGGTTGACATGCCCAGCCCAGTCGGGCCAAGTCGGATACGGGCTTAGCGGCCGTTGGGTGAAAACACAGACTTGTGGCTGATGCAAGAAGAGAACGTCAGCTCTTGGCTTGCATAAACGATGCAGCTTCACGGGTGACTGGAGCTCCAGAGTAAAGCACAGGTAAGAAATACCTAGTGTATTCTTGAACGACGATGAGGCAGATTTTGTCATATAGAAAGTACATGCATTCGAACAAGGCTAAAATACTACAAAACTCCCAAAATAAGCAACACACCGCCAGTGATTGCTACCCTTTTACCTCAGCGGGTGGTCTCTTATCCTGCAGGTTTTCCTGCGCAGGCTTCTGATCCGGATGATATAATCCAAAGTCATCGTCGCCGTTGTAGTACATCTCGGGCTCGTAGGCCTTGCAAAGCGTGTTCCAACCAAACCACCCTCCTTTGTCTGACCACGCGCCACTCTTGCCTGCATTGGAGACTTCGCCGGCTTCCTCGGGCTCAGCATTGTACCACGTCATGCCCTCGATCAACTGGTCAGAGATCTTGCTGGTACGCAGCTTCGAGCTTGATTCGCGGAGGGTCTCTGCCTTGGCCTGAAACCACAGTTTCGTCCACCAGACTTCACGGAAGCGCTTTTCGCCTGTGAAATGGATGATGACCGGGTTCAGACGTGAGACGGTGTTGCGGAGGAGCTCGACATCACTCCAACGCGTTTTGGCCATGTTCCTGTCGCCCTCGTTATCGCTTCCTTTCAGCGAGCTAAAAGGCTTCTCGGACGAAACGATGTCTCCCGCGAGACGTGTGTCGTAAACGCTAGAATTAGTGACGGAGTAGGGAAGCATGTCTCGACCTCCCGCCGGTGGTTGCCAGGAGTCCCTTCCTCGTGACCATGTCAGGAACTGCTTCCAAAAGGCCAGCGTCTGGAACATTTCCGACTTGTAATCAATGCCAATGAAGTATTCCGTTCGATTCTGTCCTGACAAATCCGGCTCAGCTCTTGTTCCATTATCTGTCTTATCCTCAACCGTAACACCATATGTCTCTTTCTTGCGCTCGTTGAGCAATTCCGGCTTCTGGGAAAGACGAGCAAACTCCTGCCTTCCGTAGATCTCCGCGAAGTAGTACTGATCAGAGTTGGTGACGTAGTTGGTCTGGATGTCGTGCAAAGTCGCGCGGAACACATCGATCAGCTCCTGCGTGGTTCCCATGATAGTGCCAGAGTTTAGCCAGCGAGGGTGTGTAAGTTCTTCATGCTCGCTCGAAGTCAGAGGACCGAACGCATACGGGTCCAGATTTCCAGGATCAACTGCCCAGCAGGCCGGTCGGGAGTAGTCGATAGGCCAGCATAGCTTGTCAGGACCGAAGATCACAGACTGCTTCATGTTGTTTTTTTGGACGATCTCAGCGCCGTACTGGTCGACCAGCCTCTTGTATGCCTGCTTGTTGCTCTCGTAGAACCTCTTGATCAAAACATCTGGCCGCAGTTGGAACCAAACATCGTAGCCGTCGATGATGAGGACAAGGTCCTCGGTGTCCGGATTTGCGTTCTCTTGCTTCTCCAAATAATTCAATAGACCCTCCACCTTCGCCAGATGCTGAACATAAGGATCCGCATCCTCCGCCGCGCCATAGTTAATCAGCACTGGCGTCGGGTAGCCTAGAATTTGCGTTGACAACAGCAGTTTGCACAGGTCGCGGCCGCTGCTCGTGGCTGGAATGAGCAAGTGGAAACGGCCCTTTTCGTGCTTCGGTCCTGGAGGAGGTGTATAGTCGGGCACATCGTCTAGGAGGGGCGTAGCGATCTTGGAATCGCTGCCGTATGGGATCGGATTGGACAGCGTGCCGCCAGATTTCCACGAGAGAAATATGGCGGCAAGGCTGAAGAACGTAATGGCGGCGTAGATGGCGCGTGCAGGCTTAGATGTGAGCGCCCGCTTCACGCTGACATCGGGCGAGACAATGCTGGCCAGCCAGTCCGGGCGGCGCGAAGAGTAACTCATCGGGGTGGATGGTGGGAGGCGACGGATGGGGTGTATGGCATTCGCATCCCTCCGCGGCGACGACTGCTATCTGTCGAGGATAGGGTCGTGCTGGTATGCACAAGGTAAGGTCCGGTCCATGCTGGCCAAAGACAGAGGCTGGCGTGCAACATATGATTGATCTTCCCCGTGGCTCCTTCAAGTTGGCGCCGAGAAAGATCCACCAGTGCACCGTCTAACCGTTCGGTCAGATTCAGGGATCACTACACACTAGGGCACGCATAAAACAGTGACGCGGCCATACCCGTGTGGCTTGCAGATATAACGATTATTACGTTTTATGCTTTCCTGTTGGAAGACGTTAGATACGTTGGTCGACTACTACAGTAATGTAGATACATGCCGACATGAAACAACCTCTTTTACATGTACTTTACACACTTTGAATCGACATAACAACCGTTCAACGTCCATCAATTGATACTTCCAAACTGCCCAGAAAATCTCCTGTCTATCGCGTTTCATGTATTTCATTACCTATCGATCACGCAATCCTGCACACACCATAAATGCATACCAGCGGCTGCATCTTCCCTCGTAATCTACTTTGCTACCGCCCAACCAAATGCCACATCTTCACGGCTCGGCGTGCCAAATGCCGCGATGGCCAAGCTGCTGTGAAACGCCATTTACCGAGTGCTGCTGGCAAGAGCTGCAAGGCTGACCGTGTGAGCTTGGTTTGGTCTACTGCTGCTCGGCAAGCGTTGTAGCTCAAGCTACTCAATCATGCATAAAGCTCCGCCTATCAGCTGTCTCCCAGATACAAGTATCGAGAGGTTACTTGCAAGCCTTTTGTCAAGACGGACCAAGTCTGTAAAGAATTTTTGTACAGTGGCAGATGCTAGCATGCGTAAGATACAACTTGAAGCTCGCTTTCCCAAGCCTTTCCACACCAGAAATTCTACTACAGTCAACGCAAGGAAATTCGCGACAGTCCCGCTCGCTCGACGTTGGCGGAGGATGCGCTCGCTCTACCGGATATTCGACTACATTTCTTTCGTTCGCCCTTATACAAAGTGTAGCGCGTCTATTTGCCCTCCGGCTTGCTCTGGACCATGCCGACACCGGAGTAGCCCTCGGAAGAGACACCAGTAATAGGCTCAACCTTCTGGCCCTATATTGCGAAATGTGGTTAGCATCGTGTTCTGCTTCAATCCTACGCTCGGCATTCGCGATCGCAAGGTAGCGATTCCACTCCTTCCTGAGATTGATACATACCTTGAGGTACTCGTTGCTGGCCTCCTGGTACTCCTTAGTCATGGTGGCAGGCTGGCCGCGGGCGAAGAAGCGAGCGAGACCGAAGAGCACACCGGATGCACCGACACCCAGCATGACGTACATGAAGATCTTGGTGCTCTCACCAGGAGGAGCCTCAGCGCGGGGACCGTGAGGGCCAAATGCGATCCAGTAAGCTGCGTATCAGGGTTAGCATTGAAGTTCGTATGCTACTTTGTGCCATATAGAATCTGGGATCATGTAGCGTGCATCGCGAAGAAGCTTTTCAAGCTGTGGTGTGCAGGCATTGACCCAGCCGACCACAGCATACACATTGCGATATTCCCCCCTTCCTCAAATGGACAAGATTCCAGACGTACCAGCCTTCTTCTCCTGCAGAGTGAGCTCGTTCCAGTCGGCGCTCATGCGATCCCTCAGGGCCATCCACAGCTCGGCCTGCTCTTGGGGCGGCATGGCCTCCCATCTCTTCTCAATGTTTGCAAGGGTCGGGTTGGAGATAGCGTGTGCCTGGCGCGTTTGCTGGAATCGCGAGGCAGCGGCGGCCGCCGAACGGGTAGAGACCCGGGAGGTGGTAGGGAGCGCGGAGCGAAGGAGGGCGGGTGTGCGGAACATTATGGCGGCAGAAGAAGTCCAATGGCGATTCTGTGGAGTTTGTAGACCGGTCTGAGGTCTTTCAATGGATTGCGAGCAACGAGTAGTGAGTAGGAGAGTATTGAATCCACCTCTCAAGCGACGCGGAAGTCGAGACGCACGTGCCTTTTCGGCTTGGCTCCTGTGGTCAGCCATACCTGGACTATATGTAGGGCTGCCATCTACTCACCATACCACGGTCACCTGCGACACAAACAAACATAATTCTGTTCACCCTTCGAAGTTCGTCGAACAGAAATGAGGCATACATCAGCAAGGTGTCCACACGAGTTGCGGATTCTCTTGCACGCGTGAGAGTTGTGACTCTGCCGTGTGTCCCGGTCCACGGGCGTGGTACACTCGTTTGCCATGAGTACCTAATGTAAGGTACAGTAGGTCGAGAATACAGGCGATAAGCATAACATTCATGGCACTAGCCTCCAGCAATCTGCTCAGAACGACGGCTCTGGTCTTTCCAACATACTGCTTACGCAGCTGAACGAATATGGGCCAGGGCTAGTTCTCGGCGTCCTCCGTACTTGCCCGCTGCCCATGTACGTGTGAAGAACAAAGATCAAAGACTCGGTAGTACATGTGCTTCGAAGACACGAGCCGATAAGAACACGAACCTGTCTCTACTCAAGTCGCACGGATGCGTACCGGGTTGTAAAACCATACTGAGCATCTTCCAAGCTATCCCAATCCAGCCATGCGAGCTGTCACATTTCTTCTCGCATTTTCCCATTGGCCACCCGTCCTCAGGAAGACCTGTCACATTTGTCTATATTGCCCTGTTACATGGTTGAACTCGGAGGCTCGAGCTCCGAGCATCAAGGTTCCGTCACCATATGTGGACAGTATAGAAAGGACGACGGATACGCTCATTTCTCCCTCTAATTCTGGACCATTTTGGAGCTACAAGGTCGGCAACTCGTAAGTCGAAGTTTATCGGGCTGGACGCCTCTTGTGCTATCGTTGGCTCGTTCCCGGATATGTGCATACAGACGAACGGCGGGCGTTTACATCTCTATGTTCGAGTGGTGCCCAGATTGTCTTCTTCCTCCGGCAAATCTCGTTCCACTGCGAGCTATCCAGGTCTATGTCTACAGCACTGACGCCTCAATGATCACCAACACGATGGCGGAAAGTCGGTTGACCGGAGATGTCAGATGGCTGATTGGGTTGGCCACAAGTACTCAACCAGCTTCCACCGACGCTTTTGTACGTCTGCAACACTCCCTCATGCAACACGTCCAACGTTCCATAAACATTATTCCCACATTACAACAACACAACGGCCGCCTTATTCGAGACAACGATGCGCTGCAGGCACATCAACAAAGCTTGACCAGCCAGCTTCTCGAAGCGGAGAGCGCGCGTGACAAACTGCGAGACGACGTCGAAGAGGGACAGAAGAAGATCGCCCATGAAGACGCCCGTTGCACCGTTCTTGAAAAACAGATTTCAAGGCTTGAAAATGAGCTTTCCCAAGCTCGCGAGCGCCTGAAACTTAACACCGGTACCAGGAAAAGCGTGGCCGACCTCAATGACGAGCTCAAGAAGGAGTTGAAGGGAATCCAGGGGCGGGAGGCGATCCTCAAAGGGCTAAACGACCAGCTCAATGCACAGAGGATAGGGCATGAACGCGAGCGAAAGACCTGGGAGAGTGAAAAGGGAGTGCTCGAAACAGACCTGCAAAGCACGAAGGCGAGAGAACACGGGGCACAGCGCGATCTTGCTGTTAGAATCGCGGAAGTGCACAGTCTGAAAGACTCCAATCAGGATTTATCACAACGACTGTGCGCACAAGAGCAGGCGCAGCAGGCCGTGGACGACAGTCGTAGAGCCGCCGAAGACCGCTGCCTTTTCCTGGAGGATGAGTTGAGTGGAGCCACAAAGTTGCGGGAAGACTTGAGCACAAAGGCGGACGAGGCGGATCAGGCATGTTCCCGGGCCAGACTAGAGGGATTGACCTTGCAAAAGCAGCTGTATGACGAGCTCAAGACTGCGAAAGAGTTGAAGTCGCCGACGGAAGGGCAATTGCGCGAGCTGAAGACCGGTTTAGAAGAGGAACGAACGAGATCCATGAAATTACAAGCACAGCAAGTCTGCCTGACCAAAGAGCTTGCGGACTCTCATGCAACCGTTCAACAGTCAAAGTGCGCTTTGAAGTGTGCGCTCGCCCAGCTCACGGCTTGCGAGAAGGAAAAGACAGAGTTGTCAGAGAATCTCGATCGTTCCCGTCTGTGTGAACAACACCTCCAAAAAGCATTGACTGAAGATAGCGAAGCGACAGCGGTGCTGGATGCTGACTGTGAACGTCTGTCACAGCAGTTCAGTTTGCTGAAAGAGGGGGCTATCAATCACGCCGAGGAAATGATGAAAACTCCACGCGAAAGTACAACAGCTTGAATGGGATTTGAAGCGCTCGCAAAGGGTATAGAAACGTTAAAGTGAGACCTCGACGGAGGAGGATAATTGGTAGAATGGTGTCGGGGTATCTACTTGCATACATATACAATATCAGCACCCCATCACCTCTGACAAGAGGCTATGACAGTGTATGAATGAGACCGCCTTTTTGTGTGTGAAATCGAATCCACTTCGGTGAGCCGGTTCCTTCAAGTCACCACAGAGGTGAGATGAGCACACCGACCAGTCATGAACGCCTTTTTCGCTATGCTAATGCAAATGGGCACAAAAGAACAAAAAATCCCCCTTTACCGTGTCCGTGATATCCTGACTCGTCAATCCGAAATAGCATCACCACCAGGTCAAGTAGTCATGGTAACGTCCTTGCCGGTGAAATCTCTCATGACGCCTACGACGTCGTCGAGGCGTTTGACCTGCGTGAGCAGCTTCTCTTGCGTTTCGCGCCACAGCGATATTTGCTGTTTTTCCACGCTGCTCAAAGGCGCGCCGTCCTCCTCCAGCATACCGGTTTTGCCGATGATGAAGTTCTTTGCGGCGTCCGGGTTCATGGCGCGTAGGCGTTCGCGCTTGTCGAGGATTTGCTGGAATTTCTCCTGCTCGACGTCCATGCGTTGCATACAACGTGCGATGCCTTGGTAGGCCTGGTGAAGCACGAGTTGCGCGACTTTTTTCTCATCAAAGTACCAAAGGTAGAGCGAGCGGGTAGGTTGGCGGTATTGATCTTTGGGGACTTCTTGCGATTCCAAGAAGCCTGCTGCCTGCATTTGCGCCAGAATGCCCCGGATCTCTTTGACGTGTTTTAGACACTTTTGCGCAACTCCTTTCTCTTCCAGCCTGCCCTCCTGTCGAAGCATGCGAGCGACACGGACTGCCGCTGGACCGAATCGTCTATCGATTGTGGTGTCGATCTCAGCATTGAGAAGTATTTTGCTCAGCACCGGAAAGTTGACTCGCCACTCCGATTGACCCGCAGCGCCAGGCCGGCGACAGAACTCCTTGTCGTGTTCCTCCAACAGCTTCAAATGTTGCTCAACCAGATCCAGACGTTTGTTCTTATTGCGCATGCTCGAGTACCCGTTTGGCCCTTCATCGTCGGAATCGACCTCATTCTTGATGCCTATGTCGGTAAAGTCATTGTCGTATTCGATCGCGACCTTTTTCCTTGCTTTTGCTCCCCCGTTTGGAAGATGTGACTTTGCACCATTGATGCCTACCGCAAGGTCTAAATTTGGGTCCACGAGTTCAGCAATCTCCATTACCGAAGCGACAGGCTGTGCTTCCTCCTCTTCATCTTCATCTTCGTAGTGTACAAGATCTTCTCGCACTGAGCGCACCTTGCTCTCCAAGGTGGTAAGTAGTGCGCGGTAGACTTCAGCAGTGATGTAACCGAGATAATGCTTCGCATGTTGTACTAATAGTTCGCTGCGCATGGCGACGGCGCACTTGGCCAGATTAACCCCGATGGACATGTTGTTCTGGATCAGCTAAGTTAGCAAGTAGAACCGGATGCCAGCGAAGGGATGGCAAAATACCGGAAGTCTGGGTCCGGCGAAATCGGCGTCGCCGCCGTGACCGCCGTGACCGTTTGAAAGACCACCGTTCAGCTTCTGTCGCTTGTTCGCATCCATGCCGGGTCGAACAATGCCCCCGTTACTTTCAACGTCTCGTCGTTCAGAGAACTCGGACTCGTCTCGCCATTTTCGTTTGAGGTTATCAACCGACCGCTTGAACTCAGCCTGCTTCTTCGGACCCGTGATCTTGCCATCCGGAAAGTTCTCCTCCATGACCAGAGCTCCAAGTTCGTCTTCAATGTCGGCATTTGGTTTGAAGCTGCGGTCTCCGAGTTTCATCAGGAAGCCAGCACGCAGCAGTTTCCGAAGAATGTGATGCAGCTCTGCCAAACTGCCGATTTGCCGAGGGTCCCTTTGTACTGAACTGTGCGTGCCATTGGTGGATCCATTCCCGTTCTGTGTGGGTGTGTCGACTTTCGACAGTCCATGTTCGTCAAAGTCGAAGACGCCGGCGAGATCTCCTATCGTACAATGCCCAATCTGCAATACCATCGCTACGAGACCCGCAGCCTTTTCGCCCAATCTCTTCTCCACCAGCAGAATTGACCTTCCAGAGCGGAGCAATCCATATGCGCTGTGCCAGTCTACTGAGTAGTAGGTATCGTTACGATCGTCGGTATGGTGAAGGACCAGGCGGTGTTGGATCAGTTGTGCAAGACTTGTCTTGACTCGAGAGAGAGGTGTTTTACGCAGGTTGAGCGCGCGAAGGGCGTCCAGTGTGGAGCGGCCATTGCCGGCGAGAGAGGCGAATATTTGCTATGCGAGCGTTAGATGCCGAGTCCGCGTGCGCAAAATGCTAGCCTGGTGCGATCTTATTACCCTAGATGTCTCCCCGTAGTGGTAGCTGATCACCTGGCTGCAGACCTCGATAAGTTGCTAGGCACACGAGTTAGCGGCGCATTCCAGTGAAGACAGGCGCATTGCGGAAGGCTTTACCGATGCCATCTGTGAGTGAGGTTGAGTGCTGGTCGAAGGTTCGCAGTGTTTGTGTGCACTCTAGAGACCTCTCACGTCGTCTAGAGTTGAGAGAATGACTACCGAGAGTATCTGTGCATGGGTTCTGCAAGGGTCGGAGTCAAAAGATCGCATGCGACATGTAACTACATAGCCCAGCGAGCTTCATGCAAATCCTCAAAAGTGAACTTTGGTGAGCCGAGCTCAGGCATTCCATTTGTGCCTGAACTAAGTATCCCGTAAGCAGCATCTAACTCTTGCACCTGATTCGTCCATGCTCCGCTACGGGCCGTTCTAGAGACGAGATCGCTCTTGCCAACCGCTGCGGCATACTGGCAAAGCTCGACGACATTTGCCCATTGCACCCTCACACCTCGCCATTGAGAGCCCGCCGTCACAATGCTCTCGCGCACCGCCCTCCGCTCGACACAGCGCGCCGCCGCTCGCTCATGGCAGCAACAGAACCGCGGCCTGGCCGCCCCGGCCTCCGGCTCCTTTACCTACCAATCCGGTGATGCGCAGGGCATCAAGTTCGCCAGCAGAGACATCCCCGGTCCCGTGGCGAGCCTGGCCATTGTCGCAAAGGCCGGCACCAGGTACCAGGGCCTTCCTGGCCTGACCGAGGCGCTGGAGCAGTTCGCCTTCAAGGTAGGACACATCCGGGAGGATACGGGAGGATGGAAAACAGACTCGGGGCTGATGGACATGTTGAACAGAACACCGAGAGGAGGTCGACTTTGAGGATACAGCGCGAGTCTGAGCTCTTGGGCTCTGCTCTCCAGTCCTACCACTCCCGCGAGAACCTGGTCATTGGTGCCAAGTTCCTCCGCGATGACCTGCCTTACTTCGTCGAGCTTCTTGCGGAGGTCGCGTCGCAGACCAAGTACACTCGTGCGCATTCCACCGAACACCTTGAATGAATACCTCGAAGCTAATGGATCTCAGCCCACGTTCTCCATGAGGAGATCTACCCCCTCATGAAGTTGAACCAGCAGGCACTCCTCGGCAACACCACCCAGATGGCCCAGAACTCCGCCTACAGCCTCGCATTCCACCGCGGCCTCGGCGAGTCCCTCAGCATGTCCTCCTCGGTTCCTATCAACAAGTACGTCGATGCCGAGTCCGTCGCTGAGTTCGCCGCCTCTGCCTACGCCAAGCCTTCATTCGCCATCGTCGGAAACGGTGTCGCCCACAACGAGCTCAACAAATGGGTTAACGAGTTCTTCACCGACATCCCCAGCCAGCCTGCATACAAGCTTGAGTCTGCCCAGACCAAGTACTTCGGTGGTGAGGAGCGTATCTCCCACGGCTCCGGCAACAGCATGGTCATTGCCTTCCCCGGTTCCAGCAGCCCCACCGGCTCATCCTACAAGCCCGAGGCTTCCGTTCTTGCTGCCATCCTCGGCGGTCCCTCCACCATCAAGTGGTCGGCTGGCTCCAGCCGTCTTCTCCAGGCCACCCAGAACGTCAAGATTCAGACCAAGAGCGACATTTACTCCGACGCTGGTCTCTTCAGCATCACCCTCACTGGCTCTGCCAACGACATTGCTCAGAACGCCAAGCCCGTCGTTGACACCCTCAAGTCGATCGCCAGTGGCATCAGCAGCGAGGACCTCGCCAAGGCAAAGGCCCTCGCCAAGTTCAAGGAGCTCGAGCACGGCCAGTCTACCCAGGCTGCCATGGAGCTCACTGGTTCTGGTCTTGTCCAGGGTGGCAAGTCCTACCAGATCGACGAGGTCGGCAAGGCCGTCGACACCGTTACCGCCGAGAAGGTGCAGCAGCTTGCCAAGGAGTTCCTCGAGAACAAGGCCAGTGTAAGCGCAGTTGGTGACCTTTACGTCCTGCCGTACGCGGAGGAGATTGGTCTTAGGGTGTAAATAATCTGAATTGTCAGTTTCATAGAGGAGGAGATTTCCGTTTGTCTTGTGCAAAAAGGTAGAAGATGTACCATTAGCGTGTAACTATGGTATTCCAGTAACAACATTCTGATTTTTTTGATACGTTGAGCTCACTTCGACCTAATTAACGAATATGTTCCATTTCACATGGTCACATGTCGCTGTTTCTTGAACCTGCTAAAAGATTGCACAAGCTTGATTAATCCTGTCATCTCAATGAGAGTTGTGCTACCTAATTAATATTAGAAGTCGGTTGCTAATGTGCTTGCTTGTATCAGATCCAATGTCAGACCTTGCAGTAGGCGATGTTTGTTCAATACCTGCATGTAGTTTGTAGATGCCACAAGTCGTGGCATCTACAAACACCTTTGGCACTGAGGTTGTTACGCCCAAGCCCGACCTCCTCCGCAACGCCTGGAACCCGATCATTGATCATTGAACGCCGCAAACTCACCTCGATTCCGCCCAAATAACCACTCAAATCAACACATCGCCACCATGTCCGCTGCCTGGAAATCCGCTGGTCTCACGTACGTGCCGCTCACAGCGCTCGCGAGCCCGATGCGCGCCGACCGCCCGAAGCACTGGAGCTAATGCTTTCCACAGCTACAACCGCTACCTGACTGTCGCCTCGCGCGTCGTCCGTCGCTCGCTCAAGGATGACAAGAGATTGGCTGCTGAGAGACGTGGCGAGTCGGACCTGAGGTTCGCCAAGTGGGAGGTACGCAAACCCGAGTGAGGATGGAGGATGGAGCAGGGGAACAGCGCCAGGCACTGGGCGAGGAATGGAAGAAGGGAACAGATACTAACAGCTGCTACAGAACGGCAAGCAGGGTGAGGCCAAGAACCTCAACCAGGCCAACGAGGCCAGCTTCGCACAGGCTTCGCAGGGTGGTGCCAGCCAGTAAAGGGCTAGAACATGGAAAGATGAACGCATGAAGGGAGAACGCAGGACTGCTGCTGGTCGCGGTAGACGTGAGCGGCGAGGAGGCCATGCGCGAGTGTGTAAATGCGCTGCGAGAGGGCAGGCACGAATGTTGTAACCATCATGTATATAGTAAACGGAGACTCCCTGTGTTGGAGGACCGTGCCAAGTCTCAAGTCTTTTACTCCCAGCTTCAAGCTGTCTTTGACCTACCAAAATACTTCCAAACACTGTTGTAAGTGAAGATTTTTGCCTGAAATGGAGCAGGATGGCTTGTCGCGAGGTGTGTTGATCCATATGAAAGACTGTCGTTATGCCGCAATCGGAGAGTAGATCTGACCTGCAACACCCGCAGACACGGCGCGACTTGCCATCAATTCCGACTCGATCGACGAGGAGAATCTCAGGATAGCGGCTACTCGACTGGCGCAAGAAGCCAGACAGACTGCATCCTATGGCAGAAGAGGTGTCATGGATGTGACGGAGCAGTTTACCGCAGCATCTGAGAGTGCGTCAAATTGCCACTACACGCCCAACATTCGTTTCACTAACATCATGGCTAGAATTGCAACCCGGCGATCTTGTGATAGATGACTTCTTCACGCTCTTCGAAGCAGTGGGTGCGCTGGAGGTACGTTCAATCGAGTCGATCTACGAATATGGTAGTGGGCTCACTCGTAACAAAGATCATGGACCCGAAAATGGACTCCGGCGTAGTACAGCCTGGTGAACCGGTGGATCCTACTTTCGACCCTGCCGCACCGCTCAATGCTTCGCAAACTCTCTGGATCCTCGACCAACTATCTTGTCTCGAGATCGCATGGCTGGAAGGGTATCCTCTGTCTCAGACCGTATTCACGAGCTTACATATCGATCGCCTGCTCTCGCCCGACAACCGATATCCATACAACCTGGTCTACGGCGAACAGCCAGATATTTCCACGAACGAAGCAGGTCTGACACATATCGTCATCAAGGCCTACTGCGTGGCTTTGACGAAATGCTGTGCTCAAGTTCTGCTCACAGTCCAAAGCCAGAATTTTTACGATGAAGAAGACTTTGTCACCCATCTTTTCGGCCAGGAGCTCCTGCCGCGTATGGGCGGGGGAGATGTGAAGGCCATGTTGGACGACGCGATTCGTTGGGTTGTCAACTCCGATCTTCAACAAGATATGAAGTCTGCACTAGAAGCCCGCCTGCAAAGCCGTAAACTCTACATGCTTTCCGCTTTTGGTGAGATGAACTTCTGGGCGAACCTTGTTGAGTTCACAGAAGACAAGATGACAGCAGCCAGTCATGGTTTGTCTGAGGAGGTACCTGAGGCTTTCACAGACAAGGTCCAACGTCACCTTGCCACGAGTACACCGCCCAGACCAATGCTGCACCTAACATGGGCCGACTCACAAAAGAAGTGGATCAAGTTGTTCTCAGATATCGACGAGGCGGATCGCCTGACAGATTCCTGGGCCCGACAAAGTCCAGCGTGCCTGCAGAAAGCAGTGTGGTCCTTTGCCTCTCGTCATCCTGGCACCTATCCTCGCTCGATATTCCAGGACCTCCTTTTCGCCGGTGGTACAGTAAGGGAAGACGTGCCGCATTTCGATCTTCTGCTCTTGGACATCCGCGACCTCGTGCTGGCTGGTGACACACTTGTAGACCCAGATAGCTTCCAGGTGGAAGCGCCTTCAGATCCACGCCACCGATGCTCGAGAATCATCGAGGCCTTCATGGACAAAGCGTACGAAGAGTACCTCAATCTCTACCGGATGGTTTGTCAGAATCGCTGTCGCATACGACGGACTTTCACACAGGCCATACCACTGCTCCACGAGCTCGAGGCCACCATTGCAAAAGACGCAGACCGTGAGATCGATTCCGTTGCATCCCAGAAGAGACTCGACACCGCCTTCGGCCGACAAGTTCAACTAAACCCTCTCGCTTCCTGGTCGCGCTGGTACAAGCTCAAGATCATGACAGAGACGGTCAGCCTCGGGTTCGAGACCGACATTTACCTCGACTACGAAGTGGGTGGCATGTACTGGTACCTGTCCCAGCTGAACCTTGAAAAGCGCAAGCTCCTCTCGCACATTGAAACCTTCCTCATCGACCGCATGTCCGCACTCGTCGCCTCCAAGAATGTCCAGGCCTCATCCGACTGCCTCGCAAGCCAAGACTGGCTCCTCTGCTTACGTGAAGAAATCGGAGCCTCCCTCCTACTGTCTGAAGCCCTATCCGATCTTTACGCCTTGCTATCCCACACGGGACTCATCAAGCCCGCGAGCAGGCCCTTCGCGAAACCTGAGCTGGTCCACGAAGTGCGCATGAAACCCTACGTCGCCGTCACAGACCCTGCCCTGCCCAGTCTGGGGGACTTCACCAAGTCTCAGACCGTGACGGGGAACGTTGCCGAAGCTCTGGCGAAAATCGAAGCCCGCATCCCGTCCATCAAAGCCCACTTGGGCAACCTGAAGCAATTCTCGCCGCAGGCTGGCAAGTTCGTGGGGACCGAGGTGGAGTGGAAGACGAGGATCAAGCAATTGGAGACGACGAGCGTGGCGATTTTCGTTGGTGTCTCGTTGCTGAAGCGGACGATTTGGGCCGCCGACGAAGGTGGCAATGTCGATGGTTTGAACGGCAAGTTGGAAGTGGTTATTCCGGAGCCGGGGAAGAGATATCACGACTGGTGGGTGGTGCCACAGATCAAGCCGAGGAAGTGATGTGGGGCGGTTCAATGCAGTCAACGATGGATGCTAGATATACGAGTGCATGACCAACTTGAACTTCCTTCTTCTGAGCCTTATATACGAGCCTGCAATGATCTCGGTATGAAACTCGTTCGCAATTGCTTCAATGGTTTTGCTTGCTGTTGCGAACGCGAATACTTTGTTGATGGCGACCCCTATTGCCAGGAACATGAAGGGAGAGTAGGATGGTCCACTAACATGGCAATTCCATGTGTTCCCGCCAGGGCTTTCGTGGTCAAGTAACCATTGGGAAAGAATTGCTCTGAAACCAAAGCCAGCCCATTGAGCGAGATGTTCGGGCCGTGCGGCATGGAACCTTGATCAAAGGAAGATGGCAGAAGAACAAGATGCAACCTCATACTTACTGGCTGTATATTGTACATTCGGATTCATGCTATTTCATGCGCGCCTGTGAGCGCCGCGTCATGTTGTGTTCTCACCATCTCACCATTGATCTTGCCGAATTGTTCATGAATCGTCAACCTCCATGCCCTCTCCGGCCTGCTCTCCCTCCTGCTCCTTGTTCTCAAAGGTCGTCTCGAGGTACTCGGCAACATCCTGACCCTCGTAGAGATGGAAGTTCTCGCCAACGCCGCTCACGCCCAAGCTCGTGTTGTCCACGGTGAGCTCCTTGTCCTGCGACAGACTCTCCTTCAACGCTCGCAGCGCGTGCTTGATAAGCTCCTCCCTCGAGCTGCCCTCAAACTCGTCCAGGTTCCTCTCCAGGTATGTGCGTGCCATCTGACTCCTGGCGCCGATGCCGCACGCCACCATCTCCTGTGTCACACCGCTGGGCTGGAACTCGAAGAGGTGGGGTCCTCTTGCGTCGACACCGGCAATCAGCAGACCCACGCCGTAGGGTCGGCGGCCGTACTGCTGGGTGTTGGTCTGGGCGCGGTCGGCGATGCGCGAGGTGATGTCGGAGAGAAGAATGGGGCGGTCGTATGTGAGGCGCGAGGAGAGGGACTGTTGGCGCATGAAGTTGGAGAGGACACGGGCATCGGAGGCGAGACCGGCGAGGGCGACGCCGTAGTGGGTGTCGATGGGGATGACCTTCTTTTGGTATGACGAGAGCTCTTCTGCGTTGCGCTGTTGGGGTTGTCAGAAGGTGTTATTTCTGGTGGAATGGTCGATGATGGGTGGTTATACCTTGATCGCTGCGAGGACGGCGTGGGTTTTGCTGACAATGCCGACGACGACTGAACCCTGCTTCACGGCTTCTTGTGCATACTCGACCTGGAAGATGCGGCCTTGAGGAGAGCTTCACAGTATTAGCCTGTGTTCCGCAAGAGGATATGGATTGTCTGGTGGGCTCACAATGTGACGGAATCGTTGTCGTAGTTGTTTCTGAACATCTTGGCGGATGTGTGCTGTCAATTCTTGTCTGCGGAGGGGTGTGTATTGGTGGTGACAAGGTTGAGTGAGTATAGGTGAGTTTGATGTGGTTGGTGTTTGTGATGTTGTTGGTGGTTGTAGTTGGTCAAGGTAGCTGTGCCTCTCTGCGTCGTTCTCCAGGCGGCTAGTCGAACGCGAATGATGCTGTCCAAGCTCTCGACGTCTTGCCAGCTCCAGCCTCACGACTGGAGCGCCCGCATGAACCGACGTCAAGCCCGCGACAACAACAGCCAACGACAACTCCATTCACTCACCACTGCCATTTGCGACCTCTTGACCAGGTCACACGTGATCGCGCATACTCCACGACACTCGCTACACCCTTTGCAATCCCACTCAACTGGCAGCCCAAGAGCAGCTGCCTAACTCAACCGCAACCATGGCCGGCGTCAAGACAATCATTGTCCTATCCTTCGTACGCTCTACCGAAAAGTCAAGACTATATGAACTCGACTAACTGTTTGCGACCAGATCCTCGCCATAGGCTTTATCCTCGTCATTCTCTCCTCCGCCCTCTACCACAACTTCCTTACCCTCCTGGTCGTAGCAACCTATGTCCTCGCGCCTGTACCCAACTGGATATGCAGCAAAGCCCAGTCGAACGATGACTTTATGGACTCCGGTAGCAGCAGTATCGTGGAGCTTGGAAGATTCTTGACTGGATTCTTCGTTGTAATGGGAATTGGTACGTCCGGATCTTACCATGCTTAGAACGATATGAGAAAGCGAGCAGCATTATGCGATACGAAACATGGGGAGAGACTACCGAAATGATCCATACTAACACATCCTCCCAGCCCTTCCCATTGTACTCGCGCACACCGAGCAGATCCGTGTCGAAGCCATGGTCATGAGCATCATCGGCGGTCTCCTCATCTACGGAACCATCATCAGCTTCACCATGTTCTTCCGAGAGCAGGAAGAGTTCTAGTCGCTTTAAACATTTTATGTGGCAACGCTGTGAGATCGGGAATGGCGATTTTCATAAGCGCTAGGGTATGTCAAGATATTGGAAGAATCCAGTGTACAGCTATGTATTTTCTCCCGTCGTTTGTCTTAGCTACTCCAATGTCTCTATCCCGTTTCCAATTAGTTGCTGATACTGTTCCCGAGGAGCACTGCTACCAGGAGAGTGTTTCCAGCGATGTTCACACCACGAAGTGGAGCGGCTGTTGCGTGCCTCCTCTCACATCTCATCAAAGCTCATCACCCGAGCTCTCACGCCCATGGTCCTCAGAAGACTCCCCAGAAGACTCCTCAGACGTAAGCTCGCTATCGTCATCATTATACTCATCCACTGCCCCGGAACTGGAACCGCTCTCACTACTATCGCCCTCGTCACTAGAGCTCTCCCCTTCATTGACCCAGATGCGCATCTCCCTGCCGTCCACATTCACACACCTGCGATCTTCCTTGTGAACAGGCAAACACCAAAATTCGCCCGGAGGAGCACTAAACTCATCCCCGTCGTCACCGCCCTCTCCATGCTCATCCCTCGCCCAAGTAAAACAAGGCTTCGCCGCCCCGGCACACTCCAAACACGCATAGAATCCCGTATCCCCAGGTCTCCATTTTGTCGGCCTGTTCGCGAGTCTACTCGAGACGCAGAATCTCTTGAAGGATCCATTCCCCGTGCGCCCTCTCCCTCTGGCCCTTGACTTGACCTTCTTCTGGACTTCCCAGGCCCAGTCCGCTCCAGCTTGATCTTCCCACGTGTTGCGGAGGGCGGTGAGGATCTTCCAGAAGGATGACATGGTACCTGTCATATCGGTGGATTCGTGCACGCCCATTTCTAGGGTTTCTCCTTCGGTCGAACTGGGAGAGGTGGCGTACGATTGGACGAATTTGAAAGTGAATGGTGTGATTTCCGCGTAAGTCAAGGTTCGTTTGGAAATCGTGTTACTTGTGGGTTGCTCTGTGGCGTATGATGACGGCTTCGGTTGTGTCGTCTTCTTGGGCCATACTGGCTGAGTTGCTCTTGTAGCGTTGCTTTCGTTGCTGCCACTGCTGCCGGGGTACCTAAACGTCAAGGAGGTCTGCTGCTTTGGCGGCGGCGGTGGCGGTGGTGGCGTTGCACGTCCAGGTGATCGTTGGAAGGGCGATTTCCCGAGCGGTGTGTAAGGATGGGGTGGGCGAGTCTGCTTCTTCGTGGGAGTCTGGGTATTCCTAGCTAGGGGCTTCTTCGTTCGCCCAGATGGACGAGGCTTCTTAGCTGGGTGTTGCGAGCGCGTATCGCTTTCTTGACTGTCCGATTGATCGGACGCCGGCAGACTCTGGTCCCTCGCACGTAACTCGTCCACGGCGAGCCCGCTAAGACTCTCCGACAACTTCGAATAGGAAGACGAGCAAGACTCAGTCGCTCGTTTCCTCTTATTCGCCCCTGCCTTGGCTGCATCTTTCGCGGCAGCGACCACGGGAGCTTTCTCTTTTTCCGGGACAGGAACTGGGTCCTCGTCGTCATCGCTCGACCAGTTTGGACGACGAAACGTAGTTCCTATCCGACGATTGCTGTTCAATTGCCCACTCGCACGTCCGACGAGTTGAGGAGGTTGAGCTCCTCCGACTTCTGTGACATCACACGCTTCGTCCAAGAGGTCCTCTTCGGTCTGCCGCTGGTCCTCTGCAGTGATCACGCGGGGCTGTGACTCGACGCCGGGAGTGTCAGTGGTAGTAGTAGTGGTAATAGAACTAGCAGGGACAGACTTGTTCGAGACTGCTACTGCTTCCAGCAAAGCGCGAAGACGAGCATTTTCGCCCTCGAGTCTAGAAATCTGGCTATCCCTATCGTCGAGCTCTTGCGTGAGCTGGGAGTGGAAGTCTTGCATCTTCTCCACGATTATTGGAGCCATGCTGTCGGTTGAAAAAAATTGTTTTACGCGATGTGAAGGTGATAGTAGGAGTTGATGTAATACGACGAGCTTCTGCGTTTCGACGGAGGTCCTGCTGCTTTAGGTGCGGTGGTGGCGTTGAATGCGTTGACGTGGCGCGAGTCGATAGAAGTCAATTTTGGATTTCGAGGGATGTAAGCAATGGCCGCTGCTAATGGTGGTCGACGAGGGTGGTTCAGCCGTTGGATACTTAAGCTTCACCTTTTGGGCTCACACGCAATCTTCTTGTTCGAGGCGGCCGATGTTGTGCTCTGTGAGGGAGCAGCTCGTCCGCCGTGTTTGTTGATCAAGAGCGATAGCTCAGGCCGGTTGGTGAGGTCAAAGCCCAAGCTAACCACAACGCTTCCCCTTTGAGGTTCCGGTTTAAGAGCCTCGATCAGTATGCATGCAATGTGATGTTTGGCAGGCCGAGCGTTTGTCAAAACAAAATCGGAGGACTTCACTTTGTAAACAAGGGTTGCATGTGACAGCGGGAATGGAAAGCTAACGGTCAGCTTGGCATATGAAGTGTGAAAGTGGCAGAGGTGTGGAGTTGAACCACTTCGTTCCTAGCGGTCCAGCTTGTCATGTGATTGGGTCTAGGTTTCTGTGGCTTGGTAGCAGTTCAGGTGGGTATTTGGAAAGGGGTTACTCTTTGAGGTGTGGGAGAGGTTGTGAGAGAGTGACGGTAGATGGCCAGAGTGAGGGCAGGGTATCTTTCGTGTCGCTCGTTTGCCGTAACGGGGTTGTGATATACATATAGTTAAAGGCGATGCCAGATACTTTTGTGGGCCTTGAGCACACGGCAACGACGTTCCTTCTCTTTCTGCACTTCCATCATGGCTTTTTCGTGATTCCAGGTCTCAACAATCTACATCAGCCGACTCTTCACGCCAGCCGGCAGTTTGTTCATCATGGTCCTGGCCACCTGATCCGCCTCAACGGCTCCTGCGATATTACCGCTACGCTTCAGAGCGTCCCTTTTCATACCGACACCAACGCTGACCCAGAGAGGATCCTGCGACCTGGTACCGAGCTGAGCCCCGGCAGCTGCACTACCCATGGCCTGTTTGCCAACAATCCCGTGGAAGAATTGCTCCGTCATGGTGTTCATAATGACGGCCATGATCCGGACGTTCTTAACAGCCTGGGCTGGACGAAGCGCTTCTTGTATGCATTGCTTGACTTTGATGATCGTCATGCTGGGATCTGGATCGTGGGCTCGGAGCAGATGGTATGCGGATTGAATACCCTTGTTTGGGTTGGACCCGCAGTAAGGTCCCAGGTCGGTAAGACACTTTTCTGCGATCCGTGAGTCCTGAGGTAGGAAACGTAGGATCAGAACACTGTTGAGGCCAGCGAGTGCTTGGAGATCCTTGACAGGCGTGACGGTCTTGTTTACGCTCGGCTGCAGTGATAGCTCTGGTGATTGGTAGAGACCGAGCGCAGCAATTTCTTCACCTAAACCATGCTTGCAGACGCCAGAGAGGTACAGTATCGCGCAGGTAGTGTACTCGTCTTGGTATTGCGGGTTGCGTTTCAGCTTTGTTCGAAGGGCTTCAATGGCCTGCCAGGCAGGCTTCCATGCTGCTCGCCCAAGGTATGCGAAGATCTGCAGCAGTTTTATTGTCACAGCCGCGTGCTGTTGCATGTCGTTCTGACTTTCGACCGCTTTGATCGACATTGTCAAGGCATCCAACGTGGGTATGTTGAGCTTCAGGCCCTCCGACAGATACTTTTCAGTCATCCTGCCCTCGCCGTTCTTGGGCATCATTGAAATACCACCAAGCATGTACCCGACCATGTAGAGCTGACTCCTAGTGAACCACATGAACGAGAGAGCAATCTCCCCGGCTGGTGTTCTCCGGAAGATTCCTCCTGTGTCTGCCTCGATGTCTCCACTAGAATGAATACCAAGTGGAAGTATAAAGTTGCCGTCAGCCGTCCAGCCGCTAGATCTAACTTTGGCGTCCAGACTTTGGTGGAACTGATTGATCTTCGCAATGGTCTGATCTGGTGGGCTGGATTGCATGAATGCACAAGCGAGATCGAGCAAATCCATGGTGGCACGAATCTGAGGTATTTCGTCCATGACTGGATCCAATTGATGGGTGCGGGCTGCCGCCAGCGAGCGTGACGCCAATTCTACAGCCGTACTGTCGCCTGATTGCAGGTGGACCATAGCGTCGAGAGTTGCAGCGGCGACCTGAACACCGATATGCTGGTGAGAATCCGCTTGCTCGCTCACTGCCGCAAGATGGCGTAACATGACTGACACGTCGGAGGAACCTGCAGACTGCAGGCTCAACGACACACGCAAGAATTTCAGAGCGTATATCCACGAAACGAGACCCATCGTTTCAACTTCTTGCGTGAGTCTTTCGAGGGTTTTGATCGCTGCTGTGGGGTTCGTCTTATACATGACACGGACAAGCAGGTGATGCATGGCGTATTTGATGTCTGTGAGCCGGTTGCGCTCGCAAAACGAAATTCCTTTGCTGAGGGCTTCCTCGGTAGTTATGGTGTTCTCTGTTTCTTCGAAGAGAAGACTGGCGAATCTTAACCGCACACGCGCCTCCTTCCGCGCATCGTGAGGTCGATAATTTGCAATGAGCGACTCAAGACAGCCCAGTGCGGTGGCTATCAATGTGTGGTATTGCGCAAAATCCTCTTCAGTCGCCTCGGGTGAGCACAAGTGCGCACTCATGGCGTGGGCCGCCGTCACATATTCCTCTGACAGCGAGCGTAGGGTAGCCTGGTGGTCGATATCGGAAGACTGCGTTGGAGGCGCCACTTGGGAGGAGATAAGATCTGTCAATGGTGATGACTCCGGGTGTTTTGGGATTTCCACATATGCCTTTGCCACAGGATGAGGCTGCTGCTTCCGTGACTGACTAATGTTGATAGGAGTGCCTTCGTTGGAGCGCCTTCTTTTGACAGTACGATCTTGTGGCGTCGGCTGTGGTGCCATGTCTACAGGGCGATGTGCTGGTATCTCTACATAGGTAAGCGTCCGAGAATTGGGGGTCGACGATGGCGTTTGAGCAGGCTGTGAATTTATACGGGGAGTTTGCGTCGAATGTTTTGATGGTGTCTGCTGTACAGGCCCGTTCACGAGCTGTGGTGAATGGGTATGCTGCTGACCAGGTGGCTGTACTGACTGTGAGGGAGTGTGATGATACTGCTGGTGCTGCAAGTAGCGATGATCCGATGCTGGACTAATATGTGAAGGCCGCGAAGACACACTTTGCGGTGCTTGAGAAACTGGTGTTGATTGGAGTTGCTGCAACTGCGATACTTGGGACGGCTGTTGCTGGGAGCTTCTCCGGTTCACCGAAGCATGGTTCGTCTGGTCTACGTTCGCGCGATTGGCTATGACTGGGGACGAAGAACCCAGCAATTGCCTTGAATCGGACTGGCCTGGTAGATAGGAATGGGCGTTGCGGTGGGCGGGATGGGGCTGACGCTGTGTTTGCGGTTGTTGATAGGAAGTGTGATAGTTAAGATCCTGCTGCCAGTATTGCTGCTGCTGCTGCTGATGTTGTTGCGGCCGTGAGTCCTGCAGACGTCCAGCGGCGAACTGCTGCAAAGGCGACGAGTGCTGGTATTGCACTGCTTGTTGCTGAGTCCCCTGCGCAGCGTAGTTTTGAGGATGCGGCGGCAGAGCAAACTGCTGATGTTGCTGTTGTTGTTGTTGAAGGTAGTTGTAGCTGGCGTGTTGCTGAGTCTGCCACTGATTTTGCTGATGCTGGACTTGAGGATCCGAGACGGAAGGCGCGATCATGGGCTGCTGCTGCATCGAGAAGGCTGTTTGCGACATGTGTGTTTGGTCATACGGCGATGAATTCGGAAATTGGCCTTGTCCCGTGAGATACTGGCCTTGTCCTTGGGCCTGGCCATAATTAAAGTGTTGCTGCTGGTTCTGCTGGCTGTAGCCATCGTAGCCATCGTATCCATCGTAGGGAGGCGGCATGGTTTACTGCTGCTTCCTAGACTGCGGCCCTTCGCATGAGGCGTGATATGATACACATATATCGCCTACAGAGCCCGTCACATACAGGTATACAGTACACAGAGCCCCTCAACACTTCTCGCCTTCCAGTCCGTCTCTCACTTCCACTGTAAGCTGACGTTGGACATTCGCGTGTCCAGACGCGAGATTCAGATTTCAGCCACAACCTGTGGCGCAAGAAGCCGAGGCCGAACTCAAAAAGTTCGAGCCTGCCCAAATTTCCCTGAGAGGTATTCTCGCCCTCACTTGCCTTCCTTTCCTCTACCGCCATATCCACCTCCAAAATATACAACAATGGCACCCGCACCCACTACAAAAAGCAACAAGGCCCCGACGAGGGGCGGAAAGAGCGGTCCATCCAAGAGCGTCGGACCCTCGAAAGGTGGCGCGGGCTCCAGCAAGATCCGCAAGGGCAGCACCAGCTCTTCGGCCAAGAAGCCGCAGGGCCAGGTGAGCGGCGAGCAGAAGAAGTCGAAATCCGCCAACTCGCACGGTCAAGCAAACAAGAAGAAGAAGAAGGTGTACACGGCCGAGGAGCTGGGCATCCCCGAGCTCAACGGCATCCGACCCGAGGGCGTCACCAAGCCGCCCAACATGAAGAAAGGCAAGAACTTTGTCGACGACAACGAGGGCATGGCGGCTATCATGGCCATGGTCATGGCGGAGAAGGACGGCAACATCGAGAGCAAGATGCAGAAGGCGAGGCATTTGGAGGAGCTGCGGGAGGCCAAGAAGGCCGAGGCGGAGAAGAGGGCGCAGAGCAAGAAGGAGACTTTCGAGGGCCGCATGGAGAACATCAAGAACTCCGAGTCGAAGAGGAAGCGCGGTGGCAAGGATGCCAGCGACGACGCGCCCGAGTCGAGGAAGTCGATGAAGAACGGGCACTTCAAGGGCTTCGGCAACGATGCGCCGCCTTTGGACAAGAAGCCGTCGAAGAAGCGAGTCAGCTTCGGTTGATTGTGACGGGCGTCAAACTCTCTATGGTCTATTTCTCTTTCGAAGCTCTACTCTACCGACTCTGCAAGAGCGGTCTAATAATTCACTGGTCACTGCCGAAAACATGCGCCTTCCTCCTCATCGGATCGAACACGAACGGCGTCTTGTGCCCACCTTGCGGTCCTTTGGCCGGCATCTTCGGCGCCTCTATCTTATCAAAATCAACTTCCCTCGCCATGGCGTTCAGGAAGTTCGCCGCCTAGAATTTGCAGTCAGCAAACATGATCGCCATCTCTAAACAGCCGCGACCATCGAATTGGAAAAGGAACATACTGGTTTTGCGTGCCAACGGTTTCCTCCGAGCTCAAACCAGCTCAAATGACCACCGCCACTTGTCGCGCACATCACCACCCAAGGCGTCTGCTTGATCTCCTCGTACGGCACCGCCTCATCGCACGCAATCGGATCGTCCGTCGCATGCAAACACATGGTTGGAGTTCTGATGGCCAAAAGGCTGTCCGCGCTCGTGGCATCTCTGTAGTAAGCACCTTCGGTGGGATATCCCCACGTGGCGCACTGAAATTCGCGATCGAACTCGTGGAGGTACTTGATCGAGTGCATTTTTTCGGTCGTAATGGACTTGTTCTGCGAAATCTGCTCTGCGTGCAGGTCGTAGAGGGCGCGCATGGATTTGCCCATGGCTTTGCTGTAGACGTTCATGCCAACCCAGGAGCGCTGGAGCGACAGAGAGGCCACTTCAAGCTTCCATGGGTTCGAGATGATTAGGGCCGCCGAGAGGGGACAGAGCTCTCCTTCTTCTCCTAGATACTAGAAAGCCGGGAAATCCAACCACAAATCAGACTCTTGATCTCATCTCAAAAAAAGTGAATCGTGCCATGGATTGGACAAGATTGAAACCGAAGAATTGGAAGGAATACAATCACCTACAGTCGTCAAAATGTTCGCGCCCAGCGAGAATCCCACGCCAAACAAACGTCTGCGTGGCCACTTCTCCCGCGCCCACTTCACCGTCTGCCGCACATCCCACGTCGCGCGCGCATTGTAGAGAAAGCTGTTCGTGATCTTGCTGCCGGCACAGCCGCGCGAATTGACCACCAACGCCTCCCATTCACCACCGCTCAGCCCGCCAGCTTTCTTGCCCTCGGCATTCTCCGCTACCAGCGACGCCAGAACGTGGCGCACATACGTCTCGTAGCTGCCGCCCGAGAGACCGTGAAGGCAGATCAGAAGCGGCTTCTCGTCGTCGTCCGAACCAATGGACGCGAAGTCTGCGTCGGAAAAGTAGGTTGTGCGGGGCGGGAGGTAATTGTGGCCAACGCCGACAGGATCTTCGATCAAGCCCTGATCATGCGCGAGGTTTCCCTCTTCGTCCAGCTTGTCATCGGCAGGCGGAGGCGCTGCTGTCACGAAGTCGACTGTGAAGTGGCCGGCGTATGAGTCCTTCGATGCGGTAAAGGTACGGCGCTTGTAGTGGATTGGTGGACCGTCGAATTTCATCGCCGTCCAGGCTGTTTGGAAGTGGCCATTGGGGAGGAAGGGATTCAAGTTGCAGGCAGGCACGGAGTCTTTGATCAGTTCGGGCAGGGCGCGTGAGGGGCCGGTTTTGCTGGGTAGAATTAGAGGGTCGGCGGAGGAAGTGTAAGTAATGTTGCAGGCGCCGGGCCAGTAGGAGAATGCCATGTTGGTGGTGGTGAAGGCAGAAGGGTATAAAGTGTTGTTCACATGTGAATGTACGTGTAGGAAAAGAAATCAGAACGACTGCGCAATCGATGAGGCGGTGGATTCGAGTGTAGCTTTGCGCCCAGAATAGGTTGCCGAGGCAGTCTTGTGGATGCGAATACTTACGGCCGTTAATATAAATATCGATTACCATTATGGATATCTACTGGCGTCGAAGAAAAGACCCAGCTCCAGGGCTGCCGAGATATACAATTGCCAATGCCAGCAAGATTATTTTCATGTGACAGCCCGACGGATTGGAAGGCACGTCACTTGTCTTCGATCGAGCGGATCTTGCCGCAGAGCCGCAGCAGCCAGCTTCACCTCGAGCTTGCCTTGCGACAGGCAACGAGCTCAACATCACGCGACAGTCAGTCAGTCCACCGAAACAGCACCACCAGGCACCTCGACAAGAATCAAACATGGAGTCCGAAAGACTGTTCCGCTTCCCCAAGCCGCAATGGCTCAACAGCACCAACACGCGCACAGCTGGTGTCTACCTCGCTGGTGGTCTTGTATGCAGCAGCAATCACCCATCCAGACCACCGCATACAGTCACTGACAGAAACCCGGCTTAGTTTTCGATCGCTCTGTTCATCTTGATTGATGCCGCCAGCTACTCCAAGTCGAGCCTCAATGGTTCCGATTTCCACATCACCTTCGTTGACTGGATCCCTGGTATCTTCTCAGCCCTCGGCATGCTAGTCATCAATAGCATCGACAAGACGCGCCTGTCTGGGGATGGCTTCAGCTACAGCGGGGATGGCGTCGCGTGGAAAGCGAGGGTCGTGTTGTTCATGGGCTTTGCGGCCATGGCCGGTGGACTTGCTGGTGGTGTATGCGTGATGGTGCTGAAGTATGTGGTCAACGAGTCTGTCTGGCCCTCTATGTGGATGGGTGTTGCCAACGTCATTGCGAATGCGCTGGTCATGTTGAGGTATGTTGCTGTTGAGTCTGGTCGAATCCGAGTGAGGTTGTCGAGTTCCGAGCTGACAGTGTTGCAGTTCCGTTATCCTGTGGGTGAGCCAGAACATGGAGGACGACTACACGTACAACCTTGCCTTGTAAGAGCTGGGATAGCTTGTCTTGTGCAGTGTACCATTTCGATGTGTATTTACTTTCTGTTGACACTTTTCTACTCCCCTAACATTCTACGAGCCTTCACATGTCTACGTTTGCAGTCGCCTATAACTTCACGATCCCTCACATTCACATGCAAAATGGCCAACAATAGGCAAGCACGTGGTCTTTTTCTCATTTTCGCCTACCCAAGCCCTTCAAGAGCCCTCCAGCGCCCTTTTGCACTCACGCACATACCAGCCAGCTCCAACATTCCGGCCAACCCTACACCGCAGAGAGAGAGAGAGAGAGAGAATATCAGGAGCAAAGAGCAACAGCACACAGAGAGACCTACCGGACCTGCTGCCGACGGCACCATGGACGACCGCAACAACAACGACAACGAAGACCCCGCCGCTGCCGCCGCCCTCTACGATGCTAATACAAGCATCATAGCTCTAAGACAGCAACTCTGGGTCTCGGAGCGGGCCACCGTCCGCGCCCGGCCCATGCGCAGCTTGATCTTTCAATTGCAGAGGGTATCACCATGCGCGATG
>Ga0265797_10001964_pt1 | contig 35549 bp, 26 predicted proteins | sample P2T30metagenome_FD_192433 | JGI IMG/M metagenome (GOLD analysis project Ga0265797, IMG submission 192433) | Plant litter microbial communities from East Loma Ridge, Irvine, California - P2 T30 | ecosystem: Environmental > Terrestrial > Plant litter > Unclassified | place: USA: California...
GAGGCAGCCAGCTGGCGGCTCGGCGTTGCCATTGGCATAGCAATCGGGAGATGAACCGAACCGTGCCTATATCCCTTCTGGCCGGAAGGACATACTTTCCGGTCAATGGCGCTCATGTCTCAGCTCTGGTCACCCAGCATCACCTCCTCCAACATTCGGTCCTTCTCCAAAACACGCTGGCCAATGTAAGCTCTGTTAACCGCGCTCTCCTGGGACTGGATCCGTTGGCGATGACGCGGTCGAGCACTTTTTGTCTAGGTTGTGACGCTGCAGTGCGACCAACAGGGGCTGTCTGTATATACGCTTGCAGTCGATAGCTCGGCGTTGGCGTTGGACTTAATGAACTGTGATGGATGAGATGGGCCTTCTCCACCTCTGTTCTGGCCGAAGATAGAGCATCCGAACTGCCCAGAAGCTCGCTGCTATCGCAGGTACACCATTGTGGTCGGGCCTGTTACTATGAATCATCCGCAATCCGAGTCTTCCACAAGGACTTTTTTTACCTGGGTAACTGCGGCTTGGTTTTCACATGTCTCCTCTTCACAATGTCTTTACAGCGCCCGAGCTAGCACGACCAGCACTGCTTTGCGTAGGTTTCCGAGCTTCAATTTTGTCACCATGCCTTATCAGTATAAAAGTACTCACGTATCATTTCATTCCATTAGACTCATTTGATGAGCACCTCGCAGGTTTCTTTTTCTAGTGCCGCTTTTCGACTATTCATCTACTCAATGGGGCACGATCAGCAGGGATGTCTTTGGTCACACCAAGATCATGTAGCTGGCGTCTTGGCTTGCTATGTGCTTCATTGGCTTTCTTCTTTGTTCTCCAGTCTCAGTGTCTTCAAAAGAACCGTACACCTTTGGCGCTACTTGTTCATATGAATAGATCACTTTTTTTTACCCTGCAGATTGCGCTTATCTTTCTCCTTTTTACGTGTGATAGTAACAAAAGGGGCCTTCACATGCAACTCGCGTACATAATCGCTGTCTGTGATTTGCTGTGTTTCTCTCCTGCGATTTTTTTCAGTCGTACATTGAGCGAAGCTTTTGTGGACCTGAAAAAGGAACGGCTTGCCATCGGGTCATCGTTATAAAATCCGATTGGCTGCCAAGGTATCGACCGCTAGTTTACCAGCACCGGGCAGTTTGACTCCGTGCATCATGCCGGATCCTCATAAGACAAATTCTCCTTTTTGATTTGTCTTGCCCAACACGTCGGTGTTCGTGATATAAAGTCTCGTGCTTGGCTGCTCCTCTGTCACATATCCTGGCATTACAATCTGCCCTAATCACTCCGCAGCCTTGTCCTCTGGCATCCAGTAGTGCACCCTTACCTAATACCAGGTGCGCCTACTGATACAGTCTTCTCACAACTCATCCATGAGAAGCTCCGAATACAATGGAGGATCACACGTTCTGCTCGTGGCCAATCTGGCAAAGAGACGACTTTACTGTGTGCTTCCGCGAGAAGTAAGTGCTCAGCGCCCTTGTCTCGCATCAACTTCATCTGCTCGTAAACTGACATCTATAGTTATAACAACCTGATTTTTCCAATTTTCATGACCCTGGGCTCAGCTACATGCCTGCTTCTTAGCATTTGCACAAAACCTCACCGCGCTGGTCGCGGTGAGGGCAAAGAGCGACCACAGGTCGAGATCACCGTTATGTCATCCGAAGAGGCTGGCGCAGAATTTGAGGCATGTGCTGGTTGCACATACCATAAGTATGAACCCCTCCTAATCTGGAAACCCGCCGTCCACCTGAACGGCGCTACACTGGGCGAGCTGCTTGTGCTTGCCGGGCTGCTCAGCGTCAATACCATCTCGTTCCTGCAGGCATTTTCTGGTGGGTTGGGCCTCTCCCAATCAATGGCAGCGGTGATACTTTGGTTGTACGCCTTTCTGATCATTATGCTACCCCTGTATGTGAGCGAGGCAAGCTGGCCGCAAAACCAATCCTCGGCATATTCTAGCACCATTTATCTCGTCCAGTGGTTTTCAGGAGCGATAAATCTTCGCTCTGCATTGCTAGATCATGGACCAAGGCTGGCTTCATATACACTATTGCTCAATCTTGGCCTTGAAACGATCTTGGTTGGCCTTGTTCTCTTCTCCAGACCTCAACAGGCAGCGGTACCGACATCCCTCGAAAAACAAGCTTCAGCGTTTTCCCGTCTCACGTTCTTCTGGATGGACTCCATGTTATTGAAAGGGTACACTCAGGGCATTAGCATCGACATGATGCGTCACTTGGATCAGATAGACAGGGCCCAGAGTATCTTGGCTTCTTATCGAAGACTCCGAAAGGATGCTGCATTATCTTGGAATTTGGCGTCCCTTTTCAAGGAATCATTGGTCTTGCAGGGCACATGGGCGTTTGTTGCGGGCATCCTCACTGTAGCCCCTGCCTTGCTTCTCAGCCTGATTCTCAGCTCCCTTGAAGAGCCAGGACACTACCCGAAACATGTAATTTGGCTTCTTGTCATACTGTTTCCGCTGATAGATCTCGTCAAGTCAATCGCAGACGGACAAGCCCTTTGGCAGGGTCACAAACTGTGTCTTCGAGCACGCGCTTTGCTGATTGGCGAGGTATTCCGATTGACTTTGCATCAAAGATCAGTCCACGCCAAGGTTCCTACAGTCCCGAACACGAAAAGCACACAATCTACGTTGGGGAGGTTGAAGAAATGGGTGTGGACGATGCTATCGACGGAAGAGGGTGCCATTGCCTTGCCAATCAGTGCGCCCGATGTCGGCCTGACCGATCTAGACGAGACCCAAGACGACTTGAATACTGATGAACCAGGTGTTGGAAATGTTGTCAACTTAATGTCCATCGATAGCTACAAAGTCGGCGATGCCATGGCGAATCTGCATCTCCTTACTGTGCAAGCACCGATGCAGATCATCATCACTATCGCAATGCTATACCGAATTCTTGGATGGAGCGCCTTTTCCGGTCTCGCCATGATGCTTTTCATGATTCCATTCAACATCACGCTTAGTAAAAACCTGGTACGGAATCAAGCGAAGATAATGGCCTCGACAGATCGCCGAATTCGTGCAGCCAACGACCTATTCCGGAACATTCGCACTGTCAAATTCTTCGTCTGGGAAAATCATTTTAGCACAGTGGTGAACGGAGCACGAAGCACGGAGATGAAGGGTTTGCAGAGCCGTATTGTCTTATTGGCCGCTGCTAGCACCGCCTGGTATGCTGTGCCTGCTCTGGTTACACTATTATCTCTATTCTGCTACACGACATTGGAGGGAAAGCCCTTACGCCCTTCCCTGGCGTTTGCGTCCATATCCATGTTCAAACTTCTGCGTGTTCCTTTGGGTAACGTTGGACATGTGTTGGCCCAGGTCAATGAAGCGAGCGTGTCTCTGAGACGAATCGAAGAATTTATAGGAGATGCTGAGGATCCACTGCCACCTGCCAGGACTACCATGCAAAACACTACAAGCAGTTCCGTGCTAGGATTTCATCGTGCCCACTTCACTTGGGCTAAGCCTGGTAGTGCAACTTTGGGCGCCCCCTCATCGTTCGCATTGCGCGATATGGATTTCCGCTTCCATCCAGCAAAGCTCAATGTCATCGTGGGTCCGACAGGTTCAGGCAAAAGTTCGCTACTCCTAGCTATGTTGGGTGAGATGCGGCTAGTGGAGGGCGATCTCATGTTCTCTGATACCCTAAGTCGCGCCTACGTCGCACAGACTCCCTGGATATTCCATGGAACTATACGGGAAAATATCTTATTCTCGACCCCCTACGATGCAAACCGATACCACCATACCATCGAAGTTTGCGCCCTCGATCACGACCTGCATTGTTTGAGCGCTGGCGATGCCATGATGACGGGGGAAAGCGGTATCACGCTCTCTGGTGGACAAAAGCAGCGAATCTCCCTTGCCAGAGCGATCTACTCGCACTCACAGACCGTGCTCCTGGACGACTGCCTTAGCGCTCTTGATCCACACACTGCCCAATCCATTTTCGAGAACTGCATCAGAGAGCTTCCTCGTCAGGGTCGTACGTGCGTCCTTGTTACACACAATACGACGCTGTGCGTCCCGGTAGCTGATTTCGTGGTTGCTCTAGATAAAGGTCGTGTCGTAGCTCATGGACCTCCGAGTCAGGTCTTGAATGCTGGTGTTTTCCCACCAGCCGTCCATGAAGTCTTGGAATATGAGATAGCGCAGAAGGAGCAGGTGCCCGATTTACTAGAAACAGCGCCGGAGGTCTGGCAATCCCAACTGCCGTCACCACACGAAAGCCACCATATTTCCTCACAAGCTGTAAACGAGATGCTCGATTTCCAAGAACATGCAGATACCGAGGATGCAGGCGCCATGGGTTGGTCGACTAGTAAGCTCTACTTGGCTGCCATGGGAACTTGGCGATTCTGGTTAGTTCTGGTTCTCGTGCTTGCGGCAGAACAGGCAGCTGGGGTCGCGTCGACCCTCTGGATTGGAGGATGGTCTAACGAGTCCATTGTGGGTGGCAATACAAGTGATGCGGGTGTACAATCGACCCTTCACATACATGCCATGCTACATCTCACTTCGCAGACCCGGCTTGGCCCCTCTTCGCCCAACGTCCCATATGCCCTGATGATAGCAAGCCAAGGCCCGCAGGCGGATTCCTCTGGCTCCTCGACCAGTGCTTTGTATCATGTTTTCGTCCTCGCCATGATCAGCTTCTCAGGCATCATGTTGGTGATGATGCGAGAAACCTGGGCGGCTTTTGGTTCGCTAACAGCGTCACGGAAACTGCACACCAGGCTGCTCGATGTTACCACGAGGTCCACATTCCGCTTCTTCGATACAACTCCCCTCGGTCAGCTGATGAATCGCTTCAGCAAGGACATTGAGATTATCGATCAGGAAATGACGCTAGTCATCATCTACATGTTCAGCCTCATCCTCGACACGACAATTTCAATTGTCATCATGGCATGGGTCACCCCGCAGCTCCTTATCGTAGGTTTCCTCATTGTTGCCATCTATTCGGGCATAGCTAGTTTTTACCTGCGCTCATCGCGAGAGTTGAAGGAACATGAAGCCAGAGGACGGAGTCCATTATTCCAGCAATTCGGCGAGGTGCTCGCAGGACTTGTCACGATCCGCGCCTACAACAATGAGCAACTGTTCCTCGAGAACAACGCAGAACGCATAGACACACAATCACGACCCTTCTTCCACCTCTGGGCCGCAAATAGATGGCTAGCTCTCCGCACCGAGTTCCTTGGAAATCTCTTGTTCGTCTTGACCAGTGTCTTCGTCCTGCTGAGGCACGACATCAACCCCGGCTTGGCGGCTGCTTCACTGACATACGCTATGAGTTTTTCTAACAACCTCATCTGGCTCGTCCGCATGTACGCAGTGTTTGAGCAGAATATGAACTCGGTTCACCGTATTCGTGACACAGTGAACGTGGAGCTGGAAGCTGACCCAGACACTGCGCGCTGCCATCCCAGCGCTACCTGGCCCTCGAAAGGTACGGTTGAGTTCAGGCGTTTCTCAGCGCGTTACCGACCTGAGCTAGACCTATGTCTTCGCGAGGTCAGTTTCCGTGCTAACCAAGGGGAGCGCGTAGGTATTGTCGGCCGCACGGGGGCCGGCAAGAGCACCTTGGGCCTCGCGCTGTTCCGGGCCCTAGAAGCCGAGGCGGGTGTGATTCTAATCGATGGTGTCGATATCAGTCAAGTCTCGCTGGAACGTCTCCGCCGCTCCGTTACCATGGTACCTCAGGACCCCAGCCTATTCGCTGGTACTGTCCGGTCTAACATAGATCTTCTGTTTGAATATTCGGATGCAGAAGTGAACGAAGTCCTCGACCGCGTGCAACTGTCGGGCGCGGCCCAAGGCGCAATACACGCAGCATTTCCTATCGATGATGCTGGGGCAAACCTTTCGCAGGGCCAACGCCAACTCTTGTGTCTGGCGCGCGCCCTTTTACGACGCAGCCGTGTTCTCATTGTCGACGAGGCCACGGCTTCCATTGACCACAGCACCGATGCTCAGGTACAAGCTGTCCTTGGTAGCCTTGATGCTACCATTGTGACAGTGGCGCACCGCCTCGCCACTGTTGCCGATCACGATCGCATCATCGTTCTGGATCGTGGTACAGTGATCGAACAGGGTCCCCCTTGGGTGCTGCTTCGTGACCCCCAAGGTGCTTTTCGCGGTATGTGCGAGACGAGCGGCGAACTTCAAAGTCTAGTGAATATCGCTGAATGCGCCCAACGCGGGAGAAGTCTCATCGATCTAGACTCTTGATGTATAAATTTGTAACAACATAAAACACCTAGTAATAATTTACTGCCTAAAAGAACAGAATACTAAAATGCGAGGCGTACGAGAGTTCGAAGTTATTACAGATTACAAGAACTTAGAGTACTTTACTAAGAAGCAGAAGATAACAGAACAACACGTACGCTAGTCCGTAGAACTTTCCCGTTTTAGCAATATGTGTATCTATTACTGCCCTAGAAAAGAGAACGTACGAGCTGATGCGCTATCCCGCCGTGATCAGGACTTGCCACAAGATAACTTAGACGACCGTGTTGCTACTAGAGTTTGTGATGCTCGTACCCGTACAACGAGAAGAAGCCGTAGGAATGTTCCCTGTGCAGCTGGACTAGGAACTATTAATATCGCTAACACTACTTTAGCCTCTGAACGAAGAGGAACTCTTAAGTCGCTACTGGACTACAGCACGAACAAAAGACGCTATGTACCAAGAAGTGCTACACGCCGTACGGGAAGGGCAACGGTCCTTGTCTACGACTAGAAAGATAGCTGTGTCCCTTGGCGACTGCTTAGTTGACGACGAAGGAAGGTTAAAGTGGAGGAACCGCGTATGGGTTCATGTGTCCGAGCCCCTCGGTACGGGCATAGTCCAAAACGCCCACCTATCCTTGCAAACAGGTCATCCTGGACGAGAAGAAACCTACAGGATAGTCGCTAGAGAATGGTACTGGCCAAAGATGAGCGATGATATACGACGTTCCGTACGAAACTGCGAGCTCTGTAGGAAGAGCACCCCATGGAGGGACGGAAGACACGGCCACCTACGTCATCTCTCCTTGGGTATCGACACCTGTGCGACATCTGAACGTGACTGTATTTCCAGGCAACAGGTTTGTTACTTGTTCTGGATTAGAATGGTGTTATGCAGGGATTGTTCCTAGCTAAGCAAAGACTCCGTTTTGGTTCCCATGATAGATCCCGCTGAGTAACTCAGTTTTGGGCTTTCGCAAGCCTAAGATGAGGCTACTAGTGGCAAACCCCGGTGATGTATCCTAATTCCTCTTTCCAGTTATGCAGCAAGGTTCAACGCCTCGAGGCGTCGAGATGTGCTGAATCTGATGGAACTAGGAGATTTTGGGTAAAGCATGTTATAAAAGTTGGGAAAGCATTGGACCTGAGAGCCCCATTTATAAGCACGGGCCATAAAAGTATAACGGAAGCCTTGTGGCCCGTGCTTGAAACGGAGATCTCATCCCCGTGCTCGACTTTGGGTCCACAGCATGAGCTAAGCACAACCAAGCTCAGTATCGAACCACTTATAAGAGCGGATCGAATGCAGACCAATAACCTCGAAAGCTGCTGCAGGTGTGCCCACTTTCATTCTCTGCTGTGTTTCGGTGCGGTGCCTGTTCGTACGGGACGCTCCGCACTCGATCTGTATGACATCACCGATCAAATCGAATGTCGAATGATATTGTTGCTAGAAGCCACTGGAAAAAGCGGCGTATGATACACTTACCATTTCCGGCTCTTTCAGCTTGTGTTGACGTGGTCATGCGCTGACTAGAGTTGCCCATTTTCCTGACCTTTTCTACTCCTCAACGTCAAGATTTAGACCCTCCTAAATGTCATGTGCGTTGAACTTTTTGAAGATTGATAAAGTCCCTCCCTATGTGCTGGGACACCCGCCGTGCTAGGACAAATGAGGGGTACTTTGACTTCTAGCACTTCGCTTTCTGCGCGCACGTTAGAAATCTTAAGAAAATTGTGCTATTCCTCTACTAGACCTATCTGTTAACCTACTCTAATATACCTAACTACAAATTACAGCGCTGTTACTGCTCTCCTTGCGTAAGTTATAACGTAGATGATAAGCGAGTGGAACCTTCAAGCGAGTGGAACCTTTTTGCCAAGACCCAACCAAACTTCAAGCACACTGTGATGCCTCAACCAAGCAACGTGAAAAAGACTTCAGACGAAAGAGACATACAGCTTGCCTTACAGGCTATCCAACAAGACGCGACACTTAAGCCGCGACGCGCTGCAGCTACCTACAACGTTGCTGAGAGTACACTACGAAGACGACTTGCTGGGACGCCTCAACGACGCGATACAATGCCCAAATCAATGGCTCTTCGAGGATCAGAAGAGGCAGCGATTGTACGACATATTCTAAAGCTATCAGAGCAAGGATACCCGCCTCGGCTCGCTGACGTTGAGGAGATGGCTAATGATTTGCTCTAGGTCCGCAACCAGAACCCAGTTGGCAAGAGATAGGCTGCAAACTTCGTCAAGCGCCGCCCAGAGCTCAAAGTCAAGTTTAATCGAAAGTCCGACTATATTTGAGCTCTCTGCGAGGATCCTGAGGTTATAGGAGACTGGTTCCGCCTAGTACAGAATACTAAAGCTAAGTATGGCATCCAGGACGAAGACACCTACAACTTCGATGAGACAGGCTTCATGATGGGCGTGATATCAACTGGAGCGGTAGTTACAGCAGCAGAGCGTCGAGGACGGCCAAAGACAGTACAGCAGGGCAATCGGGAGTGGGTTACAGCTATCCAGGGCATCAACGCGATGGGGTGGGCGATTCCACCCTTTATCATCTTTGCCGGCAAGCACCACCTCTCCGCCTGGTACAAGGAAGAAGACCTGCCGCAGGATTGGGTTATTGGGGTCTCTGAGAACGGCTGGACAACAAACAAGCTTGGTATTGAGTGGCTGGAGCACTTTGACAAGCATACAAAAGGGAGGGTTGTTGGCAGCCATCGCCTGCTAGTTATCGACGGCCACGAGAGCCACAACTCGATCGATTTCCACCGGCTCTGCGAGGAGAAGAAGATAATCACCCTCTGCATGCCTGCGCACTCTTCGCACCTACTGCAGCCGCTTGACGTTGGGTGTTTTGCGTCGCTAAAGAAGGCGTATGGGTGCCAAGCTGAGAAGCTGATGCGCAACAAGATCACTCGCATCACTAAAACAGAGTTCTTGCCGTGCTTTATTGCCGCTCATAACGCCTCAATTACAAAGAGCAATATCCTAGGAGGCTTCCGAGGCGCTGGCTTAGTTCCATTTAATCTAGAGGCTGTAGTATCAACGCTTAACGTCCGCCTGCGTACTCCACCGTTACCCACTGTCGAGGACGGTCTCTGGCAGTCGCAGACCCCAAGCAATACCCTGGAATTAGGGTCTCAAACGAAGCTAGTTCTTGAGAGGTTTCAGAGGCATGTAGACAGCTCGCCAACCTTAATAGTTGAGGCTGTTGAAAAGCTTGCAAAGGGGGCGGAGATGATAGCGCACTCTCTGGTGTTAATGACCAAGCGCAACGCTGAACTTGAAGCAGCCAACGAAGCGGCTACGCGACGTAAGTCGCATAAAAGAAAGCGTGTGCAGAAGAAGGGGACCCTTACAATTAGCGAAGGACTTCGACTAACAACTCTAAAGGAGTTTGGGGCGCGCAGCAATAGGAAGAAGGTTAAGAAGAGAGCGCGTGTTGAAGTAGGCGAATCGTCTCAAAGACGCTGTGGACGCTGCGGCGAGGCAGGACATAACTTGCGCACATGCAAGCAAGATGTAGTAGAAGTTTCTAATTAATTTAGTCTACTACAAATATTAATTGCTGTTCTTAATAGTGCTGTACAGTTGTGTGTAGTTGTGGTTTTGGTTGGGTCTTGGCAAAAAGGTTCCACTCGCTTGAAGGTTCCACTCGCTTATCATCTACGTTAGTAGACCTTTCTTCTGTGCATAACAGCGATGCTTTACTACAGCGCTACACAAACGCTTGTAGCGTCTACAAAATCGTAGAAAATCGCGGCTGTGCCTAAGAGACCTAGCGATAGCGCGTTAAGGTATGTTTAGCCTCGTGGCGCCTGCAACGCCTATGTTTATGTAAGATCGCAGTTGCGATTAGTACCTCGGCTTACGCTAAGCGGCTCTGCACATTTTATGTAATCGTTGGCGCGTAATCTATTTCTAGCGGCTATTACAGCTGTGGCTTAGCTCTAGCGGGTAATCTAAGCGTAGAAACTCTAGCGCGAAGATCAATCTTCCCTAAGATCGCTATCGACAAGGCCTGTAATATGTAGTACCTGTTTATACTACGCTGTAAAGCTAGCACTGTGCTTATAGAAAAGCAATTTTATTAACGCACCACGCTAGAGTATCCTAAGCAGAACTACACGACCAGACACAAGGCCTAGACAAGCAATGTCCTCGCGTACAGCGGTCGAGCTTGATCGATACTCTGGCGGAAGCCACAAGGCGCGTTGCTGGTTGCGCAATATCCACTGACCCTGCACTACAACGTAAAAGGCCTGCGGCTGCGCCCTTGGGAGCGATGTAACAACAGTAGTTTGAGACAAAGGAATATCGCCTCGGTCCGTGTGAAGGACCTGGCCATCCGACGAGAACTCAATATAAGTGATGTTCTCAGAAGTCTTTCTGAGCGTGCTGCGATGCGTCCCCGTCGCCGCCTCCCACAGCCGTACTGTCTTGTCGTTAGATGCCGAAGCGACCAGCTGCCCGTCTGGCGAGAAGGTCACCGCCCTAACATACGAGGAATGGCCCTCCAGCGTGCTGCGATGCGTCCCCGTCGCCGCCTCCCACAGCCGTACTGTCTTGTCGTCGGATGCTGAGGCGACCAGCTGCCCGTCTGGCGAGAAGGCCACTGCGTTAATATACAAGGAATGGCCCTTAAGCGTGCTGCGATGCGTCCCCGTCACTGCCTCCCACAGCCTTACTGTGTTGTCGTCAGATGCCGAGGCGACCAGCTGCCCGTCTAGCGAGAAGGCCACCGCCCTAACATCGTCAGAATGGCCCTCCAGCGTGCTGCGATGCGTCCCCGTCGCCGCCTCCCACAGCCTTACTGTCTTGTCGTCAGATGCCGAGGCGACCATCTGCCCGTCAGGCGAAAAGGCCACCGCTGTGACATCGTCGGAATGGCCCTCGAGCGTGCTGCGACACGCGTCCCAATCTCCTTCTGTTTCGGACAGCATCTTGGCCTTCTCTGGCACTTGGTCTGCAAAGGTTTGTCGTACAAGACTCTTCTTTGGTGCAAACACGAGCGCCGAGTAATAGATCTGCAGCGGCGCATCTGTAAGCACAGATTGGAATCGCAGCACGAACCGCTTAGCGTCATGAAGAAAGCGTGGAACTAGGCTTGCAGATGGGTGTTGCACGTCAGCAGAGTGGTGGGAAGGTGTTTTGTAAACATCTTACGCTAGCAAGTGCCTGAAGGCTGTCGAGTAAGTCGACGCATCTGCTGGGTTCTCTTATAAGGCTCATGGCCTCCAGCCAATGCAGAAGGTGCTGCTGCAGAAAGAGGTGCGTTGTGTCTCTGTCTACGATGTCTTGTTGACCCTGCTTGAGATGATCGACCCAGTAACGACACGCATACTGCAGGTCAGGTGGCAGACTGCTAGCAATCGTACCTTCGTCGATCTCGCTTCTTAGGACCCCAGGCTCTAAGAGGCTGCACATGTCTTGGTGTAGGCCGCTTGGTCCAGACATAAGCTCAAGGCAGCGAGATGCAAGCTTCTTATGTGTGCTTTTCTCATCCACCCAGAACAGGCTCTTTCCCTGTTTTTGGGGGTCGACGAGGAACTCGCGGAAAGACAAGTGCAGGAGTCTGATCGGAATATCCTCACTGTTGGGAACACTGAGAACGGAGTGCAGGGCGTCCAGCCGACGTTCGACTTGCTTTTGTGGAACTTGAAGAAGGCGCGAAAGGGAGCCGAGAGGAAGTGGGCTCGCTAAAATGACTATGCTACCTACAAGTCCACGGAAGGCGTGCAGCCAGTCTTCTCTATCTCTTTCTTCCTGCTCAACAAGCAATTGGTCTAGGACAGGAAGGTAGGTTCGGTCGAGCTGTGAAAAAGCCGCCTTCGGATACTGCAAGACCTTGTTCAAGTACTCTTCAGGGTCGCCTCCTTTTGTGCCAACATATCGACATACGGTAGCAGCATAGATAAATAGTGGCACAGCTAGCTCAACCAGGGCCATGATCTGTTGTTGCGCAGGCCAGCCCGAGCCTAGCATGCGTTCTTTTCGTATCACGTCGAGCTCATGCTCTAGGAACAGACGGATGTCATGTTCAATTGTAGTCCTTGGCACTTCGTGGAGAACGAGGTCTTGGTATGTGCCATTTGGCATCTCCCTGAAGCCCAGGCGGATGTGGAGCTCGGGCCGGCTAGTCACCACGATCCGCAGGGGCACCGGGCGAACGTCTTTTGTCTGAGCGAGCAGCTGGAGGATCGTTCGAATGTCTGCTTCTCGCTCACACTCGTCCAGCGCGTCGATCACAACAACACGCGCCACGGCCTGGGAGCAAGCCTGCTTTATCCCTAAGAGTGGCTGCAAGATCAGCTTCTCGAACTGATCTTTCAGTGCCTTGTGCGAGATCGTCGAGTCCTCGTCGAGCGTCTTCCTGATAGCGGGTAGCATGCCGGGTTCGTGCACCATCAAGTCGGTAGCGATGGTGGTAAAGAACCGTGAGGCGTTGCCGCGCTCGCCCTCGCCTTTCTTGAAGAAGAAGCTTGCTCCAAGCTGCCCTCGACTGGCGAACGACTGAGCGACCGTCCGTGCTATCGTAGACTTTCCCGTGCCCGCCATGCCGCTCAGCCAGAATATGGACTTGCCATCCTTGTTGTTCGCCCATGTTGTGATCTCATCTAGCAGCTCGGTGCGGGTGTTTGGTAGGCATCGTGCGTTGTGCTCTTCGTTGTGGGAGTTAAAGGAGGCGCCTGTCGCGACAGGCAGTGTGGCTAGATCGAGCTTCTGGTCTATGTTGAGCACAACAACTCTGCATAATTAGTGAGAGGCTGGATCTGCGTACGACAGGTCTGGGTACAGAAGCTTACGTCTGGTCGACCTGCAGTGCCAAGCTGAATGTCTTCTCGTATCCTTGCAAGTTTAAAACAATCTTGTTTACCTGCTTGCTGGTGAACGGCCACTTGAGCGCACGGAGGCCGAGCCGGCTCATAGTCTTGCGAGCTTTCCCTGGATCTAGCTTTGCTTCTAGGCTCTTCAGCTCCTTTAGGCATTGTTCGAGCGAGCTAGACAGGCCCTGCGTGGTAGAGAGCCGCGTCTTGTCCTGGCTGTCGAGGAGCTGCTTGATCTTCTCCAGAATGTGGATGATGTCGCTAACGTTGCTCCGCACACGCTCGATATCATCCTTCGCGTCCTTGACAGCTACCGAGTACTGGTAGCAGAGCGAGGCGATCTTGGCGGATATGTCGATTACTGCGATGACGCTTGCTGCGCCCGAAAGGCCGTCCATGATGCGAGGTGTGCGACAGAGAAGAAGCAGACGGATCGATTGTATTTCGCGTCGCTGTGGGCTGGCGGAGCAGCCAGGCGGCTGTTAGGCTGAGAGTAGGGCTGCGGTCCATTATCAGCTGCACAAGGCTGAGAGGGCTGGCGCAGCTAAGGGCTGCTGCATTGCAGGCGGCCAGGGGCCAGGAACGCGTCGGAAGTACGTTCTACCGAAGCCCGATTGTCAATGCTGGTGTGCGCGATTGGGAGATGAGCGGGACACCATGCGATGGTCATCCTATCCTATCGCGTGCAGTGCGGTGCAATTGTTTGAGCATATTCATGATTCGTCAGACAAAGTACAGTATCATGGCGCCGTTCGAGGTTGCGTTGTGTGCTTGCTATTTTTAGAACGGGCTCTGCTCGTTCCTTTGTTGCTTGTCATTAGAGCGACAGGCTTGCTCTCGTTCTATAGAGGCTGCCCGTTACTGCCCCTCTGCCAGGCTAACACCATATTCGCGATCATGGATCGAGCCAGCCAGGCCTTGTTCGAAGCCTCCTCTGCAGACCAGCCTAGGACGTACCGCGCTGTTGCGGAGAAGAGCCATGTCCCACGCTCTACCCTCCATCGTCGTAAGCACGGAGGAACGTCAAAGGAAGTAAAAGCTCAACGCCAGCAGTACCTTGCCGTAGAGGAAGAGAGAGCGCTTGTTTCGTTCTTGCTGCTAATGTCTAGCCTTGGACAACCCGTTCGGATCAAGTACATACCTACGCTAGCCTTCAGCATCGCCCGCCGGCGGTCCACGACGAACAAGCCGATCAAGCCTCCGGGCAAGAACTGGGCCCGCGCCTTTGAGAAACGCCATCCCGAACTCAAAGCGAGACGAGTTAGGTCGATAGACTGGAAGCGCCACGAGAACAACATCTACGATAAGATGGTAGAGTGGTTTCAGGTGATCGGCAAGGTGCTGCAGGACGCAGCGGTACTGCGGGAGAACGTGTACAACATGGACGAGACGGGCGTTATGCTGAGCAAGCTTGGCTCTGTCAAGGTCCTAGCAGGTAAGGATGATAGACGTGACTATAGAGGTGCTGGCATGAAGCGGATGATGGTGACTGCGGTTGAGTGCATAAGCGCTGACGGGAGAGCGCTGCTGCCTCTTATCATCTGGCCAGCCTCGACCCACCGAAGCAACTGGACTACATATCCCACGCCTGGATGGCACTATAGATTCTCTGACAACGGATACAACGACTCTAAGGTCTGCTTAGAGTGGCTTACGCGTGTCTTTGATCCTCAGACTAAACAGCTAGCCAGTGGGAAACCACGAGTGCTAATTTGCGACGGCTTCGGAACTCACGAAACACTAGAGATCCTGGAGTTTTGCTTTGGCAACAACATCATGCTGTGCCGCCTCCCCTCTCACACTTCCCACAAGTTGCAACCGTGCGATGTTGGAGTGTTTGCGCCCTTGAAAACGGCCTATCGCGACCAGGTCGAACGACTGAACCGAGGGGGCATAGACACGGTCGGAAAAGAGGACTTCACCTCGCTATACGACCCCGCACGAACAAAAGCGTTCACGAGGCGGAATATTACGGCTGCTTGGTCCGCAAGCGGCTTGTTTCCGTTCAACCCACAGAGAGTACTACAAGACACACCAAAACCGCCTGTAGGTCTCCTGCAGGACCACAATCGGCTCTTGGCTAAGATTAACAGCGAAGCCAAGATCCGCCGAGCGACTCCGTCAGTTGTGCTAGGCAAGGGAAAAGCGAAGGTGATGAGCTACGAGGATCTCGAGGAGGCGCGAGCAACGCGTGCGGCCAAGGAAAAAGCTATTGCGGAGAGAGGCAAAGCGAAGCGCGGTCGTAAGCGTGAGGTTGCTAAGCAGGAGTTGTGTGTGCCAGAGCCAGTCACCCAAGTTGCAAGGATGAGCGAAGTTGCAGGACCATGGAGGGCACCCGTGGCGCGGATGTATTGATGTTAGAGTGGCTTTGTAGTGGCCATAGAGACAAAATAATCAGATCCAGTCTCGCGCAGCGGTGTCAGTAGTTGCTTCGATCACTGTTTTAACGCTAGAATTTGAACATCTCAAGCGTCTACCTAAGAGCCAAGGCTGTGCACAGCCACATGTATATCAGCCACAGTTGGTAAATTACATCGAAGATGATTACGTGAGGCGTGCGGGGTCGCCTGTTAGTCGCCGAAGTAGCGATCCGCGTGGCGACCCTGCATAGCTTCGGGCATTACAGCAAGCGCGAGGCTGATCATAGCTTACCGTACTGACAGGAGGTTCTTGGAGCTAGACACTAACCTCCTGTACGTGCAATAGGCCTACAAGCTTCTCGGTAGTGGTGTAGTAGAGCAACGCTGTCATGCACGCAGTAAAGGTCGTTTGTAACATTCGCACAAAGAGCAGCAATAGCAACGTAATTTTTAGTCAGGAGTATTAGGATAAACATACAAACAGCTCTACTACATTGCTAACAAAAACTAACAGCGATTATTAGGGTGTGCGAAGAAAGCGAAGTACTAAAAGTCGAAGTACCCCTCATTTGTCCCAGCACAGCGGGTGTCCCAGCACATAGGGAGGGACTTTACAGGAGTGTGCGTGTGCGTGATTGCCACCGAGAGTTTCGTGTCTGTGAGGGTTTGAGGACGGTCATACCATGATAGGTTAGATCTTGGGGACGAGAGTGATCTGAGGCAGGCGCAATGGAATATTCTCAGCGAGACTGTAGGACTGAGCAGACTCGCACAATTTTGGAGGGTCTGGAACGCATAGCCAAGCTATTTTACTATCTCCGGCGCTCTCAGCCACAGATTACCCATTGTTGTTGACTTGGTCGCTCGGTTGACCAGCGAAACAACAATGGCCAGCTCACCGGTTCACCAGTACTTAGGGAAAAAAGAAAGTCGCTCAGCAATTGCCTCGCGTAAGTTGATTGTCAGTTGCTTCATGGAGGCTTCAGAGCCTGACGGACAGCTACCAGATCAGGGCCTGGAAGCAAGAGGAACCTGGATCGGGCCCACTGCGGAGCCAAAACTGGACCCTGCGATAAGTCAGAATTAGACCTGTCGCCTATTGGCTTGATACGCCCGGAGCTTCGCAGGTCAAGGTGAAGCCAGGATATCGCGTGCACGCGCGAAATAACGTGCGGGTGACTCGAGCGGCGGGGCCGCAGGGATGCTTTACAAGGCTTAGCTCAACATGATCTGTATTGGATCACAGCCTCAATCTCAAACTTTGTGATAATGGTTTGGCAACAACATAACCTCACGAATACCTACTGCAGTGGCAACGTGCTACAGTGTCATGATCCAAAAAAAGGAGATGATAGGGATGGGATATGGTCTAAAGGAAATGATTTGTACTGTAAAGCCTGGCTGTAGACCGGTAGAATATTTCGAGTCCTGCAGTTTTACGCGGTATCAGCTAGGCTTAAGCTCTGGTGTCTTCCCGCGCGGCGAGCTATGGTTCGTATTCTCATGCGTGGGCTGCAGCGTCAACATCGCTCGAGTTGTGGTGCTCGTGGGATGCACTACGTGTGCGTTTTGCCGACAGACGAGACGGGCGAGGCAATGTCGATTAGTGGACGAGCTATTCGCAGATAGCGGCGGAGTGGAACGCTGAGGGAGGAATGTGCAGACACTAGAGGTTGCTGAAGTCGCAGCTAGAAGCAACACTGGGCATGCGGAGGGAGAGGGGAGAGTGAAGGTACGATTAGGGACTCGTTTGTTCTTTAGTTCGAGATGTTGTGGCGTCGGCGCTTGGAGATGCTGGATTACCCCGATTAACCTTGGTTCCCTTCTACAATTGTGCCGCGAGTCTAGCTAGCGCATCAACAAATTAGCAACCTATCAACAACTGTACAAAACGCGGCTGAGGGTCTGGGCGGTGCGCCTCGTGGACATTCATTGACATTCGAACAGGCTTCGGCATAACGACGATCTAGACGTGCTTTCGAATGCGCTCGGACGCTCGGAAGATCCTCATCACTGCGCTAGATCATCCGAATGCCGTCCCCTGTTGCTCAGCAAGGACTACAGTGCGAGACAGCAAGATCAGGGGAGAAAATAACAAAAGGGAAGACGGATTCTTGTCAGGCGCAGTGGCAGTAGAATTTTGCCGGTTCAGAGTACTAGGGGACGTGACGAAAGGCATGCAGACCAGCGACAACGCCACCGATGAAATCTACGAGCTCAGGTCTTCACCTAGTGGCTGACACATGGTGATCCCGCGGCCTTCCCCGGCACGTAGAAGATTCGTAACACAGACTCCTCACGCCGTTGACTGATCTCCATCCTCAAATGTGACCAACCTGCCGGCTTTGTCGAGCCATCAAGACGGTGCTCCCCAACTCTCAGGGCACAGGACAGAACCTGCAGCTTGTTTTGCTCTGAGGCTTCTCTTCGGCTATGTCGATATCTTATCGGTAGAACAGAACGCCACTAGCATTAGCGAGAGGCCGCCGCGGCATGTCCCTCAAGGTTTTCCTCGTCCAATGTGCGGTACTTCACCTACTTGTCACTCGAATGAATGGCTGGAAGCTGTTGAACTTCCCTTCGTTGGAGCCGGAACATGTAGATCTTGAACCTGCACGGCGTATCCGGTAAACCTTATTCCGGGTCCTACTTGCTAACTTAGGACAAAAGAAGCTGCCAGGTAGTACTAAGTGTTGATAGCGAAGACCCAGCAGCACTGAAGTACATAAGTACGCTGCATGGACTTTGCTTTCCAGACACACGAGTACAGTGGTGACCGAAATCGGTTTCCGGTTCCTATACTTCGGTTATTCTGCGCGCACGGCCGCTTGGAAGGCGCTTTACTAAATAGGTAGTAGCGCTTGTAGGGGTGGTACACAAGGCTTAGAAAGTAGACAAATTATCAGCTGCTGTCACGAGATGCTACGAGCACGTATTTAAGAGCTTACGGGAAGCGTTAGTTGTGGCTACGTACGATATCTAGCGTAATACAAGACGTTGCGCATGGAAACAGAAGCAGAATACAGAGGCGGCAAGGAATATGGGTAAGGCCCGTGCATGCGGCTCTCGGGCTTAGCTAACCAATCGGCAGAATCTAGGTGCTCCACGAGCACCCGGCGTTGTAGAGCGTCCAGGTGTCAAGGGAACCACGGTGGTTACCGTAACAGCTGCGCCACATATACCTCTACCTACCTGTTCTCTATGCATGAACAAATCCCGTATTGAGGCACTGCAGACAGATTTCCAGAAGTCTGTTCCGTAGTAGATAATACCGTCATAAAGACCATCGAGTGAGGAAGACCGATATTCTTTGATTAGGGTCAAGAGGTCGGAAGCGGCCTCTTGTGATTACCTACTACTTGAAAGCTCATAGCATACATGATCACTTAATCATTCAAACCCCCCTAAAGATCTGTATGAATATGGAACACCCACGATTCTACGCACGACTGTCCCATCAATTAGCCTCACTTCGTTTTCTTCCAAGTCGTGTCCTCTTAAGAATGGAATAATGTTCGCCCAGATTCCCCAATATATTACAGCCCCAAGCAAGCTATATATAGCATTAGCATTCATCGAACCCCCTCCTGGAAGGAGCAAATGTCGAACTTACATCGAGACGGCGGCTATCGCATAGGTCCCTTGCCATAAGCCAAAGTAATTTTGTGACGAGCTGTAGAAGACCACCGGGACCACAATCAAAACTATGCATATAGCTATGCGTAGATAAATAACACATTTCCAGGCCCTGAAAGGCCGTGATAGCTCTGGATGCTTTTGTCGAAGAGAGAGAATACCTATCGCAATCGCAATCGCGAAGAATTGGGTTATGTACCCTTCTGCGTCGACAAGAAACGAATAAGCATGCTCTCCTGGAGAACATAAGATCATTACCAGTGCCGGTATTACGTTGATGATGACTCCTCCAAGTGGAGAACCAGATGGGAGCGACGAGGCGAAAATCTTTGGTAAAAAGCCCCTACGTGCAATTTCTTGGTTGAGTCGTGCCTGGCTTCATCTTAGTCAATGATCTCGAACAATACTCAGATCTTGGGATAGTATACCTCGCTATAAACACCGACCATGATATTCCCGGCAACCACTGTAGCTGCAAACAGTGGAAGAATCATATTGCCAATTGAAGAACCAAGAACACGGTTGAGAAAGACAGCCATGGCTAGCTCTCCGGAATCCTTGATCTCGTCCAGCGGGACGATTATGACAAGAGCCGTGTTGAGCAACAAGTACAATGCACAAACGCTGACGAGGGAAAGTGGTACAATGCGTTTGATCATGCCCACCGGGTCGGCTACTTCGCTCAGAATGTTGTTGGCGTTTGCTGTCCCAGAATAGGCATACTGGACTCTGAACAGCGCTACGGACAATATGCCAGGGTTCCAGGTCGAGTCTGATGGTGAAATTGTAGCAGGTTCTGGTCCCTTGAACGGATATTTGAAGCTACTAAGGCCGTCTGCTCCACGTTGATCGCTTGAGCGGAATAGGACAACTGCTGCTGCAGTGCAACCCATCAACATCATTGCGGCGATCTTGAAAACTCCAAAAGTATTTTGAACCGCGACACCGATTTTCGGAAAGAAACCATGCATTATGGCAACGGCTAGAAGTAGTGATATCGCAAAGAAAGAAGATTGCCATGACGATGGATCAACACCTGCGCCGTATGCTACGTACTTGCCAAATATAATGCAGTTATTCGCAGTAAGGGCTTGAAACAATGCCTTACAGGCGATGATGGTCGAAACGAGATAGCGAGGCTTGGGATAAGTGAACTCAAGGTAAACCGCATCGCCGCCATTGCGCGGCAGCATGCAGCTGTATTCGAGGTATGGAACGACTGCGATTGTAGCGATGGCGGCACCACAAATCCAAGTCATGAAAGCCGTTCCGATGCTGCCGGTGGATTGGATAACGATGCCAGGAACCGCAAAAATGCCAGACCCGATCATGCGTGATATTATTAGGATGTACGCTGAGATCCACGATAAAGTAGGGCGTGTACGAGAGGCGCCTTCGTCTCCAACCGGGACGAAAGGCATAATGAGGTGGTAATTTCTTAGTTAGAATGGGAGATGTGCAAAACAAAGACGAGCTCGTGGAGTGTTAGAAAGTAAAATACTAACGGTAGCGTAAGGAAATGCGTTCGTGGCGCCAGAAAATAACTAGTCTGATTTGGGGGTCAAGGAGACTAGCTGGATGGGGGTCCTACTGGCGTCATAGGCCCGATGACACGAGACCCTTGATTGCAGCCCGCGCTAGAGGGATGCACACCAAACTAACAAGGTTCATACATAGTGCAGCGGTCAGCCTGTTCCCGCGCGTGGAGAAGATAAGATCGGCCATCGGTTGTGTCATGCGTGCAGTTTACCACTCTGTGCTTTTCTCCAGCTGAATCTAAGAGTAGGTTCGAAACAAGGACTGTTTTGCTCCATACTATTACCTTTACAAGTGTTTACTAGCAAGCACAACGCCTCTAGCACATCGACTGGTAGCAGTTCTGTTGCGAAATCTGGGCTGGTTTCAGGTGCTACACAGTTCAATTCGGCCATCGAATACCACGGAAACGAACTATATCCTCCAGCAGCTGTATGTTCTTACCAAACAATTCATGCCCAGAGTAGCTAACGCGCCTCAGTTCCCGCAATACTTATCTTGCGTATCTTTGCAACAAGCACGCCGATACGGCCACGCATCCATCATCATCTAGCACTATTTTGCATCCTAAGCTCCAGATAATGAGTCGCTTCCACGGCCCGGCCCCCCGTGTTACTTTTCTCATCGCGCTCTGCATGATCTTTTCGGGCGTTTGTTGTGGTATGTCTCTACTTCATGCTGCTGTAGCCAGCGTTGGTTCGATTGGCGCGCTTCTGAGTGTTGCGAGTAGCTGTCTGCTTACACTTTTAGAAACGTAGCTCACGGCCTCCCCACGACTCTGTCTGTGTCCTTACAAGCACATCTCAAGATCTCCCATGCTCAGTACTTATGGCTTGTCTCGTCCATGTATTCTGTATCCACGCTGCCGAGCACAATTCTACCATTTTGTACAGGCTGGGCTGTACAAAAGCATGGCAGGTTAAATGTCTTACTAGCTACTGTTTCTTGCATTTTCATCGGTCAAGGCCTGTTTGCGACGGGCGTCGTTGCTCGATCTATAGGCGGAATCATGCTTGGACGTCTCTTCTTCAGTTGCGGCGTAGACGTCATGGACATCTTGGTTTCTGACTTTATCGCCACCTGCTTCGCGTAAGTGCTAGGAAGTGCGCGGAATAGGCTTTTATATCTTTCTAACAAATCATGCTACCAGCAAGTCCTATCTCGCGCTCGCTTTTGCCATCTTGTCAGCCGCTGGTGGTCTCGGGACTGCGGCGAACTTGGTCCTTACCCCTCGACTCGTGCAATGGCACGGAATCACAACGGCCGTATGGCTCATCACCGCAGTGGTGATGATTGCCGTAGCAGCAGGGTTTTGCTTCTTCTTTAGGTGCTGGTCATCCCTGGAAATTAAAGAAGTGGATGGCGAAGAGGAGACGACTCGATTAGGTGTTGCACAAGCAATTGGTGCAATGCCAACTGCCTATTGGCAGCTCCTGGCCGCCGCCGTTTGTTCTACTAGCGCAGCAAGTGCTTTCGCAATGTCTGTACAACGATTCCTGGCGATTTACTATTTCGGTGGCAGCCAAAGTCAGGCAGGTTCTGCCGCCAGGTACGTTGCTATGCACTACTGGTTTCGCAGCTTGCTAACGTTAAATCCTCACCTGCAGCATCACATATGTCTTGTCCAGCAGCTTGATCATACCTCTCGGCATGCTTTTGGAGCTGCCGTGGTTTCGTATCTCGCATGCACTAATCGCCTCCAGCGTGCTAATGTTGTCGGCGCATCTTGGCTTCCTGGTACATTCCACAGGCTCGCGCGTTCCCTTATGTATGCTGGGAGTGGGGCACGCCTTATGGAGGACCGCTTTCGGACCAGGACTTGCCCTGTCGCTCCAAAATGGAACGGAAACCTTTGTGCAGCCTACCCACTCACTCTTGGAAGGCTCGACTCTGGAAACGAGCGGACCAAACAATGCAAATGGCAGGGATGACGCTTCGAGGGCATGTCAAGCGAGGGTCTCTTCACCTGGTAACAAAGATCGCAGCCTCTTGACTCCGGTGGGATTTGGTCTAGCGAGTAGCACATTGAATATCGCAGTTGGGATTGTAGCAAATGTGGTCCCTTTTATAGAGAGCAAAGCGGGGTTTTCGGGGCTCGAACTTACCTTCGCGTCCCTCAGTCTTTTGGCATTTGTGGCCTGCATTATGTTCGCATGGAGCTGGAAGTCAGCGTGACTTGACTCCAAACCGAGACAGGCAAGAGACGGCGCTGGGGAAGTCGCCTTCGTAGCTCACCGCTCATGTAGTATCATAGCATCTTTGTCAACGTATACCCATCAACAGCAGCTGGATTTCAAAAACTTGTTTGCCACATATCCGTAGTACATGTGGTCGAAGTCTTACTACTGGCATATCATATGGGTAAATCGCATGAGTCCAAGACAGACCAACGATCCTAGCGTATCTGAGAAAAGGCCTTTATGAAACAGTCCAAATCGTCGCTGTTATGAATAGTGTCCTTCCAGAGGTCAGTAGCCTCGCAAATATCGCGCATCCTATGGCATCCTATGCGTGTGGACGTCCGACCACGAATGTGGGTCATATGCTCACCAAAGGGTCGTCTGGTCTGCTTTGTCAATGCGGACCTCTTTCCAATTTTCAAGATGTCACTATCAGGTCTTGACTCAGCAAAGCTCCGATTGGGTCGCTGAGACGGTGCTCAGACCTTCAGCTGATCGTTATGAGGACGATACGCAAAGCGTCAACCAAACGCGACCTTAGCGATAGTGCCTGGAAGCCATGCACAAGCAGTTCGACAGGCTAACTTAGCACGAGTGGCGAGGTGGGACATCCTCTGTTCCTTCAGTAGGTCGATTTAATTTGATTTGGTTTGATTTGGTTTGATCCTACACGGTTTCAGCCGCCATACCGCAGCTATGCCCGGATGCAGAGGGTTGGCTAGCAGCTGACGCAGCGCTATGATCATCTTCGTCTGCTGTCACATTGGGAAACACTTCGTTTAAGCGGTGAGCATTGGGACCACTAGGAGCGCCCACAACGCCTCCCCACACCACCTTCAGCATGGGTGTAGTAATTAGATGATGAAGTCGACCAAGTCTGCAAAAACGGTAAGCCGCTGCCATGCGTAATGGTAAGATGGGCATGGCCGATGAGGCCTCAAGAGATCGCTCCGCATGGTCGCGCGCCTGCCACTCGGTGGTACGTGCGCCGAAGATGCTCTCGCTGCTCAGAGGCTCGATGTCAATTTGTGTGGACAACCGAAAGTTCACATTGCCTCAAGACACCTAGCCCATTCATTCGCTTCACCCTAGCGAGAAGCGGCTTAGCTCTGATGTTTTTCTCTTCAACTCCAAGACAGACACGACTTCGCCACGTACCCAACTATCCATCAACGCTGGCATGCCACGAAGTAGAAGCTCGGCGCTCGCTATAAGAAAGCCATACAATTTGATCTGCAATAAAGTAGCTTTTGCGGTGGCCAGCGGAACGACATCAACCCGCACAAACGTTACATGTGGTAACGGCTCATGCTATATGCATCTAATCGACACCTTGGTCGCATTAGTGCGCATTGACCGGTTCGATTTTTGGGCTTCCCCGAGCAGCCAATGAAGCAGCGACAACTGTCGCGCATTAATATCGCAGGAGTGGGCGCAATTGAAGGCAACGCAAGTGTGCATGCTGCATGTACACTTGCAAACTAGACTGTTTGGCTGCGTAGGTGCCGCGGTACGGTACGAGCAGCGTATGCAACTGGAAACTCCGATGTCGCAAGTACTTCCATTTTCGGAATTATGTCGTCCTCATGATGCAGAATACCCACTTATGAAGGCTCTGTGACGCTGAATATTCAAAGAGCAGGAATGGCGTCGATAGCGCCAGCGGCGACTTCGTTTGAATCTGATACATCGCAATAGCTGCCAAAAAACGAGTAGATACCCGAGAAGCTTGATGCAGTTGTCTCGCCATCTCCTTCTGGGTCTTGAATAGGCGAACGTTGTGAGCGAACTTAGCAGGAAGTATCCTGCCAGTAATCATGCTTGATTAAACAAGGATCCCGAACTAAGAGCAATTACCTGTCTTCCATTGCGCTAGTGCGGTCCGCATCTGATGTGCTTACTCATTGACTGACAACGCTAGCTTGTTCTGTAAAGCGCCTCTTTCAGCTTAGCGTAACAAGCACGACACTTGGAAGTGCTCTTGCTTGTTACGCTAGTCTTTTTCTAGAGCAGGTTGTTGAAAGACAATGTTTTTAGAAAGATCTTTGCCGCTTGGACTAAAGTCCCCACTTACGTAGCAGAAGACCCCTGCGTCGCGATAGGAACGACAGCTACTTCGACTTTGCTTCAGCTCTGCCCTTTCTTTACAAGATATCCATAGTCAAGAACCTTGCAGCACTGGTTTTAAGTAATTATCTAGATGTATTGAAACATATATCCTAAAATTGCAGTGTATTAGTTGCTGCACTGCTTGGTTTGCGATTAACCTACAATAGCTGCGCAACACGACAGCTATCACAACAACACTAACTTGATAGTGACGAAAGCGGACGCAGTGTTATTGTTGTGTAATCTTCGCCTGTGTACTACTCGGATATGACTCGGCACAGATCCCTTTGGCACTTCGCACCTCTTGCACTAAGTCTGTGCCTCCAGGCTGGCGGAAGAACATCGCATTACGCGCCGCAGATCGTGCCCCGCCAGTGGTGCTGCGACCGTTCAGTAGGGCTGCCCCAGACGGCCCCAGCCGTTCCAACAATCTTTTCTAACCTTTCTTTAGTTAGCAGTCTAAAGTCCGTTAGGGTGGATGAGAGGCCTGGCGCCGGCTGGACTTGTAAACTACAACCAACCCAGCATATATTTCTATAGTTCTCTTTTGGATGGGCAGCATTAATTAGTAGAACTCTAATGGCATTTTTGGATTATGTGCTCATCCTACCACTTTATCCTGAGTACATTTCAACAAGAACATATCTAATGACACATTAGACAAATCTGTGACCCGCTCTCACTGCTATGGTGAGGCGCTTTGCACTTACACACATGTTCTCCAGGCGCCTGCCATCGGTTTTCCTCGAGCAGTCCTGCGGCATCGAACTGCTTTTCCATGTCTCCAGGCATGTACTTGTAACTTTCATTCACGATTTCTGTTCCCTTCGGCCACGATATGCTGGGCGGTTTGCATACCACGTTCGTGTTCGCTCTGAAGATAAGGCGGTGTCGAAGGGCCATATTCGTCTCCGGTAGCATTGGCGCCCGGTAGCACTCGCCAACCACGTCCCATTCTTCTCTTACATACCAAATCTCACCAAGTAAACGGTTCGATTGTGCAAGACCATTTCGCAAATAAGCATGCCATCTGCCTTGAGCATCGTTGCAACATTGCCAGACCTTGTCCTCATCTTGTGTGCCATCCATTCCGAGGAGCATCTGATCATCTTTACGCATGACCTCAGCCCAGGGTTTCATCAGCCGTAAAGCATCAGAAAAAGTGCCGTTCCCGAAGATGGAACCAAGAGAGAGGAATATTCGAGGCCTGTCTGCAGGCAGAGATGCAACGAAGAGAAGAGCGTCGCTAAAAGTGCCGCATAAACCAGTGCATTCTATGTTTGCATAGATAGGTAGTGTTGCCAATCCCGTCTGCAGAGTATGATAAGAGAGGTCCAGAGCGTAGTATTGGAGACGCTTTTTGCTACGTGCAAACACGGATAGCAGCGCAGCTATCTTGCGGAGATCACTGAATACGCGGTTGCTTAGCGTAATGACGTGGGGCTCGAACATGAAAAGGCGTGTTTCTTACCCACATCCCAAATCAATCATGACAGCATTGTCTGGTACGAGGTTGCAAATCTCGTAGCCAAACAGCTCGAACAGTCGAATTTCGGCACTGGTCAAGTAGTACTCGGGCGTGTGGGTGACAGCACTCCACAGTTTTTGTCCCGGTTCGTCGGAGAGCAGAGCCGATGGGAGATGTTTATTGCCACTGTCATTGTTGAGTAGCTGCGAGTGAATACTGGACAGAAGAAAGCCATCAACGTCTTTGCCTGCGCCAATCCTCAAAACCGACCGGCCGGCATGGTCAAGACGCTGAGCCTCCATGTTAAAGCGGACTAAGTAACGTAACGTTTGTGGACGAAGCGCAGTCTTCTGAGTCGAAAAAGTAATAACTTTGGGAAAGGGTGTGAAGGTCATAAGGTAGAGTAATAGAAGACAAGATGAAATCGCAGGCTTTTATGACCAAACTTCCCCCGCATACGCGTAGAGGAGCTAGATGCCCCACCAATCACGCGGTTGAGATGTATGATCCCACGCAGGACTTCAACAGCGCAACGGGTTGGAAACAAGCTAGCGTTGGATGCTTTTGTATTGCATTAATCTGTGTTTTATGCCAAAATCGCATTCAAAATCCAAGTCCAATAGCCTTCGACGAGCGAAAGGTGGTATGAAGAGCCATTTTCGACTTAGTAGACTGATGGCAGACGAGCCAACCTGCCACCATCTAGCACCACAACGTTTCCCTTACAATATGCACCTGCTCGTGAGGCAAGAAATAGGATCGCCCCTGCACTTTGCCAGATACACTAAACAAATTGGCAACATGGAGCAGGTTGAGGACACTCGAGTCGGTAGATGCCATTTCGAGGGTTTTGATGGGGATGTTGAAGGCGAGGGTAGAGCTGGTTGTGGAGAGAGATGGTAGAGACGAAAGGCAAAAGGCAAACTTGAATAGCCTTGGTACATGGGCTCGGATTCTGAAAGAAGACAATACAATCCTTTGGAGTCAAATGAGGCTGCCGAAATGGCTAAGAGTAGGTATATTAAGGGCCTCTCCCCCCGCTTTCTCTTGCATCCGGTGCCAAGCCAACAAGATGACACCCCAACAACAAAACATCCCAATCGAAGTGCCAGACCATGGCCGAGCATATAGCGCGGTGATCTATCCATACGTGGATAAGGCGCTTCTCCACGTCCAATCAGCCAAGGGCGTATACCTTCGATTGGCCGACGGACGAGAGATCTTGGATGGAGCAAGTGGTGCCATGGTGAGCTGCATTGATTACAATGACGAGCGCATCTCCAAGAGCCTGCAGGATGCCATGCAGAGCGTCTCGTATGCTCATGCGCAGGTATACACGGCAGGGCCGGTAGAAGAACTGGCACGGTGGTTGGTCGAGTCGACGGGCGGGGCGCTGCAACGGGTAATGTTTGGGTCGTCTGGTAAGGAGCAGACAGACAGGTCAAAAGCAAAAGCTGACTGGTAGGCACAGGATCGGAGGCTATGAAGATCGCCATGAAGATCAGCCGTCAATACCACGTCGAAAAGTAGCCCAGCGAGCCGATGCTGGATAGCTTCATCTCACGCAAACAAAGCTACCACGGAGCAACCAAGAGTACGTGGGGCAGCTCGCCGACGAGTTGGAGCGGACAATCGAGTCGGTAGGGGCGGGCCGCATCTGGTGGAGACGGTGGTTGGAGTGGTAGGGTTGCCTGCATAACGAAGGGGTGACGATGAGGGCAGCCAATGGCTAACGTCGACAGACGATGGGCTGTATGCCCCCCGTGGCGGGCTACTTCAAAGCGCTGCGGGTCATCTGCGACAAGCACGACATCCTGCTTATGCTGGACGAGATCATGTATGGCATGGGCCGCAAAGGGACGCTACATGCGTAGCAGCAGCTGGAGCCAGGCTTTGTGCCGCCGGATGTGCAGTGCGTGGCCAAGGGCCTCGGGGGCGGCTTTGTGCCAATCGGAGCGGTGCTGGTGGCGCCCAAGGTCGTCCAGGCGTTGCAGCGAGGAAGCGGCATGCTGTCGCACGGCCAGACGTTCCAGTCACATGTGCTTGCATGCACTGTGGCCCTCAAAAGTGCAGCGTATTATCGAAGCTGACGGCCTGGTGGAGCGCTGCCGTGAGCAGGGTGCCTATCTGGAGCGTTGCCTACAGGCTTTGGTCGCCCCGCTGCCGCTAGTGGGCAACGTCCGCGGACGAGGGCTGTTTTGGGGCGTCGAGCTGGTCGCGGACAAGCAGACCAAGCGGCCATTGGCGCGCACGGTAGGTGCCGCCGCCGCGCTGCACCGGCTTTGTCTCGACCGGGGCCTTGCCGTCTACCCGCCGGCTCGAGCTGCGCCGACCAAGGCGCCAGCGGGGACCATGTCATGCTAGGCCCGCCCTTTATCGTCACCGTGGCGCAGATTGACATGATGGTCCGTTGCTTGTGCCAGGCCCTGCTTTCCCTGCACGAGCACGTCTCCGCCATGCCCGCCATGCCCACCATCACGTAGGCAGACATGCGCGGGGTTGCAAATGCAAATGTAAATGTAGATGCAGATGCGAATGCGCGTACAAGTAAGACAATCTACCAAAGCGCCAGCTTCAGCCCTCGTTGCGCTCTCGTCTTTTTCCCTCGTAGCTCCGTCATGGACTGGAACTATGCCTCGCTGTCTCCGCGCAAGTCGAGCGCGTGGCTCACGGCATGGCCATGGATGCTCTCAACGGCCGTCTTCGTCTTACTCTCTCTGCACCTACTTTTGATACGACAGACATACCTGCGCCCTCTGTCCGGTGACTTTACCAATGGCTTTCCGACCGAACTCGGCAAGCACCCCTTCATTTCTGCTGGCCCTTTCTCTCTTCTTACCGTCCATCCCTAGATGCTGCATTCGCTGCCGTCCAGCTCCAGCGCGTCACTTTTACCGGCGGCTTGTTCTGGAACGACAGCGGCGTGCTTGTACGCAACCCGCTCCCCAGTGGGGGGCCAGAGTGGGTGGGCCCTCCCAACCAGGCTACCGACCGGCTCTGGGAGCGTGTCTCGGATGCCGCTGGAGTCATCTTGCCCGCGCGAGACGCCAACATGGTGAAAGGCCTTACCAAGCAACTACCAGACGGCCGTTATGTCACCGGTTTGGACGTCTTCCACCAGCTGCACTGCTTGGTATCACCCCCCTAGCCCCTCCTACCTAGCTACCTCCGCTTTCCGCATCATCCACGTACTGACTTAGTGACATTTAGGATCGCATTCGCCAGGCCCTACATCCCGACTACTATACCGATCCCGACGGCCACACTGTCAATCAGCTACACACGGACCATTGCATCGACTACCTTCGCCAGACCATCATGTGCCATGGAGACATGACGCCCGTGCATGTCCATCACTGGGAATCAGTCGACCGCTGGAGTCCCGATTTCGAGAGCACTCACACATGTAGGAATTTCGACAAACTGTTGCGTTGGAGTCTCGAAAGGCTGCGACCGGAAAGTGAAGAGTATTGGCGTAGCGGAAGAGGCTCTCCAGACTGGCAGTGGGACTGAGCCCATCCCTCTCCGCACCTCATGCTGATGCATGCACCTTCTACAAGTCTACTTTCCATGCTTCTATCGGAACTCTTTGAAGCCAGCGAAGCGCTGGCCTTAGAAATACCACAAATATCGTCGCCCCTACCAATATACACGTTCCGTTTACAATGTAGAATCCGTCCGCCACCATAGTGCAGTCTTCCCGTAACCCATGCCCGCCATGTCCAATATTTCCCCCTGGCCTCTCTCCACAATCCTCCACCGTGTACCTGTCGATGGCAGCCATGACAAAGTATCGTGGAACAATCCCACCCATGTTTTGCGAGCTGACCTCGTTAGCCACCGAACATACCCTCAGGGGAAGGGGAGAAAAGAGATTGGAAAACTTACGTCGCAAGCAGTGCGATATAACTCCCGCCAATCTCCTTCTGTGCCACTTGGAAATGCCATGCCGTGAATGCTACTGACGCCACCGTCGCAGCTCCACTGTTCAACACATTCATCGCAAGGGCCGGGATGAGATCGAACCACGCCACCACCTGATCTGGGCCAATATATGGAAAAGCCCACATCATGATTTGACTTAGAATAGCGGCCAATAGCCGCGCCACGTAAGATGCACACCACACATCCAGTGGATGGGATCGAGCACACCATCTTCCTCCCAGCCACCCGCATATCACCTCGAATGGCAATGTGAGCAACGAAAACCACGCCAGATGGCCCTGGGTTACGCCTTTGTCAATCAACTTCAACATTGTCGCTCCGTCGTTGGCTTCGAAGCCAAGTCGGGCGACAAGATGCACCGCAATTAGCAGCTGCACCGGCTTGAGCGAAACGACCCGCCACAAGGCCCTATATCGACTCCATATAAGTTCTTTGGTGCCATCACGGCGGCAAGACGGCTCGTATTTGAGGACCGCAATCGAACAGCCGAGGGCGAGGCTGAAGATGCTTGTGACGAATAAGCACTTCCCCAGGGATGCCAGATTGCTGTCTGGAGTCGAGTGCTCGAAAACACTGCTCCATGAAGTCGAGCTGAGACCCAAAAACAGTGTATATCCAGTAAAGTGGCCCGCCGTCGCACCAAGAGAGTGGGCCATGGATGCGTACGGGAGCTTGGATGATGAGAAAAGTACAAGTGTCCAGCTATCGGTAGCTATGCTTTGGGTCGACACAATGGCGACCAGAAGCGTCAAGGTGGTGGTCAAGAGGACCAGTGTTTGATGAGAAGGGGCCTCACTGGCAAAGCTTTGCAACATTGCTGAAGATGCCATGCTGAGGGCAAACAACAGCATGCTAGCCACTATGAGGCATGGCACAATCCAGGATTTCCTCACTCCAAAACGGCTAGACCACACTGCGTCGACAAAGGGACTCCAGACCAGCTTGAGTGAGTATGGATAGAAGGCAATCGAGATGAGGCCAATCTCCTGATATGATAGGACCGGCTTCAAGATAGTAGGAAATGTGCCACCGGCCAGACTAGGAGGAATTCCTGCAACGAAGTAGATGCTTGCCAACATGGCCATGTTCAACACCTCCTGCCTAGAAAGACGTTCTTGGTCGTTTCCATTCGCACCCACAGACTCCAAATCATCGATCGTCTGGCTCCGGACTTCTCCCATCTGAAAACCTTCATTCTCGGACAGGCTTACCAAATCATCCCGTTCTTCACTTCTCAGGTCCATGTTAACGCAATAGTAGCTGCTTGGTCAGAAGAGTCAGCTTGATACTGCTAGAGAGTTTAATTGAATATTATTACCTGTTTTCCATGTGATAGCTCCGCTAAGGCAAAGTCATAGGAGCCTGTTGTAACACACCCGCTATTGCTTTCGCGCTTAAGATGACATATTTTGCTGAGGACAAAACAACTCAAGGCTTTTTTCTTTTGCAGAACAAGATAGCACCCCTGCTCTAAGACGTTTCCCCACACATATCGGAGGTAGACGAAGCCAAGCTCTTCACACCGATGAGGAAGTTGTTGAGACGCCATGTTTGTAGATCATGACATTGAACATTACCAAAACCCAATAGCATCTTACGACTCAAATCGGCTCAACAAACTTTCCACAAATCAGAAAATTACCTCATAGAAATCCACAGGTAGATGTTGGTGCTTGTCGAGCCTAGTGTGTGTCGATACACAACTCCATGCATTTGTGTTGTCCACTAATGCATCAATGCCTGCATACACGAAGCTGCTCCGTCTTTGCAGACATGCTTGCTTTTCTTCTGACAAAATTACAGGCATGGGATACTAACGTGCTGCAGAGTGGTGTCTTCATTTACATACAGTATGCATAGTGCATACTTACAGGACTCTGTAGCAGATCAAGTTATGCTTGTGCCCATTTCCCCTTCTTCGATTAATGCCCTAACAGTACTGTCGAGAAAAGTATAAAGCGTAAGCATAACGTGGCTGGTCCATCCACAAACTGCAAAACCTCAATTTCTACTTTCAAGCTCACTATCGTTTGATACCCCTACCTCCAGTTCCTCTAGACCTGAAACCACAAAGCCCCGCTCGCCTACCATGAAGCTTTCCGAGATTTCCATTGCGCTGGCTTTGGCTGTTACTGGCCTGGCTATGCCGTTAGGTAAGCTCTTTGCCCTAAGCATGGTGTTTGCTTTGTAGTGCTCTGATGACTGATGGCGGATAGGAGCCATTCTCCGTGATCTTGTTGGTCACAGAAGCTATGCTCGCGACGAGACCGGTTTTGGAAGCTATGCTCGCGATGAGACCGGTTTTGGAAGCTATGCTCGCGATGAGACCGGTTTTGGAAGCTATGCTCGCGACGAGACCGGTTTTGGAAACTATGCTCGCGACGAGACTGGCCGCGGAAGCTCTTAAGCTAAAGTGTTGCAACTTCTACTTGTTGTAGTTGGCTTGGTAGCACTTAGTATATGAGAACAACTTGCTTCAGTTACCAATATAACTCTCATTAAAAACGAGGCATATCATATCTGATCGAAAAACTGTGATCTCTGCTATTGATCTTTTCAATGTTTGCAATTTTTGTGGTGTTTGTGATTCCTATTTAGTTAAAACTCGACCCGGATGGAGTAAGTGCTAACCTAAATAGGAACCACGTATGCCGATCTATGTGTTTGTTGACCACTGTAGCATTGAGTGTGACCCCATGTGGGCAACAGTGCACCGATTTGCCCACGTCCGCCCTACTTTCTCACGAGGCATGGAGTTTCTGACCGACTTCTTCAGTTGAGTCACCGGGGAGTTCGCGCGTGCACAATTGAAGAGGCTGCATCCTCACAGGCTGTATGCTTCGGGGAAGTCGCTTCCCCCTGGTGATGACGTGAGAATAGCATACATTCCTGCAAATACCAGCCAGGGCATACAAGTTGTGGTGTGGTTGGGCACATGCACTCGTGCATTTGCAGCTGCATGACTATTGTCAGATAAGCTGGACAATGACGAAAGAATGCATTGTGCAGTATCTTCACATCGATGAAATTGGGCTATGTGGAAGAAAGGATGTGCGCTCAGGACTCGGCGTCGTCCTAAGAGTTACAGCTTTAGTACCTACTGACGGGGAATGTGTTACTATAAGTGTCTTTTTTGACTACTCGGTTGAATCTGCTGGGCCTAAATCGAATTCGGAAGGACGTCACGATGCTCCTTAATGTCTCACAGGAGATGGGCTCATTGAAACCCGAGGCCAAGCTTGCCGGTAACGCACGCGCGATGCGCAGATGTTGATGCCTTGCACTAAGTCGATGCAGGATCAGAAGTGGGTCGGAGCTCCGGGCGCTTGGCGCTGCTCACACTTTAATCGATTGCATGGCACCACTCTAGAGCCAGGCCTACCTGAACCAGTCCCGAACCCCAGATGCAGCTGAGATTTGATTGAATCTCGTAACTTCCTTTTCTACGCGGCGAACAACCCGGTGGGCTGAGAACAGCCAATGAGAGCGGGAGGATAGCAAGAACCCAGACCTAACGCAAGTGTCTTATTGGCTGTTCTCAGCCCGCTGCGTTCGCCGCGTAGGGAAGGAGGTTAGGCGAGCCTCTGAGTGCATCCAGACATGGCTACGCACTTTGTTATCTATCCAAACTAGACTAGTATGCAGCTGACTGAGCTGTAGATGAAAGTGTGGAGTCTAATCTAATCACTAGTATGGGACAAATATCTACCCGTCCACGATCGCTAAGCTACATCAACAATGCAATATCGTCACGTTTTATTACTACATACATCTTCTCTCAGATCAACTAGTCGCATAGAGCTTGACTTTCGCATTGTATCAGAAACCGCAAGTCTTCGTACACATACCGACAGACGCACTGGTATCCCTACTCACTGTAAAATTGCAGCTGAAACCTACGCTCTCTGCAAAAGAATCACGAAGACATGGAGTTATCAGTCGACGAAACCGATTCGGGAAGACTGCATGAGATCATACCGGCGAGTGGCTTGGATCTGCAGAACATCTGGGGCTGGAACGCCGTGGTGCCTGCGACGGAGGAGCGGTGCGTACATGACTTGATCATTGAGATTGCGGCGCGGCAGCCAAAGGCGCTGGCGGTGTACGCATGGGACGGCGAACTCACCTACGGCGAGCTGAACGCGCTGTCGACTCGACTGGCGCACCACATAGTCGGGTACGGCGTTGGCCCAGGATCAGTAGTGCCGCTCTGCTTCGAAAAGTCCATGTGGACGACCGTGGCCATGCTCGCGGTGATGAAAGCCGGAGCAGCGTCGGTGGCGATGGACGTGACCGTTCCAGAGGCGCGCTTGCGTGCCATCGTCGGTCAAGTCGAGACACCGGTAATCCTGTCCTCCATCAATGGAGCTAAGCTGGCCAGCCGATTGCACGATCGAACTTATACTGTTAGCACGGCTACACTTGCTTTGATGGACTCTTCCTGCAATGGCACGCTCCCCGTGGCTGTGCCCTCGGCATGCTTGTACGTGGTCTTCACTTCCGGTAGCACTGGAGTGCCCAAAGGAGCGGTCATCACGCATGCCAACTTTGTCAGCGCTATCAGACATCAACAACATCGTTTGATGATCACTAAGACGTCACGGGTGTACGACTTTGTCTCCTACGCCTTCGACGTCGCCTGGTCGAACGTCTTGCACACTTTATCGGCCGGGGGCTGTCTGTGTGTACCCAGTGAGAGTGATCGCGCCAATAATCTCGAAGCATCTATTGTGTCTCTCGATGCCAACTACATCCACATTACACCTACCATGTCTCGAACGATTGATAGATCGAAAGTCACCAATCTTCGTACGATAAACATGATAGGAGAGCCTTTGACGAGCTCGGATGTGCAACAATGGTCAGCACATCTTCGAATGCTGAATACGTATGGCCCAGCGGAGTGCGCGGTCACAAGCACACTCTTCGAGACTAACGGAGACGTCCCAGCGAAGATAAGCATCGGGAAGGGATTAGGCCTCAACACGTGGATTGTAGATGCAGGCAACTACACGCAGCTGGTGTCTGTGGGATGTGTGGGAGAGCTGCTGCTGGAGGGCCCGCTCGTCGGGGCGGGATATCTGAACGATCCGGAGAAGACGGCAGCCGCTTTCATCCGGGATCCCCCGTGGCTGATCCTGGGCGGGCCCGATGGCACACCCGGCCGGCGCGGGCGGCTCT
>Ga0265797_10001965_pt1 | contig 35549 bp, 22 predicted proteins | sample P2T30metagenome_FD_192433 | JGI IMG/M metagenome (GOLD analysis project Ga0265797, IMG submission 192433) | Plant litter microbial communities from East Loma Ridge, Irvine, California - P2 T30 | ecosystem: Environmental > Terrestrial > Plant litter > Unclassified | place: USA: California...
AGAGTCTCTTGGGCACTTCAGGGAGGAAGATCCCGTAATACGACAAGTCGAATCTGGGATCTTTCACCTCTAGGTTGAAGGCGAACGAGCTGGTCAGCCAAGTCGTTTCGTTGGTCAGAGCAAACGAAGGGTTGCCCAGCCTGGCGATGGCGTGAGATTGAGACTCCGGCAACGCATTTTGCTGCTTCGTAGTCATTCTGTCTGCAATTTGTATGAATTTGAACCGTCGTTGTCCGCCGCCGATGCATTTCAGGCCAAGTCGCGTGCAGCGCGAACAAGCTGGCTGTGCTATGTCACACTGTTGATGGCGTTAGTATTCATCTCCCTAGCCTCATGGGATGGAATGCTTCATTTGCCTTCTTCTTCTGCTTACGACACGCATCGCATCCTCGTCCCGAAGGCACGCCTGGCATGGTGTTGATCTACGTGTATTTAGAAGTTCACATTGTATATGTACATACGTATGAACACAACACAGCATGTCGACTCTGGAACAGTGGGGTTCCAGCTGCGGCTGAAGCCAAGATATTGGAGCGCCTCTCCTGCTAGACTGCGATGCTTGCAATTACTAGTAACTGTTACCCCATTTAGCCGTCAAGCTATGCTACGAGTTCATATTTTCCTGTTGATATGGTGCACTGAAAGCTACGCACTTGATTGGTGAGCGAAGGACCCTCTCTCATGCTTGTGAATCCAAACAGTAATATCTCAAAAAAATCGAGTCGACTTGATCTATCATAACAGAAAAGCAAAGTGCGACAAGCGTCTTCGCAAATGTTTGATTGCGTTTTGATAAGCAGTCAAAGAGGCGATGGTCCTTTCGTTCATGATATCGTTGTGTCGTTGAGTGCGACTTACGAGTGTGACACAGGAACCAAGGTGAAGAGCTGTTCTTGAATTTTGGAACGAACGCAAAATACCAAATCATCTGAATGCTTGTGCTGTTAATCCCACGCCGAACTCCTAGACGCCATCACTGCCAGGATTTCCGGCAGCGAATCACCAACCAGGCATAGCCAATCATCATACAAGGAGTAAAGAAAATCGTCCAGCTCGGACTCGATCTTCAAGTTTCGACGAATCGAGAACTCATCAGCGAGTCGACATATGCCCTCTGGACCTTGGCTCCGTCAGAGCCATCCATTTCCTTCAACAACACAGACAGAACCTCCATCGGCGGCTTCAAGCCCAGGACATTAGCACGCTTCCAGCGTTTGAGCCTCGCGATCCCAATACAAGGCTGGCATGATAAGTCGTTAGCGACCGAATCTTGTTGAGCATTTTCGAGGGGAAATCAATCAGGCAACACTCACCCCGTACTGTCCGCTTACATCCCACAGCCTAAGTACTCGCTCGTGCAAGTCCAGATCTTCCTGGTGGACTCTAGGTACCAGTCGGAGACTCTCCTGTTCACGCCAGAACTTCTTGATCTGAGTCTCCGACATTTTGCGTGCGCGAGCTTCCTCGTCGCTCACCCAGCCAGAACCCGCCGGTCCGCCCACGGCGCCGACGTCGCTGGTCTGCGCACGACCGCCGAGGACGTCTTCGACTTTGGAGCCGCCTGTCAGGATCTCTTCTTCAGCATCGACTTTTGGCTCAATGGTCTTGTCTGTTATTGTTGCTTGCTTTGGCTCATCCGTGACGTCATCATCGGGTTGTATGCTTTCGGCGCGGCTCAATGCTTCGTCGAGGAGGACTTCGTTCTTCTTCTCTTGTCCGAGACTCTTGCTATGTTGTTGGCTCCGGTGCGATGGCTTGGTGACCTTGCCATTGAAGGAGAGGGTGCTCTGTTGACGGGAAGCCGATGTCGTGCGCTCGGATGCGCGGCGTTTGGGCGCCATGATGCGATGTGTTGTGATGTATTGTTCTGGTTGGGCTGATTGTCTATCCTAAGTCGATGCGATTTTGTTGCTCGCGCAATGGTGAGGTGATAATGCGTCTGAAGTTGTAGTGTAATTGAAGGTTACTGTACATGCAACAAGGATTTGAGCTCAGGATGCATCCACAGGTCTGACGTGCAGTTCAGTCCGGGCGTTTTGATTGGCCAAGGCGAACGTCACCTGCAGATTTGTAACGCCGCAACCCAAGGTCATCACCAAAGTTCTATGCAACAGCTAAAATTATGCCGCATGATAAGATCACTGAATAGGTCAGACGACTATTTCGTTGTATTTGATTCTGATTGATACTCGTGAATCAGCATATTCTCGCAGCAATCAATTTACCATGGCTACCTTAACCTTGAGGGAGCTGTATTTCCCCGCGAGTATCTGATGACTTCATGTGAGTTCGGTGGTAGCAACATTTCCAGAGACCTTCACTACAAACTCAGTACAAGGTCCAGGGATTCGCCAGCCACAACGTACCGAGTCAGACTGATTCTGCGTACTTACCGGCCACTTCTGGGACACAAGACGGATTTAATAATTGAACAGATCGTGTTTCACATGAGACAGTAAACGCCCCTTCTATCAAAGACCTTACCAAGTCCACTAGTAGGTAGGGACCTCTCCACCATGGTCCCTCAGTATCCGCTCTTCCTCTTTTTGCGCGCGTGATGCTTCGGTCTCCTTCATCAAAGCCGCGATGTTGAACTCGTCGGGGTTGTCTTCGTCGTCGCTGTCGTCGGCATCGCTGCCTTCCCAGCCTCCCTTGTCGAAGAGAGCTCTACCAGTTGCCTCCTTGGCCTGCTTGGCTTGCTCCTCGGCCGCCTTCTTGTCCAAACGTTCCTTCTTCCACTTGGCGAAAGTCTCCGGGGTGACAGGTGTGAGCGTACCAGTAAGTTTGTGACGCTCGGATTCCAAGAAGTCCTCGAGCGTGAGAGTGTTGAGCGGGCTCTTGTCGTGCAGCGCCTTCTCGGCCGCACGCTGCTCCTTGGTCTTGAGCACGAAACCTGGTGGCAGGGAGTGTCGGTACATGCACTTGTCGCCACCGTTCGGACAAGTCCAGAACCAGCCGTACTTTCCGTTCTCCACTGCCTCGATGAAGAATTTGCACACCTTGTCTGTCGTCGTTTTGGGATTGCCGTGTTTGCTCAGCACCACCGATCGCAGCTTCTCTTCGTCCCAGTCGTCCATCTGGTCCTTTGTCTTTGCTGCCTCCGCGTCCTCCTCGCGCGTGTCGGTATACAAACTCTTCTTCTCGCCCTTGCGTTCCACGTTCAGGTCGTGACTGAATTTGCACTTCCTGCCCTTGTCACAGTGGCCCTTCTTGAAGAACTGACACAATACGGTCTTGGGGTCGACGCCAAATGGCACCTTCTGTGTCTGAACGGGCTTGAAAAGCTCTGCGGCTTCCTTCTTTGCAGCTTCAGCAGCAGCCTTCTCCTTCTCGCGCTGCTGCTTCTCTGCTTCCTTCTTCTTCTCATTGTCGTTCATCGAGGCCTTGGACATGGCTTTCAACTGCTGCAGCTGTTTCTGCGCAGCACCACCCTTCTTGTTCTTCATGCCGAACATCTTGTCGTCAGCCGAAGGCTTGACCTTCTTGGGCGCATTGTCCTGTTTCTTCGGAGGCATGATGAATTATTCTCTGCGGTTCCAGTTTTGAGTGAAGTAGTTTCGCCCCGCGGCTATTACGTGTCGCTTGTGCTTTTGAGAGAGGATGCGGTAAATCCAAGAGAGGGTGTGTCGAGCTCAGTGTGCAGGGGAGGGAAAGCTCTCCATATGATCCTCGCTGATCGCTTCGCAAGTCACGCGACTGAATGCGGTAAGTGAGGCCTGTTGGCTCTGGGCACATCAATTTCTGAAGTCGTCGACCGCGAATGACGCAGGAGCGCGGGGAGACCTTGGCACTAAGTGCCTCCGCTGGACAGATTATTTGGGACACCATGATCCTGAGACCGCCTAGGTCTGTCTCAATTTATCTAACCTCCAAGAAGCGCGTCCAACTCCCTGAGGCAGCCACGTTGCATCCGAGCCGAAGGCCAGCTCGCTGCTTGTCGACCATTGGAGATCGGAGCTTGCCAATCGACGTTCTACTATAACAACTGCCAACGTGACCACATTCACACGGAGATCTACAGTTTACAAGCAGTAAGTACCTAATCATCTCCCTTGGCCATCATGCAATTCTTTCTAACGCACATCCTTAGACAACAAAGCCACCCGACAAACAACACCCGAAACGCGCAACCATGATCTCCGACGCCCAACTCTACTCCCTCGCGGTCTTCCTCGGCAGCGCAGCCGTCCTTCTGATTGTCCTATACCACTTCCTCGAGATCAACGCCAAAGGCGCCGGCGACGACCTTAGCAAGCAGCGCAAGGCCGACGCCCTCCCTGCGAAAGCACGATGAGCCAGTTGCCTCTTATGAGCTCAGCCTGTCGCAAGAAAGGGAGCTGGGAAGCGTTGTGTTATTGTACAATTGGGTTTGGCGTTTAAGCGTGGAGTTATCAGGCGTTTGGGGCATGTGGCTAAACGCATGGACAGACCTGCGTGGAAAGGCTATTGTGGAGATTTGAGGGCGGATAGACAGATTTATCGTCTTCGACGAGGCTGCATTTGTCAAGTGATATGGAATCCAGCTTTATTCACCGTTATACTATGTGTGATCGTTGGGATCTTCAGTCATCGGTACCGTCACCTTCGCTCTCTACAAGTTCCTCAAAGTTCTCGTCGTCCAGAAACCCCATCCTGCGTTTCTGGTTGGCGAGACGGACCCCTGTCTTCTCCAGAGTTGGTCCCACGGCCTTCTTTCGCTCCTTCAGCTTCTGTAGCTCTTCACGAGCGATGCGCTCATCTCTGCCCGAGCCAGCAGGTGGTCTGCCTGGGCCGGCGGGTATCAAAGCATCGATTATGCCAATGTTTGCCATTGGGCGGATGATAGGTGTTACTGAACGACCGCGCGAGTCGCTCAAGTAGGCTTCGGAAAGTTCAGAGTCTTGATGGTCTGGGTGATTGGGACGCTGTTAGCAATGATCAGTGGACTAGACTTCAAAAATTTGTACAAACGACTTACCAGATAGTCCGCCTCGTGGGCCGTCACCTAGCTGCCAAGCAACCGGCTGCAAGTGCTCCTTGTCGACATGACCGAGCCAAGTTGGGATGTCCTCGAAGGTGTCGTCTTTGTCTGCACAGCCTCGCCATAGGCAAAGATATTGGTTTTCTTCGTCTGATTTGCCGTGCACTTTGAGGACATGCTTTTTGAGGTTGTCCAAGGAGTGCAGCTCTGCGTCGCACTCACTCCAACGACACTTATAGACATGATACTTTGGCTCCTGTAACTGTCTTTCCGGGCGAGAGGCTGATGTTTTGAGCTTGGTGCTTGAAGACCCGGGTTGCTTTGGTGGCAACCCTTGGGCTGCACGTGAATGCACATCCTTGCGCCATCCCACAGGCCGGCCTTTCGTCTTGATCGGGTTGCCGTTCGCGTCATATTTTTGAAATGCCGCGTATCCGACTGGCGTACCGGTTGGTGCGTTTGATGCGGTGGCACGACCAGCAGGTGCTGTTGCCGGAGTTGACTCTGGCTTGCGTGACGCTTGACGAGGCGTAGCGGTCGCACTCATTGGGCTGTTTTTGGTCGTATCAGTTTGGAAGTTTGGGAGTGAGGAACGTGGCGGGCGTCCGCGACGCTTTGGTTTTGGTTTGTTGTCGTCGCCGTTGGACGTGTTGGCGTTGCGGACGTCAAGTGCGGGTTTCGGGTTATCCCGCTGGATCAAACTTTGCACGTGATCAGCCTTGCTGGCCTCGGGCTGTGCCAACCTCACTTCATCCTCTTCGTCGTCCGCATCTTCGCCATCAAGTTCGGTTGAACGCACAACGGATGGCTTCGAGAGTTCCTTGACAGGAACAATTTTCTTAGGTGGATCAGGATCAAGAATGTCCCATTTGATAGTTGCAAGATCACTCTTGTTACCAGACAGGTCCAGCTGGCCACCTCTTTCGCCCAGCAACTTCTGCATGACGTTCATGTGACTGTTGAGTGGTCGCATGTCCGGATGACGGCCAGTCGCAAGCAAGATATCACGTGCGATTGTACGGCTGTCGTATGTAGATCTGCGAGCCACACGATCGCGCATGATCGGCTCAACTACCATTTTGCCCTTGATTCGCTCATGCTGCAACATCTCGTTTGTTGGGACCTTTTTCTTATGTGAGGGCTTTGGCGTTGGCACGCCAGAGGCACTTGCATTAGCAGCAGCCATAGGAGCCGGGGGAGCCGTTCCAAAGCTGCCGTTTGGCTGCATGTAAAACTGTGGCGTAGTTGGTGGTACTCCAGGTTTGGGGACGAACGGCTGCATCCGGAACTTGCCGACCAAGGCCTCAGGATTCGCTGGCTTTGGTTTATATTGGTACGGCGGCTGCTGGGCCTGCTTTTGATTCTGCTGCTGCTGCTGTTGCGGTTGGTTATTTTGCTGCTCGCTTGGCCGCTGTAACTGCGAGGGCTTCATGATCTTCGCTGGCGGCGCATCGTCATCCGAGTCGCCAGCAGTCAAGTCGACCAGATCAGCAAAGCCGCGCTTGCGCGCAGCCTCCTCTTTGTTTGCTGGTTGTCGGGGTGGCGACATTTGCTTCACCTCCGGAGTCTGCTGAGCTGATTCAACCGGCATCGGTCTGCCTTGCTGTGCCACAGATATCGACTGTCGGTCGGGTTGCACTGATTGTGAAGGCTGCCGGCTATGATTGTTGCTAGTCGGGAAAGTTGGACTCGCTTGGTGTGGTTGAAAGGGGCTCGCGGATGCCTGCACTTGCTCTCGCATGTGCGCAAGATAGCTGCCTCCGTTTGGAGCATCACCTGGCACAGTGAACGAAGGCATCTGGTACTCGACCATGCCGTTGCTTGACCCACTACCGCTGTTTTGCTTGTTCATATTCTTCACGAGGTTCAGCGCTCGGCGTTGTTCCATTTCGGCCTTGGTCGCGCGTCGTTTCTTAGGGTTCGTCTCATCCGGTTGTGCAACCCCAGTGGCCTGCGCCAAAGTGCCGTTGGCCGACATGATAGTCGCGTCGCTGACTTTAGTCAAATGCTGTGATGAATTGTTGCCCGGTGGTATACCACGGAGCAGCTCCCGAGCGAAAGCGGCACGTTCGAACTTTAGACCCATCACTTCGAGGGATTCACACAGTTGTACGTAGTTAGGGTTCATGTCCAGTCGCTTGAGCACCTCAGATGTCATGACAGATTGATGCGGATTGACGTTTTGAAGCCAACGGGCAGCGATCTCAGCAAGCAGTCCTTTCTTACCTGGAGGCCAAAGGTGCGTGGTTCCCTGTGAGGTATTGGCCTCTGAGCCTTGACCCTGATTCGCGGGTCCGGCGGGCGTCGTTCCACTCGACGTCGCTTTTTGTGCCGATTTCGCCTGATTTGGAGTCGAGGCAGTCCCAGAGACTTGTACGGCCGATGAGCTCTGTTGGGAAGCACTTGACTTTGGTTTAGGCGGCTGTGCAGTGGCCTGCAGTGTGGGCGACGGCTGTGGCGATTGGGACTGCACAGCATGTGAACGGCGCTCCTCTTCCCACAGCTTTGCCAACATCGCAGGGTTTTTGGAATTGAACTCGCGCATCTTCTGAAACATAGCTCGCATTTCTGCTTCATCGTCGTTGGCCGGAGGTAGGAGATCATTAGAGTCTGGGACATTACTGCTCGAAGCCATGGCCGCAAGTGTTGTCGCGGCGTTCTTGCTTTCCCGGGCTTTGCGTTGCTCCTCTTTTTTCCTTTTCTCTTCGAGTTTCGCAGCAGCTTTTGACGCCGCCGCCTGATCTTCCATTTTCCGTCGGGCCTGTTCCGCCCGACGTCTTTCTTTATTTGCCTTTTGCTCTTCAGCTTTGCGTATTGCTTCATCAACCTTACGCTGCTCTTCCGCCACACATGCTTCTTCGGCCTTTCTCGCCGTTTCGACCTCCTCCATTTTGCGACGTTTGTCAGCCTCGATCTTCGCTTTCCTTTCCCTCTCGGCGCGAAAGTCGTAGACTTGAGACGGATCAACAGTGGTGTTGCTTGGCTCAACTGAAGCACTCGCCTGGCGGTGATCAGCTTGATGAGGCGGAGCACGTGTCATCACAGGTGAACTTTGCTGGGTTGAGGACCGTGACGGTGGCCTAGCGTGAGTCTGTTGATGCGACTGCTGATGCGGCTGATGGTGACTCGTTGCTTGCGCTTGAACTGGTTGGAGTGAAGTGGCATATCGTGACGGATCAGTCGGGGCCTGGCTGTACTGCGAGGCACTATACGCCTGTCGAGAGGTGTCTGAGGTTCCGGTAGTCGCGTAGCTTTGCGCGCTGCTTTGCTGCGCGTAAGCCGGTTGCCCATAGGTGGTGGCACTGCTCTGTGCTTGCGAAGATGGTGTATTGTAGCTCATTCGGCCATAGGAGGTGGATGGAGCGTTACTCGCGTACAGTGGTGAATTGTTGCTTTGGCTTCGAGCAGGCGGTTGCAGACTCGCGCCGTACGATGAAGACGTGTAGTTGGGATTGCCCCAGCTGGCAGATCCGCCATCGTGCTGCTGCGCACTAGCAGAGCGATTTGCAGGCGGTTGCGTGTCTTGTCCACACGTACTTGCTCCATGTTGCTGAGTGCTGTATGCGCTGCTGCCGTAACTCGAGTAAGAGGGCGCACTGTATGACGCGGTCGCAGGCTGCGAGGCGGAAGTGGCTGCAGTCTGGTATGAATACGGCTGCGGTTGATTTGCCTGGCTCCCTACTGGATCGTAGTAGTTGTTGTACTGGCCATATCCAGGAGCCATTGGCGCCGATTCTTGGTGCTGTGGCCGTCCGCGAATGAACAGGCGCGACTGTCCGACCAAGGTGGAGGATCGTTGATCGAGGGCGCTCTTGAGGGCATTATCTCCTGGGAACGGCGATTGAGATTAGGGATATTGCTCGAGTATCGACACGTTATCACGTGTGTGAAGGCCGTCCAAGTAACCACTCGTCCAGGCGCATTCGTCTTGTCTTGTCTCTCCTCGGCCAGCTAACGCCTGTTCGCGTCGCGCATTCAATGTGGAGATTCGCTCTCCTCCGAGACCCTAACCCTGAACTGATTACTTAACGTACATCGCCAAGGCTGTGCCTCAGGCCTCGGACGAATTCGTGAATCTCCTCCACACTGATGAATTTCTTGTCAAGCCAGCGCGACCTGCCTTTGAATCGACCGGCGACAACGACGATACCGACCACCCACCCCCCTCCGTCCACAACACCGCCGCGATGACGAAGATCAACTCCCACCTCCACTCCAGCCGGAGAAAGAGCCGCAAGGAGCACTTCAATGCTCCTTCCAGCGTGCGCCGCGTGATCATGAGCGCTCCCCTCTCCAAGGGTACGTTTGGACGATTGGTTATTCAATGCGGGCCCCGATGCTGAATGCTGACCCTGTACACAGAGCTCAGAGAAAAGTACAACGTATGCCTCGCGAACACTGCCCCGGAATCTCGAACCGTCCTGGAATTAACATGAACTTATCAGGTCCGCTCGATCCCCCTCCGCAAGGACGACGAGGTTGTCATCAAGCGCGGCAGCAACAAGGGCCGTGAGGGCAAGATCACCGCCTGCTACCGCCTCAAGTACGTGATCCACGTCGAGCGCGTCACCCGCGAGAAGACCAACGGCCAGAGCGTCCCCATCGGCATCGCCGCCAGCAAAGTCGAGGTCACCAAGCTCAAGCTTGACAAGGACCGTGAGAACATCCTCGAGCGCATCGCCAAGGGCCGCGAGGCAAACAAGTCCAAGCGCACCCAGGCTTAAGCGTTACGTTGTTTCGAGGCATGGTATGACGGGGTTACGGAGGGATTTCACGGTGCTGCTCCGGCCGGCTCCCAGACGGGGCTCGAGCCTTTATGTTCTTCGGCGCTCTGAATGGGAAATAGCGAGGTCGAAATGAAAACCTTTAAAGCCCAAGTCGTTTCTCGTCTTGCTGCTCAAGGGAAGCTACAAGAACGAAGCGAGTCGTGCGTTGCGATCTTGTTCATGCAGTCCGAGCAATGAATACCCTGCGAACCCTCACTTTCCAAGTGACACCTATTCCACAGCTCATCCCGAATTTGCGTCGTGAATCAAATTCACCGCCGGTATTATCAACTCACCGGCCTGCTACAAGTGGCCGATTGAGCTAAACATCTGGCGAAGATCGACAATCCCACCTACAGAGCGCTCTTTGACATACTGAGACGCAGCGTTTTGAAGGTGCGAGACACTGATACTGATATTGATACATATAGAACTCTTCGAGTACAAAACAAGCGCCGGAGTACTACGATTGACGCCCTACCAAGGTGGTGAGAGTTCCAGCGAGTCCTAGCGCATGTAGGGTTGCCCACATGTATTATTATAACAACCATCGAAACAGAAACGCAACTTCTATGATCGATTGTTTTCCTCTCCTGGTCACTATATCGTTGCGCTGCGCTGCTGAACTTCAAGTGAATGTCAAAAGTATCACCGTACAGCCTCCGCCACAGCAACAACAACACCAGCAACAACAACACCAAGTCATTCTGGCCTTTGGCGTAACATTTCCGGCACATTTCGCTGCTGCGAGCAACATTCACGTGCCGGAACAGCGTATCAAGACTTCAAACGCTATGCACGCCGTTTCTTGAAGCACTTACTCGCCCAATGAACAGCTATACCACACTGTTACCGCACGAGTGCATGTAAGCGACGTATTCACAGGGCATCGTCCACCCTCACAGCGTAGGACTCTTCTCAGAGAGAAACAGATCCATTAAGCTCTCTGACGCCATGCCATTCAGAAATTGCGGCTGTGAACCGTACTCTCGCGACGTATTCGTGGTTCTTTCCTCTCGATCTCCCTTTCATCTTCGAGGGAGCGAGAACAAATGGGATGACCACCTATTGTACTTCAAACAATCAATGCCAGCAGTGTCTCTTGTCCAAGAAGATACCACGATGGAAGTAGAGTTCTCATTGAGCATGCTCCAAGCCAGAAAGTGGTCCCACATGCAATCCCAAAGAAAGCATGAGCGTCATGTAAGTTTTGAGTAGGTGACACGTCCTATCGACATGTGCAGTGCTGATTTTCACTCGTCTCTCCTTCGAACGACAGGCCTGTGAGGAATCAAACTGGCAGCCACCAGTTGGCTATACGCATGCATCCATCAGCATGTTACTGCTCCCTGCTCTCTACACAGAGATAACGCTGCAGATTGCCTGATATACCGATACCACCCATCGCCAACTGGACCTCATGAGCTTTGGTCAGCAAGGGGCGGCGGCAGTGCTTCGTCATCGTTCTTGCTGTCATCTCGGTCCGACACGAGCTCGAGGATTGACAGAAGATGGGATTGTTGATCGCGCTCACGCCCACCAGACTAGACACTTCTTTGGAGACTTACAACGCACCAGCTTCCTCCCCGACCAACTTCTTCACTACATCGAAGTTCCTGCGAGCGCAGCTCCTGGGCACATGTGGTAATACTTTCGGCGGCAGAACTCCGTCTTCGAATGTGGACGGTGACTTGAATGGCTGGATAGCTCTTCTTGCTCTCTGTCACTCTCTCACAAGATCTCTCTCACTCTTGACAAGCGTATGTGTTTGGGTCTGCGCGCGCGGAGCAGAGTCGAGGCTGGCGGTTTGGTCATCTCATCGGCATGGTGACTATCCATGCTTCTGCTAGGTGTGTAGTGACCGCATTTAATCGAATGGAAGCTAGTTTAGGAGTTGTCCAAGAAGGTTCATGGCATGACAAGATCCAACTCTGGTTGGGAGGAAACCATCACACGCGACGGTGCGGTGACTATGCGCGTCGTGCGTTTGAATGTGACGAGGATGACAGGAAGTCGCGGGATGTTTTGTAGAGCTATTGTTGGTGATGAGTCAGTCGAAGACTTCAATGCTTTCTCGTTTCTTTGGGAGAGCCCCCGATCTGTGCAAAAGGGAGAGCGGCATGGGATCAGATCGCGGTACATTTGAAGTGGGAATCACTCTGTTTGACTAGCGCTGCTGAGAGTGGTGAACGCGTTGATAGCGTCCCTCTTGCACTCACCTGTCGTAGAGATATTGCCTTACGAAACGGAGTGAACTCCATTTCATGGTTTCGCGGTCGCCCAAGTTGTACCGTCTCGTCTCTTCCTCAGGAGCCCCTTTTTCAACTGGTACAGCTCAGCGTAGCCGTCCGTGAAGCTGCGAAGAGTTGTGGAGGCACGGTCTGGTCGTTCTCATGGTATTGATCTTGTTCAAGGATCAGATCATGATGGCGGTGACGCCGTGTCTCAAGGTTATGGGCTTTAGTGCTCTGGCGAGACGCGATGTCTGCCGCGAACAAGGCAACAGCGTGGACATACTTCCTAGAAGACGAAGCGGTGCTTGTTGGCTTGGACACGGGTTCGTTGGATCCATGTTGTACAAGCGCTGCTCGAAAGAAGGGTGGCTGGAGTGATTCATCGTCACAGCTCTGGCGGGAGAGAAAGACCTAGTACGTATGCAATTTCGAAAATTGATGCGTACTTGGGGTTCAACTACGGATATCTGGTGTGTTGGTCAGTCTGCCTTCGAACGCACATCTTGCTCTTCCGGCTCTTTCTCGTCGTGTCGGTTGAGATTGACGATTCGATCGAAATCTGCCGCCCCTGACTTGATGCCTGACACGCAAAAAGTGAGACATTGAAATGATTAGTGATCAGTGATGGGTGTGGGCTTTTCCACGAGTGAAAGAGGAAGTATCCGCCGAACGATAGAAGCACGCAATTAGGGTTTGGATGTATTTTTGGTCCGTAAAGTTACCTAGTTTCCTTTCGTCTTTTCCCGCTTGGTAGTCTATTCGAGGTGTCACTTTCGTTTCTCTCGGGAAAATCGAGTGTCCACGAGGCCTCAGGAGATAGGAATCAAGTAACGCTCGTATCCCCATCCCGTTACCAGTGAGGTAAAATAGCATCATCCCAAGCGCCACAGGGGTTCCTGCATCGCTAACTGGAGGAGAAATAGGCGGTGTGAAACCGTGACTTCATCGATACTGGGAGTAGATCGCACCACTGCTTACCTTCCTCGCAATCGAACCGCCGTCAAGAGTCCAGACTTGCCATCGATGCAAGACAATCTCCAAGGTAGTGGTGCTGCTTTGGAAATAACCCCAGGGCTCGACGATGCGAAACGCACCACGAAACGAGCCGTCTAAAGAATCAATCCACCGCATCAACCCAAGCGGGTTTGTGTCTCAACCGAGCATCTCCTCTTGATTCTGTACATGGATCTGCATGTCGAAAGGCTGATTCTGCGGAACAAAGCCGCTGTCCTCAAGACGTGGAGCATTGACACTTGACAGGGACCACATGGTCGATATCTTGAACCCTAATGTGGTCCGGGACTCTTATATATTGTTGACAATACACGCCTCGCGATGCAGCGCGAGGTTTCGCGTCGAGCCCGAATACCAGATCGACACTGAGTACTGACGAACTCGCTTGTCAATGCTGATTAGCTTTGGGCAGGCCTCGTGGCTCGCCTTGCAAGGTCTGAACCTCGAGCAATCATGCACGTTTGATGAGCGCTGTCTCGGCAGACGGTGGCTTCCGGTGACGAAGAAGCCGCAGCAGCCATCAGACGGTCGTGGCCGCCTTGGTTGATGGCTTGTACTCCATCTCGGTCTTTTATAACCCGTCGACCGAAGCTGCGCGCGCAGGTGCGTCTGGATCAATATCAAATATCATCTGTTGATGTGCAACTCTAAGCGATGGTCAGACGAGTCGGATGGCCGGAAGTTGAGATGCGGGCTGTTCTTGAAAGTGAACATGCGGCAGAGCGGTTTCGATCCGCGTCTTGTATCGAATATCCCGGGTTTCTGCGAACTACCAGCGGCCGCGTTGAAGATGCACCTAGTGTTATCGAAGACCCTTGGCCCTTGAGTCTTCGGGTTCGCTTGCTTCGTCCCTTACGCCAACGCTGCTTAGTCCACGAAAGAAAGATATGCGCAGACTGAGCCGCTGCGAGGTCGGCTAGCACATGGAACAAAGTCATGGTAGTGATGACGGTGCCCAGTGCGCACTGCTTATGCACTTGCTAGCCGCAAGCACCTTGACTTGCAGCTGGAACCCCATTGAGAGCGTGTTACAGTGCACTCAACTGATGCTAACCATTTATTATGGTAGTGCCCAACAACTCGACGGCGAGGAAGCTGTCAGCTTTACCAGCAGGTCCCTCTTAGGACTTACCGCGTCATATCGAGGGTCACAGTCACCTGTAACCCGACTTGGCAATATGTAGTTGCCGGTCTGTGAGGCCCTGTCCAACTAACGGCAGCACGGTTCGTGGATCGTCCTGGCCTAGATGTCTCGCTGTGGAGGCAGTGGTGTGTGGTGTGATGTGTTACGTGTAACTCCTCTCGATCGTAGGGTTTGCGAGCTAGTAACGCCAGATAGGGTCGCTGTCTTTTTTCCAAGAGCGTGAAACAAGATCAGCGACGTCGGCGCCTACTGTTCCTTCCGCAAGTCAAAGGTTCGACAATTAGCAACGGGATCCTTCGATCCAGGTACAAATCTTGCGACTCGACAAGAAAGAGGTCAAACGCTAACGCTCAACACATTGTAGCGATTCAAGGAGAATAAAGCCGTGTTGGCTCCGTCCAGGTAGCATTGAAATCCAGTGTTGAAGCTTCAAGGTCGGAAGAATAATGAGCGTCCATCGCTCGCTCTGTGCCTAGGGGCAGTTCGAAGGAGCATCCGCTACATTACTCCGATGCGTCAACGTCGGCTACTACTGTTCGAATCGTGCTTGTGCCCTGGAGGTCAAGAATTTAGGGCTTGCACGGCTTGAGTAAGTTGCGTGCCGAATACGCGCCTTCTTGCGCTATTGGTGGATCTGAGCATCTCCAGGTTGGGAAGTACGCGACTCATCTGCTGCTGTGCATAATCATATCTGCCTGACGGCAGGATGAGATTGCAGGAACGTGAAGCTGCGGAATCCATCTTTGGCGCTCATCTCTAGTCGATGGAGCTCCCGTTGGCGACCTCCTAGGCGTCTAACCCTAGCACGTAAAGTATGACTGCAAGTCCTACATTGACGCAGCAGCACACGCTAGGGGAAGAGACTACCTTGAGGATGCTAGAATGACGGCTGCTGAGTTTACGCGGGCATGTGGTCTCTGCAAATCCAACTTGCTCTCAATTGCGGTGGCTGAGTTGGGCGGTGCAAAAGGAAATCTCTGCGGGCGTGACCCCAGAGGAACGGATAAGCTGGGACAGTATCGGGTGACACCGGCAGCAAGCTGTCCCGATTGATTTCTCCCCTGGAAGCGTGGGCGGTGAATGCGGTCGGTGCACGCACAGTAGTGACAGGATCAGATGATCGTTTAGGAAATCGCGTCAAGTCGAAAGGTAGTCGGTGCTGCTCCCGCAAGGGGAAATTCTCGCCTATCGGGTGGATCTTCGAAGGATCTCGAAGCGCTTGCAGTTGCAGCGGAGCAGTTCCGCACGAGTGGGTTCCAACTTTCAAGATGTAGGCAGGATCCGCACATGCACTGACGGCCGTTTCGCGTTCTAGAAAAGCTGGTAAGTCGACTTGGCTGTCATGTCCGGGACGCTTCCCCGGTCGAGCTGCCAGGCTGGGTGGAGGGCCAATGGTAACGGCTTGGAGGAGTGGAAGCTGCAAGTAGTGGCAAGTAGCGGCAAGATGGTGCATGTAGCGCATGTAGGGCAAACAGTACCAGACGGTGATCGGCGTCAGGTTCTTCCTACGGACTACAGTACAGTACCAGGTCGGAACAGTCCTTATGCAGTGGGCTGATCGCCGCCGATGCAGCGGGTGCATATCTCTAATGTGCAGCATCCGCATTACGCACGCTCGCTTCCAGAAACCCAATTAGCGCCGGTAGTTGGCGCAAGAGTTTTCGCGTGGCCGGTTTGGATTTCGTGCGTAAGAGTGAGACTAAGGAGTAAAGACTGAGCCAATTCGCGAGGCGCAGCAATGCTCAAATCTCGGTATGACCTACTTCCTAGCAGACTTGTGTGCATGTTGGCGCGCGGATGGAGCCAGAAGGCCATGCACAGATGGCCCATGGTCCACGGCTCACGGTCCACATGCCATGTTCGTTCGGCCTTAGTAGAGACAGGACGTGGTGAGGCCCATGCACGCAAGGCATACGAGGCTTCGAATCTTATCAATCTGGATGTGCGGCAGTGTGCAGATGTTACAGTAGCTGCGTGACGAGCGTCTTCGACTTGAACGTTGCAGCTACGGCACTCGTCAAACTGATGTCGCGACGAGGCCGAAGATGCCGGCCGTTCCTCGGTGGAGCCAGATGACTGTGGATGGCACCTGGGAATTGGGTTGGAGCATCAACGGGCCGGTTGGCAGCAGTTGCAGCGCTACCATCCCTCAGAAGTAGTTACCTTAGCACGCACGGCACCCCGTGGAAAAGATGAGGAGGAGGACGTTGACGTTGCAGACTGCAGGTGGCAGTAGTGCGGAAGATGCGGCCGCGTTTACGTTTACGCGCGACGTGGACACCAGCACACTACATCCACTACAGCACCACTATGGATACCATTGTTTCCCATGACACCCGGCGTGGACACAAACAAAGCCAGCACTAAGGGCACCATCAACCCAGGCGCGTGGATTTAGCAGCACCAACGGCGTGTTCCGTATAGGCAGATCCCCAGGGGCCCCTCGCTGTGCCTGCTGAGGGAGGTGTGAGGGGAGAAGGTGGAACTACTGTGGAAGAGAGAAGAGGAGGCCGGAGACCAGACACAGGACTGTGACGGGCCCGTGCCAGCGAGAGCAGCGACTCGTCTTGTTTTCTGACAAGCGAGCGAGCAAGCAGAAGCCGAGGTTGATGACAGTGTTGTTGTGTTGAGTACCTAGTATTATTCTTCTGATTACATGCTACTAAAATATATGTACATGCAGCATGCTGGCAAGATGGTTCGGATCGTGCATGTGCGTGCGTGCGTGCCCTGTCTTTTGCGCACACACACACACGCACGCACGCACGCCGCACGCGCGTGGCGAAGGCATGGTGACATATGGGATTAGTTTTTGCCAGACATGCCATGCCATGCCACGCCTGCAGTAGTCCCACGTACTCTATCTTACTAGACTACACTATCTCGCCTGTTGCTGCCGCTCTGTCCTGGTCCTATCCAGGCACCCAGGCTATTCCCCATCCTGCTCTGTCTTACCCTATCCCATCCCATCCCATCCTATCCCATCCTGTCGTGTTTCGTCTCACTCTGTCTCTGTCGAGTCCAGTCCAGTCTTCACACACATACTTACCCTGCCTGCTCTGCCCTCTTCTGCCCTCTCGTGCGCCTCGCATACATACCCTGCCCTACTCACCCCTCTTCCTCCTCCTCCACTTACATACCTTGTCACCACTACACCTTAACAGTCACCTCACCTACCTAACCTGACCTGACCTAACCTAACCCCCCCGGTCACCTCCCAATCCCCCGGAAGCCGGCAGCAAGCCCTCGCTCGCTTGCCTCTATCACTTCTCGTCAGCCAAGCTCGGTCTACCCTGCACGTCAGTCCATTGACCGGAGCTTATTAAGGGCGCATCGTTAGGGTTACCCTGCGACCTACTTCTCCGTTCCCTTGTGTCCCTCTCTCTCTCCGCCTACACCATGAGTGAGTCGACCAACCTACATTGTTGCCCTCGTCTAGGGCTGTTCTGCAGTGTTTCTCTGCAGCTACGCCCACCGCCAGGCTGACGATCGTGACCAGCAACGCTACAGTCTTATGCCATGCCGCCTCATCCGCCGAACCCAAATGATCGCTCTGCCAGCGTCAGCAGTGGCACCAACAAACGGCGAAGGATTGACGCGGTTGCCGCTGCTCACCTATATCCAACTTCTCCCGCCTCCTACCAACAGCATTTGCCCTATAGCACACCGGCCCATCATGTGCCTGTTCCTGTGCCCTCCTACACCGACACCGCCGCGAGCCATTACGTTGCAAGGCAGCCTCACAGCAGTCCTCTTGCCACGCCCTACTCGGGCACTCCCCATGCCCAGCAAGGCCAATGGGCTCCCTCGCACAGCTTCAACCACCCGCCTCAAAGCTTCGCACCCAACTACCAGGACCCTCGCTCGGTGCAGCATGCTTACTACTATGGTCAGACCGATCCCTCGGTCTACAATTCTCCCTGGCCGCCAGTTCAGCAGGATGGCCATTCGAGCGCCCACAACCCATCCATTCCGGTCACCAGCCAGCCTCAAACGATGAATTACATGCAACCAGCGCATCAATCACCAGTTGACAGCCAGCAAGGCTATGACGCTGGCTCTACTCCATCATACGCAACGTCCATGCACAACTTCGATGTTGGAGCATTCGGAATAGCGCACGATGTGCACTCACAGCAGCAGCAGCAGCAGCAGCAAGTCAGGAAAAGTCCGTCGAACATGTACTTTGAGGACGCTGGTATGCACCTCAAAATGCAGAGTCTTCCGATCCTCAACAGCCTGGTGAGTTTCTTTTTTAATACTTTCTTTTTCGCGCCAAAAAGGTGAACATCTCGACCTCGTCCAACTGGCGTGCAGTGTGCCTTTGCTGTTTCGCAGAGGCCGAGCGTTAGCATTTTCACTGGCCCTAATCGAAAGGCTCAATCAACAAAGATGGGCGAGACGGCCTCGTTCGGGTTGACAACGCGTACTAACACATTCGCAGGCAACCCAGCTCATCAGTACGATTGCCAAGTATTCTTTCGCACAGATACAGGACGTCATGAGAAACTCTGACGATGAAGACAGCCAAGCCTATAACACGCTCAAAAACCTTTTCGCTCAGACGCGCAAGGTGTACAGTCGAGACACGGCATTCATCGATGCGATCGCCATCCAGATGTTTCAGCCAACACAACAGGAAATCATTAGAAAAGCCAACATCGCCACTTTCATCTCATCGATATTGGGCGCCCACGATGTTTCTTTCTTCCATCTTAACGAATATTTTCTCGAAACCTTCGTCCCTCTAGGACATCGGCTGCTCAAATGGCAAGGAGCCGTCTTCCTGGAATTGAAGACGCAGGCATATATTTCTGCTCTGATGAATAGCGACACAGCGCCGGAACGCATGTTGGATGACCTTTTCCCGCACGACCTTGATGCTCAAATATTGACACGCCATCCGGATGCGCCCAGTCTATCGCCATCGGAACAGGATTTCATCGACCGCTGCAGATCACGACGCTCTTATCTCTTGATCGATCCGACATCACACGATGCTTTGGGCCAACTTCCGAAAAGGTATCAGTGGGCCGACTTTGTCCGCGAGTTCGCTTCAAGCATCAACAAAAACATCGAAAGTATCGTCAGCACCCCGAGCCGCGCTCATCAACAACTCCTGGCAACCACCGCTGCACCCAGCGACCGCAAATATCAACCAATACAGGACACCCTGACGATACTCTCTTCACAACCTTCCAATCAAACCACACCACCTGCCTCAGCACATCCAGGGAGACAGGATTCTCTACCAGCCGCGAAACTAAGCGGCGCTCAAACGGCCACTTCCTCCCCATCCGCTTCGAGTACGCGTCAGCCATGGACCAAGCCTGAAGAAGACGCGCTGCTAGCAGGCCTCGCACGCGTTAGCGGTCCACATTGGTCACAGATTCTGGCACTGTACGGACGCGGCGGCTCTGTCAGCGAAGTCCTGAAAGATCGGAACCAAGTTCAATTGAAAGACAAGGCACGGAATCTGAAGCTTTGGTATTTGAAGACGGGCAGGGAAGTACCGGAATGCCTACGAGGAGTCACGGGAGAGCTGAGGAAGAGAGGCGGCGCCAGGGCAAGAGCCGCTCTGGCTGCGGAAGAAGAGGCTGCAGCAGCGTCGTCTTGATTCTGTCGCGATGCGGTTGCGGACGCCCGCGTGTGTAAGATGTGTGATGTCGGTTTGACGAGGTTGGACCCGGGGTTTCTTCGCTTCTTTTTGGGGATTCGGCATGATCGATTTCATGCGTCATCTTGACACCACTACGGGAGGCGGAGGCCGTATGCTTTATGCGCTGTGCGAAGGTGAGGGCAGGAACGCCATCTTGCACTGCGCATCTTTTCCTTTCTGTTCTCTTTTCCCCGATCTTCTGTTCGCAATAGATATGTTACGTTTTGACGGTCTCGGTACGTTGAAGCGCTTGGAAGAGCGAATGAATCACGTCACTACTTCTTTTCAACATGCATTGTCCTTATCTCATCCTCTGCCCGAACGTCCTATATTCGCCCTTGTCGACTGCATTTTCGATTCTGGTGTCTTCAATATCGTCAACTAGTGGCACGAATATAGCTCCGATGTCCCGTGCAAGCAACTCACCGACGGTCAGAGCCGATTTCTATATCGCTACCATTGTATCTCGTAAGGATACAGTCAACCTCTTCGGTCGACAACTCTCACTGACGACCCCGACCACAAACACGACGGGTAATTACCAATTTGACACATAATTGATATTCTTGACATCTCAAACAATGCACAAACACACCCCAACACTAACCCTTCTATGCCACGCGCCATCCCGATTCGATTTCGATCGATCAGCGGCCAGGACCAGGGTATATTACCCATTTACACCTCGGCTGTATAAATAAATCATCACCTTGTCCACTATCATTACGATCTAATCTACCAGCCGGATTGCCGTTGCATGTCATTGCAAATGCGGGTACCCTCTTTCTCGAAACGGGAAACGCAGCGCTTTGGATGATGATGCAAGGTGCGAAATGATGGTTTTCCGGCTCGTCCGCAATTTTAAAATATTCCCACCTCAATATCGAAGGATTTCGTGGCTGATGGGCTTGATTAATCTTTTATTTGATTACTTTTGCATGGAATGATTGATTACTAAACCGAACCAACTAACCAGCGAAACGATTACGACGACCACGACAACGATGACTAGTAGCAATATGAGCAACAAGAGACCGGGTCCACCTCAAATTGCTTTTTTTCCTCTCTCTCTCCCTCTCGCCGTTTTAAAGAAAGTTACTGTACCTACCTGCCTTACGTATCTGCCGAACACATTTGACGCGGAGCTAGATGAGAAGTCAAAAACCTCACCCTTGAACCTTACATTAGAGACTTTTCGTACACAGCCATAGAGTTCAGAGCAAGAGTACGAGAAGGAAGGCGTTGCCAAGAAGGTAACGCAACGCAAGGCGACGCAACGCACCTGAACGTGGACGGTACCCTATCCTAGTATGGAGCCTCTGGAGCTCCGTTCGATATGGCCGGGGCCGAGCGGAGAAGGATTCATCGGCTGCCTACAGTAGTGGGTAAGGTTCGTCCACGTCGTGTGGAAATACGGGATGCGGATTCGCAATACGCTGTGGGCCGAAGGGGGACAAGAGATAAAAAGCTGGCGGCATCGACCTCGGCGTCTTGGACACTCAATTACTGGCATGTGACAAACACAATCAGACACGGAAGAAAAGAGAGGGAAACAATGATTGCAAGTGCGCCCAGTCCCAGACATGGAAACCCATTTATTTTTGACGTTCGATCGAAAGAGTCCCGCCCAGCTCTCATTGGGAAGACACAAAAACGCCCGCGCCCGCATACTCATGACAGTCCCACACATCGTCTCTCTCTACCTTTTTGAAAAATCCCCAACAAATATCGCACCGGCGTGTCGCCTTGCAAGACCCTGAATGACATTGATGTAATTTCAGGCGAACCTAGCATTCTTCCTCGAAGCAAACCGGATCCAGAACTTGAGGCACGGCCTCAGACAGAGCACACATGCCGCGAGCGAAACCAGTGCCAACAACAGCAAAGCCACAGCCGAAGACAATTTGAATGGGATCAGACGCATACCAGCAAGTCATTGCTCCTTCTCGCCCATGGGTTTCTTCATGCCGTTCTGCTCATAGAAGCGCGCGGTGCAGCTGTATCCATTCCAGTCAAAGTTGTCCTTCGGGTTGCAGTGGCACTTCAAGTCGAGGCGCGTTTGCTCGCCAGTCGGGCAATGGGTAAATGGCACGTGGTAGTAGGCGATGTCGTTGAAGAAGTGAATCTCCTCCTTCTTCAGCATCAGACCGGCGGCGATCGAGTGCACCGGAGCGTCGCCCCAGCGCTCGTAGAAGAAACCGCCGTCCTTGTCCAGGTGGTTGAAGTAGTCGATGTAGGCTTGACTGCGAAGCCAGTCCAGGTTACCAATCTCAAAGTTGGACCAGAAGTGGCAATGGTTGTAGGTCTCGCCGCCATCGTCACTGAGGAAACCCATGCTGTTGCCCTCGACAATGTGCTCGGGATGGGCCTTCATGAAGCCCTTGACGCTGTCCCAAAGCGTAGGGATGGTCTCAACATACTCGTACAGAGACAGAACGAAAGAGTACTTCTTCTTGTGGTCACGCATGAACTTGAAAGGGTCGTAGGCGATGTCACAGAAGAGCTCAATGGAGGGCTCCACGCGCCAGTACCACTCGTATTCGAGGAGCAACGGGTGGCGGAAGAAGAATCCAGACTCGTAGCGGCACATGTGACGGTAGGAAACGGAGTCACCGTAAATGATCTTGCGCTCGTGCATGTCCTCACGCACTCTCTTCGCGCGTTCCTGGTCAATGAAATCGGGGAAGCCCCAGTGCTCCTTGTCAATCTTGCCATACTTCGTGGTTCCAGACGTCAATGCCGAGGTGATACTCTTGAAGGTCTCGTCAAAGTCGTCGTCGTTGAGGAAGACCCAGTCGTAGCCGTAACCACGGTTGAAGCGATCTTCGACCTGGCGGATGGAGCGTGCAATCTCCCAGACATCGCTGTTTCGTGCAAGGGTAACGAATGTCGCGTTCATGCGCTCACCGGGAGCACCAGTTGCGAGTTTGGGCGAAGAAGAGGCGAATGGGTTAGGTGTTGTCGCAGTGTCCGATGCTGGCTTGCCTAGGTCTCCGCCTGCCGACGGTTGCGCGGCTGCTGGTGCAGCTTGCACGACGGGCGCGGCTTGCTCTTTCTCGGCTGCTGGCGTGTCCGGCGAGGTTTGGGGCCAGCCCTGGCCCTTAAACATGCTCTTTGCAGTCTCATAGTCGGGGACTTGCTGTGATGATGAGGAAATGAAGAAGATGACGATCAACGCCACAAAGGCGAAGACGATGTAGCGCAGGTAGCGCGTGGATCCGGCCATATTTGTGTACGTGTCGGTGTCGGTGTCGGTGTCGGCACCAGTGAGCACGTGGTTGTCGTCGTGGTCGAGGTTGCGCTCGTGCTCGTGTATGGGGTGGTGCGCCGATGCGCGTCTTTCCCAAGGGATGCACGCTCCCTCTCCGTCAGCCGCTTCTTGGTTATAGTTGGCGTGGACGATATGTGGGGAGACGCTTGTGAAGAGGCGGGAGGAGGGAGGAGCCGATCAATGAGCGACAGGAGAACAAGAGGAAAAGGTAGGTGGTGTAGGAAGAAGAGTATTGGCGTGGTGAAGATGGAGGGATAGGGACAATGATGGGGTGTAAGAGGAGATGTAATTGAGATGAGATGAGATGGCTGCCACTGCCGCGCAAGCACCCTGGCTGACTTCGTGTTCCTGCCCTGGCGGCCAAGTAGCTTTCCCCAGAGGCACAACCAAGGCAAGGGGGCTCGACCGCAAAGGGTGAGGCTGAGGCCTGTGGCTTGACAACAGTACAGTGCATTTATCTCGTGGCTTGTAAGTTGTGTTTCCAATTGTTACTGCCACTTCTTTTGACATGGCATACCTGCAGTACGAATTGATAGATGAGATGAATGAAATGTGCATATTCTCAAGCGACAACAATCAATTGCATAGTGTTAGCCAATGGCCCATTGACACTTCACTTACAATCGCTCCTTCCCTTCCATTGTTCTTTCGATATCACCCTGTTCGCACGTGACATTCTAATCACATGCGTCATCGTTGGCGAGGCGTTTTGACCGCGAAGCTCTCCCGTCCCGCGCGTTGGTCAATTCGAGTCGAGCGAGACGACAACCTCAAGCCTCAAGCTAGCTACCCAACCGAGCTCATCCCATCGACACCACCGCCGGCGCTTGGCAACACCGCCAACAATGTCATTCTTTGGTTTCGAGACCACTCTGCCGCGCGACCAGCAAGCCTCGCGCGGTGTCTTCGAGCAGCATGACCCTTTCGCAGGCTTGGGCGACGCCGGAAACGCCGATGACGCCCTGGACTTCGAGCAGACCTACGACGGCCTTGGGAACCAGTTGAACGAGACCGGAGATACCTTCAACGATGACACCTTTGGCGACAGCATGCCTGCGACTCGCCAGTCTGGCAGGGACTTTGACTTTGCCGGCGAGACTGCCAAGATTCGTGACACTCTCATGGAAGAGCAGACGTTGCATCACGCCCGCATGCCCATGCAGCAGGCTATGCAATCGAAGCCGAAGCGCACTGGCTACGAAGCGTACAAGCAGCCCGACTATCTGCCCAAGCTCGAGGCAGATGCGTCCATCTGGGGCGCCTCTGTGGCTAAGAAGCCATCCGCGCAAGCTTACCAGCAGCAGCAGCAGCAGCAGCAGTATGGCAACCAGGACATGCCCAGTGCGGCTGCGCGCAAGATGATGACACTGGAAGAAGTGGAGGCTATGATGCGCTCGCAGGCCCAACCTCAGGCCGCGCCAGCTGCCTACGACATGGAATCGCAGAGCCAGGGCTTGAGAGCAATGTTGGGAGTGGGTGGACCTCCGCCTGGACTGTCTCCGCAGCCTCAGCAGCACCAGCAGCGTGGACCTCCTGGTTTCCAAGCAATGCCGCAGCAGGGCATGTCACCTGAACCGCAACCCGGTCCCGAGTACGGTCTTCGTGCTCCCCAGATCCTGCAGAGGCAGCATTCGCCTCAACCTCCTCGCCAGCAGCAGCAGCCGCCGCAACAACAGCAGGACTTCCGTGATTTCCAGGGGCCACCTCCAACCCAGCCGATGCCTTTCCAACAGCCGCCACACCCACAGGCACCGATGGGTGCGCCTCCTGTCCAGGCTCGCGGTTCCCGAGCGCCTCCTGCACATGCAAGAGATCCCTCTTACTCCGGTACGCCCATTACACAGGCGCAACAGATGATGCAGATGAGCTCCCAAGACCGCGAAGTTTACCTGGCCGAAGAGGCCAAACGGGCCAAGCGTAACCACAAGATCTTCCTGCTCAGCAAGAACAACGGCTTGATGACCCCACAGGACAAGAACTTCATTACCCGTATCCAGCTTCAGCAGCTTCTCACCGCTACCGGTGGCATCGACAATGAGCCTGGCAGCGAGGATCAGCTGGCCGAAGACTTCTATTACCAGGTCTATGCTCAGATTCGTGGACCACCGAGAAGCGGACCTGGTCAGCCACTCAACCAGTTTGCGCAGACCTATCTTTTCCAGACGGGCAGCCGTTACGGCTATGGTCGTAGCAGACACCACCCAAGGGGAGGCGACAACCACGTTCAGCGCATGGAACAGCAAGTCGCTCGTGCTGTCGAGGCCGCCAAAGCACGCCCAAAGAACAAGTCGCTTGTCATGGAGGGCTCCCTAGGCAAAATTGCGTTTTCTAACAGCAAGACGCCAAGGCCTTTGCTCAACATCAAGCGCGTGGAAAGCGATGCGAAGCCCCGCAAGACTGTCACTGTTGCCGATCGCAAGGCCACACTCAGGAGCATCGAAAAGGTGTACAGCACCCTCATGCAGACGGAAGATCACGAGCGGAGACTTCCGCCACCGCCGAATGAGGATAGCCCACCTGACGTTATCGAGGGCCACATGAGATGGAGAAGTGAAATGGCAGAATTGAACCAGCAATTGTGGGCGGCCTTAAAGGTCATGGAGCCCATCCAGCCCAAGTGAGTCTTATCGTGAACATGTTGACAGAAAATGACTAACACACAACAGCCAATCTGCCCAGCACCCCTTCATCCAGGTCCTCTCCCACAGTAAAGGCAAGAAGGCTATCCCGCGTGTCTTCCGCCACCTCGATGAGCAACAGCGTCTTACCATGCTCACCCTCGTGATCATTCACCTTGACGTTCTTGATGTCGTTCGCGAAGCATACCCACCCCATGACAACACTTCTATCCCGCCTCGAGTCAAGGAAGAGGTCGAACTTTTCGCCCAGGCTGTCATGCCTCCACTCTTCAGCTACGTCAACGAGGCCCCTCTTAACATCATCATCGGTCTCCTTGGCCTTGTTCTGGACAGAGTCAATATTCTTGCCGCCGTCCGCACCAAGACCGGCGTCTCCATCCTTACTATGCTAATCTCACGCGCCGAGCTCGTCAAGCAATCCCTTGTCACTTCTCAACAGCCTACGACTGAACAACAAGAAGACGCCGCCCAATGGTCAGACTTGTACTCTCGCCTCTTCGACACCGTCGAGCCACTGCTGCCATACATATTCCCGACCGACACCAGTGTCGCTGCAGCGGACGATGTTTACGTTTGGCAGTTCCTTGCCGCTATGGGTGTTGGCGCTAGCCCCGACCAGCAGCAAAGACTTGTCATCGGCGTCAAGGAGCGCGTCATGGAGACCGTTGCTGTCAGCAAGTCCCTGCCGGAGGACATGAGCAGAAAGCGCCTCGGTGATGTCAATCTGTTTATGAGAGCCATCGGTTTGGACGTTGAGCTCCTTGGTTAAACAATTGGATGTCACGTTTTTGAACGGATGTACTGCCATGATGACTCGAACGAATGAAGGGATGGGTGGAATGAAGAGAGGCGAGGCTTGATGAACATGCTCGAGCCCGCGACGACCAGAGTTTTCTGGTCTTCTACACCTATGCTGGGTGTTGCGATGCTTTCTATTTCTTGTTGCTGTAACGTCTCTATATTTGTAAAGCAATCGAAAAGCCAATTGTGATAACACAACCATTACCTCTTTCACATTTCTCGCCAGCTTGCAAGACGCCGAGTTAATCTGACGATGATCAGCACAGCTCGATGTACGTGACTCTTCACGGCTCGGAATACTTGCACTGTCAAAGTCGAGTGTTCCAAGAATTGTAACATGAACAGACCAGTGCTTGATTCTGATTTCAGTCGCGGTGCTTAGACCGTGGAACTAATACACATCACGCCAAAGAAAAAAAAAAAGATCAAACCATGCACCTACCTTGCATGTCGTCAATCGTCATTCGCCTCTGATAGGACCATCACTTGGCCAATCTCAATCCGCAGCCATGCAGAATGACTCCTCAATCCATAGAGAAGACCTCAATCTCCTTCAAGTCCCCTTCTTCAATCTCAACGCCTTCCACGACCGCACTGGTGGCTTCCCACGGAACCCCGAAAAGCCCAGAGTTGATCTTACACATCCTCACACTGGCTATGGCCGGACGAGAACTGCCTTTGGACCCGCCGATAGTAGCAGAAGATGAAGATGAAGCAGTAGCAGCAGCATCCTCATTCACATCCTTCACGCGCCTCACCAAATCCTGCACCGCTTCACCCGTCGCTTCAAGAATACTCTCTTTGCTCCCCTTGCCTTTGCCCTTTTTCTCGCTGGTGAAGAGGCAGCCGACCCAGTGTTGGGACTCGCGCTCTGCTTTCGAGAAAGATTTGGTCTGTGGCGGGATGAGGAATGTTGTTCCGAGGAGTGAGCTTGTTCCCCAGGCGGCGCAGTGGGAGGCGTAGAGCTTGAAGGCTGCTGGGTAGTTCTTTTTGAAGGCTGATGCTATGCCGGCGCCCCAGGTTCCTTGGGCGTTGGTTGCGTGGCAGAGTAGGGTGTGTGGTGGAGCGGCGAAGAGGTCGGCTTTGTGGTGGCTGAGGGTTATTGATTTAGTTGATGAGGGTTGGTGATTGTGTTGTGAGTTTGATTCATTTGTTGTTTCATCAGACTCGTTTGATTCCTTTTCATGTGTGGCTTTGGTCTTTGACGATTCTTTCGATGGTTTTGATGGGTTTTCGATTTCATCGTCATCATTGACGGGTAGGTCCTCAATGGCGTTCAATCTGCGTCGCTTGGCTGGTGCCGACGACGAGGCCTGCCCGAAGTTGAGTCGGGTTTGCTTAGACATCATGCAGGAATTTTCACTAAAGATCAGCCGTGGTTGTGTTGACACTCTTCAAATATCACGTCGTCACTCAAGTAGAGTGAAGTCGAGTCTGTCGCAATTCATGATGTGTAGGTTGATATTCGCGGATGGTTGAAAGTGGCAAGAGCCAATCAGGGCCTTCTTATATCACCAATGGGCCTGTGCTTTGCTCTCTCTTCCGACTCCAGCAAAGCCATCCGACACCTCCTGCACCCACCTCATCGTCGACACAGCACCCATTGACGCCGCGCTCCGCCATGTCCCTCCCCACTCGCCTTTCTACTGTGGTCAGCCGCCAGGCGGCGCGCCAGACCCTCCCTGCCGTCCGCTCGGCGCCCCTCGGCGCCCAGCAGCAAAAGCGCACCCGCGCCGACGCCTCTACCTCGCACGCCGAGTTCAACTCGCCCTTCACCCGTGGCACCAGCGGCAAGAAGGACACAACCGTCATTCCCAGCTTCAAGAAGTACCGCTCCGGCAATGAGACCAGCAACAAGGTCTTCCAGTACTTCATGGTCGGTGCTTTCGGTGGCTTGAGCGCACTGGGTGCGAAGAACACTGTCCAGGGTAGGTCTACATGAACACCGGGCTATGCGATTGGAAAATCAGGCTGCGCAGTTGGAGGTTAGGAGAACTGTGATGCTGACAAACAGGCAGACTTCCTGGTCAACATGTCCGCTTCCGCCGACGTCCTCGCCCAGGCCAAGGTTGAGGTCGACCTTGCAACCATCCCCGAGGGCAAGAACGTTATCATCAAGTGGCGCGGCAAGCCCGTCTTCATCCGCCACCGTACCGCGGACGAGATCAAGGAGGCCGAGGAGACCAAGTGGGAGTCCCTCCGCGACCCGCAACAGGACAGCGAGCGTGTCAAGAAGCCCGAATGGCTCGTCATGGTGGGTGTGTGCACTCACCTGGGTTGTGTGCCCATCGGTGAGGCCGGTGACTTCGGTGGCTGGTTCTGCCCTTGCCACGGTAGCCATTACGACATTTCCGGCCGCATCAGGAAGGGCCCTGCGCCTCTCAACCTCGAGGTGCCCGAGTACGACTTCGCTGAGGAGTCCAGCATGGTCATCGGTTAAGCGAGATGTTTCTTTTATATGAGGGCGGAAGATGCTGTATGGAGATTAAGATATAAGAGGTTGGGTGATGGGGAAGCTGTGTGTCTGCCACGGCAGACCGCACGGTGCATTGTACAGTTACACCTTTTTACTAGCGTTTCTGATAAACTTGAACTGTACCTGTATCGTCAAGTTTCATTTCAAAGTATTTCTGATGGCATTGACAAAAGGATTGTCATGCTTTTTGAGGCCGCCACATCGATCATGTCGTAGTTCTGTCATGGGTATTCATCAGGCAATTAGCTAAGCTACCGCTGTGCAACTTTCTAACCACTCAGATAATCTCCGACAGCCTTGACGGCTTCGCCAAACTTGCTCGCCTCAATCAGGATGGCATTGCCCTGCGGGCGAATTCCCAACTCCTGGAACGCACGCTTCGCATCGCTCGCTCCGTCAGCGCCCACGAGGTTGTAATCAAATCCAGCATGCGCCGCCGCATGTCGTTGCAGCACCTCGTCTTCGGGGTGGAAGTAGAAGACCTCAGCCTTGGCGTTCGCGGCCTTTGACTTCTTCGAAGGCGGATTGTCCTCGACGTCGAGTTTTGAGGCGACTTCGGTGTAGCACTTTGAAATGAAGAGGTAGTGAGTGAACTCGTAAGGCTCCTTTTGTTTGACCGCCTCGGCCAGCTCGTCCTGCAGCATTGTGTAGAGTGGCGGCACGATCTGGTGGGGCATGTTGATGAAGCGCTCGCTAAGCACAAGACCGACTTGCGCTTTTGACTCTGGTGACAGTAGGCTCTTCAGTTGGCTGAGAGTGGGATCCGCGGATGCTTTGGCGATCAGGTAGGAGGTGAGTTGCTTGATCACGTTCTTCTCGCGGTGTTCGTGCATGTTGAGAACAGTTAGGAAGGCAAATGGGTCGCTCTCTTCGCCCTCTGTCTTGACAGTCGAGCCCAGTGCTGGCTGCTCGAGGATCAGGTCTGTCAGCTCGGACACGTCGAAGAGCTGGTTGTCGACGTCGAAGAGTTGCTTCAGCAGGTTCTTGAGGCCGTGGAAGTCGACTTCTGCTGAGGGGGAGAACCATTCGAAGTCGACGTCGATCATAGATGCGTTCTGGAGAGGTTCGTCAGTATATTTGCTCGAAGGCGTTCAATATATCTTTTTCCAATCTTCTCGTTGGCGTGACTGACATCGTCGCTGGAGTCGCCGTCGACATCCATCTCGCCTGCCTTGTCTTCGGCAGTAGACTTGCGCTTTCCCATTGTGGCGTGTTGATGATGTGAATGTGAAGTTGAGTCTGAATTGCCTTGTCGAATGAGTAGAGTTGCCGCAAATGTTCCTTTGCCTAATATTTGCACAGTTGTCGCCGTCCTGCCTTCCAAGGTTCTCACTGCGGGCTGCAGGGTTTCGGGAGTTTTTAGCGTTGCAGTATCGATAAGGCTGGCAAAATTCCTCTTTCCCAGAGTCAAACCTTACGTCGATCGGCTTCTGACTTCTTTGCGCTCTTTGACTCGAGATGTAGACTCACCGCAATCCGCGCCTTGGGGCTTACCATACCTTACAACACCTTCAAAATGACTGCCACCGATGCTGCTCAGGCCAAGGGCGCGCCGCCGCCTCCTCACACCCTCTTCGACACCATCCTGGTGCTCGACTTCGGCTCCCAGTACACCCACTTGATCACCCGCCGTCTGCGCGAGATCAATGTCTACTCTGAGATGCTGCCGTGCACGCAGAAGATCTCTGAGCTGGGATGGAAGCCCAAGGGTATCATCCTCTCGGGCGGTCCCTATAGCGTCTACGCCGACGACGCGCCCCACGTCGACCCCGCCGTCTTCGACCTGAACGTGCCTATTCTCGGTATCTGCTATGGCATGCAAGAGATCGCATGGATCCACGGCAAGAACGTTGCTGCTGGCGACAAGAGAGAGTACGGCCGCGCTCAGCTTGAGCTTGTGCCTCACACCAACATGTCGGCGCATGTCGACGAGCTGTTCAAGGGCCTGGGTCAGGACTTCGAGGTCTGGATGTCGCACGGCGACAAGCTGTCGCAACTGCCCGATCAATTCACTACGATCGCAAAGACTGCCAACGCACCTTTTGCGGGTATCGCACACTCCGAGAAGCCTTACTACGGCATCCAATTCCACCCAGAGGTGACTCACACTCCCAAGGGCACTGTTTTGATCAAGAACTTTGCTGTTGAGATTTGCAAAGCCAACGCCAACTGGTCTATGGATGCTTTCGTCGACAAGGAGATTGCTAGAATCCGGGCTCTTGTTGGTGAGAAGGGTCAGGTCATTGGTGCGGTCAGCGGCGGTGTTGACTCCACTGTTGCCGCCAAGCTCATGAAGGAGGCCATTGGAGACCGCTTCCACGCTGTGCTCGTCGACAACGGTGTTCTCCGTGGAGGCGAGGCAAAGCAGGTCTACAAGACACTTACCGAGGGTCTCGGAATCCAGCTGCACGTCGTCGACGCCAGTGAGCGTTTCCTCAAGCTTCTCGACGGCGTGTCTGACCCTGAGAAGAAACGCAAGATCATCGGTAACACTTTCATCGATTGCTTCCAGGAGAAGGCCAACGAGCTTACTGCTCTCGCACACAACACACCTCAGGCTGGCGAGATTGAGTTCTTCCTCCAGGGCACCCTGTACCCTGACGTGATTGAGTCTATCTCGTTCAAGGGCCCTAGCGCCACCATCAAGACTCACCACAACGTGGGTGGTCTGCCCGAGAAGATGTCCCTCAAGCTTATTGAGCCTCTTCGCGAGCTCTTCAAGGACGAGGTCCGCGCAATGGGCACTAACCTTGGCATTCCTCACGACCTCGTCTGGCGCCACCCCTTCCCCGGTCCCGGTATTGCCATCCGCATCATCGGTGCCGTCACCCCAGAGAAGGTCCGCATCGTGCAGGAAGCCGACGCGATCTTCATCTCTGAGATCCGCGCCGCCGGTCTCTACGGTAAAATCGCACAGGCCTTCGCTGCTCTCATGGAGGGCAAGGCGGTCGGTGTCGTTGGTGACCAGAGACTTCACGGTTACATCGTCGCGCTCAGAGCGGTCTCGACTTCGGACTTCATGACTGCAGACTCGTTCGTGTTCGACGGAGAGTGGCTTAAGAGGGTTGTCAACAGGATTGGCAACGAGGTCCAGGGTGTTGCGCGCGTTGTCTACGAGGTCAGCAGCAAGCCGCCTGCGACAATTGAGTTTGAGTAGACATTTTACGTTTTAATGGATTTGGAAATGATGGGGATAGAGTGCCAAGCTACTAGATACCCAAACTGATGGGCAAGATTTTTCAAGATTTCCAGTCTTTGCTGCTGACCTTTCTCGTGAAGTCTGTGAGATGATATTGGCCAGTTCCGCTTCACTGCTCAAGTTCTAGTTGCCTACATACATGGAAGGTGAAGTTTAGACGCGTCGCTCCTGCTTGGACGCGACTTTCTAGATGCCAGTTCCCTTGACTTCCACTACACCACCAACTGACAAGACCGCCAACAATCATCAAGATGGAACGCCAGCGAGCAATCGCTCCATTGCAGAAGACCGACATGACACCCCAGCAAAGCAAACAGTCAGCGTCTGCACCGACGCCACGCTACAGCACCCGAGCGATGCGAGGCGCTCCGCTGCCTGTCTACACTGAACCGGATTCATCCGACGATGAAGACCGCCACCCTCCGACTAAGAAAAGGAAGATAAATACACCCGATCAGCCCGAGCAAGACAAATCCAGTGAAGGCCCGCCTACTCCGCGTTACAACACCAGATACAAGCAAGCCCATCTCTCTGAGCAGTCTCAAGACGCCGATGATGTAAAAGAGCTCTCTCGCGATGATGACTACCCGCTCTACAAAGACGATCTGCCCAACGCATTCAACGGCGATGTCGACCCAAATCTCGACTTCTTCAGCAAGGCGCCAAACGAAGTCATCGACAATATCCTCTCGTACCTCGTCTTGGATCATGATCCCGACTTCGGAATCAAGGTCAAGGCAGGCACTTATAACCCGGTGCCTCATGTGCTGCTTTCCATGGCTGCAATGTCCCGTCTATTCTATCATGCCACAGAGAGCTTCGCCAGAAGATACCGAACCAGAAACAAGCTTAATCTTCCGGTCCCCGGCATATATTGGCCTCAGCATCCAGAAGTGTTCGCTCGGCTGAAGGCCTCCAGGGAGAGAGAACAGGACAAAGAACGAGACAAGCGTCGCTCGATCAGAATCGCGAATGCCCCAAAGCCAGAGATCCATGAGGTTCATCGCAAAGCACTCTGCACAGATTCGAGGTGCCATTGTGTCATGTGCCATAAGCCGGGATGGCGCCCCGGAAAATTGGCAAATCAGGTTACGGTCTGTGAGGTCTGTGAGCGGAGTGTATTTGGAGCCATTTTGGTCAGTTGTCCATGTTTGTGACATGAAGCTGGTTACTGACTACAACGCTTCAGACGCTCACCGAAGCCCTGAAGCAATTTGACCTTCGCGACTACATGCTGATCAAGTCGCGCACGCCAGGGCCCCGAGCCAAGTTCCTGGACTTGCCAGCCATCCCCTACGGCTCCGAACACAAACCGATGGGCTTCCCAATCTTCAACACAGTTACTGTGTTCTCTTTCAGCCGCAGCGATGTCTCGATGATCGCACAGCTGGTCCATTGTGATATCAAAAAACATCTTCAGCAGAAAGAGGAGGCGCGAGAAATCCGCAGCGAGAGAGCGCGGACGAAGAGAGTGAAGGCTTTCAAGATAAACTACCATCAGGATCAGCTCGAGATCACGACCGGAGCCACTAGCAAACGCCATGTGAATCGTATGTCTGTACCCTTGCTGATGACAAACGACCAAGCTAACCAAGTCACAGGGCTGAAGGAACTCCTGGCTCTCGACCCGAACGAAGATGAAGATGAAGACGGCTTTAACGAGTTTGGCTGTCACAGCTTCTGCTATCACGATATTGGCTTGTGTGACTCGTGTGGCGACGTGCCAGGGTACAGTCATGAGTGGTGCATTCAATGCGACACTGTGCGGATGGACCGCAGATTTGAGCAGTACTACAGCAAAGTAGCTGAAGGCAGAAGGTGATGGCTGAGTTTCTGCAACGGTATGGGATGGCTTCGTGAACAGTAGAGGCTGTCTTGACGAGATACATGGTGCTGGGTGTCGCATGACTGCTGACGATGTTCAACGACAAAGCTTCATAGCTTACATGTAATGTACAATTCAAACCCTCAAGTGGGATATACTTCCCTCAATACCTTAACGCCGCGCGATGCCTCTCCAGTCCTTGTTAATCTCATCTGGAGAATCCGTTGCCAACCGGCTTCCACTTCGCTCTACCTTCGAGCAGCGCCTTGGCTTGCTCTCTCATCGCGATCCTCCTCTCCTCGTTGACCATAGTGTCTCCGGTCGGAGTCTGCCTTTCCTGCATCGTCTTGGCCTCCTCCTCGTAGGCCGAATGTTGCTCCTGGTTGAAAGCCGAGAAGTCCTCAAGTGGCTCAGGCCAGACGAATGGACGCTCGAGCTCGACGGTCATGCGCTTGACGCTGGGAGGTCGGTGCCAGCGCCTGTTCTGCGGCCTCGGGTAGGTATCGCCATCGACTGTGAAAGGTTTGCCGTGTGTGATCCGCTGCAGCTTGACGTACGAACGAACTCCGTGAATGCGCACGTTGTATGCGTGGAAGAGGTAGTCGCGCAAGTCCAACTTGCTGAACCAGAGAGGTACTGTGAAGCTGGCGAAGTTTGCTGGTTGTCTGGGTGTGCGGTGGAGTGTGACATGGAAGTTAGGCCTTTTGTTTTATTCTGTTAGTACAGTATTCGCATTTACGGCGCTCTCTCTTTGCTGGGGATGTCGTACAGGTAGACCTCTTTCAAGCCAACCCTGAAGGGTGCCAATGCGGTCTGCGCAGCTGCGGGCGCCGCCATTGTGAGAGTGGACGTGGGTTAAATTCGTGCGATCAGTTCAGATGATGCTTCGTCGTCGCCCTATCCACTGCGTTCTCGCATGTGCCTACGTTCATGGCTCTCCGCGGCAGGGCTCGGGGAAGCCAAAGACGGCTAGCGGGAGCCGGGCCCGACCAAGAAAGTTCTTAACATTCCAGCTTTGCTTTGCAACCTCATCTCTACCTTACAACATCCTTCTGCATACACAGATACCCACGAGACGCCGCAAACACGTCAGCTCCACAGCCTTTGTTCGAGCGTCTCAGATGGTTCGCGGCTAATGGGCGACGCACAAATGATGTGTCTGCCATTTCCGCGAATCACCATTCAGACCGCTGTGTATCATCGATGAATACCGCAGTGGTCTTCCAGTCGACAAGGTACGTCACGACACTCCCCAGACCCAGCACACAACGGCTTCACACGATGAAGTCTATCACACTGTTCCGGCGATTTCTATGAGCCACGAACAAAACATGCATCACCATCTGATCTACCTCGCCACAACCACATTCGATCCGAATGAGACTCGGTCAGGTTGCAGTTTGCTGACTAGCATGCAGATAAAGTCTCGCTCGGTTATTGCAGCGACTGCTCAGGTAGCCACCTTCAACAGCATGGCTGCTTGACAATCAAACTCTCTGCGGACTAACTTCGCAGCGAACTCATTCGTTCCGTCATACTCATGGTACGTCAAAACATTTCC
>Ga0265797_10001967_pt1 | contig 35464 bp, 29 predicted proteins | sample P2T30metagenome_FD_192433 | JGI IMG/M metagenome (GOLD analysis project Ga0265797, IMG submission 192433) | Plant litter microbial communities from East Loma Ridge, Irvine, California - P2 T30 | ecosystem: Environmental > Terrestrial > Plant litter > Unclassified | place: USA: California...
CAGAGCTCGGCCACCCATGAAGATCAGATAGCTCGGTGCAAACGCCACGATGACGCCCGAAACGATGAGCAGCCCGGTCAGCAGGAGCAGGACCAGTCGCCGGTCCAGATTGCCAAGGATGAAGGAAAGCGACAGACTCGTCACCACAGCGAACACGCCGGAAATGGCAATCGCCTGCCCGGCCTGACCCTCTGTCAGTTGAAGCGTATGCGCGATCGGGCTCAATAGGCTGACCGGCATGAACTCGGATGCCACGAGCACGAAGCTGCAAAGCGCCATGGCATAGACCGCGCCCCAATGGGCCGGTTGATCGATTGCGCCGCGCGGGGCGCCAGTCGCCGCGGGCGCGGCCAAGCCTGCCATGATGGCTTCTCCTGATAGTAGTTCGAAGCGCCCGGATCGAGGCAATGCCAAGGGGAAAAGCATTGCAGTCGATCCGGGCACACGCGGCATCACCGGGTTCGGGGAGGAGCGGTGAGCTGCGTACGCGTGTAAACTAAGGGGTGGTGGAACGGCCCACAACGCAGGCCAAAGTTAATGCAGCAGTGAGCGCGCTTCATCGTTACACTACGATGGTTGGGCATTCCGGACGCGGTAGCGGAGCCAGACGATACCATTGTCCAACACTTCGTGGCTTTCCAGTATCAGCCGTTCGATGTTGGGAATGGCTGATGCCTCTGCTTCTGGACCGTCGAAGACTGCAGGAGCGCCGGCGATTCCATCGATCGCGGGCACAAGCATTAAGCTGACTTCATCGACTAGCCCGGCGCGCAGAAACGCGCCGTTGAGATGCCCGCCGCCTTCGAGGAGAAGGCGATCAAGCCCGAGTTCCTCGCCGAGTGTGGCGAGCGCCTGCCGAAGATCGAGCTCGTCCTGTCCCGCGAAGACATAGCCGACCCCGTCAGCGCGTAACCCCGAGAGATGCGCGTCCGACACCTGCTCGGTCAGGATGACGACGATCGGGTCGCCGCCAACGTCGCTACGACCCCAGGCGATCTTGCCGTGCGCGTCGATGACGATTCCATAGGCGTCGGCTGCTTTGTTCGGCAACCATGTCGTGCGCGCGATCGGGCCGTCGGTCTGCTCGGGGTAGGTATCTCCCTTGGCAAACTCTTGGCCTGTCACGCGACCGACGATCCATGATCTCCCACCGAGGCCGACATGCAGATCTTCGTAGGCAGCGTGTGAATGGGCATCACTCGGCGTCCAGCGCTCGGGCAAGATGCGTCCGTCAAGACTGCTGGCCATGTGGCAGATGATGTGTGGCTTCATGGCGATCCTGCTGGCTGTTGACGTGGGTCGAACACACAACACTTTCGCGCCGCCTTCGTCTTCGTGAGATCGCTACACTGGTGCGATGAGCGCTGCTCATGGAATGAGCCGACCCGAAGTACGTTGAAACCCTGACATTCTGGCGCCCGATGCTGCCATCTCGAAAGGATCAACCTCATGAGCGCCCAACCCCAATCCTATGCCGGCAAAGTCGCCTTCATCAGCGGGAGTGCCAATGGCATCGGCCGCGCCACCGCGCTCGCCTTTGCCAAAGCCGGTGCGAGCGTCGCTGTCGTGGACATCGCCGATGACGAGGTCGCGGAGGTCGTCAAGGAGATCGAGGCGGCTGGCGGTACGGCGCTCGGCGTCCATTGCGACGTGTCCAAGAGCGAAGACATCAAGGCCGCGCTCGCCAAGACGGTCGAGGCATTCGGCGGTCTCGACATTGCCTTCAACAACGCTGGCGTCGAACAGCCGATGATCCCGCTCGTCGAGATCGAGGAAGACGCCTTTGACCGGCTCGTCGCGATCGACCTGCGGGGTGTGTATCTCGCGATGAAGTATGAGATCCCGCTCATGAAGCAGCGTGGTGGCGGGTGCATCGTCAACACTTCGTCCGGCGCAGGTGTGGTCGGTATCAAGGGCCAGGCGGCATATGTCGCGGTCAAGCACGCAGTCGTGGGCATCAGCAAGTCGGTCGCTCTCGAAGCGATCGGCGACAATATCCGGGTCAATGCGCTGTGCCCGGGCGTGATCGCGACGCCGATGATCCTCGACCGCGTGTCCGGGGGCACCGAGGAGGGTAAGAAGCAGATGGAGGGGCACGAGCCGATCGGCCGGCTAGGCCAGCCAGAAGAGATCGCGGCGGCGGTGCTCTACATGTGCTCCGATCTTGCCGCCTTCATGGTCGGTCACGCGATGGTCGTCGACGGCGGTCAGACGGCAGGCCTTCCCGAGTGAGCACGCACCCGGCGATCGCAGCCGATCGCGTCGCAGTCGTCACTGGTGGTGCGAGCGGCATCGGTCTCGCAGTCGCAGAGCGGCTCGGCAAGGCGGGTATGCGAGTGATGCTCGCCGACCTGCCCGGCGACGCACTCAATGAATCGTGCGAGCGATTGTGTGCGGCCGGCGTCGTCTGCCGCGCACAGGCAACCGACGTCGGTGATCCTGTCGCGGTCACTGCGCTGGCCGAGGCCGCGTACGCCTTCGGCGAGGTGTCTCTGCTGCTGAATAACGCTGGCCGGGAAGGTGGCGGGGGCATTCTCGCCGACCGCGCCGTCTGGACGGGCACGCTCAACACTAACCTGATGGGGCCGCTGCACGGTATCCAGAGCTTCCTTCCCGCGATGCTGACGGCGGACTGCGCTTGCGCGATCGTCAACACCGGATCGAAGCAGGGTATCACGCTGCCGCCCGGAGACACCGCCTACAACGTCAGCAAGGCCGCCCTGAAGGCACTCACGGAGTCTCTCGCGCACGATCTCCTAGAGACGGACGGGCGGATCAGCGCACACTTGCTGATCCCAGGCTTCACCTTCACCGGCTTCAGCACGCGACGTGGCATTGCAAAGAAGCCTTCAGGTGCCTGGACGCCCGACCGTGTCGCCGACTTCATGCTCGAGAGCATGGCACGTGGCGACTTCTACATCTTGTGCCCGGACAATGATGTGCCGCGCGCGACTGACGAGAAGCGGATCGCCTGGGCCGCAGAGGACATCATCTGCAACCGCCCCGCCTTGTCGCGCTGGCACCCCGACCATGCCGACGGCTTCGACGCCTTCATGCGCGCGCCCTGACCACTGGAGATCATCATGAACCGCACCCTCCTCGCCGCCACCGCAGTGGCAGCGCTGATCGCCGGCCCGGCGCCCGCGCAGAACACCAATAGCGTCGGCCTCCCCGCAAGCGGCAAGCGCGCGCCCGACAGTGCACCTGCCCCCGGTCGTCCACTGCCGGTCAACGAACCGACTGCGCCCGCGCAGAAGCCGGCTTTCCCCGGGCAGATGCGTGCTCCCGCCTTGGTGACGCGGACGCCCATTGACGTGCAGGTCAAGACACATGGATTGGATCATCCTTGGGGGATGGCCTTCATCGGCGACGGCAAGGTACTCGTCACCGAGAAGCCGGGCGCTATGCGCATCATCGACATGGCCAATGGCGAGCCGATCGCCGGGGTGAGCGAAGTGCCACGGGTCGTCTATGGCGGCGATGCCGGCCTACTCGACGTGGTTACCGATCCGAACTTCGCGCACAACCGCACGATCTACTTCACCTATGTCGAGCCGCGTGGGGAGAAGGACAGCGGGGTGATCGTTGCCAAGGCGAGGCTCGATCCGCCCAAGGGCGGCAACCAGGCTCCGATGTACAAGCTCGCGGACGTAACGACGTTGCTGCGGGTCGATCCCTCGCTGCCACAGCAGGCGCACTACGGTTCGCGCCTGGTGTTTGATCGTGATGGCTATCTTTATGTTTCGTTGGCGGAGCGGTTCTTCAGCCCAACGCGCGACGAGGCGCAGTCGCTTTATTCCTGGCTAGGCAAGGTGCTTCGCGTCGATACCAGCGGCAAGCCAGCACCGGGTAACCCCTTTGCCGCCAACCAGGAAGCGGAGAACCATACGCGCGCCGAGATCTGGAGCTATGGTCACCGCAACCCGCAGGGGCTGGCGATCAATCCGGTCGACGGTAGCCTGTGGGATGCCGAACACGGGCCGGATGGCGGCGACGAGATCAACCACGTCGAGCGCGGCGCGAACTACGGCTGGCCGCTCGTCGCCTACGGCACCAATTACGATCACAGCGCCATACAGGGTGGCCGTACCCAACTGCCGAACACAATCCAGCCGCGCTACGTCTGGCAGGCCGCAGTCGCGCCGGGCGGCATTACCTTCTACTCAGGGAACCTGATCCCCGAATGGAAGAACAACCTGTTCGTCGCCGCACTGGCCGGGCAGCACCTCGCCCGTCTCGTGATCGACGGTGACCGCATCGTCGGCGAGGAGCGGCTGCTCCAGGATCAGCACCAGCGTTTCCGCCATGTCGCGCAAGGACCCGACGGTGCGCTCTGGGCAATCACCGATGCCGCCGATGGCAGGTTGATCCGTCTGGCGGTGCGCTGATGCCGAAGCGCCACGTTGCCGCCTAGTACGATGAGCGATGCTCACTGCTGCATCGCGTGCTTCGGGGCTAACCGAACGAATCTGCGCAGCCTAGCTAGGCCTTAGCATCATCACCAAGGAGCCCGCCTATGCGCGCCACTGTCATGCACAACACCGGCGACGTTCGCATCGAGAACGTGCCCGACTCCGTCATCCAGAAGCCAACCGATGCGATCATTCGCGTTACTCGCGCTTGCATCTGCGGCAGCGATCTGTGGCCCTATAACCTTGGCCCTGCGGCAGGAGGGCAGCGTATGGGCCACGAGGCGATAGGCATCGTCGAGGAGGTCGGGAGCGACGTTCGCCGTGTTCGCAAGGGCCAGGTCGTCATCATGCCATTCGCCAACTCCGACGGCACCTGCATATTCTGCGAGGAAGGGCTGCCAACAGCGTGTGTCCACCTCAACTTTTTCGGCAATGGCGGCGACATGGAAGGCGCGCAAGCCGAGGCGCTGCGCATCCCCAATGCCGATGGCACGCTCTATCCCATCGATGTCGACGCCGACGACGCGCTGATGCCCTCGTTGCTGACGCTGTCAGACGTGATGGGGACCGGACATCACGCAGCCGTGTCAGCTCAGGTGGCACGCGGTCACACAGTCGCTGTGGTCGGCGACGGCGCGGTCGGCCTGTGCGGCGTGATCGCCGCTAAGCGTCTAGGTGCCGAGCAGATCATTATCATGGGCCGCCACGCCGATCGCATTGCACTGGCCAAGGACTTCGGCGCGACCGACGTCGTCCGCGAGCGGGACCATGCCGCCGTGGAGCGGATAATGGCGCTGACTGGCGGCTTTGGAGCGCACTCGGTTCTCGAGTGCGTTGGCACCGAGCAGTCGATCGCAACCTCGATGGCTATCGCGCGTCCAGGCGGTGCCGTGGGACGGGTCGGCGTGCCGCATTATCAGGTGGTCCCGACCGCTGACCAAATGTTCTTTAAGAACATCAGCGTGGCAGGCGGCCCGGCACCGTCCCGCGCGTACATTGCTGAGTTACTTCCAGATATCATGGAAGGGCGGATCGAACCCGGCCGAGTATTCGATCGCACGGTAGGTCTCGACGGGGTTCCTGAAGGGTATCGTGCAATGAACGCGCGCGAGGCCCTGAAGGTCATGGTCAGGCCCTAACGACCGATCCGTCCACAGCTCGCTGCAAGAATGCGAGACAGGCCTGTTTCCGATTGCCTGACTGCTCGCGGAACAGCCGGTGGCATGCCGATAGGCAGTTGTCCGCTTCGAGACTGCCGATAGCCGCCGGGTAGCAAAGTCTTCAATCTTGGTCGTTCCGCGGTACCGTGGTGAGCAAGATGACGGAACAGCGGATTCAAGAAACGAGCGGAACCAAGGTAAGCGGCTGACATTGAGGTCCTTTGCCGCCACGGGCCGTGTCATGAATGAACGACTGCTTACCGCGAGCGCCTCCCGAAAGCCGCAACTCCAGTTTCCACCAATCTTTTGCCGACGCCATCAAGAATGACCGCTCGCGGCGGATGTGGCAGTTGTGAATGGCGGGCTCGAAAGACAGCGATGTCTCAAAGGGGTTGCCTAGCGGCCGTGGTGGCGGGAAACCCTGTCGCTTTCTCTGATGCCCGACAAACAGGTGTTTTCCGACATGGCAGGTCACTCGCTTCTTACTCAATAGGGGATGGCTGGGATTGGTCACGAAGCCGCGCATCGTGTTCGCGTAGGGTGAGTGGCAGGTTTTGGGAGAAGCCGCCGTTCACACCCTTGCTGAAGAACGGCGTGAGTTGGTCGACAGCCGCCGCAAGCAGTTCGGCGGGGCTGACCCATAATCGGTCGCTACCGCCCGTTCCCTCGCTTCCCAACTTCAGACGCTCGTTCATCTTCGCCGTTCAAGCGCTCGGCAAAACCACCCCCATCACGTCAGTGCTGGCAGCGCGTCGAGGTGCTTCTCGAGCGTGATCGGATATTCGCGCACGCGCACGCCGGTCGCGTTGTAGATCGCGTTGGCGACCGCAGGAGCGACCCCGGTCAGACCCAACTCTCCCACGCCCTTGGCCTTTACCGGCGAGATTGTCGGATCGACCTCGTCGATGAAGAAGGCGTCGAGATGCGGGATATCGGCATGCACCGGCACCTCGTAGCCAGCGAGATCGTGGTTCACGAAGAAGCCGAAGCGCTTGTCGATCGCCATGTCTTCCATCAGCGCGGCGCCGACGCCCATGACCATCCCGCCGATCACTTGGCTACGCGCAGTCTTGGCATTGAGGATGCGTCCTGCGGCGCAGACCGCGAGCATGCGCCGCACCCGGACCTCGCCGGTATAGGCGTCGACCGCAACCTCGACGAAATGCGCCCCGAAGGTCTGCTGCTGGAACTGATCGGCGAGCTTGGCAAACTCCATCAGGTCCTCGACCACGAGGTCGCCGTCTTTTGCCGCGTCGGCAAGCTTCACCGAACGATTGCCGCTGCGCACCTGGCCATCGGCAAAGTCGACGTCTGCGGTGTTGAAGCCGAGCCGCTGGGCGACGGTCTCGCGAAGCTTCATACACGCCGCATAGACGCCCGCCGTCACGGAAGGCGCGCCCTGCTGCCCGCCCGATCCCGGTGTTTCCGGGAAGGTGGAGTCGCCGAGCTTGACCACGATCCGGTCGGGCGTGACGCCCATCATCTCGGCCGCGGTCTGCTGGACGACGGTGTAGCTGCCGGTGCCGATGTCCGTCATGTCGGTCTCAATCGTCACGACGCCGTGCCGATCCAGCCGGGCCCGCGCGCCAGCCTTAGCGATCTTGCCGCCACGGATCGCCCCCGCCATCCCCATACCAATCAGCCATTGCCCTTCGCGGACCGAGCCGGGCTTGCTCTGCCGCTTGTCCCATCCGAAGCGTTCTGCGCCCTCCCGCAGGCAACGGACGAACGCTCGGGTCGAGAATGGCTTGTTCGGATTTTCGGGATCGACCTGCGTATCGTTCACGATGCGAAGCTCTATTGGATCCATCTTCAGCTTTTCCGCGAGTTCGTCCATCGCGACCTCTAGTGCCATCAGGCCGGGTGCTTCGCCGGGGGCACGCATCGCGTTGCCTTCAGCTAGATCGAGCGTCGCCAGCCGCATCCGCGTCAGCCGGTTCGCGCCCGCATACAGCGTCCGCGTCGAAGTGACGGTCGGCTCGGTCCGCCCACCGACGAGGTTGCCCGACAGGCTGTCGTGACCGATCGCCGTCAGCCGCCCGTCACGGCCGGCACCCAGCTGGACACGCTGGATTGTCTTGGGCCGGTGGATCGTGGTGTTGAACATGATCGGCCGCTGTAGAGCGATCTTCACCGGACGCTTGACCACGCGTGCCGCGATTGCCGCCAGCGCCAGATCGATCTGCACGGTCCCCTTCCCGCCGAAACCGCCACCGATGTAGGGCGAGATCAGGTGGACGTTCTGCTTGGGGATACCGAGGATCAGTCCGAGGTCGCGCGTTCCCCAGTTCATCTGCTGGATCGACGTCCAGCACGTCACGCGATCACCGTCCCATTTGGCGATCGAGGCGTGCGGCTCCATCATCGCGTGCGCTTGGTCGGGCACGGTGTAGGTCTCGTCGACCTTGACCGGGGCCGCGGCGAACGCCTTGGCGAAATCGCCGACCTGCTTCTCATTGGGGCCGCCAAACTCGCCCTCTGGTGGGACCGGCGCGCTGGCGTTCTGCGCGGCCAGATCGAACCGGCCTGCCGTCCGCTGATAGTCGACCCGCACCAGCGCCGCAGCCGCACGAGCCTGCTCAAACGTCTCTGCAATGACGACGGCGACCGGCTGATGGTAATGGTCCACCTCAGGTGCGGCGAGCATCTTCTGGACGTAGAACTTGCCGACCCCGGGCTTGCCGGCGTTGAGGTACGTAACCACGCCGACCACGCCGGGCGCACGTTCGGCGTCACGCGTGTCGATCGTCATGATCCGGCCCTTGGCGATCGCGGCGCCCAGGATGTAGCCATACGCGAATCCGGGCGCGACATCCTGCCATTCATAAGCATAGGTGGCGGTGCCGGTGGTCTTCAGATGCCCTTCGTAGCGATCGAGTGGCTTGCCGAGCACCTTCATCCGGTCGGTCGGGTTGGCGCCTGCGGGTGTGTCGAAGATCATGGCTTCACCTCTGCAATCACTGCCGCGAGGGTGCGCGTCGCGAGTGGGATCTTGAATGCGTTGTCGTCGGTCGGTCGTGCGTCGGCAAAGACCGCTTTCGCCATATTGGCCGCGCCGCGGGGCATCGCTGCCTCCGCAGCCTCCACGCGCCAAGGCCGATGCGCGACACCGCCGAATGCTACGCGACCGCTCCCGTCGCGCTGGACGATGGCAGCGACCGAAACGAGGGCAAACGCGTAGGACGCGCGGTCCCGCACCTTGCGGTAGACATGCGCACCACCGATCGGGCGCGGCAAGGTGACCGCGGTGATGAGTTCGCCGTGATCGAGCACGTTATCCCGCTCAGGCGTGCTACCCGGCAGCGTATGGAAGGTGCCGATCGGTATGGATCGTGTCTTCCCGTCCGCCTTCACCGTCTCGACCGTGGCATCAAGAACGCGCATCGCGACCGCCATGTCGCCTGGATAGGTTGCGATGCACGCGTCGCTCGATCCGATGACGGCGAGCTGGCGCGAATAGCCACCGATTGCGGCGCAGCCCGACCCCGGCTTGCGCTTGTTGCAGGGCTGGTTGGTATCGTAGAAATACGGGCACCGCGTTCGCTGGAGCAGATTACCAGCGGTCGTCGCCTTGTTCCGCAGCTGGCCCGAGGCACCTGCGACGATGGCGCGGCTGAGTACGCCATAGTTGCGTCGCACCCGCTCGTCGCTCGCCAACGCGGTATTACTGACGAACGCACCGATCCGCAGCCCACCAGCGTCGGTCGGTTCGATCCGGTCGAGCTTGAGGTCCTGCACGTCAACAAGATGAGTCGGCGTCTCGATCTCGAGCTTCATCAGATCGAGCAAGTTGGTACCGCCCGCTAGGAACCGCGCGCCAGGATGGCTCGCGACCAAACGTGCCGCGTCCGCAGCCGTCGTAGCCCGCTCGTAGGTAAAGCTCTTCACGCGCGCGCTCCTGCCACGTCTGCCATCGCCTCAGCGATGTTGGAGTAGGCACCACAGCGGCAGATGTTGCCGCTCATTCGCTCCCGCATTTCAGCGCCGGTTGGCTGCGGCGACGCCATAAGGTCGGCCTGCGCATGGCTAGGAATGCCCCGCCTGATTTCCTCCAGCACCGAGACCGCGGAACAGATCTGCCCCGGCGTGCAGTAACCGCACTGGTACCCGTCATGCTTCACAAAGGCGGCCTGCATCGGATGCAGACGCTCCGGCGTGCCGAGGCCCTCGATTGTGGTCACGGCATCGCCCTCATGCTGGACGGCGAGGCTGAGGCAGGCGTTGATACGCTCACCGTTGACGATGACCGTGCACGCTCCACACTGCCCGTGGTCACAGCCCTTCTTGGTGCCGGTCAGGTGCAGATGTTCGCGCATCGCATCGAGCAGAGTCGTGCGCGGATCTAACGTCAGCGCGCGGGGTTTGCCGTTCACCGTCATCGCCACCTTGTACGTCGTCACGGCTTTGACCGCCGACGCGGCGTCTGCCGTTTCGCCCGGTATGGCAGATACTGCAGCAGTCGTTGCACTGGTCACGAGCATCTCCCTTCGCGACAATTGGAAAGTCTCACTGGCCATCGCCGATCCTCCGCGGGTGCACCAAAAGGGCGCCGGTCAGGACCATTAAACGCATTCGTGCGAAGTAGGTTACCTCTGTACCACTTGATGCGATACTGAACCTAGTTCATCATAGGAAATGCTTGTCACCCGTACCAACCTAAACGACCTTGCCTATTTCCTCGCGATCGCGCGGCATCGCAATCTCCGTCGAGCCGGCCTCGAGCTTGGCGTATCTGCCTCCGCGGTCAGTCACGCGCTGAAGAGCTTTGAGGAACGCGCGGGCGTTCGACTGATCAACCGGACGAACCGATCCGTGACTTTGACGTCGGCCGGAAAGGCGCTTGAGAAATCCGTCTCTGGGTCGTTTGCCGACCTAGGAGCCGCGCTCGAAAACCTCGATCAGCTTCGTGCCACTCCTGGCGGTAAGATCCGCATCAACGCCGTGATCGATGCGGTAACGCTGGTGCTTGGTCCCGTGCTTGCCGAACTGTCACGTCGCCACCCCGATATTGAAGTCGATCTCGTCTCCAGCAACCGTATTGTCGATGTTGTAGGCGAGGGATTCGACGCAGGCGTGCGCTATGGCGGCACCGTGCCCGAAGACATGATCGCGCAGCGCCTTTCCGCAGACCTGCGGTGGGTCGTCGCGGCATCCCCTGGATATCTGGAAAAGCATGGCACGCCGACCCATCCAGATGAATTAAAGCAGCACCGGTGCTTAGGTGTCCGGCTTGGTGACGACAGTATCTACCGATGGGAGTTCGAGGGGCCGGACGGTGACTTCGACGTACCTATCAAAAGTGCAATGACTGCCGACGATAGTCGCTCAACCCTGGCGATGGCACTGAACGGTGGGGGTCTGACGTTTGGTCTTGAACCCCTGTTCGCCAAGCATGTTGCAGACGGCAACTTGCGCCTCGTGCTGACCGAATGGGCGACGACCGGTCCCGGCTTCTACCTCTACTATTCCGGACGCCGGCAGGTGCCGGCAGGCTTACGGGCACTCCTGACAATAGCAGGAAAACTGAAGCCGCTCGGCTGAAAAGGTCCAATAACATCGGGTGATAGGTCCGTGTTTTCCTAGCGATGCTGGTGACACCACGCTGTCAGTAGGGGTGGGCACAGCATGGTCGGCAACATCGTCACGGAGTAAATTATGGATATCGCCCTTACGCAGCTCAATTGGGCCAGGATTGGGGTCGCAAACGAATGGCCATTATCGGGAAGCCGGATTGCCGGCCTGAACGTCCGGGTGTAGGCGACCACGCCCTGCCCCCTACGGCTTCCAAGACCCATACCTGGCCATTCGAGTGCCCTTCCCCGCTTCTCAACTTCAGACACTCATTCATGTCCTAGGCGAGGTAGTGCCGCAGGCAGTCCCCTGACTGCTCAGCGAAGCCCCTAGTCCGTTGCGTTACAAGGCGATCCCCGGCCCTAGTATCGCAACAAACGCTACCGTCCCGACGATAGCAGCCACGCGCAGCAGCCAACTTGGCGAAAGTGTGGTCGCCGATGCGGCAGCCGTTGGCTTAACGAACCGCCCCATGCTCAACAGGCCGGCATTACCGCCGAGTGCGACCCCAATCGACGCGCCGATCGTAGACCGCCAATCACTACCCGCGGCCATCGCCGCAGCCAGCGAGATCACCCCTGTCGTCATCCACACAATGACCGCACACCGCCGTGCCTTCGCAGCGACATCTGAACCGTCGAGCATACGCGACAGCATTCCGGCGGCGAGGCGGACGACGGCATAGTAACCTGCGATGCCGACAACCGCGAGCGCAACACGCGCGAGAACAGGATCGGTCACCCCCGCCATCACTCCGCGCCCGTTCCAATCACCGATGCCGAAAACTGCGGAGAAGACGAGATAGCCGAAGGTGGTCAATCCGTTGAGTGCGAACACGATCCAACCGGCGAGCCGCCCCCTCAGCGAGCCGCTTCCTCGCCAGACGAGCCAGCCAAGCGCGGCGAGGATGACGTTGACCGCGGTTCCAGCGCCTGCGACGATCCGCCCGCCCCACAGCGACATGGCTTCTTGATTGCAGCCGAAGTGGAAGGTGCTCCAGTTCGTTGGATCGCCCCCCATTGCAGTGCAGGCGAGGCCGTGCCCCATCCCCTCGTGCAGCGTGGCCGCCGCCACCCACGCCAGCGCCGCCAATGCGACGACGTCCGTGAGTGGCGCGCGCGGATCGGTAGACGACCGCGGCGTCATGCCGGCACCGATGTAGCGGTTAGGCGCGTCCGCACCAGCCAGCCACCGGCGCCGAACAACGCGAGGTTCAGCGCGATCATCAGGGGCCAGTGGCTGCGCGGGTCGCTGAACCGGCCGATGCCCATCATTGGATTGACCAGCAGTTCGGTGACGAACGCCATCCACAGGCCGACATAGTTCATCGCCATCCGTCGCTGGTGGGTGACGAGGTCGTCAGGCTCACGCGTCCGGCGCCAACGACGTAGCGCCAGCAGCCCCATCGCCAGCGTGGCGAGATTGACGAGCGCGACAACGTGAAAGACGTTGGGCCGCCCCGTGAGGTCGTACATCGACAATGCGGTACCGTTGATCGCGAGGATCGCGGCGGCATAGACTCTGCCAACGTGCCTGTGCCGCGCTGTCCCCTTGGGCAACGTCACCACGAAGGCGCCGCTGACCAGCGCCACGCTTCCCATTGCGACATGCGCCGCGCCTATTGGCAATATCCCACCCATTATCCGTTCCCTATCCTCGATACAGGATCGGTGATGGTTGCGGATCGCGGTTCGGTAAGGTGTGATTGCGCCGGATAGGCACAGATTTCGCGAAACCGGTTTGGCGTTACGCGAATCCGCCGCGTTCCAGCCAGCCACGCGCTCGACACAACGCGATGCTCGTCTCGCTAACAGGCACGCGCGACCCGTCGGCGAGGTGCAGCGACCAGCGCCGCCCGTTGCGCTCACTGCCCGTAATGGCGCAATCTGCGACCCAGGCTCCCCGGTGGACCTGCGCGCCCTGCACGTCGGCGAGGTCGCCGACTGCATCGCGGAAGCGATAGTGCACCAGCAGCGTCCCCCCACCGCGCACTGAGAGGCGGCAGTAATGATCTTCGGCGCGAACCGACAGGAGGTCTGCCGGGTCTATGCCAGCGCGGGCGAGAATGCCGAAACCCGCGGTCGGCTTCGCTGGCGAGCAAGCCGTGTCTTCTACGTCGCTGTCCTGCCCGGCTAGGGTATGCCGTGCCCGCGTGGCGCGGAGCAGGACCATGACGAAGCCCGTCACCAGCAGACCATAGACGAACGGTTTCCAGTCGACCGAGGCGTCGGCCCGCCCCATCAGGCGGTAGAGCAGCGGTACCTCGATCGCGAGCAGCAAGTTAAGGAGAAGGGCCCCCAGCGCCATCCGGCCGGGGTTGTCACGCTTGCCCGGCAGGGATCGTCGCCAGGCAAACCAGCCGAGCATGTTTACGCCGACAAGTGCGCCCCAGAAAGCGAGCGCGAGCACAGATCCGAACGCCGTAGAGACGCCAAAGGCGTCGACGATCGTAAGGATGATTGTGATGCCTAACCAGATCACCGGTGGCATTGCGCCCGGCGCCGCAACGGTCGCAAATCGTATCCTGCCGGACCCTGTCACTATAATCCTACATCCCGGATGGCCTATGAACACCGTTTAGGTGGCCCATTCAGTTACGTCGATGGCCTCGCCACGCCCCCGGTTGGGCAGCAGGTCCAGTGTCCGGTAGGCGGGTTCCGGTAACAGGCTCCCATAAATCCGGTCAGGTTGCTCTCTCCCTCATTGGGAGCCGCCAGCAACGCTTCCCTGATCGCCCTTGCTGTATTAGGTGAGTGTCACAGCTGCACCGAAGGGTCAAAAATGCGTTGGTTGTCGAGGTTCCTAGTTACGATCGCGGCGTTATCAGGCGTGTCGGTCGCGGTGGCGCAGACGTACCACCCGTTCGACACGAGTCAGCTGAAGGGACCGCGGTCCGGACCGCAGAACCAGCTGCTGGTGCTTGGGAGCACGCACCTTTCTGGCATGCCTGCAACGTTCCGACCTGAACAACTGAATCCGGTCCTCGACAAGCTGGCGGCGTGGCGTCCACAGGCGATCGCGATCGAGGCGGTGTCCGGGTCTCAGTGCGATTTTATGCGGCACTACCCTGATCGCTACAAAGACAGCGTCGAAAGCTACTGCTGGGATCCGGTACCCGCCGCCAAAGCTACGGGGCTCGACGTGCCAGCGGCAACGGCCGCCTGGAACCAGCTGATCGCGACTTGGCCCGCAGCGCCTTTGCCTGCCGACCGACGTCGCCTCGCCGCCTTGTTCCTTGCCGGCGGTGAGAGCGCCTGCGCGCTGGTTCAGTGGCTTCGCCTCCCCGAGAACGAACGTCACGTCGGCGAAGGCCTTGATACTGCATTAGTCGCGATGCTCGAACGCCTCCGCACTCGGAATGACGAGAGCTTGCTAATCGCAGCCGCCTTGGCTGCCCGGCTCGGGCTTGAGCGCGTGTACGCGATGGACGATCACACTGCAGACGCGCCGGTTGCCGACGAGAAAAGCTACGAAGCTGTCATCTCTAAAGCGTGGGACAACGCCGCTATGGCCAAGCGCAAGGCAAGAGATGCGGCGCTGACCGCCCGGCTCGGGCAGCGCGGCGCGATGCTTGCGATGTACCGTGAGTTCAATCGGGCTGACCAAGCGAAGCTCATATTTACCAGCGACTTCGGCGCTGCCTTAGAAGAGCCGTCGGCAGACCGTTTTGGCCGTGGCTATGTCGGCTATTGGGAAACGCGCAACCTGCGCATGGCCTCAAACATCCGTGACATGTTTGCGATGCAACCAGGTATCCGCGGGCTTATCGTCGTTGGCGCCTCGCACAAGCCATACCTTGAACGATACCTCGACCAGATGCACGACATGACGGTCATCGACGCCGAGGGTGTGCTTCGCTGAACCGCGCGCCTTGGTTGCTGGTAGGTGGCCGCAATACGAAAGGTCGCGAGTTCATCATCAACCTCAGAAACCCATTTCCGGTCGCTCAGGTGACGCTCTCCGCTTGCCATCTTAAGACGCTCGTTCATGATCGCCCGACTAGCATCCTTGGCCGATATCGCGGATTCAGGGGCAAGACTTTGATTAGTTTAGCAGCGCTGGCTGACGATCACGGGCAGGAGCCTTGAGGGGCAGCTTGAAGGCAATTAGCTATCGAACGGCAAGCGCACCGGCGCCGCATGCGCTTAATTCCACGACCAGGAACACAATCGACCAGCCTAGCACTGAGAACAGCCATCGGTTGATGCCTTCATTCGCCGCAACCTGTTGTCTCGGTAGCCACCGCAGATTTGACAATAGCCGAGCTCGGCGTGGGTATTGGCTGAGGAATACTATGCATCTAAGACAACTGGAGGTTCCTTTTTAAGCCTGGGTAGTTTTGATGCTGCATGCCAGGGGCCGATTTCGAGACTGAAGCGGGCGCCGCTAGAACGCCAGCCTCAAACCCGGTCGTTCCCATCTGGCATTCGCCAGCTTACCGGTTGCCGATAGCGTGACGAACGCGGTACGGTGGTCGGTGCCGCCCCAACAGATATTGGTCGTGTAGGGATCGTCCGTTGCGACGGTTTCGACCAGTTCGCCGGCCGGCGAGATCACGGTGATGCTGCCCGACCCGAGGGTCGCGACGCAGATATTGCCGCTCTCCTCGACGCCTAAAGAATCAAAGAATGCGTAGCCGCCGGGAGCATACAGGAATCGTCCCCCGCTGCCTCCCGACGGACCACCGCCAGCAACCTGTCCGGGACCGACGATATCGAACGCCCAGAGACTGCGGGTAAAGGTCTCGGAGACGTACAGCGTGTTTCCATCTGGCGACAAGCCGATGCCGTTCGGGTTCTCGAGCGGAAAGATGACTTCGCGACATCCGGTGCCGTCGGCCGTGGCGTAGAATACGCCGGTCACGTCGCGTTCGCGCACGCGTGTCCTGCCGTGATCGGTGAACCAGAAGCCGCCATGCGCATCGAACACGATGTCGTTCGGAGCCCGCAGCGGAGCATTGGCGGCTTCGCTGTAGAGCGTCTCGACATGGCCAGTCGCAATGTCGATCCGTTCGATCCGCCCGCCGCCATAGTCGTCAGCCTGTCCGTGAGGGACCAAGTACCCGAACGCCTCGCGCCACGCGAAACCGCCGTTGTTGCAGCAATACAGCTTACCATCGGGCCCCATGGCCAGTCCGTTCGGCCCTCCGCCGGGTTCGGCGACCACGGTCTTGTGCCCGTCTGAACCGACGCGGGTGATCCGGCCGGCAGCGATCTCTACAAGAACGACGCTGCCATCGGGCATCGCCACCGGCCCCTCGGGAAAACGTAGACCATCTGCGATCGTGACCAGTTCCTGTATCACCGCGTACCGCCACGATCCGCGTTCGCCGCCAAGAAGCGAAGCGCGGCGAGCCACGGTTCGAACCATTGCGGCCATTGCGCGGATGGTGTGCCCGCGACGCCCATGCCGAAGCCATGCCCGCCGGACGGAAGCCGGTGCAGTTCGACCAAAATGTGGGCCCTTTCGCACGCATCCCGCAGAATGAGCGTGTTGTGCGCGTCGGAGACCGGATCGTCCTCGGCCTGGACAAGAAACATCGGCGGGCAGGCAGCTCGCACATGCGTCTCGACCGACCAGTCGGCGCTCACCGCCGCACCGGGATGCGCGCCGATCAGCACGCGCCGCGTCGATGTATGGTCATAGGGTGGCTCCAGCGTCACCACCGGATAGATCAGCGCCGCGACATTGGGCCGGGCGGATTGCCGGTCGATGGGGTCTATCGGCGCGTATGACGGGAAATTTGAGCGCGTTGCGGCGAGCCCGAGCAGGTGACCGCCGGCCGAGAAGCCAAGGACGCCGACGCGTTCCGGATCGATGCCGAGCGAACCTGCCCGCGCGCGGATCAGGCGTAGCGCACGCTGTGCGTCCTGCAACGGCGCCAACGGACCGTCAGCCCACCCCTCGCCGGGCAGCCGATAGCGCAGGATGAACGCTGTGATGCCACGAGCCGCCAGCCATGATGCCGCGGGAATAGCCTCCTTCCCCTCCTCGATCCGCTTGTATCCGCCGCCCCCGGCGATCAGCATCGCCGCTCCGGTCGGACGATGCGGCCGGACGATGGTGATCGTCGGCACCGCAATGTTGCTGACGGCGCCGCGCGCGTCGATCGCGACCGGACCGGCCGGGCCACCACCGCCCGGCGGCAGCGACCAGAGCGGCCAGACGTCCTGTAGAGGCGCTGCGCGCAACAGGGAGGGCATGAGCCCCGCCCCCGCGACCATCGCCATCGCCAACGCGGTCCGTCGATCCACATTCCAGGGAGCGTCGGGTTTGATCGGCATCGAAGTACCTCGCATTTGAGATTGGTGATTGTCGGGGTCGTCCACCGAACCTTCACGGCTATGCCGCGTAGGCACGCGGACCGCGTCCCTTACGGTTGCGCCTCGGGGCCGCCGGGAAATGACGGACGCGCTCGTACTGCTATCGTACCGCGATCGGCATCGTAGAGTATGTCATAGGCAAGATACGGGGACACACCCATACGGAGCTGCGTGCCCTCAATCCCCGGCTTGTCGCTCGCCGAATACCGCGTCATCTGTTGGCGTTCATTCAAGCGAAGCGTGATGCCGGGTGAACGGGCGGCCGGCGTTCCGAACACGAACCGGGCGGGGGCGCCGGACATCGCCTGCGGCACCATGCCTCCGTTGAAAACGCCGACGCCCGGTGCGCCGGTATCCAGTATCGTGTTCCCGCAGGCGCGGGCGGGTCTTGGCGTCGGCCGATTCAGGCATCCCATCACCTGACCAGGGTTCTGTCCCGACGGCACCGGGCGGAAGCCGGCTTCGTCGCGCCCGTCTGGGTTCAGCACCAGCGTACCGGGGCGTTCCGATCCGGGTTGCGGCAGACTGACGATCCAGCGGTGAATGCCGAGCTGGATGAGAGGATTACGCGGTAAGGCGTCGAGATTGGGCTTGATGCCGATGATCCCGAGAAAGCCTTCGCCGGGAAGACCGTCGCCCATCACCTGGTAGCGCGCGATACCCAGTCTGGCCGCACACGCGTTGCCGCCCTTGGCGCAGTGGACACCGAGCACCTGTTGGACACCGATCACGCCGTACCGGTCACTGATCGCGATCTGGCCGCGGGCGATCGGGCCATCGAGCACGACGCCACTGCCAAACGGTTCGTGATTGGCCTTGCCGATCGACTGCAGCCCAGCCTGTGCATCGGGCAGAAGACGGAGTCCGGCCGACCCGGTATCGAGCCCGACCAGCACAGGTTGGCCGCCCACTGAAATCGGTATCGCGTACCGGGTGGTTCCGTTGCTGAGCTGAACCTGACGGATCGGCACTTCAGCCCGTCCTGAAGCCGGTCCGGGACGTAAGCCCCGGTCGACGCGCTGTGCAATCAGCGGCGACGACGCAACCATCGTCATCATCACGGCGCTCACGGCGCGTGAGGCGGTCTTTCGAGGGCTCATTGATATCGTTCCTCGTATCTCGTGGCATAGGGCCAAAAGGCCGCCGAGCACGCTCGTTCCGGTCGACCAACAAAGCGCGCGGCGGCCATTCCGGCGGCCGTCGCCGCGGTGTTATTGCTCGCCGGACACCTTCTTCAAGGCAGCAAGTGCGGTTGAAGACCCTGCGAGTACACGAGCGACCAGCCTACCGTCCGACGAGGCAGGCTTCGCAGCATACGTCTCGGCATAGCTGCCCGAGGTTGCCATACTGAATCCCATATCGACGAGTTTACCCTTTGCATACCGTCGGGCCAGCATCTGGTGCGCGACGGCCGTCCCCAACATCTTGGGATCGGGATCGAGCCAGATCGTCCCGTGCGAATCCGCTTTGCCGATGTGGCAATCGACCAGCTGCGCGGTTTGTGCGCCGCTGTTCATGCGGGCAACGCAGGTGCCATGATCCGCGCAGAACGAGAGCCCGGTCGCATCGCGCCGGACGAAGTCCGCCGTTACGATCTGCCCCGCTTTTAAGCGGTTCCCGCTATCGTCGGCGACGGGGCGCAGGATCCTAACCTTGCACTCGGGCGTCTCCCTCGCGATCGCCGCAGTGGAGAGGAAAGGCAAGACGACGAGCAGGCCAAACATTTTCACGGGGTTTCTCCGTATCGTGACTATCAAATACCTAAATAGCGGCGCTCAGGTCGGTAGCGGCGGTCCCTGCGCAACGCCGAGCCGCGAGTCCGCGAGACCGACGAACAGCCACCAGCGACCGGAAAAGGCCACGAGCCCCTGTGCGAAACACACATTGCCGACCTGCCCCGCGGCTTCCGCCGGGTCGATGCGCAGGAAAGGCTCCGGCAAGCGCCCGATCACCGCGCTCGGATCGCGCGCGTCGAGCAGCATCTGGCCGGGCTGGTAGGCGAACGGCGGCGCGTCCGCGACACCGCCGTCGAAATGGTTGGTGCCGTTGTAGATCAGCACAATGCCGTCATCGGTCAGGACCGCGGGGGGCCCCGGTTCGGTCAACAGAGAGTCGAACCGGTGACGACGCGGCCCGGCAATCGCGCGCAGGCCGCGCGGCCCCTCGATCCGATCAATCGTCCAATGTCCCATCGGGCCGCTCGCACTCGGATCCCAGGTGAGATAGCGATCGGGCGCGGTTTCCGATTCCAGGGGCGTCCAGCGGATCAGGTCCGTGGAAGTGGCGGCAAAGACCATGCCCTCGCCCCAATACATCCAGTATCGCCCATCGATCCGGGCCGCGACGAGCCGCCCGTCTGCCAGCGCGGTGACGATCGCGCCGGCTTTCGTCGGTCGGCGAACATAGGGCGAGCCGGCAAAGGCTGGGCCGTGCTTGGTCCAGGTGCGCAGGTCGGGCGAGGTCGCAATGAACAGGCATCCGACCTTGCCGTCGAACGCAGTGTAGGTGCAGACGAAGCCGCCGTCGGGTGACGCGACGACGCGCGGATCCTCTAGGCCTCCGGGCCATTCCCATGCCTGCCAGCGGTCGTCGGCGGGAAACAGCACAGGCTCCGGATCGAGATCAAAATGGACCCCGTCGGTGCTGGTCGCGAGACCGATGCGCGAAGTACCGGCGTAGCGGCCGACACGATCCTCGCCACGAACCAGCAGGCAGATCTTGCCCTCATGCTCGACTGCGCCGGGATTGAAGATGTCCTTTTCGGCCCATTCAACGCGTCGATTGGCCAGCGGGCAATCGAACGCGATGTCGGCGCGCTGTTCGAGGATTCGCCGTGGCGGCGCGAACGGTCCGATGCTCCAATCCGGCAATCTGGAGACGGTCATGCGAAATCTTTCAGACGCGCACGGGCCAGGCCCTGCGCGATCAATAGAGCGCCCTCGAGGCCGGCATCTTCCAGCATGGCCGGACGGATGAAGTCGGCAGCGATGGCAGCGGGTCCGATGCCGTAGCCGCGAACCGCTGCGGCAAAGGCGGAGCGGATGGCAGCCAGCATCGACGGTGCGCTGCCAATCCCACCACCGATCACGATCCGGTGCGGCGACCACGCGAGCACGATGGCGACGAGCAACTGGGCGATATAGCCTGCGGTCAGATCACGCACGTCCTCGCGGGCGATCAGCGTCTCGCCCGTGCCCAAACGCTGCGCTACTGCTGGACCGGCAGCAAGCCCCTCGGCGCAATCGTCGTGGAACGGGCAAGTCGACGGGACGGTATCGCCGCGCCGCCGGACGATCCTCAGATGACCGATCTCGGGATGCAGAGCACCGCGCAACGTACCCGTTGCGGTGGCAAGCCCTGCGCCGATCCCCGTCCCGATCGTCACATAGGCGACGCTGGTACAGCCCTGCCCTGCGCCGAGTTCACGCTCGGCCGTGGCGGCAGCGTTGACGTCCGTATCGACTGCCACCGGTATGTTCAGCGTGTTGTCGAGTTCAGCGCGCAGGTTGCTGCCGGTCCACCCAGGCTTCGCGGTGGCCAGCATTTTGCCATATTCGAGGCCAGCCGCGTCAATCAGGATCGGCCCGAACGCCGCGATACCGACTGCGCCCAGCGGATCAGTGGTGACGTCGAGCGAGCGGGCGAACGTCACAAGGTCGGTCAGCGCAGCTTCGGGCGTGGTGGTCGGCCAGCGACCGCTCGCCATCACCATTCCATTGACCGCTAAGGCGCGCGCGACGATCTTGGTCCCGCCGGTCTCGATTGCGAGCCAGCTCATGCTGTTACCGTCACGCGCCGCGCGTCGAGATCGCGGAGGATGCCGGCATGCCGCGTGGCGTCCAGCCGGTAGAAGAAACACGTCGATGCGGCCGCGAGCGCGAGCAGCCCTGCGCCAGGACCGTTGATGATGCCAATCCACATCACCGTATCGGGCGCGAGATGGACAGCGCCGCCGCCGGCACTCTTGAACCCGATCGCCTGCAACGCAATCCCCGACACCAGCGAACCGATCCCGGCGGCGGCCTTGGTCGCGAACGCCCAGCCGGCGAAGTACAAGCCTTCGCGACGCGCGCCGAACAGATGTTCGTGCTCGTCAGCGGCGTCCGCCATCATCGAAGCGAACGCAATCCCTGCCGCCGCCATCAGCACGCCGCCGATCAAGACCGAACCCGAGAGGACGAGGACGAGCGTCTCGCCCTCGAACGGGAACAGCCCGATCAGGCGCAGCGCGGTCGGCAGCGACGTCGACAGCGCGAGGCCGATCATGCCGATCAGCAGTACCGTACGCTTCTCCATGCGCGCCAGCATCGGCGCGGCGAGTGGCGCACCCAGCAAAAGCCCGCCGAACAGCGACAACGTCACCATCTGCATCTGGCCCGCCGTCATCCCCCAGAAATAGGTGTTGGCGTGGATGCCGAGCGTACTGTGAATCGCGAGCGAGGTGAACAGCAACAGTGCACCGACGAACAGCGTGCGGAACGACTGGTTGCGAAAGATCTCGCCGACCTCCGCGGCCAGCCGGTGGTGGATGTGTCCCGTATCGACCAGCGGGGGATGCTGGCGATCCCGCATCGCCAACAGTGCGCGCATGCCGATCAGGGCACCGATGGCGGCGACCAGGGCCATGCTGAACGCCAGCGGCAGATAACCGGACCGACGCGCCAATCCGCCCGCCCCGCTGAGAAACACGCCGAAGCCGAGCACGATGGCGACCAGCGCGCCGAGCATCGCAAAGCCCCAGCGCCACATCGCGATCGACGACCGCTCCGCATAATCGTCGCTCAGTTCGGCACCGACCGCATTATAGGGCAGCAGGAACAACGAGATCGAAATCCGCAGTCCGATCGACAACGTCGTCAGCCACGCGAATAGCGCAAGCTGGCTCCAGCCCACAGGCAAGGCGAAGATCAGGACGAGGAACAGCGCGGTTCCCGGCAGGCCGATCATCATGAACGGCAAGCGCCGGCCGAACCGCGACTGCCAACCGTCCGAAAGCGAGCCGATCAGCGGATCGACAATTGCATCGACGACCAGCCCCGCGGCCAGCGCCACACCCGCCAGCGCCGCCGACAGGCCCGCCACGGTCGTCACATAAAAGAACAGGAAGATGCCGACGCCTTGGCTGGCGATGCCGTCGAGCAACGCGCCCGCCGCATAACCGAGCTTCGGCGCCATCGTCAGCGGCGTCATGCCACGCCCTGCGGTGGCAACTGCACCGCGACCGCTGTCCGCCGCCTGGACGGCGTGGTCGTTGCGCAACGACTCGTCCATCTACCTCTCCATTTTTATCGTTGGCGGCGATGTAGCACTTATCATCGAGATAACAACAAAAAGAATGGACGTTTTGTTTATGACACGCTAAACGATCGTATATCGGCGGCATTCGATCGTCGAACGGAGGGGAAGCATGGACGCTAGGATTTTCGCTGCCTTGTGCAGCACCGCCTGTCTCACGGCATGGACGCCGGGCCTTGCGCAGACCGTTGCGCCGAACTCAACGGCGGTTGCCGCGCCTGCGGAGGAACAGGCCGAGGCGGGTGACATTGTCGTGACCGCGAACAAGCGCGAAGAGCGGCTGAAGGACGTTCCGATCAGCGTCAGCGTCGTTTCCGGCGACCAGCTTACCCGCCAGAACGTCAACGAGGTCGCCGACCTAACGCGCAGCGCCCCTGCGCTCAACACAGCCGGGCCATTTGGTGCGCTGAGCATCCGCGGCATCGGCAGTGTCTCGTTCTCGCGCTCGTCGGAGGGCAGCGTCGGCGTCGTGGTCGACAATGTCGCGCTGGCCGGCACCTCGACCAATCCCCCGCTGCTGTTCGACGTCGCGCGCGTCGAAGTGCTAGAAGGACCACAGGGTACGCTGTTCGGCCGGAACTCGTCGGCGGGCGTGCTCAACATCGTCACCAACGCGCCCGACCCGACGCGACTGGAAGTGATCGCGCATACCGACATCGGCACGCGCGACACCTATGTCGGTCGCGGGGTTGTCAACCTGCCGATCGCCGGGAACGCGGCGTTGCGCGTCGCCGGGTCGTTCGCCCAGGCGCCCCGCAACCAGTATAACCGCTTCGACGACAGCTGGCAGCGGCAACGCAACTACGCCGGCCGCGCGCGCTTCCTGTGGGAGCCGACATCCGACATCACGATCAACCTGATCGGCGATTACAGCGATGCCGACCGCCGTGGCGGAGCGCCCTGGTCGGTGTTCGCCTCGACGCCGGGCAGCCGGTTGACGCAGCGTCTTACTGCGTGCGGGATCACCGTCGGAACCGAGAACCAGCAAGGCTGCATCAATGGTGGCAACCGCGGCTGGACCGAAAGCTACGGCGTATCGAACCAGATCGACATGCGGATCGGCGCGCATACGCTGACCTGGATCAGCGCCTATCGAGCGGTTGAGGGTGAGGTCCCCGCGTACGACGTCGATAGCGTGCCGGTGTATCGGCTGAACCAGACCGGCCCGTCGGACACGCAAAACTTCAGCCAGGAATTCCGCCTGACGTCGCCATCCGGCGGCACGCTCGAATATGTCGCCGGGCTGTATTATTTCGATAGCGAATTCGACGGCTCCGTTCAGCAGCTCGGGCCGGTCGCGACCGACGTGGGCATCCCCTTCCCGCTCGGCCAGCGGCTGACGACGCACGCGCAGACCACCAGTGTCGCCGCGTTCGGGCAGGCGACTGTGCGGTTGGCGCCCGCGCTGCGCCTGATCCTTGGCGGCCGGTACGGAAACGAGAGCGTCAGCGCCCGTACCGACGCGACGCTCGCCACCGGCGCGATCGCACCGATCGGCAGCCTGTCGCCGGTTCGCGGCAAGGCCGACGACGATTATTTCTCGTACCGGGTCGGCGCACAGTTCGACGTGACCCGCGATGTCATGGTCTACGGCACTTACACGCGGGGCTATAAGGGGCCATCGATCAACGACCAAGCGTCCGGACCGACCATCCCGGTGCTCGTCCGCCCGGAGATTCCGAAGTCCGGCGAGGTCGGGATCAAGGCCTCGGCATTCGGCGGGCGGATGACCGCGAGCCTTGCCGGCTTCTACACCAAGGTCGACGATTTCCAGGCGCAGTTCTTCGATCCGGTCGCAGCCGCGTTCATCTTCGGCAACGCACCGTCGCTGACGACCAAGGGCGTGTCGTTCAATCTGTTCGGGCGACCGACGCGCGGCCTCTCGCTCAATCTCGGCGCGGTCTACAACGATGCGCGTTACGGGGACGGCTATCTGGTCGCGTGTGCGCAGGGACAGACCGCGGCGCAGGGTTGCGTACCGCAGGTCATTGGCGGCGTAGCACGCGGTGCCGTCGATGATGCCGGAGGCAACCGCTTGGTCGGCACGCCGAAATGGAAGGTCACGGCCAGCGGGGAATATGCCGCCGACCTGTCGTCCACGACGCAGGCCTATGCACAGGCAGACATGGTCTACAGCTCGCGCATCAACTGGGATGCGGCGTTCAACCCGATCCTCCAGAACGCTCCGGTCGCATTGTTCGGCGGTCGCCTGGGCATGCGGTTCGCAAGCCAGCGCTTCGGCGTCGCGGTGTTCGGACGCAACCTGTTCGACGTCTATCGCCCCGCGGTCCGGTTCGCGACACCGACCGCCGCGTTGCAGCTCGATCCGCGATCCTATTCGCAGATCAGCGGCACGGACTCGCGTCGGGTTATTGGACTGAGCCTTGATGCCAAGTTCTGAGCCATCAGGTCCCGGCGTTCGACAAGACGCTGACGATCCACGCCTGATCATCGCCGCATCGGTATCGCCCGAAGCGGCGGCGATCCTGCGTATGATCGGTGCGATGATCGCCGCAATGCCGCCGCAGCCGATCCCTGTATCACAGGAGGAGTTCGATGCGGCGGCCGCGCAAGCAGCGGCGTGGGCGGAAACGATGATCGCCGCCCCCCTGGCAAAACTTGCCCCGACGCTTTCGGCCTGGGACGCAGGCGGCGTCCCGGTGCTGTCGGTCACGCCGCAGTACGCCAGGGCGGGCGCTACGTCCCTTGTCTATATTCACGGCGGCGGGTTCGTCACCGGCTCCGCGCAGTCCTCGCGACTGACTGCGGCACTGGCAGCGGCAAGAACCGGACGCGTCGTGCATTCGATCGACTATACCCTGTCCCCTCGCGCCGATCATCGCGCGATCCTGGACGAAATCGTAACGGCCTGGACCGCGATCATCGACCGGGAAGGCCATGTGCCCGGCCTGTTCGGTGACAGCGCTGGCGGATGCATCGCAGCGGCTGCGACACTGCTCCTGCGTGACCGTGGCAAGACGGTCCCGGCGGCACTCGCATTGCTCTCCCCTGTCGTCGATCTCGCAGGCGAGGGCGACACGAACCAGACACTGGCGTCGGTCGACTATCTCGATCGAAACCGTTTTGAGATGGGCGTGCGTGGCTATGCCGCGCCCGCCGATTGGAGGTCACCGCTGGCCTCGCCGATCCACGGCGACTTCACCGACTTCCCGCCGACGCTGATCCAGGTCGGCACGCGCGAACTGCTGCTGAGCGACAGCGTCCGGCTGCACCGCGCGTTGCGGGCCGCCGGGCGATCGTCGCGCCTCGAAGTGTTCGAGGGCATGCCGCACGTGTTCCAGCCGCTGCTCGCTGACGCTCCCGAGGGAATCGCAGCCTGGGCCGACATGGCCGCATTCTGGCAGGAGCATCTGGCATGACCCGGGGCATGCTGGTGCCGCCGCGCCGCCCCGTTAGGATGCGGCGCATGACCGATCCGAACACTAACTCTCCGTCTCCGCCCCAGTCTCAGCAGCGCCGTCCGCAGGCCGAACGCAGCGCGGACACGCGCGCCAAGTTGATTCAGGCGGCGATCGTCTGCCTGCACCGCGTCGGCTACAGCGCGACGACGATCACCACTGTCGCCGAGGAAGCCGGCGTCAGCCGCGGTGCGATGACGCACCAGTTTCCCGCCAAGACCGATCTCATGCTCGCTGTCGTCGAGGCCGTCTTCGAAGAGGATGGTGCAATATACGACCGCACCACCACGACGATGGACCCGGTCACTTGGCTGCGGGTGCTCCCCGACACGATGTGGGAGGTGATGAGCCGTCCCGCGGGCATCGCGGTGATGGAGATCATGCTCGCCTCACGTTCAGATCCGAGTCTGGGCGAACCATTGCGCGCATTGCAGAGCCGCATCGACCAACAGGCCCACCGCTGGAGCAACGAGCGCATTCGCGCCGCCGGCCTGGAGCCGCATCCCGAGGCGGAGGCCGTCCACGAGCTCTATGTCGCCGCGGTTCGCGGGCTCGCGCTCGAGGCCACGTTCATGAACAACACCGACGGCGTGCACCGCTCGCTGAAAGCGCTCTCCGACACGATGCTGCGGCTCTACCCCGCACTCGATCCCAAACCGTAAAGGATTACCGTTGCCCGACAGTCCGCGCCGCCCGATACCCCCGGGCTTTCTCTGGGGATCCGCCATCTCGGCGCACCAGACCGAAGGCAACAACATCAATTCGGACGCCTGGCTGTGCGAGACGGTCAGTCCCACATCCTATGCAGAACCCTCCGGCGACGCCTGCGACAGCTGGGATCGCTACGAGCTGGATTTCGACATTGCAGCCGGCCTCGGCTTCAACTGCCACCGGATCGGCATCGAGTGGTCGCGGATCGAACCCGAGCCCGGCCGCTTCTCGCAGGCAGCACTCGATCACTACCGGCGCGCGCTGGAGGCGCTGCATGCGCGCGGTCTCGCACCGATTGTCACGTTCAATCACTTCACCGTACCGCGCTGGTTCGCAGCACGCGGCGGGTTCGAGGTGGCGGAAGGCGCCGACCTTTTTGCACGCTATGTCGAGAGAACGACCGCCGCGCTCGGCGACCTCATCGCCTATGCCATCCCGTTCAACGAAGCGAACATCCAGCGGCTGCTGGTGCTGTTGCGCGGTGGCACGGTGATCGGACCGACCGCCGACGCCATGCTCACAGAATGCGCGCGCCTGTCGGGCTCGGAGCGTTTCTCGTCGTTGCTGTTCGCCCCGCTAGCCACCTGTGAGCCGGTCATGCTCGATGCGCAGGCGAAGGCGGCGGCCGCAATGAAGGCGGGGCCGGGCAATTTCCCAGTCGGCGTCACGCTGACGATGCAGGACGTCCAAGGCGTCGGCGAAGGCCATCTGGCCGATGCCGTGACTGAAATGCTGTACGGGCCGTGGATCGAGGCGGCGAAGGCGGCCGATTTCGTCGGCGTGCAGACCTATACGCGGATACGGGTCGGCGCACAGGGACAGATCCCCCCAGCCCCCGATGCCGAGCTGACCGCAGCCGGGTATGAATTTTATCCGCAGGCGCTCGGCAACACGATCCGTTTCGCGCACGCAAAGATCGGCCGGCCAATTCTGGTGACCGAAAGCGGTATCGCCACGCACGACGACACGCGCCGCATCGCCTTCATCGACGCCGCGCTCGCCGAAGTGCGGCAATGCCTCGACGACGGCATTCCGGTCAGCAGTTATATCTGCTGGTCGCTGCTCGACAATTTCGAATGGACCCGCGGCTATGGCGAGCGCTTCGGCCTCGTCCATGTCGACTACGAGACGTTCGCCCGCACGCCGAAACCCAGCGCGCATCATCTCGCCGCGATCGTGCGCTCCGGGACGATCTGATGGCGGCGGTAGAGATGCCGGTGGTCACGCCCGAAACGGTCGGCCTGTCGAGCGCCGGCCTGGCCGCGATGGATGAGGCGATCCAGGCGCATATTGATCGTGGGACGATCGCCGGTGCGGTCATGATCGTCGCGCGCCACGGCCAGGTCTGTCACGAAGTGGCGCTGGGGCAGCGCGACATCGCCAGCGATGCGCCAGCCTCGATCAACGACCTGTTCCGTATCTTCTCGATGACCAAGCCGGTAACCGCCGCCGCGATGCTGGTGCTGTGGGACGAGGGTCGCTGGACGCTCGATGATCCGATCGCGCAGCACCTGCCGGAGTTCGCGGACCTCCAGGTTTTCGCCGGCTTGAACCCCGACGGCAGCATGCGCCTCGAACCACCGCATCGCGCACCGACCTTGCGCGATCTGTTCACGCATACCGCCGGGTTCAGCTATGGCACGCGGCTGTCCGATCCCGGCGATCCGGTCGACGCCGCCTACCAAGCAGCGGGCGTGTGGGACACGGACACCTTGGCGGAGATGATGGCGCGGCTGGCACGTGTTCCGCTAGCGTATCAGCCCGGCATGTCGTGGCGGTACAGTCTCGGCATGGACGTGCAGGGTGCTATGACCGAGCGCCTCGCGGGCCAGGCCTTCGGCGCATTTCTGGGTGAGCGGGTGTTCGAACCGCTCGGCATGCGGGATACGCGGTTCCATACACCGCCAAGCGAGCAACACAGGCTTGCGACGCTTTACCTCAAGGCGCCAGACTCGCCGCTGGCCTGGATCCCGAACCCGATGCTTACCGACGCCACGAGCAAGCCAACGCGATCGCTCGGTGGCGCCGGCCTTGTTTCCACCGCCAGAGATTACGCCCGGTTCGCGGCTATGCTGCTCGGCCGTGGATCGTTGGCGGGTGTCAGGATCCTGTCCGAACGCGCGGTCGCCCTGATGACGAGCAATCACCTGCCGGACACCCTGATCGAGCGCGGTTTCGTAATGGGTCACCAGCGCATCGGCCCCGGCCGTGGCTTCGCCCTGAACGGCAGCGTCGTCACCGATCCTGCGCTTGCCGATGTGCCCGTCGGCATCGGCACCTATCAATGGGACGGCGCTGCCGGAACGTGGTTCTGGATCGACCCCGCCAGCGACTTACTTATCGTCGGTATGACCCAGACCCTGTCCTACACCGCTCCGCCGTTACAGGCGGAAACGCAAGCATTGATACGCGCAGCGCTCATTGGCCGAGGTGTTAAAAACAACGCTTAGGGATATCTCCTCATATCTCGCAGATCAAAAATATCCTTAAAATGATAAAATTGCTCGAACCATTCAGATGTCCCGTGATCCTAAACTAATAAGAGAGGATGCCTTGTATGCGTCTGCCGATATTATGCATCTTTTTTGCCATACTGCTTCCGCAAGTTGCGTCTGCAACGACTTACCAACCTACGGGTCCGATCGAACGCCGATATGCCGCAGATGGCGCATGGGTAACGGCGACCATGGTCACAAATGCGTGCGACCGCGAAGGCAATCTTTGCGATATCTGGTATCCGAGCGATCTCGGCTCAAACGCGTTGAAGCATGAGACGACCGGTTTTCGACATCCAGCCATAGTATTCGCAGACGGCACGTCGGATAAGATAGCCGCAGATTACGCCGCCTTCTTCCTTCGTCATCTCGCGAGTTGGGGGTTCATCGTCATCCGTTCGCGCGACGGCGCGACCGGACAGGGGGACACGGTACTCGATACGGCCAGTTTCCTGCTGGATTCATCCAGGAATACCGGAAGCATTTTCTACGGAAAGGTCGACGCCGATAACGTCGGTCTCGTCGGTCATTCGCAGGGAGCCGCGACGACGACGCTCCTGTTCTCGCGCAATACACCGATCTTCAAAACGTACGTACCGATCGAGACGCCAATCCGGCCGTTCTGTGTGATCGCCAAATGCACGATCGATCTGGCTGCGTTGCCGAAGGTAACCCACGGCTCGATTTTCTACATTGGCGGCGATTTGGATGCCGTATCCAGCTTGCCGACGAACCTCGGCTATTACGCGCCGACATCGAGTAAGATCGATAAGGTAATGGGCATGATTGCTGGCGGAAGCCATGGCGAGATTCAGGGTAATCCAGGCTGCGAAAGCGTTGGCATACCGCTATACTGCAATATTGGCGCCTATCCGCTGCTTGGCTATCCCACCGCCTGGTTCATGTGGAAATTGCAGAATGCCGCAGACGGACCGGCGGCTTTCGCGGAAAACGGTGAACTTTCCCATGCAGCACCCAACTGGCTTGGCGTACTCAGTAACATCCGCGAACGATGAGCTTCGGGCAGTGACGACATTCTATCGTATAATTCCGTTTGGTATTTTGGCGGCATGCTGCGTGACAGCGGTAACTCTGGCGGTGATGTTTGCGCGAACAGACCATGCTGATCATCAGACGGATGACAATCTGCGGATCGTAAGCGTCAAAGCCCCAGTGGGCCATTCATCACCTCGTAGTTCGTCCAACCGTTATAATAATACTCAACCGGACGAGTCCGATTGGGAGGCACCTGAACGGAATTCAGTCTTGCGCGCGCTCGCTATGCCTACTTCGGCGCACGTTCGTGTCATAGTTGGGGCCGACCCTCAACAGCAAGCGCTATGCGGAGAGGTGCGACCGACACAGGATCAACCTTTTCGCCGCTTTATCTACGTCAAAGCTGCAAATCTTGCTACATTAGACGATGGTGAGTCAGATTTCGCGGTCACTTACGATAAATTGTGCAAGAAATATGTTTATATATAGTTAGGTAGGGCTTTAATTCTCGTCTCATATGGGTGTCGCCTCCTTGGCTCCAACAGTTTCCTTTCTCAACAAAAGTCTGCCAAGATAGGCCCCTAGGCCTTAGATGCGTTATGACCCACAACCGGACGCTCACGCTCCTTCCCTCGCTTCCCAACTTCGGACGCTGGTTCATCCGCGCGATTAGGCCGATTTAAAGCGCGGCCATTGGCTCGCGAATGTCGACGGAAGGCCGACCGTTCGCTTTCGAGGCCCGCAACAACGATGACAGACATTGCGACGCTACTGCCCATCCACCTCAGGAAATCCAACCGAAAGGTAGCGAGGGGAATGCCGGTTTTCGTGCGTAGGTATTAACGGCGTTTCATCGACGATAGCCGTCAGAACACGATCTCCCCCCTGATCACGGCGCTGACCCCGCGATCACGGCCGGGGAAGTCGCCGATCGGATTCAGGATATTGTACCGCACGAGGTTGAGTTTGAATCCGGCCCAGTTGTTGAGGTACCAGTTCGCTCCGAGCGTCGCAAAATTACCGCGTCCGCCGAACGGTGCGTCGGTCTGGTCCTCGCGGTCGTAGCGCAGGAGCAACTCGAAAGCGCCCAGCCCTCCGTTGGTCACCGACGAGTGGACCTCGGGCCGGTGCCATACGCCTTCGCTGCTGGACAGAGGGGGCGCCTCGCCAGTCAGGAACAGACCACCACTCAGCGACCAGGCATCTTGTTTGAAACGGCCCGTCGACGCCGTGCGGATGTGTCGCTCGCCATATTCCCCCGAAAACCAAGCCGAGCCGACCACCCCGGCCACTTCGACTCCGAAGGCGTCGATCGAGCGCGGATCGCGGATCAAGCCGGGCAGCACGGCGATGTTCTGGTTGAAGTTCGAGCCCTCGACGTCCCCTTCGGCAAGCAGACCGACATTGTCGTTGATGCGCTCGTGAAAGACCCAGCCGCCTAGGTGCAGGAAGCCGAATTCGCCGCGCAGCGGCACCACATGGCCGCGGCCTATAACGACAAGACTGTCATTGCGCGTGCCGTCATTGGACCCCTCGCCTTCGCCCTTGACGTTGAGACTGAGGTGACCCCGCTCGCCGGCAACCGAAGCGAACACGCCAACGCCGTAGCTGCCGCCTTGTGGCGCAATCAAATTGGCGACCGTATTGCGTTCGGCAAAGGGGATCGAGGTCAGCGACGTTGCACCGTCAAGAGACCGGTCATTAAGCTTATTCCCCGCCAGCAGACGCAGACCACCCAAGCTGATATCCTTCTCGTACCCGAACCAGGCGTCGCGGATCGTGACTTCATCGCCGGCGAAGTCGATCTCCGCACGGTAGGCGAAATCGCCGATGCCGCCATCAGCGCCAAGGCGGACGAGACGCAGCTCCGTCCCGGAAATGTTGCGATCCGGGAAGCGCGAGCCCGAGCTTGTCGAGCCGTCGGCAAGCACGCGCAAACGAGGACGGAAGGTGAACCTCCCATCGGCGCTCTCGATCGACGGCACGCCGCGATCCCAGCTGACCGGTGATACGGAGGTCATCGATGCCGAAGCGGAAGAGGCCGAAGCGGAAGAGGCCGGGGCGGGCAACGATGCTGGCGCAACCGCCGCAACACGCGGCGCCCCGCTCTCGTCACGTCCAGTAGTGTCATCACGCTCTTCGACCGCACGCAACCGGGTAGATAGGGCCTCGATCTGTCGGGCCTGCTTGTCCACCAAGGCGCGAAGCGCTGCCACTTCGCCATCCTGGGCAAACGCGGGCTCCGCCATCACGACCGTGGCCGCCGCGCAGCCAGACATAAGTGCGTGAACGATCCGGCTCATGATATTTCCTGCCCCCCTTTGAAGGCCCGCCGTCTGGACCCCTTCCACATACGCGTGTTACCCGCACATTGCCGTAGTTCGCCTAATGATTAAATGGGCCGTTAGATCAAGTACTTAGTTGACTAGTGCAGTTGTATGCTTGCCACGCAGCACGTCGGCGGCCAGCGGCTATGGATCAAATGACGCTTCGTCAGCACACCATTCGGACGCGCGTCCTTCGCCTGCATGACAATCTTAGCAGCTGGGTATCCGCCCCTGCACCACATGCGGACTATGTCATGACGAACCCGCGAGTTTGCGGCTACCTGCAGGCCGTGCGTTGTCAAAAAGATCGATCGATAGGGTAGGCTTTCGACCAGCCCCTCGCCTTGTAGCCGCTTAACTACCTTTGCCGTGGTCCCCCGGATAACGCCAAGATGCTCAGCGAGATCGGTCAGCCGCGCCTCCCGATCATGCTGATCAGGTCGCCGATCAGTTCAATGTAATCCTCTGCGTCCTTGCAGTGAACCCTAGCGCAACAGTTGAGCGTTCGTACCATCGAACCAAAGGAATTCTGTTGATGGTTGAAACCCTGAGCCAAGCCGTCCTGGCATCTGCGATACTGTCGGTAGCCTTCACCGCTTGCTTAGCAGTGTGGGTGCATCGCACCGCAGGCTAGGTCTCGCTCTCGTCGGTTCAGACCCAGAAACGGTCGCTCAGCAGTCTCAGTGCCCCGATCGAAAGCGGCCTCTTGTTCAGTTTGCTGATCAGTCCCAGGTGGCGAAAAGCTGCACGGCCTTGTGGATGTGACTCCAAGCCCCGGACTGGGTGATCAGCGCGACGCCTATGCGACGGGAACGGGGCTCGCATCCTTGACCTGGCGGATGACGACCAGCGTCTTGAAGCTGCGCACGCGATCGTCCGCGGCGAACAATTCGCGTACCAGTTCGTCGTAGCTCTCCATGTCGCGCGCCAGCATGCGGACGACAAAGTCGTGATCGCCAGTGACGTTCCAGGCCTCAATCACTTCGGGAACGTCCTTCAGCATCCGCACCATCTCGTCGACCGTGCGCGCGTTCTCGCGTTCCATCGTGACCAGCACGAGCATCGACAGCGGCCAACCGAGGGTGCGAGGGTGGACGACCGCCACCTCTCGGTTGATCGCGCCGGTGTCACGCAGGCGCCGTATGCGTCGATAGCAGGCCGGCGCGGACAGCCCGATCTCGTCGGCGAGGACGGGAATAGGTGACTGCGCGTCGACCTGCAGGCGTTCCAGCAGCTTCCGGTCGAACGCGTCGAGGGCGATAGCCTTGGTCATCGTGAGCCGTGTAGCCGATAAACTTTATCGGTTCAGCGCGAAATCGAACCACGCCGATCGCGCTCGGTGGGTACCTTCCTGGCAGTAGCCCCAACGAGAACAGCCATGACCCTTGTACTACGCACACCGCATACGTCCTCGACTACCGACTATCCGGCGCTTGGCGCTCTCGTCCTGTCGCTCGTGTCCGTCACCTGTGGCGCGTCGTTCGCCAAGCGCCTGTTCCCGATCGTCGGTGCCGACGGCGCGACCGCGATCCGCCTGATCGTTGGTGCGCTGGTCCTGTCGATCATCCTGCGGCCGTGGCGCCTGCGCCTCGACGCCGGCTGGCGGCCGCTGGTCGGCTACGGCGTCGTGCTCGGGGCGATGAACCTCAGCTTTTACAACGCGCTCACATACATTCCGCTCGGTGTCGCCATCGCGATTGAGTTCACCGGCCCACTCGCGGTCGCCGTTTTCACCTCGCGACGTTGGATCGACTTCGTCTGGATCGGCTTGGCCGTGGCCGGCCTGACACTGCTGCTGCCCCTGTGGAGCGGTTCGGCTTCGCTGGACTGGCGCGGGATCGTGCTGGCGCTATTCGCCGGTGCGTGCTGGGCTCTGTACATTCTGATCGGCAAGCGCGCGAGCGAGGCGCACGGCCCGGCCGCGGCCGCTGGTGGCATGATCGTCGCAGCTCTGGTCGCGGCACCGGTCGGTATCGCGGAAGCCGGCACCGCTTTGCTTCGTCCGGAGGTGCTCGCCCTGGGGCTTGTCGTCGGCATCCTCTCGAGCGCCATCCCCTATGGCATGGAGATGATCGCGCTCCGGCGGCTGCCGTCGAATACGTTCGGCACGCTGATGAGCGCCGAACCAGCGGTTGGTGCGCTGATGGGCCTGGCGCTGCTCGGCGAGGTGCTGAGCACCGGACAGTGGCTGGCGATCGGGCTGATCGTATGCTCCTCAATCGGCGCGGCGATGACCGCTCGTCGCGGCACCGTTCCGCTCCAAATCTGACCAGCGTTGCTGGCGGGCATCGGCTGACGCGACAGGACGACCGCTAACGTCGCAACCGCAGGCGGTGCCCGACGTTCATCGGACAACGGAGATCACCGATGCTCGTCCTCGCATTTGCCCTCGCCGCCTCCAGCCCGCTCGATCGCTGCCTAAACGCAGGTGAGGCGGCAAAGGGCGTAACATCCGCGATGTCGGCCTGTTTCGTCGCAGACTACAAACGGGCAGATGCTCAACTGAACGCGACGTATACCAGGACAATGAGGCGTCTACCTGCTGCCCGTCGGGTTACCCTCCGAACGTCGCAACGAGCGTGGATCCGGGAGCGTGATGTGGCCTGTCCGCTTGACGATCGCGACGGTGCCGGCACGATTGAGACGTTGAACCATCCTGCCTGTTTGACGAAGCAGACCACCCACCGGATCGGTTGGCTAATGCGCTATCGCTGACATCGTCGACGCTTCCCCGATGGCTAGCTCCGACGACCCA